>Ga0126371_10006779_pt1 | contig 10211 bp, 4 predicted proteins | sample PanSoiMetaPlot_4_FD_110145 | JGI IMG/M metagenome (GOLD analysis project Ga0126371, IMG submission 110145) | Tropical forest soil microbial communities from Panama - MetaG Plot_4 | ecosystem: Environmental > Terrestrial > Soil > Tropical forest > Bulk soil | place: Panama | collected 2016-02-17
AAGAAGCGCCAGTTCAAGACGGGCAAGCTCGGGATTCGGATATCGACTCTGTCGGAACTGTGGAACGCGGCGCTTGCAGCTTGACTTTTGCCCACACAACTGCAGCAACGCCCAGTCTACATTTGGTCCTGACTCGAGTTTGCACCAGAACCGCCACACGCTCATGGCTCAGGGTGGTGGCGGGACGCGCGTTTATCGTTAAGTTGACGTTGAAGCCGACTTCCGCGCGCCCCCAATCATCCGCCGCGATTGCCTTCGTCTTGTATGAATGCGACAATGGGCGACTTAAAGGAGGTCCCGTGCCACACTCGCGTTTTCTTGTTGTGCTCCCTTTGACAGGCTGGCTGGTTGGAATGGCCGCGCCTCCCGCGTCGGCTCAACGGGGCCCCGCCAATGCGCCGCAGGTCGCCACTCCGGCCAACGTCGAGCGGCCGGCAACCCCAGTCCCGCCCGAAAAGAATTCGGTTACTTCGCACGAAATGAAAGCCGATGGCAAAACTATCCGCTACACCGCAACGGCAGGGAATCTGCTCATCCAGAATGACGAGGAACAAAATGTTGCCAGCGTCTTCTATGTGGCTTACACACTTGATGGGGTTGCGGATTTGCGCTCGCGCCCGCTCACGTTTCTCTACAACGGCGGGCCGGGATCGGCCAGCATGTGGCTGCACATGGGATCTGTGGGGCCGGTGCGGGTTCTGACCTCCAGCCCCGAAGCGAGCGGTCCTGGCCCGTATCAGATCGCGCCCAACGAATATACGTTGCTCAATCAATCCGACCTGGTGTTCGTGGACGCGGTGGGCACGGGCTATTCGCGGCCGGTCGGTAAAGGCGTGATCCGCGACTTCGCCGGAACCGACCAGGACGTGCGCGCGTTTCAGAAGTTCATTTACCGCTATGTGAGCGTGAACCACCGATGGAATTCGCCCAAGTTTCTGTTCGGCGAGTCCTATGGCACGACCCGCTCCGCGGTGCTCGCGGACGCGCTCGAAAACAGCGGAATGCCGCTGAACGGCGTGATCCTGATGTCGTCGATCCTCAATTACTTCAGTCGGGCGCCGGGGCTGGACGAACAGTTTGTCGGCTATCTGCCTTCGTATGCCGCGATTGCTTGGCATTTTGAGAAGGTGCCGCACAAAGGCAAAGACGAGAAGGCATTCCTGGACGAAGTGCGCGCCTACGCCCGGGGTCCTTACGCGGAAGCGCTGGCTCAAGGGCACAATCTGCCCGCGGCGCAAGTAGAGTCAGTGGCCGCGAAGCTGGCGAGCTACACGGGCCTCAGCACGTCGTACATTAAGGAAGCCAATCTGCGCATCAGCCCGCCACGGTTTCGCAAGGAACTGCTGCGCGATCAGCGTGTCATTCTAGGGCGCTACGACGCGCGCTTCGAGGGAACCGACATCGATGCCGCCGGAGAGACGCCGGGCTACGATCCCTCCAACTCGGGAATCGAAGGCGCATTCGTGAGCGCATTGCACGACTATCTCGACCGCGAATTGAAATACAGCACGGAGGAAACCTATCTGCCGAGCGGGCCGGGCATCAACCGGGCCTGGGATCACACGCACCGACTGGGGGCAGTTCCGGCGGGTGAAGGGCAGGGGCAAGGGCAGCCGATGCGGGATGCCTATGTCGCCGGCGACTTGGCCGACGCCATACGCAAGAACCCGCGCCTGCGGGTCTTCTCGGTCAACGGGCTGTTCGACCTGGCCACGCCGTTCTTTATGACGGAGTACGACCTGTCCCACATCGAACTGGAGCCGAAGCTGCGTGGCAATATCGAGTTTGCCTACTATCCTTCGGGCCACATGATTTACCTCAACGTGGACTCGTTGAGGCAGTTGCGGAACGACTTGGGTGCCCTTTATGCTCGGGCGGCGGGTGGGGCGGCGCCAACGAGCGGGGGGCAGTGATCAACGTTTTCGTTGCGGTCACTTCGAATTCGACTTGTACGCGCCCGAGGTGGTGTATTGCGCCTATAGTGCTAGTTCGCAACAAACAGATCAGACCCTTAGCGCGCGGCAGCGCGCGGCAAATGTGCTGACCCGGACGGAGGTCGGCAAAGAAGCTAGAAACCAGATTCCCTCGTTTGCGCACGCCGGTCGCCCTGAGCTCGCGCTGCGGGGATTGGCAAGAAAGCTGGCTTGGGGCTGAACCAGTCCTGAGCGCAGAGCATGTAAAACCTCGCCGCCGGTTGTTGGTGGACGTGCCCCACTTTGCCTCGATCCATCCCTTTTGCTTCCAGCCGTTGCAGGGCCGGATACAGCGTGCTATGGTCGTGTGGCCAAAATATCCTGGAACACCAAACCTACTACTGGGAACCTTCGCGAACTTCATCGATTGTGTCCGCAGCCGGAGGAAAGAAGACCTGAACGCGCCCGCGGAGGAGGGACACATCTCCGCGAGACTAGTGCACCTCGCAGACGTGTCGTATCGCCTCGGCCGCACCCTGCGTTTCGACTCCGCCACGGAAAAGGTGATCCGAGGCGAGGAGACCAACCCCTGCTGCGCGAAGAGGATGGCGGCTACCGGCCCGAATTCCAGATTCCGAAAGCGGTGTAGTACGCGACATCGTCAGTAATGGTCCATCTGGGTACATGTAGCCCTACCCTCGGTTGTCGCGCGGACGACTAGCGGCTTCATGACCGGTACACTGCTGGATCCGTAAACGCCGTGGTTCCCGGGGCCACCGCACCGCGCTAAAACGTAATCTTCGCGCCGATGGCTAAACTACGGTTGCCGCCTGTCGATCCGGCATTCCCGACCGCCAGCGTGTTCTTCACCTTTCCGAAATTTGCCTCACCAAACACCTGATTGGGTTTATCGAACTGAGGCGTGTTGGTGACGCTGAACCCTTCTGCGCGTAACTCGAGGCCCCAGCGCTCCGCGATTCGAAACCGGCGGAACAGGCTCGCGTCCAGATTGAAAAACCCGGGACCGTCCGTGGTAAACCGGCCGAGGTTGCCAAACTGGCCGGGCCCTGGCGCGGAAAAGTTCGAGGGATCGAACCAATTCGCCGTGTCGATGCCGTGAAGAACCTTGACGGCGCCTGCGATGTTGGGAGAGTTGGTGGTGTTCGTCCCAGGCGCATTGAGCGGTCCGGTGCTGGTGGTGAAGTTGAGCGGCAAACCGCTCATGATGGCCCAAACGCCGGAGATCTGCCAGTCACCGGCCAGCCAGGAGCCCACGCCGTATTGAAGGTAGCGCTTGCTTTTGCCAAAGGGCAATTCGTAAATGTAGCTCTGCACGAAGGTATGCGTGCGGTCGTACTGTGTTCGCGCATAACTTCGCCGGGGATTGATGTAGTAAGCGAGTCCGTCGGTCTCGTTGACCCATCCAAGCCCCTTGCCAAAGGTGTACGCAGTGGTTACCTGAAATCCCCCGGAGAATCGCTTGTCCAGTTTCGCCTGAAGCGAATTGTAATGCGTATCCAATCCAATGAAATGGAGATTGGTGTTCGCCGTTCGGCCGAATTTTACGAACAATGGTTGGCCGGCGCTGCCGGCGCCAGGAATCAGACCCGCATTCAGATCCCATTGGACCGGCATCCGCACGCCGTGATTGCCAACGTAAGCGACCTCGGCCACCACGTTCTTCGGCAGCGAGCGCTGAATGGCGAAATTCCGGGATTCCACATAGGGTTCTCGAAAACGCAGGTTGACTACGTTGTAATTCTGGTTGGGCGCCGGGTTAATGATCCCATTTGAGGGCAAATTGACGATCTGCGGCGATGGGAACCCGGTCGCAAGACCGGCATACGTGCCATCCGGCAACGTGGCTGGGACGTAGGGGTTCGCGTTGTTGTTGAAGTTGTTGTTTTGCTTGACCGGATAGTTGTCATACGCGTAGCGGTTGTCCGGAAACGGGCTGTAGCTCATCCCGAAACCGGTGCGGACCACCAGTTTGTCAGTCGGCCGGTAGGCGATGCCAAGCCGAGGCCCAAAATTCTTGTAGTTCCGCTTCATTCCCGAGTCCATCGGAATATTTCCGAGACCCGCGAGTTCCAAGGTGTTGTTTGTTGCATTGTAATTGGCGAAATCGCCGGCGAAGCGTGGTGTAGCGGGCTTGTAGAACTCCCAGCGAAGGCCGTAATTAAAGGTCAACTTCGGAGTGACCTGCCACGTGTCCTGTCCAAAGAAGAAAAATTGGCTCTGACGGTAGGTCGGAAATGCCACCGCGAGGTCGCGGCCGATCTGATACGGCATGTCGAGCAGAAAGCTGGCAAAGGACTCCACGATGCCGCCGGGCGCACCGGCAGAGCAGGGTGCCGCGCCTTTTGTGTTGCAGCTCGTGATCGTGTCCTTGTACTTGAAAATACCCCGAGGATTGAACGCCTGAGTTTGCAACAGGTCCTCGCGGACCTGCCTAATGTCCGCTCCCCACTTGAAGGTGTGATTGCCGCTCGTCTTGGTCCAAGTGCTGACCCCGTCAAAGTGCGTCTCCCCGCGGATCCACGGAAGACTGGCGGAGTAGCCTACGAGCGGATTTGAGTAGCCGGCATTATCGATCTGGAGCGACGAAATGCCGCTGGTCCAGGCGTCAATGTTGGCTCCCTTGATCCCGAGGTTGGCCGCCGTGGCGCTGCCGTAATCGCTATTGTGGGCTTCATTGCGGTAGTGCATCAGACCGAAGCGGGCTTCGGTGACCAAGGTGGGCGAGAAGACATGAGTGTAATTGACCGCCCCCATCTGGATCACCGTCTTGCCGACGCCCTCAAAGCCCGTGCCGCCGCCCGGATCTTCCGGTCCGCCTGCCTTGGTCCCGAAAATCGCTGGAGCGTTCAGCGTGGGACGCTGATCGCTGTAACGGATGGCAACGCGGTCGTTGGCCGTAGGGTTCTCGTCAATCTTCGTATCCAACGAATTCGATTCGCGGATCAGCTTCCCGTTCTGTGTGTAATTCGTTCCGTAGCCGGATAGGTTTGGCGATGGGATGAGCGCCAATAGATTCTGTCCGATGGGAGAGATGCGAGCGAGTGGAATTCTGTTTTGGTCGAAGGGCATCCTTCCGGATCCATCAGGCTTGCCCGTCAGCGGATCGTACACTACCACCGGCCCGGTGTAGCTCGAGCTGATCGCCTTGGGGTTGGTCAAGGCCACGCTAAAATCACCCGAGCGGAAATCCGCGGTGGGTAACTGGAACCGGTTCAGAAGCCCACGATGGTCGGTCGTTCGCTGGTAGTCGAAAAAAAAGAAGGTTCGATTTCTGATGATGGGGCCGCCGATGACGCCGCCAAACTGGTTGTACGTGGTCACGGGCTTGGTTACGGCAAAGAAGCTGCGGGACGCCAGCGCGCTGACGCTGTTGAACTCATAGCCGCTTCCGTGGACCTGGTTCGTCCCGGACTTCAGAATGACATTGGTTACCGCTCCGCCCGCGCGCCCCAGCTCCGCGTCGTAGTTGCTGGTAGTTACGTCGACCGTCTGAAGCGCCTCAATCGGCGGGATGTACACGGTGTTCAGACCGGTGCGCTGCTGATCGTCGACCCCCTCGATCATGGTGTCGTTGGTCAGCCTGGTCTGCCCATTCACCTGCGTGGAGAGGCTGTCCTGCGAGTTGAAGAACGGCGAATGTGGCCTGAATGCGCGCGTGGTGCCGGGTACCAGGTTCAGCAGGCCTTGAAAATTGCGGTTGGTCGCGAGGGGCAGGTCCTCGACTAACCGGGTTTCGAGCTTGCGCCCGGTGTCGGCGCGTTCCGTCTGTAGGGCCGAAGCCTCCCCGGTAACGGTGATGCTTTCGCTGAGTTCGCCGGGCTGTAGGATCAGCTCCACGCGAATAGTGCTGTTTACGAGCACACTAACCTGTGTGCGTACCGCCCTCTTAAAGCCCTGCAATTCCACACTGACGTCATAAGTTCCGGGAGGCAGATCCGGAAATGCGTAGTAACCACTTTCATTCGTGTTTGCTGTTCGGCTGATCGAAGTGTTCACTTCCGTGATCGTGACCTTGGCATTCGGAGCAGATGCTCCGGTAACGTCCGTAATCGTGCCGAGCAAGGTACCGTTCACGGCTTGTCCATAGGTTGCGCCCGCTGGCGTCAGCAATACTGCTAAAACGCCGGAGAACCAGAGTTGACTTTTCATGACCCATCCCCCTTTCTACGTGGCGGGGAGCTTCGCCGCACACCCCATGCAGGAAGCTAGCTGGCGACAGTCTACATCAAATTTGGAAGTTGGTAAATCCCGTCGCGTTTCTTCTGTCGCGTCTCTTCTGTCGCGTCTCCGCGCCCGCCGCGACTCTACCAAACTCGGCCTTGCGCAGAGAAAAATGCACCCCGGATCAACGTGAGGCTTGACAAGGTCGCCCCATATCAGAAGAGATACTTCAGCGCGAATTGTAACTGGCGCATGTCATTGGCGGTACCGCGCGAAGGATATCCGCCAGTCACCGTGTCGCGGATCTGCCCGAAATATGGCGAACTATAGGTGGTGATCGGGTTCCCCAGCGCGGGATGGTTGGGAAAGTTGAAGGTCTCAAAGCGGAATTGAACGCTTTGCCTCTCCTTGATCAGGAAACCCTTGATCGCCGAAAAATCCCAACTCCACACACCGGGACCGGTCAGAGCGTTACGCCCCAAATTGCCGAACTGCCCGGGCGTCACATCCGAGAACGCTGCCAGATTGAACCATTGATTGGCCCGTTGCTTGTTAGAGGGGAGGTACGGATCAAGACCTGTGGCATTGATCCGGTCCAGATTTCCGACGATCACTTGACCCGCGGCATCATAGCCGGCATAGACGTAGAGAGGACGGCCACTCGAGGCGGTTAGTATCGTGCTGGTCTGCCAGCCGCCCACCACTTGGTTCAGGACGCCGCCGCGATTCAGGAAGCGCTTGCCTCTTCCCACCGGCAGTTCGTAGAGAAGTGAAGTTACAAACCGCGCAGGCGTATTGAAGTCCGAGGGTCCATATTCGCATCGGCGGCAGCGGGGATCCTCAGGGTACATTGCTCCGGTGGCCTGACCGGTAAGTAAGGTGCCGCGGATGGCGCTCCCATCGTCGAGTGCCTTCGACCAGGTATAGCTGATCAACGTAGTTAAGCCGAATTTAAATCGTTGGTTCAGTTTCAGCGCTAAGCCGTTGTAATTCCCCCTTCCCCCGCCCTCCGTCAGTTCGATGCCATTGTAGAATTCGGGATACGGCGCACGCGTCTGTGGCGGCGTGATTCCAGGGAGCAGGCCGGCTCCATTATTCTGGTTCTGCAGGTGGCGGTCTAATACGCCGTTGTAGCCGGCCTCCAGAGTCGTATTGCTGCCTAGTTCCCGCTGAACATTGAACAGATACATCATCGAATAGGGCGTGCCGATATCGGGGATCACGCCCCAGACCAGCCCTACAGGTATCTTTGACGGCAGAGATGCCGAACTGTAGAAGTTCTGATAGGTCAACGATGGCGGCGCCTGGACTGCGGGCGTCTGCGTCAGGCGGCCGGATAGTCCGCGATCCAAATCAAATCTTGAGTTTGCGGTTTCCTGTGAATAGAAAATGCCGAAGCCGGTTCGCACGGACCATTTGTCGGTGGGGCTGTACGCGATGCCGAATCGGGGCGCGAGCAGGTTCCAATCGCTATTAGACACACGGTCTCCCAGGCGCCCATCCCTGGCGGTCGGAGCATTGGTATAACGAAAATCCTGCCCCTCGTAGAAATCGCCGTAACCCGGACGCACCAACACCGGATGCAAGCTCGGATCCACATTCGCGTAGCCCGGGAGTGGGATTTGGAATTGGACATTAACTGCGTGCTGCAATTCGTCCTTCCATGGCTGTACGGCCTCCCAACGTAACCCTAAAGTCAGAGTCAACTTGGACGTGATCTTGTACATATCGTCAAGATAGAGAGCCAGGGTATTAGACTTGAAATTGCCGGTGGCCAGGCCAAGCGCGAAATCGGTTTTCGAAATGGCGCCCATCAGAAGATCCGCCGCAGAATTTCCAGCATTAGGCGTCGTAGGAAAGGCGGAGTATTGCCCGCTGAACGTAAATTGGGCGCGCGCAAACTGGTTGCCCGCGTTGTTGAAAACATCCTTGCGATATTCTCCTCCAAAACGCAGCGAGTGCTTGCCATGCACCCAGGAAAAGGTATCCAGCACCTGGAAGATCTTGTCGTTGAGAAGGAACGGTCCGTTGCTGTCGTTGCCGAAGGGGCTTAAGCCGAGATTGAAAGTTGCGCCTCCAATCGCGGGGATGCCCCAAGTTTGCGGATCCAGTGTGGAGAATGGAAGCCCCAGCTCTTTAACCACGTCACGCTTCCCGCTCAATTCCTGCGCGCTGTTGTTGATCAATGTGGTGTAGCCCACCCGTAGTTCATTCACCTTGGTAGGAGAGAGTATCCGGGCATTGGAAACCATGTACTGTTTGGAATTGGTATACAGCGTCAGTCCGCTCAGCGGAAGAGAGGGCAGGAAGGTGAACTCATCGGTCCAGCCGAATCGTCCGAACCATTGTGAATTCGAGCTTTCGCTAAAATCCAGGCGCTGATTGAACTGGTTCTTGTCGATGTTGGTCTTCTGCGGATTTTGGTAGGTCAACTTCAGAGGAGTGACGAAACTGCTGTTCGACGTCAGGATATCCGTGTTGGGCAAGGGCCAGAACTCATTCATCAGCCTGACGGAAGTCGCATCCCAGTATTTTGCCAGGATTTGATTGTTCACTAGGGGATCAGCCGTCATGGTTCCATTGGCGCTGGTCCTCCGGGAGAAGGGATCGTACAATTGCGTTTTGAAAGTTGAAAAATCGCCGTGGCGCCAAGAATCCGGAGCGGTGGTATATAGGCCCTGGTCCGTGCGGCGGCTCTTGAAACCCTCGAAATTCGACATAAAAAAAAGCCGGTTCCTTCCGTTGAACATCTTCGGAATCCAAATGGGACCGCCCACGGTGAACCCGTATTGATTCCACCGGAACGGCGCCCTGGCCGGATTGGTGCCGATGAAATCATAGGGTTTCGCGTCCAGTGCACTGTTGCGTAGAAACTCGTAGGCTGTTCCGTGATAATCGTTGCTCCCGGATTTGGTGGACACGTTGATCTGGCCCGCTTCCCGGCCGAACTCGGCCGGGTAGATGCCGCTCTGCACTTTGAATTCCTGAAGCGCGTCGACCGAAGGGAGCTGGATGTAGAGGTTGAAATTTGGATCGGTATTGGCAACGCCGTCCAATGTGTAGTTGTTCCATGTGCCCCGCATGCCTGAGATAGAGATATTCTCCGTGGACCGCGAACCACCTTGGCGGCGCGTGGCTTGGTTAGGCGCCGCAAACCCGTAGGACACACTCGGGCTCAAGGCCACCAGTTGGAGAAAGTCGCGGCCATTCAAAGGCAGTTCAGTGATGCGCTTTTCTTCGATCACCGTGCCAACCGTAGCGCTTTCGGTGGTCAGCATCGCGGCCGCGCTGCTGACCTCGATGGTTTGACTGGATTGCCCTAGAGTGAGCGCGAAGTCGACTCGCGCGGTTTGCTGGACTTGAAGCTCGATGTTACTGCGCACTCTTTGCTGGAAGCCTGGAGCTTCCACCTTGACCTGATAGGTTCCGGGAACTAAAGCTGGAAAGCTGTAAATGCCTGCCTCGTTGGTGCGCGTGACGCGGGCAATGTTGGTCGCCATATTGGTCGCCGTGACAGACGCACCAGGGGTTATGGCGCCGCTGGGGTCCGTAACCTCCCCAGTGATTTCGCCCAGCGTTTGGGCGGATACACCAACCGGCAATCCGATCCCCAGAAAAAGCAGAAGCAGATGCAGACGCATATCACCCTCCTTACTCACCCGTTGGCAAGGACGCTATCACACGCAAGCACAGGGAGCAAGCACAGCGCTTGACACCCCTATTGCCCCCTGTCGCCGCCACGTGAGAATGTCCTATTTGTGTTCAATAAAAATGTCCTTTTGACAAGGTCACCCTGGGGGCTCTGGTGCAAACTGGCCTTAGTAATGAGGTTGGCTGGGCTTTGCCAAGATTGAGGGTCCGGAAAGGGAGTCAAGCGGCAAGCGCCGCGTTCCACAGTTCCGACATCGTCGCTTTCCGTTTCCCGAACTTCCCTGTCTTGAACTGACCCTTCTTGATATGCTCCGCCAACTCGATTCCGCTAATGGTGACTGCCGCGTGGTCGAAGCGTTTGAATCCCAGCATCGCCCGAATCCGCTGTTTGATTCGGCGGTGGTCCTGTTCGACGAGATTGTTCAAGTATTGGCTCGATCGCACTTTTACTCGACGCGGAAGTTC
>Ga0126371_10006780_pt1 | contig 10211 bp, 8 predicted proteins | sample PanSoiMetaPlot_4_FD_110145 | JGI IMG/M metagenome (GOLD analysis project Ga0126371, IMG submission 110145) | Tropical forest soil microbial communities from Panama - MetaG Plot_4 | ecosystem: Environmental > Terrestrial > Soil > Tropical forest > Bulk soil | place: Panama | collected 2016-02-17
TCCGCGCGGAGGCGAAAGGGGTCCGGTGACCTTCGTGGCCTTCAAAGCCATTGATCCTGTCCTTTGCGGCCAGGGTGGTGGGTTCGACTCCCACACGCTTCCGCCAAAGTCCCGTTGAATCTGTGACCGTTGCACCCTTCGGGACGTAAAAACGGACCGCAGAAAGGCGAGTTTTGGACGGAAGTTGGACGGAAGTCTGTTCAATTGGACGGTGAAAGACACGTTAACCATCCGCTCAGCAATCCCGACGAAAACTTTCAAGTTGGCCGCTTAGTTCTCTTCGCAAGTTTCTCAAACTGCTTCGCATTTCTGGACAGTGTGAGTGTGTTGTGGATTGCGCGATACATGTCACCGGAGAGGTCCGTCACAAGAATCGGGTGGGCCCGGTTTCGGACAAAACAGTACTTTCGCAGCGTTTCGGGAATGGATTTTCCGACGGCGAGGACGAAGCGTATTCCAGGGATGTAAAAGGAAAATTGATGCCATTCTTCCTGTGGACCCTGTGTGGAAGCTCCAGCGTAATCAGTCTCACTGGCGCAGGCAGAACTACGATTGTCAAGGCCATCTTCTCCGGGAAAGGTGCCTCGCTCCGGAGGAATCTTCGAACCGGCTCGGCGTATGGACCAAGGTTAATCAACGGTTCGTTCTTTCCGCCACGCCATGAATGAGCGGCTGCCTTCCAGAAGACACCCATCGCGAAGTGCGTCAGCTTATCGCAGTGAATGCCTGGGTTGTGGGCCGCCGAATACCAAGATGCGTCGCCCTGGACGATCTCGGCACGGTATTGCGTCAACATCTCATAGAGCGGGAAAGGTCCATCGTATTCTGCGAGCAGCGGCAGGAGCCAGGCCTCACCGCCCTTATTCAAATCGTTCTCGCACTCCAGGCAGAGAAGATAGGCCTTTGTCTGCCGATCGGTGGTACCCACAAAATCGTTAGAGACGACGATAGTATGGTCGCCCGGCGGACGGCAGTAGTCATACACACGTGCCGGGATCAGGTGGCTAGAGACAATTTCTATTGTTCTTTTGCAAAGAGGGCAGTGTCCTAATTGCATGCATGCGTTCTGGGAAGCGGGGTCTCGGTACCGAGCTTCGGCCACTTGGTGATGTTTATTTGCCGATTCCGTGAGGTCATCTGCGACTCCCGACTTAGAAACTACGGGATGCTTCGTCGAGCATAGCCGAAGTGCCCGCACAAGTGGGCTACGACTCAGATGCTGCTTTTAATCGTGCGTTCAAGCGCCTCGAAGGTTCTCCACCCGCCGCCTGGCGAAAGGGCGCCATCGGTGCACTCATTTGCCTGCTCGCCTTTCTAAAAATCTGCAAACGTGGGTAGAGATGGCATCCGCCACATTTTGAAGTAAGCGAGATGCCCGGCCCTCCGCTTGACCCTAAACGCTCCGCCCTTCGGGCTCCGGTGCTGCGCTGCGGTCGGGTCAACGAGAAATCAAACACTAAACCAAATGAACGGGGCCGCTTCGGCTTCCGCGAACAGGGGCGCGCCCCGGGTGCTCGCGCTCACAACAAATCCAAAAAAGGACACTTCTAACTCGATAACTCAGGGAACATTTCTAATGAGGCTTTGACACAGTTGTCAAAAGGCCCTGTTGTCAAAAGGCCCTTGACATTGACAAGTGCATGATATACGAGGAGGCCACTGGTGCGTGGCGAACTGCTGCGAAAGTTCTTTTAAACGGCCCCATAAAGCCGAAGGTTTGTTGTTTAGTGGGTGGGAACTACGCATGAGCAAGGTGCCTCATGCCTTTCGACAGTTGTAGTTGGAGAGTACATCGGGAGGTGCTGACGTGTTGAAGATCTCGAGCTTCAGAATGCACACTTTCTTGATTTACGGCTTTGCCGTGCTGGTCGGCCTTACTGCGTTGAATACCAACCTACGTGCACAAAGCTTGAGCACAGGCACCATCCTGGGGACGGTTTCGGACCCGTCAGGCGCCTTAATCGCCGGAGCTTCCGTCAAGGCCACGAATACACAAACGGGGAATGTCTTGACGACGACCACCGATGCTCAGGGCAGATATCAGTTTTCGGGCATGCCGAATGGGCAGTACGGCATTTTGGTGGAAAAAGCCGGGTTTGAGAGCATGGCCAAAACCGGCGTCGCACTGAGCGTTGGGGGTTCGAGTGTCGTCGATTTCTCGATGGCGGTGGGACAGACGCTGCAAACAGTTACCGTGGAAGCGAACGCGGTGCAGGTCGACACCACTACAGCCCAGATCTCAACTCTCATCGATGAGAAACAGCTCACGGATTTGCCGCTAAACAACCGGAACCTCGCGAGCCTGATTCTTCTCGCTCCCGGAGTAAATGTCTTTTCGGGCATTTTTCAGGGAGCGTTCTATGGGGGCGGTTTTACGTTTTCGGTGGGCGGGGCTCGTCCGAACGGGCAAGCGATGGTGCTTGACGATAGCGATGTGCAAGATTACTACGCACATGGAGCAGCGGCCGGCGCTCTAAACACCTACATGGGAGTTGACGCTATCAGTCAATTCCAGGTTCTCACCAATACCTATAGCGCCCAGTTTGGAGGCTCCGGGTCCGTCGTGAATCAGGCGACGAAGTCCGGTACGAACAGTTTCCATGGAACGGGATACGAGTTTTTCCGCAACAGCGCCATGGACGCACGCAGCTGGTTTGACGGCAGCAGAACGGCTCCGTTTCGCAAAAATCAGTTTGGCGGGGCGCTGGGCGGACCGATCAAGAAAGACAAAATGTTCTTCTTTACCAATTATGAGGGGCTGCGGCAACTCTACGCGCCTGTGAAGCTATATACTCTTCCCGATTCAAACACTCACAGCGGGCTTTTGCCTTGTAATCTGCTGAGTGCCGCTACTCCGGGGTCCTGTCCCGCAGTAACCAAGGGCAATTTCACACCGCAGCCGTTAGTGAACGTCGGCGTGGCTCCAAGCATGGCCCCGTATCTGGCGTTCTTTGACAAATTCTTCCCGCGCCCCCCTACCGAGCTTTATAGCGCCGCTGGACTACCTACCGGCACCGGGCAGGAGAGAATAAATCCGCCCCAGGTCGGCACTGAAAATTACGTGATTGCGCGATACGACTGGAACATATCGCAGAACAACTCGATCTTCGTCCGGTACCTTGGTGATTTTTCGCTTTTGAATAACGACAACGTATCCGGTCCCTGGCACCCCGATCTTGAATACAATCGCAACCAATTCGCCACGGTAGAAGAGAAACACATCTTCTCGCCTAATTTATTGAACATCGGTCGGTTCGCCTTCTCGCGGCCATTCCAAAGGAGCGATCCTGGCAGCGTCCGGTTTCCAATTTTCTGCTACTACACTGCCGCTGAGTGCGCCGCTCAGCCCTCCGACGGCGGCTTCACGTTCGGAAGCGGCATTACCGCGATTGGTTCGGGCTCTCCAGGTCCATGGCGTTTTAACCAGAACAAATTTGCGTTCGGAGACGATGTATTCTGGAACCATGGAGCGCACAGTTTCAAGTTTGGGGGAGAGATCAAGAGAGTTGAGTCGGACGCCTGGTCTCCCCTTGGTCTAGGAAGCTGGACATTTGTCGGTCTCCAGAATTTGCTCGCCGCAGTGCCCTCTACCTTCAGCGGAGTGCTGCGGAATTCCTCCGGAGCTCTTCAGGAGAACTCCTATAGGTATTTTCGAGAGACCCAGTTCGCGCTATATGCCCAGGACGATTGGAAAATATTACCCACGCTTACGGTCAACCTTGGGCTGCGCTGGGAACCGGGCACAAACATTTCGGAGAAAAACAACAATCTGAACTTCATCTTAATTCCGGGGAACTTCATCAACCCCGCGCTGACTTCCGCGAATGCTTATACGAACGTCCCCAACGTGTTTGCCCAGAACCCGTCGCTGCGTAACTTCGATCCGCGGATTGGCATCGCGTGGGATCCTTTCAAGGATCACAAAACGTCGGTACGAGCCGGTTTCGGACTATTCCACAACGTCATCGGCCCGCGCGAGTTTGGAGCGCAATCGTACAACAACCCCCCCTTTCAAACCGGAACGGCGCAGAACCCGCCATTTACTGTTACCGCCAATTCAGCTTTGCTGAAAGCGGCCGTACCCAGCCAGTCGTTCGGCCTCGACTACTACCTGCACAATACGCCCTACGTGGAGCAGTGGAATTTGAACGTAGAGCACGAAATAGCAAAGACAATTATTACGTTGGGATACGTCGGGTCTCACAGCGTTCATCAGATCGTTGAAACGAACCTGAACCCGATCATTTGCTCGCCTGCAGGAGTGCCCGCTGTGCAGTGCACGGCGGCAAGCAACGGCCCGTTTGCCACGCTTCGGACGACTTCTACGAGCGCGTCGGTGATACAAAATCCGAATCTCAACCCCGCCTTCGGCACGCTCACCGTTGGCCGTGCTTGGGGGTTTGGAAGATACAATTCGGCGCAATTGAGTGTGAATCGCCGATTGTCAAACAACTTCCAAACGCAGTTGTCGTACACCTATTCGGAATGCATCGACGACGGGTCGGGGTCCTATGGCGTGGACGGCGGTACCACCTACATGGATCCTTACAATCACAAGTACGACATCGGGTGGTGCGGCTACTATGCGCGGAATAACATCACCTGGAACGGGCTCTACATTCTTCCGTTCCACAAGAACCAGCTCGTTGCGGGATGGCAAGTGAGCGGCATTTTCACTTACCACACCGGTTTCCCGCAAACGGTCGGATCCGGCCTCAATCAAGCGCCGATCGGAGGAGCGGGCGATCGCCCGAACTTCGTTGGGGGGCCTGGGTGCGGCACGACGGGAAATGCACCGATGGTGAAAAATTTCGCCGCTCAGACGGTGACGGGCACGCTCAACCCAGCCTGCTTCAGTCTTCCCCCGATCGGGTTTCTGGGCAATCCGGTTGGGAGAAACGCCGCATTTAGCCCCAACTATAGCGACATTGACGCGACCATCGCGAAGACCACCAACATTACAAAGATTTCCGAGCAATTTGCTGTTCAGTTCCGGGCGGAATTCTTCAATATTGTGAATCATGCTAACTTCGCGCCCGCGGGAACGGGGCTAACGCCCATCGCCGGCTTGTGCAGTTCGTTGTCGCCGACGGGCGGCTGCAATCTGAGTCCAACGTTCGGCCAGATTACCACTGCACAGCCGGGGCGACAGGTGCAGTTCGGTCTGAAGTTCATTTTCTGATCCGGCGGCCCGGCAAGACGTTAGCGAGGCAATCTTGCCGCAATCTAATTCCATTGGCTGGGCATAACCGGCGCCCACGGTGGCTTGTTTCGCTTGACATGGTCTATCGGTGCGCATAGCTTTTCAACCGTTGGAAGAATTCTCTTCAGCTATAACAGAGCAGAGAAAAGTGTGTAACGGGGTAATGAAAGCGAAGTAGGCCAGCCCCCGCGTTGCCCTTCCGATAGCGATTAACCGTTCGACGAGCCAATCGCTCTTACGGGCGCGCACGAGCAAAACACTCGAATCTAGGTTTCTGGTACTGGGAGCGAACCATGTTGAAAGCTACCGCAGGAAAGATTCTGCCCGCGACGATTATCGGTTCGCTGCCTCGGCCGAACTGGTTTACCGAAACGCTGGGGAGGCGTTCTTTTCTGGACGCCATGGTCAACAGCCGGTTTCGCGAGCAATATACCGACGCACTGTCGGTATATTTGCGGGACCAGGAGTTAGCCGGCCTGGACATCTGCACCGACGGCGATTGCCGGTTTGACCAGGACGTAGGCGGGCAGAGTTGGACCAGCTACCCTCCCAACCACATGGCCGGATTCGAGCACGACCATCCGAAACTCGCACGGGCGGGGGCGGGCGGCATCGCCTTTCCACGGGGGCACATTTTGCACGATTACCTGGAAGCCCGGGTGATGCCGAAGTTGGTCGGACCGGTGGGACGCGGGGAAATGCAGTACGCGGAACTTTGGAAGGCCGCGCAGCGCCTGACCACGCGGCCTGTGAAGTTCGGCACAGTCACCCCGGAACTAGTGGCGTTTGCGGTGCAGGACACGCACTACAAGGATATTCCATCGCGCATCATGGCTCTCAGCGACGCTTTCAATGAAGAATTGCACGACCTCGCTGATGCCGGCTGTCCAGTGATTCAGATGGAAGAGCCGCAAATTCACCTGCTTGCGGCGCGCGGGATCGTAGACAGTGTGATCAATCCGGAGTTCATGCTGAAGGTTTTCAACAACACCGTGAAAGGGCTGCGCAAAAAAACGGAGGTCTGGTGCCACACGTGTTGGGGCAATCCATCGCAGCAGCGCATGTTTGCCAAAGTGCAGTCCTATAAACCGGCGCTGGACATCTTGAATCAGGTCGACGCCGATGCCATCACGTTTGAAATGAAGAGTTCGGGCGGTATCGATCTGGAAGCTGTTGGCAAGCAAATCACCAGCATGAAAGTGGGCATCGGCGTGATCGATCACCACACCCTTCAAATCGAGTCTCCGGACGAGGTTGCCGAGCTTGTCCGCACTGCGCTCAAGCACATTCCCGCGGAACGTCTCATTTTGTGCTCCGACTGCGGCATGGGGCGAGAGGGCATGAGCCGGCGGCACGCGTCCTACAAAATGGTGTCTCTGGTGCTGGGAGCAAATAGAGTGCGCGCAGAACTCGGTCTCCCGCAGACGGAGTGCCTGGCCGCGGATGCGAAGTATTCGTTCATACGGTCTTAAAGGGGTCGAAAGGCGCGCTCTCGATGTTAAATGCCGCGATTGTTGGCCTGGGTTGGTGGGGCAAGACGCTGGTGGAGTCTGTGCAGGGAGCGAGCGACACCATCCGTTTTGTGGCCGCAAACAGTCGAACGATTTCACCCGAAGTGAAAGCGTTTGCCGAGACTCACAAACTCTTTTTGGCCCCCACCTTCGATGCACTCCTTTCCGACCCCAAGATCGGAGCGGTCGTATTGGCCACACCGCATTCTCTCCACACAGAGCAGGTGATCGCCGCGTCTCAGGCCGGGAAGCACGTTTTTTGCGAAAAGCCGTTTGCATTAAAGAAGAGCGACGCGGAAGCCGCGGTGAGCGCCACGCGCAAGGCCGGCGTCACGCTCGGTCTGGGGTATAACCGCCGCTTTCACCCTGAGATGACGAAACTGCGAGAACGTATTCGCTCGGGCGAACTGGGCGCGATCATGCATCTCGAAGCAACCATGACCTTCCCCAACGCACTTTTGCTGAAGCCTTCCCAATGGAGGGCGCACCGGGTGGAAACACCATGCGGGGGTTTGACCCCCATGGGCGTGCATGCGGTGGACGCAATGATCGACTTGTGTGGCGAAATCGACCGAGTGTTTTGCCAGAGCTTCCGGCGCACGGTGGAAATCGACGCCGATGATACGACGTCGGTGCTATTCCGAATGAAGGATGGCATGTCCGGCTACCTGGGTACGGTGACGGCTACCGGACCGGGTTTCAGCTTTCAGGTTTTCGGGTCGAAGGGCTGGGTGCGTCTGGATGGTATGACGCACGTTGCGGGAGCGTCATCAGAAGAACGTCGAACGCGACTGTTTAGCACTTGCAAGTTCCAGCCGACGAAAGGGCCGGCGGAAGTGTGGCAGGCGGCGACTCTCGACGTAACGCGCACGGCCTTGGAATCGTTTGCGAAAGCGGCGGCAGGCGGGCCGGAATTTCCCATTCCGTTGCAGCAGATGATTCATGGCGTGGCCGTGACAGAAGCTGTCGTGCGGTCCGCAGTATCGGGAATGCCTGAAAAAGTGCCGTGATTACCTCTGGTTTTTTGAACGGAGAACGAGCCGATGGATCTGGGCAACGGTTTGGGGCACCTCAGCTATTCAACCTTGGTTCACCCGGGCGATACCTGGGATGAAATTTGGGCCAGCCTCACCACCTACCTTCCCAAAGTGAAAGAGCGTGTCGCGCCAAAAGAACGATTCGGCGTTTCTTTGCGTCTGTCGGCGAAGTCGGCGGCGCAATTGGTTGCGGACCGCGCCGCGCGCGACAGGTGCAAGAAATTCCTCGACGACAACGATATGTATGTCTACACCGTGAACGCGTTTCCTTATGGGTCGTTCAAGGGATCCATCGTCAAGGAGCAGGTTTACGAGCCGGACTGGCGCTCGGAAGAACGCACGCAATACACCATCAACGTGGCGGAGGTGCTTGCGGACATAGCACCCGAATCGATTTCCCCTTCCATCCAGAGCGCGCCCCTCGGCTTCAAGCCAAGGGTTACCGGCGAAGACGTTGTCTCCAGCTATCGGATGCATGTGCTGCGCGTCGCTGCTCACCTGATTGAACTGGAATCCCGGACCGGGCGGCATGTCACGCTTGCGCTTGAGCCTGAGCCGCATTGTTTCCTGGAAACGACCGATGAAACGATCGAGTACTTCAGGAACGACCTGTACTCGGGCGAATCGGCCACTGCGCTGGCGAAGTTGGCGCGGATTCCGATCTCCGAGACGCAGGCGGCGCTTCGGCGCTATGTCGGGATTGTGTTCGACATTGGTCACCAGTCGGTTGGCTTCGAGGATATTCCCGCTTCCCTTCAGAAACTGGTCGATGCGGGCGTGCCGATTTTCAAACTTCAGGAAGTCGCCGCCATGCGGATACCCGAGGTTACGAACGAAGCCGTCGAGGAACTGGGGCGCTTCGCCAAGAGCATTTACCTAACCCAGACCGTGGAAAGGAAGAACGGACGTCTCACACGCTTTCTGAATCTGGAGGATGCCTTTAAGGCCTGGAAGGCAGATCCGGGGCCGCGAGAGTGGCGAACCCATTTTCACGTTCCCGTGTTCCTGGACGACCTGGGCGCTTTCGGCACCACGCGGTTTGCTCTCGAGGAAGCCTTGAAATTTCATAAAAAGACCCCACTTTCGCGCCAGCTTGAAATAGAGACATATACCTGGGATGTGCTTCCAGAGCATCTCAAGACGGGCGACATCGTCGACTATGTCTGCCGCGAAATTGAATGGGTGCGTGGACAACTGACGTGATGATTCGAGCAAAACGACCATGAATGTCGGTTTCGTTGGTCTGGGCCGGATGGGCCAGGGGATGGCCCGCAGAATTCTGGACGCCGGACACGATTTGACGGTATACGACGTGGTTGCGGATCGCCGCGCGGAGTTCGCCAAAGCTGGTGCGCGCGCCGCGGTTTCGCTGCGGGAGCTCTCGGCCGGGCGAGATGTGGTCATCACCATGTTGGTAGAGGACTCGATCGTCGCCGACGTAGTCTTGCAGCCCGGGGGACTCCGAGATTCGCTGCCCTGCGGTTCGATCCACCTGGCAATGGGCACGTACGGAGTTTCAACGGTTCAGAAACTCGAGGCGGCGCACGCTGACGCGGGACAAGTTCTGGTTGCGGCTCCAGTTTTGGGGCGTCCGGATCTTGCCGCATCAGGGCAACTCGGAATCGTGGCAGCAGGGCCGGAGGAGGCGATTCGCCGGTGTGAGCCTTTGTTGCAGATTATCGGCCGGCGCATATTTCTGGCAGGCGCTACTGCCGAAGCGGCAAACGCCATCAAACTTGCGAACAACCTTGTGCTCGGTTGCGCGATTCAAGCCATGAGCGAAGCGTTTTCGCTCGTCAGTGCGTTCGGCGTTGCACCGCAGATTTTCTACGAGGTAATGACGGAAGGGCTGTTCGCGGCGCCCGCTTATAAGGTGTACGGCAAAATGATCGTGGAAGAAGCTTATGATCGGGCAGGCTCAACGGTTTTGTTGAACTTGAAAGACGCGAATCTCATTCTGGCAGCCGGCGAAGCTGCCGGCGTGCCTCTGCCGAGCGGCGTGGTTTTTCGCGACAGGCTTCTCGGGTCCATCGCCCATGGAGATGGCGAGAAGGATGTTGCGGCCATCGCACGCGAGCAGGAGCGGGCCAGAAAGCGGCGATAAATTTCCTTCCATGAGCACTACCGCTTCGCTTCCCAGTGGAGCGCGCTCCGGCCACCCGTCACTGCAAAGCAGGGCGTTCGCTATCGAGCGCTGTAAAAAAATTCAAGCTGACGGTGGCCAGTTCCGAAGGCGGAAATTTCGATTGCAACGAGGAGTTCACCTGCAATCCAGCTTCGCGAGCGCATTCCAGAAACACGGGTAGCTCCACCAGGTATTGATCTGAAAATCCATGCGTTCCATCGTAAGCCACAGTCGGAGTGTTGTTCAGATTGGCGGCGGTGACTTGAGGCGGCAGAGCATGAAGCTCGAGCATCAATAAGCCGAATCGCCCGACGTAAGGCGCCCAGCGCCGCAAA
>Ga0126371_10006784_pt1 | contig 10210 bp, 13 predicted proteins | sample PanSoiMetaPlot_4_FD_110145 | JGI IMG/M metagenome (GOLD analysis project Ga0126371, IMG submission 110145) | Tropical forest soil microbial communities from Panama - MetaG Plot_4 | ecosystem: Environmental > Terrestrial > Soil > Tropical forest > Bulk soil | place: Panama | collected 2016-02-17
AGGCCGAGGATGTTGAGGCCTTTGACGTCGGGCCACAGCGCGCCGATGCGGCGGCGGATCATCTGCCGCGCAGTTCCACCCAGCCGGCGCTCGTAGAAATCGCGTAAATCAACGACATCAATGAACATCGTTTCGAGTGTAGCACGGGCGGCGATTTGCGTTAGTCTGCGGCCATGACGCTCGAGATCCAGCAAATCCCCGCCTTGCGCGATAATTACATCTATCTACTGCGCGAACCGAAAAGCGGCGCGGTCGGCGTCGTCGATCCGTCGGTGGCGGCGCCGGTGCTGGCGGCGCTCCAGCAACGCGGCCTGAAACTCAGCCACATCATCAACACGCACCACCATCCCGACCATACCGGCGGCAACCTGGAATTGAAGGCGGCGACGGGTGCGATCGTCGTCGGGCCGTTGGCCGACAAGGGCCGCATTCCGGGCATCGACGTCGCGGTCGCCGACGGCGACACGTTCAAATTCCGCGACGAGGCGGCGACGGTCTACGACGTGCCCGGCCACACGCGCGGCCACATCGCCTATTGGTTCAAGGACTCGCAGACGCTGTTCAGCGGCGACACGCTGTTCCTGATGGGTTGCGGTCGGCTGTTCGAAGGCACGCCGCAGCAGATGTGGAACTCGCTCAGCAAGCTCAAGGCGCTGCCGCCGGCGACGCAGGTCTATTGCGGCCACGAATATACCCAGGCGAACGCGCGCTTCGCGTTGACGGTCGAGCCGAAGAACGCCGATCTCATCGCGCGCGCCAAGCGCGTCGACGCGATGCGGGCGGCTGGACAATCGACCGTGCCGGGGACAATGGCAGACGAGTTGGCGACGAATCCGTTCCTGCGCGCCGATGTGCCGGACCTGCAACGGGCGATGGGCGCGCCGGGCGATGCGGTTGCGACCTTCGCCGCGATCCGCAAGGCGAAGGATAATTTCTGATTTGCAGATCGCGAATGAGGGGAGCGGCCACCATCTTCGCTCCCCGCGAAGGAACTCCTGACCGGATTTCGACGTTCATGGCTCGCGTGGCGGTACCTCGTGTCCCCTGCCGGGCGACCGTTGGGGAGTACTTCTTCCCCGATCTCCGAAGGCCGCCTCGCCAGACCCGGTTTGAACGCCGTGTGGACACGAGACACCAAATCGAACCCACGGGCCACCGACAGGCCCGATGACCCGTTTTCGTGGGTGCTGCTGATTTTGGCTGCGGTTCTCGCACTAATCGTGATGATTGAGAGTGCGCCATCCGTAAGAGGCGTAGCCGCCAGGAACCAGACGAAAGTCGCTGACCGATGAGGCCGCCAGGGACCGCCCCGGCTCGGCCGCGACTGGTGCAGCAAAATCCGGTTTAACCCGGTCCGGCAATCTCAAATTGAGCCGATAGCCTGCGGGCAGCGCCAGAACAGGCTTGGACCCCCCACGTTGCCGCCTTCAACGCCTGCGAACGCAAAACGAGTTGGCGGCTTTGTTGTTACGCCTCCTCCTGTTCCTATTGCGGTACGCTCGGGCTGCGCAGGCCTGGCGCAATGGCATCGTGGTCCTGTCGAGTTGCCGTAACCGCAACGCTTGTGATGGCGCCATAGCATTCGCATGCCACCGCTTCGAGCCCTCGGCGGTTGCGCACCAAGACGGCGCCGTGGCGGTACGCGATTAAGTCCTGGTCTTGGAGCGCCTGGGCCGCCACCGTGATGCCCGGTCGGCGCGTACCCAGTAGCCTGGCGAGCGCTTCGTGGGTGATGTGTATCTCATTGCCCGCGATACGGTCATGCGCCATGAGCAGCCAGCAGGCGACGCGGTGTTCAAGCAAATGAAGGCGGTTGCAGGCTGCAGTCTGGGCCACCGCATTGAACTGCGTTTGCACATAGCTCAGTAACGCACGCTCCAGCGCCAGATGCTCCTTCATTTGCTGTTGCAATTTGACCGCGTTGATCGTGAGCGCCGTACCGGCAATCTGCACGACCGCCTTCTGGCCGGATACACCACTCCCGAGCGCGACGCAGACCGGCAGCATGCCGTCCCAGCCCACCATGCCAACCGCGATTCCGATCCCATCGCCCGTCGGCGTCAGCAGCGAGACGACACCGCTAGTCGGAAAATACACCTATTCGACTCGACGGCCGCTCTCGAAGAGTGGTTGCCCAGCCCGCAACGGTTCTTCATGCAGGTAAGGTTGCAGCGCGCACAGTACCTCGGCCGGTAGATCGTCGAGCAGACAGTTGCCGAACGTTATCGGGGCCTGGGTCCTAACGGCCTCAGAGAAGGAGCGGCTCATGTAGATTCCGCCTCCGCCATTCTGGCTTGCTCTTGTCTCGCACGTTTTCTTTAGTCTGCCGCAGCAGTCAGCTTCTTCACGGCCGCCAACCGCGTGAGCAATCGCTCGCTTTTGGCGACTGCCCATCGGCTATCGCGCATTCTCTCTTCAAGTGCCACGACGTGCGCCTGACGATTCTCCGTCACCTGATCAAGACTCGTCATTGGCGCCGGCAGTGTCGGGCTGATTAGCCGCAAGTTGTGCCAAAGCTCGAACTGGATGGCACGATCCGAGCAGGCATCGAAGGCCACCTGAGCAATCTCATAGGCGGCTTCATCGGAGTCCGCCGAGAACTCGAAACTCCCGCGCATGATGCCGTCCTCGCCCAGAAGATAAAGATGATAAGCCGGCGTTACGTTTGTTCGGGCGGTCGCATACCGCAGCGGCAGTTCAGGAAGGCGATAAACAAACCGCGCGCGTTCCCAAACCTCGAATCCATCGTATTTTTTCTCTCCCTTGCGCTCCTCAAAAACTGCGCGCGCTTGTTCAACGACGGCTTCGTCGGACTCACCGTTGAGCACCTCAACGGCAGCGATGTGTCCCTTGCGCATAAGATAGCAGCGCACGCTCGCCTCCTTATTTGCCAGAACGACCGTACGCGCGGCTCGGAGCTACCGTTGAGGTGGGCGCGGGGTAAAGCCGTTCGCTGCCACGCCAAATCTCGATGCTGTCGCAGCCCTTACGCTTTTTGGCCATTTTCGTGCCTTCGGTCACAGCGGCATCAACGGTCTCCGCCTGGACTGCCTTGGTGCCCGTAATGCGGCCGTTCTCGTCGAGGAAATAGCACCGGACATCCATAAAGCTCTCCATTTCGGCCGACCCCGTATTGTAGCGAGAACCATAGAGCTTTATTTCAAATTATCCAATATTATTTATACGAACTCAGTATTCGTACGTATTGTAGGGTTTGTACATTGCATTATCACAATGAATACATGTTTGATATTGTAATCAATGAACATATTACTGCCAGCGGGTTGGTAACCGAGCGTACGCTCTATGGGCAAAATAAGTAATTGACGCAACCCAAGCAACATGGACTAATGACGTATAAGAAGGATGTTGGAGGCTCGCGTGGCCATCAACCGACCGCAACGCCTACAAATCATGTTGACCGGCGAAGAACTCGCCGCGCTCGACAATTGGCGCTTCAAGGCGCACATGCCGAGCCGCGCGTCCGCAATTCGCGAGCTATTGCAGCGCGGCCTCGCTGCCGAAGGCTTCTCGCTTGCCACGGTGGGCCGTCACTCGGGCACCTATGGTGTTATCGCTGAGCCGCTCAGTGAAACGCCGCCGAAGCGTCGTCCCGGCCGCCGACGCTAGCGCCGCGCCAACGCGTCCCTTTCGCACGACCGTTGATCGCTGTATCCCCGTTCGCACAACTATTCGCTCTTCAAAACGATATGTGTAGTCTTCGGGCAGGCACGCTGTTTGCGTCCAGCCGCACACTTGAGGGCGCGTTGACGACAATCGACGGGAGCAGGACACCATGAAGCTGCGCTATTCGCCGACGTCGCCATTCGTGCGCAAGGTGCTGGTGCTGGCGATCGAGACCGGGCTCGACGGCCGCGTCGAGCGCATTCCGACCACGGTCGTGCCGGTGCAGCCCAACGAGGATTTGTCGCACCAGAATCCGCTAATGAAGCTGCCGACGCTGCTGACCGACGACGGCCAGGTGCTGTTCGATTCACGCGTCATCTGCGAATACCTCGACGGCCTGCACACCGGGACGAAGATCATTCCCCCGGCCGGCAAGGAGCGCTGGATCGCGCTGCGGCAGCAGGCGCTGGGCGACGGCATGCTCGACGCCGGCGTGCTCAACCGCTACGAGACCGCGGTGCGGCCCCAGGACAAGCAATGGGCCGAGTGGAGCGCCGGCCAGATGCGCAAGATCCGCAACGGCCTGACCGCGCTCGACGGCGCGGCGTACGAAGGCGCGCTTAACGGCCCGCTCACCATCGGCCAGATCGCCGTCGGCTGCGCGCTGGGCTATCTCGATTTCCGCTATGCCGGCGAAGGCTGGCGCGAACGGCATCCGACTCTCGCGAAATGGCACGCGGAATTCGCCAAGCGCAAATCGATGGTGGCGACGGTACCGCCGCCCGCATGAAATTTTATTCACGCACCGCCGGCCACATCGCAGGCTAGGTTGCCGTCAACGCGTCGTCAGAACGCTCTTCCCTCCCCGCTGGCATCATCGTCCTGGAATTGATTGAGCGTGCGCGGAGGCGGTGTCCGACCGATGTTGCTGCAAAATTGGTGGTACACGACGCTGCTGAGCTCGCGGGACCCGATCCAGCCGCCGCTCGCGTCCGACATCACCGCCGACATCGTCATCGTCGGCGCCGGCATGGCCGGCCTGTCCGCCGCGCTGCGCCTGTCCGATCTTGGCAGCCGCGTCGTCCTGATCGACCGCAACATCTGCGGCGGGAGCACGACCGGCAAGAGCGCGGGGTTCCTGACGCCCGACAGTGAGCTCGAACTGTCGCAGATCCTGCGCCGCTTCGGTCAGCAGGGCGCGCACGAGCTGTGGCAGGTGCCGGAGAACGGCATCACGCTGATGCGCGAGACCGTACAGACGCACGGCATCGACTGCGATCTGTTGACCCAGGACAGCCTGTTCCTGGCCAACGACGCGTCGGGTGCGAAGGACGTGCACGAGGAGGCCGAGGCGCGGCGGCGGCTCAATTATCCGCTGACCGAATACGGCGCGGCCGAGCTGCCGAAGGTGATCGGCTCGACCGCATACAAAGGCGCGGTGCGCTATCCGGGCTGCTATGGCGTCGACGCGCTGCGCTATAGCCAGGGCGTCAAGCGCGTGCTGCTGGAGCGCGGCGTGCGCATCTTCGAGAGCACCGAGGCGCATGCGATCGACGGCCACCGCGTGCGCACGCACGGCGGCAGCGTCACCGCCGACCGGATCATCGTCTGTGCCGACAAGCCGACGATTGCGTTCTCGCCCTACGCCGAGAACGTTTTCCACGCCGAGACCTTCCTCACCATCAGCGAGCCGCTGACCGACCGCGAAGTCGCCGGTCTCTTTCCCGGCGATCCCATGCAATGCTGGGACACCGACGTGGTCTACAGCTATTGGCGGCTCACCGGCGACCGGCGGCTGTTGCTCGGTGGCGGCAGCATGCTGACGACCTATGCGCGGCACGCGGTGACCTCGCCGCGCGTCGCCGAGCGCGTCATCCGCAAGTTGCGGCGCAAGTTCCCCCCGCTCGCCAACCTCGAATTCCTGCAATACTGGCCGGGCCTGATCGACATGACGCGCGATCTGTTCCCGACGGTGCTGCGCGATCCCGACGCGCCGTGGGTGCAGTTCGTGCTCGGCTGCGTCGGCCTGCCGTGGGCAGCGTTCTGTGGCGACTTCGCGGCGCGGCACGCGCGGAGCACGGAGACGCAGCAGGACCACGCCTATTACCGCTATTTCCGGCCCGACCGGCCGTTCCTGATGCCGCTGTGGAGCGAGAAGGTCCTCGGCAAACCGATCGTGTTCTCGCTCAACAATGCGTGGGCGAAGTATTATCAGCGGGACACAAAACCGGCCGCGTGAACCTGTTCGCGCACGCGATTGCCGCCCGCCAACCCAATCGCGTGCGCGAGGGGGAGTCCATGCAGGACGCCGACACCATCATTCGCGCGCTTGATCTGGCGCCGCATCCGGAAGGCGGCTGGTTCCGCGAGGTCCATCGCGATCAGTATTGGACGGCGATCTATTTTCTGCTGAAGCACGGCGAGACGTCGCACTGGCATCGCATCGCGCAGAGCGAGACGTGGCACTACTACACCGGCGTCGCGCTCGAGCTACTTCTGTCGCCCGACGGCCGGCGCCGCGAGCGGCACGTTCTGGGGCCCGACATCGCGAAGGGCGAGCGGCCGCATCTCGTGGTGCCGCCGGGCGTCTGGCAGGCGGCGAGAAGCCTCGGCGCGTGGAGCCTTGCGGGCTGCACGGTGGTGCCGCCGTTCGACTTCGCCGATTTCGAACTCGCGCCCAAGGGATGGGAACCTTCGGAGACACACGATCGCGTGTGACCCCAGATGGCAGACAGCGACCACGATGGCGAAACGTCAGGGTCTCTGCCCGATCACGAAGCCTATGCTGTACGCCGCGCCGCGGCCAACGGCGCCCTGTGCCCCAAGCCCGTTAGACTGCGTTGGATCATGCCGTTACCCGGCAACCGTTGCACGCCGCAACCGATCACGTTCGCAATTTACTCTAATTTGTCACATTACGCGCGGCGGGGGCGGTACGAAAATAAGATGGCTCGCGGAACCAGCCCGCCGGTGTGAGTTGTCCGCGACGCGCGGGCAGAGCCGCAGAAGGTGGCGCCATCATGGCTGTCCTCGTTGATGCGATCCGTGAACGCCTTGCCAAAACGTCCGACACCTGTCCGCCCGACGTGATCCAGATCGAGCGGCATTACCTCGTGGCGCTGCTGCAACAGCTGACGCACGTCGATTGCGTCGAGCGGCACGGCGCGCTCGAGTTGGACGCGGTCAGCTACACGGCGCAATACGCCGGCCGGGATCTCGGCCTCACCAAGGACATGTTCCTGACGCTCTACGCGATCGCGTCGAAGCCGCATGGCGCGACCTATCGCGAGATCTACGATTTGTGCAAAGGCAAAGGCTTCGTCGCTGGCCAGCAAGGCCGATTCGAGATGAACGTGCGCACGATGATCAAGCGGCTGCGACAGCGGCTGCGTGAGAGTGGCTTGTCGGACCAGATGATCGAGAGCCGGCCGCGCGTGGGCTATCGCTGGCACGACCTCGCGGCCGCCACGACGACCGCGGCGCCACGCATCGACGGAATCGCCGGGCCCTATCCGCTTGCCGTGCGTACAGCGGTGTCTGCTGCCGTATCGGAAACGAGCATTGCAACGCCGGTGCTTGGGCCACCCGGCTGATTCAGCGACAGACCAGCACTGGAATCTTGGAGTGCGTCAGCACCTTCAGGGTGTGGCTGCCAAGCACCAACGCGCCGAGCCCCCCTCTGCCGTGTGAGCCCATGACGATGAGATCGCACGCCTTCGCTTGCGCGGTTTCGATGATGGACAAATAGGGCGGCCCTTTTTCGACATGAACCGTCTCGCAGGGGACGCCGGCCGACTTGGCTGCCGCAGCAAGACCGGCCAGAACGGCCACCGTGTCCTCGCGTGCGGCCTGGACATAGTCGGGCTGCAAATCAGGCGGGATGTTGGCGTCGTAGAAATAGAACGGTTCGGTGACCTTGACGACGGTCACCTTGCTGCCGAGGCTCTTGGCGAGCGCGATGCCCTGTCGCGCCGCGTCGGCGGCGAGTTCCGAGCCGTCGGTCGCAATCAAAATATTTCGATACATGTCCGCCCTCCGCAAACGCCCATCTGCGCCATCACGATGGCTTGAAGCCGGTGCGGATTGCAACAGGTCAGCGTGCGCGGAGCGCGAGCCGGCCTACGGATGCTCCTGCGCCCAGACGGGCGGCTGGCTGTCTGAGACGTCAGCCTTGTCGACGTCCACGCGCTCGATGCGGACGCGCGCGGTGCCGTCGCCGGCGATGCCGAGGTCACGCGCGGCGCGGGCGGACAGATCGATGATGCGGTGACCGTCATAAGGGCCGCGGTCGTTGATGCGCACGACGACCGAACGGCCGGAGGCGAGATCAGTGACGCGCACATAGGAATTGAACGGCAAGGTCCGATGCGCCGCCGTCAGCGCGTTCATGTTGAAGCGCTCACCGTCCGCGGTCTGGTTGCCGTGGAAGTGCGGTCCGTACCAGGAGGCAAGGCCGACTTGCGTGAATTCCGGTCGGTTGTCTTGTTGTGTCGTCGACGGGATAGGAGTCGGTGGCGGCGGCGGTGGCGCGCTCTGACAGGCAGCAAGAAGGACGACGCTCGCGAATGCGGCGACAACCTTCCATCGGTTCGGCATTCGTATCTCCGGATTCGGACGGGAACCGTTCGGGAGTAAAATCAATTGTCGAGTAACGCCGTACTATGCGCAGGCCCCCTCGCCAGGAGGGTGCGTCATTTTTAGGACCGGCGCCAATATTTTTGGGGCAATACGCGCGATATTATTCGAAATTACTGGCAGCGCAATTGGCTAAACGGCGCAGCAGGCATAGGCGACGCCGGCTTTTCTTGGTTTCGCACGTCAGGTGCTACGCCGCGGCCTTTATCGATTGGCTTCGCAAGACGGCCGCGCGCCCGCGCGGCCTTTGCTACGCCGCTCAATACATATGCTGGCCGCCGTTGATCGACAGCGTCGAGCCGGTGACGAAGGTGGCGGTGTCGGAGACCAGAAACAGCACGCCGCGCGCGATCTCGTCGGCGTGGCCAAGGCGGCCGATCGGAATGCGCGCGACGATCTTCTTCAGCACCTCTTCCGGCACGGCGCGCACCATCTCGGTGTCGATGTAGCCGGGCGCGATGGCGTTGACGGTGATGCCCTTGCCGGCGCTTTCCTGCGCCAGCGCCTTGGTGAAGCCGTGGATGCCCGACTTGGCGGCGGCGTAGTTGACCTGACCGTACTGCCCCGCCTGGCCGTTGATCGAGCCGATATTGACGATGCGGCCGAAACCGCGCGTGCGCATGCCCTCGATGACATGGCGGCACATGTTGAAGCACGAGGTCAGGTTGCAGGCGATGACCGCGCCCCATTGCTCGGGCGTCATGCGGTGGAGCACGGCGTCGCGCGTGATGCCCGCATTATTGACGAGAATATCAATGGGCCCGAGCGCACTTTCGACCTGCTTCACGCCGGCTTCGCTCGCCGCGAAGTCGGAGACGTCGAACGAGAAGGCGCGGATGCCGGTTTCGGCGGTGAAGGCCTTGGCGACGTCGTGGCTGGTCGAATAGTTGGCGGCGACGGTATAGCCCGCGCCCTTGAGCGCTTCGGAGATCGCGCGGCCGATACCGCGCGTACCGCCGGTGACAACTGCAACCCGAGCCATCGAATCCTCCCCCTCCCGTTTGATTCTTCTTTACCTCTGCTTCGCAAGACGGCCGCGCGCCCGCGCGGCCTTTGCTACGCGTCCCGTTCGACGCACATGGCGATGCCCATGCCGCCGCCGATGCACAGCGTCGCCAACCCCTTCTTGGCGTCGCGCTTCGCCATCTCATAGAGCAGCGTGACCAGAATGCGCGTGCCCGACGCGCCGATCGGATGGCCCAAGGCGATCGCGCCGCCGTTGACGTTGACCCTGGCGGGATCGAATCCCAGCTCCTTGTTGACGGCGCAGGCCTGCGCGGCGAAGGCCTCGTTGGCCTCGACCAGATCGAGATCGCCGACCTTCCAGCCGGCCTTCTCGAGCGCACGGCGCGACGCCGGAATCGGACCCGAGCCCATCAGCGCCGGATCGACGCCGCACGACGCCCACGACACGATGCGCGCCAGCGGCTTGGCGCCGTGTTTCTCTGCGTTTGCACGGGACATGAGCACGACCGCGGCGGCGCCGTCGTTGATGCCCGAGGCGTTGCCGGCGGTGACCGTGCCGTCCTTGGCGAAAGCAGGGCGCAGCTTGACGAGCGCGTCGAGCGTCGTGCCGTGACGCGGATGCTCGTCGCTGTCAACCGTCACCGGGCCTTTCTTGGTGGCGACGGTAACCGGCACGATCTCGTCCTTGAAGCGGCCCGACTTCTGCGCGGCCTCGGCGCGGTTCTGCGAGGTCAGCGCGAAATTGTCCTGCTGCTCGCGGGTGATCTGCCATTTCGTCGCGACATTCTCGGCGGTGTTGCCCATGTGGTAGCCGTTGAAGGCGTCCCATAGGCCGTCCTTGATCATGGTGTCGACCAGGTCGGCGTCGCCCATGCGCGTGCCGTTGCGCAGATGGATGCAGTGGCGCGACTGGCTCATGCTTTCCTGGCCGCCGGCGACGAACACCTGCGCGTCGCCGCCCTTCACCGCCTGATAGCCCATG
>Ga0126371_10006786_pt1 | contig 10209 bp, 7 predicted proteins | sample PanSoiMetaPlot_4_FD_110145 | JGI IMG/M metagenome (GOLD analysis project Ga0126371, IMG submission 110145) | Tropical forest soil microbial communities from Panama - MetaG Plot_4 | ecosystem: Environmental > Terrestrial > Soil > Tropical forest > Bulk soil | place: Panama | collected 2016-02-17
ACTTTCCGAGCGGCGTGTCCCGAGCAGCGTGGCCGACTACCGTTCCTCGCGCCGGTTACCGCCTCCCCTTGGCGGCGCTGCGCCAGTGGTGGCGGGCGGTTGTGGTCGCGGTCCTTCTGCGGCAGGGGCGCGCGATCGTGGTGCCTCAGTGCCTGGAGAAGGACCGCGCTCTACCACTGGAGGACGCTGGGACGGCATGGCCGGAGTGGGGCGCTGGGTTGCCCCGCGCTCGCCGCCGAAGCCCTGATTTCTCGGGCTCTGGCTTTCAATCCCCGACCTTTCGCGGCCGCGTGGCTCTTGCGGAGGAGCCGCTACTTCCGGCGGACGGTTGCGCAATTCACGGCCGCCTGGCGCCGCACCGCTGGTGCTCGGGCCCGATTCGCGCCCAGGAAGATTCCCGGTTCTCCCGCCCCGCCCATCGCGCTCCACAGGCCCACTTCCGTCCCGTCCGCCGCGCTGCTCCGCGGCGCCAGGGGGCGCATTACGCGGTCCGCGCTCGCCTGGTGCGCCGGCGGGTGGGACCCGCGGCGCTTGGCCAGAGGCGCTCGGGACGTTCGGTGGGGGGGCTCCAGGCCGACCTTCCGTCGGGTTGCGCTGCTCACGCCCGGGTGGCTGCGTTCTGCGTACATCCCCTGGTCCTTCATTGCGCTGTGCACCCGGCGCGGCGCCCGATGTAGTGGGCGCGTTTGGGGTGGCGGTCTGCCCTTCGCGTTGGTCGCGCTGACGCTGATTGCCGCGTGACTCGCCCTGTACTGGGCCTGGCCCCTGTGGTGTAGCGCCCGGGGCAGCACCCTGCACGCCCGGACGACCTTCGCGTCCCTGCTGCTGCGAGGCCTGCCCTGGAACCACGCCTTGCCCGGGCGCGGCGGGCCGGTTCGGCAACTGGCCAGTGCGCGGTGCCGTGCCCGGCGCCGCCGGCGCGTTCGAACCGTCGGGTCGATTCTGTCCGGTTACCGCGGAGCCGGGTTGCGCGGCGCGTGGCGGCAACGCGCCGAGCCGGCCGCGCTCATTCGCGCCAAGAGGCTGGAGCGGCGGCAGGTTCCGCGCCGGCGCGATGGTGTTCGTCGTCTGCCGAACGAACGTGGATTCGCGCGTAAACTCGCGGACGCGTTCGCGGTTGCGGAACTCGTCCGCCCGCATGATGACCGCGTTGGGTAGACTTGCGGTACCGGCGAACACGCGTGGCGAGACATCGAAGCTTGGAATGGGCCGGCCATAGGCAGCCGCAATATAGGTCGGCGGAATGCCCGGGTTCACCGCAAACCGCCGATCCTGCAGGATAACGGTCCTATTGACGACAACGGTTTCGCGGAAAAATACTTCGCGCTCTTGCGGCGGCAGGAGGACCTCGGTGATGTGCGGCGCGACGAGATCACGCTCACGCACGAAAACCCAAAACTGAGGCTGTTCGCGGTGTTCGACAACCACCTCGTCGGGCGGCAAGGGCGCCCAACCGGCATATTGCCGACCGTGACGCCACTGCACCCAACCGGGCCCCCACTCCGTGCCCGGAATCCACATCCAGCCGAACTCATCATCCTCGACCCAGCGGCCGTAATGGTAAGTCACCAGGCCCCAGTCGGCCTCCTGATCATCGGACACCCAGTACCATCCGTAGTCCTGTGAGTACACCCAGTGTCCGACGGTGTAGGGCCGCCAATCACGCGCAACGCGCGATGGAATCCATACCTCGCCCCAACGCCTGTGGTGTTGCCAGGTCCCGAAAGGTTCGAGTGCAGTGCGAAATTCCACCGAGACTGAAGCCGCCTGCGCGGCTGCCGGGACAACGGAAATGCTCGCGAGCGGGGCTGCAACTGCGCAAACCGCGACGCTCGCGATCAGCAGTGACCGAATTGTTTTCGGTTGAAAGCGCATGAGGCCTCCTGTTGTGGTTAGTTTTGGGTGAGCCTGGAAGTCTGGATGTCAACACCCAGCCATTCGGCAGGTTCCGATTTCGGCGCGACGAATTGTCATAGGTTTTTCATTTCTCGCAGTGCAGTAATTCGAGCAACGCGCGACATCGCAATCGCAAAATAGAAAAAAGAATTTTGCGACCACGGCGCCGCACCAAAGCTCAAGCCCGAGCCTGATTTGGATATGCTCGATTTGCGATGCAGATCGCGGTCCACAAAATCCGGAACGCGCGCGCCAATTCTGCGTTTCTCCACATAATCTGCGTAAAATGATCCTTACCTCCGGAGGCGTGCCATGAACTTGTCAGCTGCAGTTATTGCTTGCGCAGCGCTCCTCGCCGTCACCAACGTTGCGGTGGCACAGTCGCTCGGCGAATTTGGAGCAGAACAGGAGCGCAACGCGATCAGGTCGGCGATCATGCAGCAACGGGCCGCACCGTTTGCCAACACGCATTTCAGGCTCACGCCCGGAAGTGTTGCGCCGCCCAACACGGTTATCCATCCGCTTCCGCCCCAGCTCCGTCAACTACACCCGGAATGGCGGGGTTACATGTACTTTGTCGCCGGAGACCAGATCGCCATCGTGGAATCGACGACATTGCGTATTGTTTCGATTTTGCCGGTGTGACGATCCCGCACCTCGCCGAGAGCGGCAGTAATGAAGAGTGAAGATCCAAAATGATGGTATTGGGCCTCGCTTTACCACGTCCGCGGGGGGCTAATTCTATGCGCAAATTGCTCAGTGACCGGCGGACCCACCGCTACTCGTTTCTTACAGCTCTCGCGGTGCTCGCTGCAACAAATGGAACTGCGGCAGCGCAAAGCACGGAACGCCCAAAACTGCATACTAATGAGACCTATGTGGAGGAGGCCACCCGGGCCACGACGCTCGCCGTCGACGATCCATTGGCGGTGTTCGCTTTCGTTCTGAACAGTCTCCCCGACCGGGTGAAAGTTTACCCGACTGAGAACTATTACTACTTCACTTTCATTCACGGCGGTACGCCGTATGCCGGAAATATCAGGATCGAGTTGGGCGACGACGACAAAGTCATCGTGCATTTTGTCTATTATCAGGATTTATCCGAATGGCGTCAGGACTCGCCGCTGACACATGTCGTTCTGGACTCCTCGCGGGGCGTCGAGGTGGAGAAGATCGAGCGGCTGATGTATCGGATTTCCTATGGCGGAAAAAGTGTTACTTTTGCGCTCAACGATCTGTCGCAGGTGAAGCCGCCGGCCGGTGCCTTAGCGCGTGACGAGAAATTTATTGGTCCGATCTTCGATGAGTCGGCAATTCGATTTTTTCTCGTATACAATTCGAAGCTGAAGGTCTTCCATTATATTCTGGACGAAACCGTGAAGGTTGCCGACGAGTTCTTCCCGAGCCAGCGCAGCGATCACATCCTCGTTGGTAAACGCACCGGTTTTGCCTTCTACCAGGACCGGCTTCTTGACCGCAAGATTCTCGTAGGGGTTTATGAAGGCAACTATCGGCTCAATACGTACTTCGACGGGCCGTTCGATCAATTGCCGGACAACTTCGTTGAAGGCGAGACGCTGCGGCAAGCCATTCTCGAGGTTGCGCCCCGCCTCAAAGGCAAGATCGACCGGTTCGGGAGTGCGCCTGACGGTTCCGTCCGCTACCTGATCAAGCCCTATGCATCCTACCAAACCGAAAGCGACCTCTATGGTGTCGATAAATGTGCGAGAGCCAGGATCCGGGCTGCGACCTATTACCAATGCTTCGAGGCGGAACCCGCCGATTCGGATATGGGTGCGCTGCCGTCCAGCGTGAAGAGAAAAGCGAACCACACTTCAAGCAACATTCGTGAGACCAACGCGCGTGCAAGGCCACGTTAGACGAAGCTGATTGATCACCCCCACCGGCAGGCTGGACCCACGGGTCCATCTTCTTCGGATGAGGATGAAGTGCCGGGTTGGGACGCACTCCAAATTGGCTGCTCGCGTTCTGCGGTTGTCGCGAACGGATTGCCACGTTTTTTCTAAGTGTATAAAAACGACGGACCGGCCGCGTTTCGCGGTCCGGCCCGTCCTTCCCTCAGCTCGCCACAGAGCTTACAGGATCAATACCAGCCACGGCTGCCCCATCGCCAATGACCACCGCGGCTGCCCCATCGCCAATGGCCGTCGAACCGGCCGAAAGCGCGGCCGAAGCCGAAGCTGCCCCATCGCCAATGGCCGCCACGACTGCCCCACCGCCAATGGCCCCACTGGACCGGCGTGACATGATCGGGCGCCGTCGCAGCGTCGCCGATAACGGCAGTGCCATTAGCCGGCAGGGCCGACGCACCCGATGTCCCGGCGAGCCCCATGCCCGCCGCCACCAAACCGACCAACAAGATCGTTCGCATTGTGGTCTCTCCTTCATTGTTGTCTGTGTTCGATCAAAATCGTTCGTTCTTTTGCTCGATCACAGTCGGCGCTTGCCCCCATCTGCTGTTTGCCGATGCCGTCCTACATCAAAAACTGTTTGTCGACGGACGCCATCGTTGACACAATAATTCATTGCAATTTTGGCTTTTCAACGTGCCGGCCATTTATCTGTTGTTCATTTATCGACTGTTCATTTGAGCCGTCGCCTCAAAAAACAATATATGTCGGCATAAACTCCAGAAGTACCTCTTGGTTCCACAATGTGGTCGTACCAATACAAGATGTGACAAACTGACTAATGGTTTTATTGTCGCAGGGGTAAACCATCTATCTCAAGGTAATAAAAGTCCTCCGTGTGAACTTTTCTTATTGCAAAGCAACATTGTGACTTCTACGTCATATTGTGCCTCCGATGTCATAGGCGCGGGCGAGACACCTGCCCTGCGAAATGACGCCGCGCAGATGTCCTGGTGGCCGAAAGCCGGCACGTTCCGGCGGCGCCGACCTGTCCCCTTAAAGTCGACCCGTCCCCGCAAAGGCACCAGAACGCTCAGGTGCCGTTGCCGGCTCCACCGTTTCCCGGCTTACCTGCCGTCCCAAGAATTGCTAGTGTTAAAAGATCAAGGCTGTCCGGCAGGCCGGATACGATGAGGGAGCAAAGGATGACGATCAAACACGCATTGTATTTGGGCACCGCAGTTTCGGTTCTGGCGGCGGTCGCGACAGCCGCGCCGACACAGGTGCGGGCGCAGGCGACCGCTATTACGATCGACGACGACGATATTGGCGGGGTCGTCACCGGACCGCGCGGGCCGGAGGCCGGCGTGTGGGTGATTGCAGAGACCAACGATCTCTCCACCAAGTTCGCCAAGGTGGTGGTCACTGACGATCAGGGCCGCTACGTCATCCCGGACCTTCCCAAGGCCAACTACACCATCTGGGTGCGTGGCTATGGGCTGGTGGACTCCCCCAAGGTGCAGAGCGCGCCCGGTAAGCTCGTCAATCTCACGGCCACGGCGGCTCCGAACGAAGCCGCGGCGGCGGAATATTATCCCGGCATGTACTGGTACTCGATGCTCGAGATACCGGCCAAGGACCAGTTCCCCGGCACCGGCGCGAAGGGAAACGGCATTCCAGAATTCATGAAGTCGCAGAACTTCTGGATTGATACCGTCAAGAATGCCTGCCAGTCGTGCCACGCGCTTGGTTCCAACGGCATCCGCCATCTGTCGTCGAAGCTTGGCACCTTCAAGAACTCCACCGAGGCATGGGAGCGACGCGTCCAGTCCGGCCAGGCCATGGCCAACATGGCGCTCGCCATCAACCGGCTCGGCCCGACCAAGGGCTTATCGCTTTATGCCGATTGGACCGATCGTATCGCCAACGGCGAGCTGCCAACGTCCAAGCCGGAGCGGCCCAAGGGCATCGAGCGCAACGTCGTCATCAGCATGTGGGATTGGTCAACCCCGAAGATCTACCTTCACGACGCGATCTCGTCGGACAAACGCAACCCGCGGCTCAACGGCAACGGCCTGATCTACGGCTCACCCGAAGAGGCGGCCGACCTCGTGCCAGTGCTCGATCCAGTGAAAAACACGGCGACGATGATCAAGCATCCTTATCTCGACCCCAAGACACCTTCGACCAAGGAAAACACCATGGGGCCGTCGCCCTATTGGGGTGACGAGCCGAACTGGGACAGCCACACCTCGATTCACAATCCGATTATGGACGAGAAGGGGCGGGTGTGGTTCACGGCGAAGCTGCGGCCCGATGAAAATCCGGCGTTCTGCAAGCAGGGCTCGGACCATCCCTCCGCCAAGGTGGCGCCGATTCCGGTGTCCGGCCGTCAGCTCTCGATGTACGATCCAAAGACCGAGAAGTGGTCGCTCATCAACACCTGCTTCAATACGCACCACCTCTATTTCGGCCATGACGCCAACAACACCTTGTGGATCAGCCAGGGCGGCCCGCAAAGCGGCGTGGTCGGCTGGCTCAACACCAAGTTCTACGAACAGACCGGCGACGACGTGAAGGCGCAGGGCTGGACTCCGATCATCGTCGACACCAACGGCAACGGCAAACGCGATGCTTTCGTTGAAGCCAATCAGCCGCTCGATCCTTCAAAGGACAAGCGGGTGATGGCGGCGTTCTACGGCGTGCAGCCGAGCCCGATCGACGATACCGTGTGGGGTCAGTCGATGGACGTCGGCTTCTCGCGCATGGAACAACCCGGCTACATCATCCACCTCATCCCGGGCGAGAATCCGAGCGAGACCGCGCTCGCCGAACTGTTCGTGCCGCCGGATGAAGGCTACGGCTCGCGCGGCATTGACCTTACCACCGATGGCATCGTGTGGACGGTGCTCTCGAGCGGCCATATGGCGAGCTTCGACCGCAAAAAGTGCACCAGGCCGATCAACGGGCCGGAGGCAATTTCCGGCAAGCTGTGTCCGGAGGGTTGGACGCTCTACAAGTTCCCGGGCCCGCAGTTCAAGGGCATCACCGACCAGGGCAGCGCCGAGCACGCCTATTACATCTGGGTCGATCGCTTCAACACGCTGGGCCTTGGTGAGAACGTGCCGATCGCCTCGACCAATGGCGGCGAATCGCTGACCGCAATAGTCGACGGCAAGTTCGTGACCCTGCGGGTTCCCTATCCGATGGGTTTCTTCACTAAGAACGCCGACGGCCGCATCGACGATCCGAACGGCGGCTGGCAGGGCAGGGGCCTGTGGACGACCTCCGGCACCCGTACCAACTTCCACGGCGAAGGCGGCGCGGCTGCGCAGCCGAAGGTGTTCAAGTTGCAGATCAGGCCTAACCCGCTCGCGAATTGATTTTGGGTCTCCCTCACTCCCGTAACGTCGACGTCGAGCATGAGCGAGGCGGCGGGTGAGGGGCCCTCCCGCTGGAAATAACCGGCCGGATCGTGTAATGAGCTGCGCGGCTTCCTATATACTGCGAGTTATGATGCAAGTTACCCGCGTCGCGACGCGTTCCTCGCGCCGTAAGCGTTTGGCGTTGCAAGAGAACCTGGCGTTTCAAGAGAACAAGAGATGCAGACCGTAATAATCGTGATCCACCTGATGATCGTGATCGCCATGATCGGCGTTGTGCTGCTGCAGAAGTCGGAAGGGGGTGGCCTCGGCATGGGCGGGGGTGGCGGCGGCGGATTCCTGTCGAGCCGCGGCACCGCGAATGTGCTGACCCGCACCACCGCGTTCCTGGCGCTGGGGTTTTTCGTCACCAGCCTGCTGCTTTCGATCCTGGCGGGCTTCGATCGCAAACCGCGATCGATCATCCAGCAGAATACCGGGTCGGTCCCGGCCTCAGCGCCCGGCGCTCCGCCGCCGGCCGACCAACCCGCCGGTGGGTTGCTGGACGCGCTCCGCGGCGGCGGGCAACCACCCGCGCCGCCTGCCGATGGGGGCGGGGCGCCGCAAGTGCCAAGGTCGCAATGACGACATCAGCCGCGGGGCCGGGTTTCCGGCCCTTCGGTTTTTGCAGGGCTGGCAGCTTGGGCCGGCAAAGGCTCAGGTGCGGATTGAGCCGCTCTGCTTAATCAACTGATTGATAATCATAAAATGGATCGAATGCGGCACGTGGAAAAAGCCGCAGGGGGCTGCGTTTTACCCCTCGTCGAATCGGCCGGTTCAGAATAAAAGTTAAGTCCCATGGCGCGGTTCATATTCATCACCGGCGGCGTGGTCTCCTCGCTTGGCAAGGGCTTGGCATCGGCAGCACTGGGCGCGCTGCTGCAGGCACGGGGCCATTCGGTACGCCTGCGCAAGCTCGATCCCTATCTCAATGTCGATCCCGGAACGATGTCGCCCTATCAGCACGGCGAGGTCTTTGTCACCGATGACGGAGCCGAGACCGACCTTGATCTCGGCCACTACGAGCGGTTCACGGGGCGGCCAGCGACGCGCTGCGACAACATCACTACCGGACGCATCTACCAGGACATTCTTGCCAGGGAGCGGCGCGGCGACTACCTCGGCGCCACCATCCAGGTCATCCCTCACGTCACCAATGCCATCAAGGACTTCATCCTTGACGGCAGCGACGGGGTCGATTTCGTGCTGGTGGAAATCGGCGGCACAGTCGGTGATATCGAGGGGCTGCCGTTCTTCGAGGCGATCCGTCAGCTCGGCAATGAGCTGCCGCGGCGCAACGTCGTCTACATCCACCTCACGCTGCTGCCCTTCATTCCCTCTGCCGGCGAACTTAAGACGAAGCCGACCCAGCATTCCGTCAAGGAACTGCGCTCGATCGGCATCCAGCCGGATATCCTGCTGTGCCGCACCGACCGGCCCATACCCAAGGATGAGAAACGCAAGCTGTCGTTGTTCTGCAACGTGCCCGAATCCGCCGTGATAGAAGCGCGCGACGTCGACAACATTTATGCGGTGCCGGAGGCCTATCACGCGGCCGGCCTTGACTCCGAGGTACTGGCAGCGTTCGGGATCAACACGGCGTCGCCTCATCTTCACCGCTGGCGGGTCATCAACGAACGCGTCCGCAATCCGGAAGGGGCCGTGACCATCGCGATCGTCGGCAAGTACACCGGTTTGAAGGACGCCTATAAATCGTTGATCGAAGCCTTGTCCCACGGCGGCATCGCCAACAAGGTCAGGGTCGATCTCGACTGGATCGAAAGTGAGGTGTTCGAGCGCGAGGACCCGACGCCATTCTTGGAGCATGTCGGTGGAATCCTGGTTCCAGGCGGGTTCGGTCAGCGCGGCGCCGAAGGCAAGATCCGGGCGGCGCAATTCGCACGCGAGCGCCACATGCCCTATTTCGGCATCTGCTTCGGCATGCAGATGGCGGTGATCGAGGCGGCGCGAAACCTGTGCGGCATCGCCGAGGCGAACTCCAGCGAGTTCGGCGCGACGTCCGAGCCGGTGGTCGGACTGATGACTGAATGGCTCAAGGGCAACGAGTTGCAGAGGCGCGGCATCAGCGGCGACCTCGGCGGCACCATGCGGCTCGGCGCCTACACGGCGCTCTTGGAACGCGGCAGCCGGGTGGCGGATATCTACGGCGCGATCGACATTTCCGAGCGCCACCGCCACCGCTACGAGGTCAACACCGGCTACCGGGCGCGGCTTGAGCAGCACGGCATGCGCTTCTCCGGCATGTCCCCGGACGGCTTGTTGCCCGAGATCATCGAATACGCCGACCATCCCTGGTTTATCGGCGTGCAGTTCCATCCCGAGCTGAAATCCCGCCCGTTCGAGCCGCATCCGCTGTTTGCCTCGTTCATCGAGGCCGCTGTGGTGCAGAGCCGGCTTGTTTAGTGCTTGTCCCGAGGGTCACTGTTTTTCGGCGGGCGGAGAAGACGCACCCGCGTTGGGCACCGTCGGTGATGATTTTGTTGGATCATTGGGATTGGGCAGGAACGGACCGGGCGTACCTGCCGCCATGCCGGTCGTGGTGGGCGGGCGACGTGTCGGTTGGTTCAATGGAGTCCTATCGTCCGAACTTACCGCATCGTCCGGACTTACCGCGGCAGAACTTGTTTGACCGGGCAGCCCTTGGAAAGTCTGAGCGTAAGCAGCACCAGCCCATAACGTCGCCGCTATCATGCACCCGAAGGACAGCTTCATCTGGGAGATTCCTCGGTTATTCCTCTCGCAACGTGGAACTTCCGCTGCAGTTCCATGACTGCCGCCGGGACAGGCTCAATGCTTCACTTGCATCCGTGTCACAACGTTCGCGGATTTGAAACGCGCGACACCCACGCAGTTGCGGCGCTGTTTGCCGACTATATGCGCTTGTGCGTATGCTGCCGCTGCCGGCCGCAAGCCGCGAGCCCTGACACCGCGCGGCCGGGCGCGGATGCCACTGTGGAACCGCGTCCGGCTCGAGCGCGTTGTCATAGGTTACACCGGAT
>Ga0126371_10006788_pt1 | contig 10208 bp, 8 predicted proteins | sample PanSoiMetaPlot_4_FD_110145 | JGI IMG/M metagenome (GOLD analysis project Ga0126371, IMG submission 110145) | Tropical forest soil microbial communities from Panama - MetaG Plot_4 | ecosystem: Environmental > Terrestrial > Soil > Tropical forest > Bulk soil | place: Panama | collected 2016-02-17
CAGCAATTCGGCAATCCGGTGCACTGCGTGCGATTCGACAAGGACGGCCTCGTCTATGTCTGCGACCGCACCAATGATCGCGTCCAGATCTTCCGCAAGGACGACACGTTCGTGTCCGAGCATTTCTATGAGAAGAACACGCTGGCCACGGGTTCGGTCTACGAACTCGTGTTCTCGCCCGACAAGGAGCAGAAATTCATCTATATGATCGACGGCGCCAACGGCGAAGTCCGCATTATCGATCACGGCACCAAGGAGGTGTTGGGGCGGTTCGGTCGCGTCGGCCGTCAGGCCGGCCAGTTCATAGCCGCGCACAACATTGCGGTTGATCACCAGGGCAATATCTATACGGCTGAGGTCAACACCGGGCAGCGCATTCAGAAGTTCCGACGGTTGGACCCGCAGAATTAGAGTCGCAAGGCGCGCGGCTCGCCCATCGTGACATGCCGAGCGAAATCGGATGAACACGATTTCGCTCCTCTTCGAAGTGTCGAAGTCGGGGCAGGTCGGGCGATGGGGCGGGTGTCGCAACATTGGACAGGTGCTGAGTCAGCTTTTGCGCTCTCACGTTTCACAGCGTGAGTCCGGGTGTATGCCGATGGGGGCCGTCTTTTTTGCCTGCACCACCCGGGTCCGACGACGCCGTCAAGTTGGCGAACGAAAGGAGCACCGCCTTGCAGTCCGTCAGCCATCGCGGCACGCGGCTTGAGATCGTGGTGGCCGACATCACCACCCTTGAGGTCGATGCCATCGTCAATGCCGCTAACGCCACGCTGCTCGGCGGCGGAGGCGTCGACGGTGCGATCCACGACGCGGCCGGTCCTGAGCTGCTCGCGGAGTGCCGCTCCCTGAACGGCTGCAACACCGGCGACGCAAAGATCACCAGGGGTTACCGTCTGCCAGCACGTCACGTCATTCATGCGGTTGGGCCGGTGTGGAGCCGCAAGCGCGAGGAAGAATGCGACCAACTCCTCGCCTCGTGCTACCGGGCTTCGCTCACGCTTGCCGCCAGGCACGGCATTGCGTCGATTGCGTTTCCCTCCATCTCGACCGGCGCCTACGCCTTTCCGGCCGATCGCGCCGCGCGCATTGCGATTGGGACGGTGACGGCGGAGTTGGATCCGACGAGTGGTTTACGGCGCGTCGTGTTCTGCTGCTTCAGCCACGATGCCGCCCGCCACCACGAGGATGCATTCCGGGCGCTGGGGCTGGGATAATGAAATCACTTGTCGCCAGCGCGCGGGCACATGTGATCACTGGCAGTCGCCGCGGTGGATCAGGCCGGAATAGAAGACCGAGAAAACTGGGTTGCCCGCTTCGTGCGGCTGCTCCGGCAGGTATCGGTGGCCAAATATATCAATCCATGGCATGCGCCTCGCGCCCGCCGGGCCGCTGCACGGCTTTGGACGAGCCGACCAGCAGCACCAGCGGCATCGCGGCAACCGACAGGACGAGCAGCATCCTGTAGTCGTTCGCATAGGCAATGATCGCCGCTTGCTGGGTCACGACCAGATCGAGGAGGGCCTTGCCGGCTTCGGTCGTCATGTCGAGAGCGGACGTGACATTCGGCATTCTCAAGGCATCGTTGAAGGGCGTGACGTTCTCGACGATGCGCGCATGCATCACGGTCGTGGTGTTGGTCAGCTGAGCGATCATCACCGAAATCCCGATCGAAGAGAAGATGTTGCGGATCAGCGTAAGCATCGCGGTGCCTTCGGTGCGCAGTTCGTTACGCAGAGTGAGGAACGCGACCGTGCTTAGCGGCACGAACAGCATGCCGATGCTGAAGCCTTGGATGACGCTCGTCACCGCGATCGTCATCGCGGACGTCTGCTCGGTGAACAGCTCCATCTGATAGAGCGTGCCGGCCATGAGGGTGAGCCCGACCAGCAGCAGCCACCGCGCTTCGATGAGGCGCAAGAGGCGGCTGATGACCATCATGCTCAACAGCGTGCCGATGCCGCGGGTGCCGAGCAGCCAGCCCGCGGTCGTCACCGGGTAGCCAATGTTGTTCTGCATGAACGGCGAGACCAGCACCAGGGTGCCGAACAGCGCCACGCCGATAAAGGCCATGAATACCAGGCCGGTGACAAAATTGCGGTCGCGGAAGACTTCGAATCGAACGAAGGGATTGTCGGTCGTCAGCGAATGGGCGAAGAAGAAATAAAACCCCACGATCGAGACCACGAGTTCCGCCACGATCTCGGTCGAGGAGAACCAGCCGACCTGCTCGCCGCGATCGAGCATGATTTGCAACGCCCCGATGCCGGCCGCAAGGGCCACGAAGCCGAACCAGTCGAAACGCCGGCCCTTCTCAGTCGGGGGCTCGTCCATGAAAATCACGAGGCCGATGACGGTGACGATGCCGATCGGCAGGTTGATGAGAAAGACCCAGTGCCAGCTGTATTGGTCAGTGAGCCATCCGCCGAGTGTCGGGCCCATGATGGGGCCGATCATCACGCCGATGCCCCAGATCGCCATGGCGGAGCCGCGCTCGGCGAGCGTGTAGGCATCCAGCATAACGGCCTGGGATAGTGGCACCAGCGCCGCACCGAACGAGCCTTGCAGCCCGCGAAAAAGAACCATCTGTTCGATGTTCTGCGCGGAACCGCATAGTACCGATGCAACCGTAAAGCCGCCGACGCACACGATGAAGAGCCGCTTGCGGCCGAACCGATCGGCGAGCCAGCCGATCGGCGCCGTCATGATGGCGGCGGCCACAATGTAGGACGTGAGCACCCAGTTGACCTGGTCAAGAGAAGCCGACAGGCTGCCCTGCATGTAGGGCAGCGCCACATTTGCGATGGTCGAATCGAGTGCCTGCATGATGGTCGCAGTCATGGCGCAGACGGTGAGCATCGAGCGGCGCATACCGGGGGGAAGAGGCGCGAGAGCGGTCATCGCGTTTTCTCAAGCTTCATCGTTTCCGCGGCTCCCTCCTGCTGTGGCACGCCCCGCGCGGGCGCCGACGGCAATGACAATCGAGCGCTATCGTGTCGGCGCCTTCTCCTTGGCAAGCGAGTCTGACGGCGTGAACAGAGAGGTGATCAACTTGCCGAGCGATCGTTGCCGACCCGTATCGATCTCAACCGACACGCTCATGCCGGAGCGAAGGTCCTTGGTGTCCTGGTCGGGCTCGAACACGATCCGCACCGGAACACGTTGCACCACTTTCACCCAATTCCCGCTGGCATTCTGCGGCGGCAGAATGGCGAATTGTGCGCCGGTGCCCGGGCTGACGGAAGCGACCGTGCCGTGGAAGGTATGGCCGGGAAAAGTATCGACGTCGATCGAGACCTTCTGGCCGATTTGCAGATAGGTGATGTCAGTTTCCTTCGGATTGGCATCGACCCAGGGAGCCGTATCGTCGATCACGCTGAACACCGGCGTGCCGGCCATAACGAAGCGGCCGAGCTGGATGTTGTCGACCTGCGTTGCAGTCCCGGAGATCGGGGCGCGCAAGCTGGTGTGGTTAAGATCGCGCTCGGCCTGCTCGACGGCGGCTTTGGCCTGGCGGTATGCGGGAAAATCCTCGATGGGCAAATCCGGATCGCCGAGCAATTGATTGAGGGTCGACGTTTTCTGCTGCACGGCAAACTGTGCCATCAGCTGGGCGGTGACGGTCGCCGACGCAGCATTGTCGAGATCAAGCTGCGATCCCGAGTTTTTGGCGACCAGCGCTGACTTGCGCTCGACGTCGCGTTGCTTGAGCTCAACATTCTTCTGGGAAAGCTCAGCAAGGGTGGTGAGCGATTTCACGGTGGCTTTGAGATTGGCGAGGTCAACGCGCACACTGGCGAGCTTGGCCTGCGCTTGGGCAAGCGCCAGCTTGAAGGGCTCAGGGTCGATCTCGAAGAGAATGTCGCCCGGCGCAACATGCTGGCCTTCGCGCACTACGATGCGGCTGACCTTGCCGGAGATGTCCGGCGTGATCAGCACTTTCCTGGCGCCCACATAGGCATTATCGGTCGAGATGTAGCGGCCGCCGGCGAGATAGAATCCGAGGCCCGCCGCGACAGCGATCAATGGCACCACGACCAGCAGCGTCATACGCAGGTTCCGGCGTATCACGTTCTTCAAGCCGGCAGGCTGTGCGACCGCGGGCTGCTCGACCGCGTCGGGGAATTTGAGAAGCTTTTCACCCATAGCGTTTCTCCGTCGCGGTTTCGCTGGCCCGGTTGGCGATGGCGCCGCGGAGATTGTTCTTGAGGATGAGGAGATTGGCGAGAAAGTGTCCGACCGCGGCCGGCTCGATGCCGGCGAGCACGGTCGTCATGAGGTCTTCACCAAGCCGTGCCAGCCCGTCGAGCACGGGCCGTGCGGCGGGGGTCAGGTAGAGCCGTTTGGCGCGTCGATCCTCAGGATCGGAACGGCGCTCGATGAGGCCGCTGTCGCACAAGCGGTCGATCAGCCGGGTCAGCGTAATGGGTTGCAAATCAAGCGTGTCAGCCAGCTCAATCTGCTTGAGGCCCTCTGACCGCTCGACGCGGGCCAGTACGGCCCATTGCGCCCGGGTCATTCCGAAATCGCGCGCCCGCTGATCCGCATAGGTCTTAAGAAGGCGCGCTACATCATTGATATTGAATGCTATCTCACGTTCCAGCGGCATCTTTGACAACAGTTTGCTCCGCGAAATAAGAAACTTGATATAATATAAGTTAGCTTATTGATGTGGCAATAAATAGGCCTCTCGCGTCTTCGCAGTCCGTCGTCCAAGGCAAAAGACCGGCCGCAGGACGCATTGCGGCACGGGAGGGCGAGCCCAAGATCCGCGACATGGCATGATGCAAGAGATGTTCTCGGCCCTGTCAGTGCTCTCTGTGGGCTAGTCGAGGAGGGAGCGAAGAATACCCGAACGGCTGCCATGCACGGTCGAAGGCAATCCTGCCCCGCTGCGCCGCCACCGCAATGCCGCCGCAGAAGGCCGGGATCCGGTTGCGGATCTGTGAAAGAATGGCCAGAAGCAGGTCAGCGGGAACTGAAACAAGCGGTCGAAACCTGCTCATGAAGACGCTTGTCTGAACAAGCGATCAGGACCACCTCCCACTGCACAGTAGCCAGCTTCGAGACACTGTCGCGACCATGCTTGGAAAGCAGCCAATATACAGTAATGTCAACTCACACAATATGCAAATGTCGATGAAGCCATAAATCCCGCGAAATGCTTATTATTCAGGGCACGACATGGGATTGGGCGAAAGAGCGACGCGCTCGATATTCCAAGATCAGGTTAAACCGTTGGCAGCAAGCCGATATCCACTCAAGTCTGAGCGAGGATGGTCGATGTTGTCGCGCGCAAGCCGGTGCATTTTTGGCGAGGTAATGATACAAGCCGAATCGGAAGGTAGGAGATACAAGGCTCGGCTTTGCCCGCAGCGATGGCCTTCACAATCGTTCTATCAATGAAATCCAAGCCGACGCGCGATCTCGCCACCTGATCAAAAATCCTGCTTCCCGATAGGCTCGGCGGACCGGTTCAAACCCAGGGGTGCTCGACAGTCTCTCCCCGCACCTCAGAACGGCAGCCCGCTGACGGCGAAGGAATAGGTCAAGCCGACGCCGAAGGTCCACTGATTGGTACTGCCGCCCGGCCCGGACACGATGGGTGACGCGGCCGTCGCACCGATCAGCTTATCGTATTCGATGAAAGAGTAAGTCGCCCAGGTGGGGTTGAAGCGATACTTCGCCTGCGTACCGAGCCCGACCGCCTGCCATCCGCCGCCGGCGTTGTACGCCGGCAGCCCGGACGCTATCGATTGCGCCTGGGTAACGCTGAAATACGGACTTTCCGCTGCGGCGGTGTCCACACGCGCCCGTGCGCCACCCGACAGGATCAAGGCTGGAGATAGCGGTATCACGGCGTCCGCAGCGAGGTTCGCGGTCACGCCATTGGCGGCGCCGAACCCTTGCAACGCCTCAATACGCATGCGCAACCATTCGACTGCCCAATAGTCGACGAAGCCGCCGGCCTGAACTGTGTAGGCGACGTTGCCGAGCCCGTTGAGGGATAGGCTCGCAGTCTGCCGGCGGGGCCAGATAAGCGAGCCCACCGGGCCGATTGCGAGCACGCCATTGTCAAATAGCGCCACTCCCGTTCCGTCACGAGGAGCGTGGAATGGCTCCGGCTTTCCCGGGCGGTGCCGGTCGAAATAGGGGACCGGCACCATTGCCCATTGGTTCGAGCCCATGTAGCGAGGGACAGAGCGACCGTCGGCACCCAGGGTGATAATCCAGTCGGAGGGAGTCGCCTGTTCCACCGGGCGGAAGTCGAGGTCCGTCGCTTCGGCCTGAAACGCCACCGCCCCTACCGGCAACGCCCCGAGCAAACGAAAAAAATGCCTTATCCGCATTGTCGCCGCCCCCAAGGAACCCCGAACTTCCATGATAGGGGCATGGCTTCGTGTGGTCCAGTCTTTAGGGCGCATGGAGCCATATTGCAGCCAGATCGTTTTGGCCTTCAAATAGCGTGGGCACTTGTGGCAGTTTTTTCGTGGGCGACTGTTGCAGTTCTGCACTGTCGGGAGTTGATCGCAGCATTTACCAATCAACACGGGGCGCAAGGGCAGAGGTCCCGGATGGGAACTGAATGGGCGCTTTCGATCTAACGCTTGTCACCGGGGCGAGCGGTTTTGTTGGTTCAGCCGTCGCAAAGGCGTTGCGGGAGGCCGGATTTCAGGTGCGTATCCTGATTCGTCCGTCAAGCCCAAGAACCAACATCGACCCCTCCGATGACGCTGTCGTAGGCAACATCTGCGACCGGGACGCAGTCGCGGCGGCGTTGCGGGGCGTCCGCTATCTGGTCCACGCCGCGGCCGACTACCGGCTCTGGGCACCGTCTCCCGCCGAAATCCTTCGAACCAACGTCGAAGGAACGCGAATCCTCATGGAGGAGGCTGTGCGGACCGGGGTAGAGCGAATCGTCTACACGAGCAGCGTCGCCACGATCGAACCGTGCACCGGCAGATCGTCTGACGAAAGCCGACCGCTTAGCGAAGACCGCGCTATTGGCCCGTATAAAAAAAGCAAGGTCATTGCCGAGCGACTGGTCGAGGACATGGTGAGACGCTACCGGTTGCCAGCGGTGATTGTTAACCCGTCGACCCCCATTGGCCCACGTGACGTGAGGCCGACCCCGACAGGCCGCATCATCGTCGAGGCAGCGCGTGGGCGTATGCCCGGCTTTGTCGATACCGGCCTCAACCTCGTGCACGTCGATGACGTCGCAGCCGGCCATCTCGCGGCGCTGCGTAAGGGCGTCATCGGCGAACGTTACATTCTCGGTGGCGAGAACGTATCCTTGCGCACCATGCTGGCCGACATCGCGCACCTCACTGGGCGTCGGCCGCCGTGGCTGCGGGTGCCCGTCGCAGCTGTTTATCCGGTTGCTGTCGGCGCCGAACTCTGGTCACATGTGAGCGGGCGCGAGCCCTTCGCCTCCCGCGATGCGCTGCGGATGGCGCGCCACCACATGTTTTTCAACGACGCCAGGGCCCGACAGAATCTGGGTTACCGCTCGCGGCCCTATCGCGAAGGCATCGCCGACGCGATCGCTTGGTTCCGCGAGGCGAGTTATCTCCCTGATGGGCGGTCGCGCATCAACAATCCGAATAGCCGCCCAACATCACATCCGGTTGACGAGTCAGCGCGATGACGTCTGGGGCCATCAAGGCAGTGAGTTCGTCGGCGTAACGATAGCCCTTTGCACAATTTTCGAAGCCGTCGCGGGTCGCCAGATGGAAGTAGATCTCGGTCAAACCATCAGGCAGGTGGCGCATGAGCCAGTCGAGCCTCGTGGCCGACATCGCGCCGGACCACGCAAGGCCGAATACGTAATCCGGCGCGCGCAATCCAGCGCGGCGGGCCCGCCAAGCCAGCAATCTTGTCCAGGGTGCGACGTATCCGGGAAATCCACGAGCACCCGGCTCCGCTTCGGCCAGCATGGCAGTCGGCTCGTACGGCACGCGCAGGGCGCGCATGCCATAGCGTCGGCCGATTGCGATGATTTCATTTCCGATCTGCGGATGCAGGTGAAAGTGCTTGTGAGCGTTGACGTGGTCGAGCGCAAGGCCGGTTGCATGGTAGGCACGGAATTGTGCTTCAATCTCGGCCCTCAGCTGCGCGCGAACCGCCGGCCGCACGCATATCTCGAGCCCGAGCCGCGCCATGTCCGTGCGTAGGAGCCCGGTTGCGTCGACGAGATCGGGTAACTCCTCCGGCGGCAACGTCGGCGTGCCTTCAACTAGGACAACATGGAGGCCGACGTGCAGAGCCGGGAGGCGGCGCGCACACTCAACCGCGTCCGCAGCCGCTGCGCCTGCGACCATCAGGCTTGCCGCCGTGAGGATCCCGTGCTGATGCGCCAACGCGACAGCAGCGTTGACTTCGGGCGCGAGCCCAAAGTCGTCAGCCGTGACAACAAGGTGTTTCAGGGTGCGGCCTCGCGTTCGCGCAGGAACCGGAAGAACTCGATCCCCTCGCGAAGCCGCCGCTTCAACATTTCGGGGCTTCGTACCATCTCGCCAAGGATGGACGCAATTTTCGGCACTCGGAAGTAGAAGCGTCGATAGAATTCCTCGACGGATTGGAAGATTTCGGTGTGACTGAGGTGCGGATAGTTGAGCACGGCAGTCTGGGTGCCGAGGTCGCTGAGCAATTGCGGCGTTTCATCCATGAGCCAGCCGTTGGCCAGTGCCTGCTTGTAAAGCAGCGTGCCGGGATAGGGGGCTGCCAACGAGATTTGGATTGTGTGCGGGTTCACATCGGTGGCGAAACGGACCGTTTCCTCCATGGTTTCCTTTGTTTCGCCGGGCAGGCCCAGGATGAATGTGCCGTGGATGACGATGCCGAGTTCGTGGCAGTCCTTGGTAAACCGCTTCGCAACATCGATCCGCATGCCCTTCTTGATGTTATTGAGAATCTGCTGATTGCCGGACTCATACCCGACCACAAGCAGCCGCAACCCGTTGTCCTTCATGACCTTCAAGGTATTACGCGGAACGTTGGCCTTGGCGTTGCACGACCAGACAATTCCGAGCTTGCCGATTTCACGCGCCAGCGCTTCGACACGCTGCAGGTTGTCTGTCAGCGTATCGTCGTCGAAGAAGAACTCCTTGACCTGTGGGAAGGCCTTTTTGGCCCACGACAATTCTTCGATCACGTGACCGACGCTTCGTGTGCGGTAGCGGTGACCGCCGATCGTTTGTGGCCATAGGCAGAACGAGCAGCGCGACTTGCAGCCGCGGCCGGTATAAAATGAAATGTACGGGTGTTTGAGATAGCCGCTGAAATAATTTTCGATGACGAGGTCGCGTTTGTAGATCGGGGTGACGAACGGCAGACTGTCCATGTTTTCGAGGACGGCGCGATCCTCGTTGTGCACGATCGCGCCGTCACGTTTGCGCCATGAGAGCCCAGCAATGTCGGCGAGGTGGCGCCCCTCTGAGACCTCCTTGATCGTGAAATCGAACTCGTTTCGCGCGATGAAGTCGATGGCCGTCGATGCCCTCAGGCTTTCCTCCGGCTGGACGGCGACCTTTGCGCCGATCATCCCGATCTTCAAGCCCGGCTTGCGTTCTTTGAGCGCGTCCGCTGTCCTCACATCGGAAGCAAAGGACGGCGTCGATGTGTGCAACACGACGAGGTCGCGCGCAACGGCCTCGGGGACGACGTCCTCGAATGTCAGGCGATGGGGTGGTGCATCGATGAGCTTCGAGCCCTCGATCAGGGTCGCCGGCTGGGCGAGCCAGGTCGGATACCAGAAAGATCGTACCTCGCGCCGCGTTTGATACCGTGCGCCCGCACCTCCGTCGAAGCCGTCGTATGAAGGCGCTTGAAGAAAAAGTGTGCGCATCATGGTGGCGACGAACTCCCTGCAGCCACTAATGTTCCACCCGCGGCAAAACGATAGCGACGCCCCTTCCACCTCGCGCTCTGGCCGAAGAAGCTCGAGATAAAGACTGTGAAGGACAGTACGTCGCGCAGGGGAACCAGCCAGCACGATTGCGGCGGCAGATTGAAGGCGCGCTCCACCTGCCGGAGCAGCGCTAGCCGGCAGCCGACCGCGGTCATGCCCAGGCTAAGAGCGGTCACCGGCTCAATGGATTCGGCGGCGAAGCCGCCCAGTGCGGCAATGAGCGCTAACGGGAATGCATGCGCTATCACCGAGCCTGCGTAACCGGCGGGATCAAGGCTCCTGATGGTGCGTGCCC
>Ga0126371_10006790_pt1 | contig 10205 bp, 6 predicted proteins | sample PanSoiMetaPlot_4_FD_110145 | JGI IMG/M metagenome (GOLD analysis project Ga0126371, IMG submission 110145) | Tropical forest soil microbial communities from Panama - MetaG Plot_4 | ecosystem: Environmental > Terrestrial > Soil > Tropical forest > Bulk soil | place: Panama | collected 2016-02-17
ACGCAACCTCCCGATCAGCGGCATGAAACCGCCGCCCCAATACGCACCCACCGCTCTCGGATCTAAATGCAATGGCGCCCAAAACTGCGTTTTTGGCGAACCGAAGTGAAAACCCTGCGGCATCACGCCAAGAATTCGGCGATTGATTCCTTCCAGCGTGATCGAACGCCCGATGATGTTGGCATCGGCTCCAAACTTCGTCTGCCACAGGTCGTGGCTCAGAATCACGGCATCATCTTTTCCCGGCTGATCTTCGCCATCCACAAAAATTCGTCCGCGCTCCGCGTTGACTCCCAACAACGAAAAGAAATTCGCGGAAACAGAAGTTCCATGAAGCCGCATGGGCTGGCCGAGTCCGGTCAGGTTAAGGTTCTGACCTTCTGAATATCCCGCTACTTCCATAGTCTTCAAACGCGTCCGCAGCGCCACGAGAGCGCCCTGTGGAAAGGGATCTGTGATGCTGACCAACCGTTCCGGCTGCGGGTAGGGCAGGGGCCGCAGCAGAGTGCTATTCACCAAGCTGAAGATGGACGAATTCGCGCCAATGCCGAGAGCGAGTGTGAGAATAGCAACGGCGGTGAAGGCCGGCGATTTGCGGAATGTGCGGAGTGCGAAGCGAACGTCCTGTGTAAGCTGTTCGAGCCAAACAAGCGTCCAGACGCGGCGAGCGTCATCCTGTACCTGCGCGACGTTGCCGAATTTCAGGAAGGCGCGGCGTCGAGCCTCTTGGGGAGAGAGGCCGCGAGCGATATTGTCTGCGGTTTCGTGTTCGATATGCTCGTGGATGTCGGCGCTGAGCTCACTGAGGACTTGTTTGCCGCGTCTCATGCATTCGCTCCACTAAATCGAGACTCGATAGCCCAGCTTTTCACTCGTAACGAAGCGCCGTCATGGGATCAACCCGCATCGCGCGGCTCGCGGGGACATAGCAGGCCGCGAGAGCTACCAAGGTGAGAAGAATCGCCACGCCGATGAACGTCAGCGGATCGAAAGGCGTGATTCCATAGACGAGAGTAGACATGCCGCGCGCGAGCGAGAGGCCGACGGTGATGCCGATGAGCAGTCCCATGGCGACAAGCTTTGCACCTTGGAGAATGATAAGGCGGAAGAGGTCGCGGCGCTGCGCGCCAAGAGCCATGCGCAAACCGAGTTCATGCGTGCGCTGCGCGGTGGCATAGGAAATCGTGCCGAATAGGCCGATAGCGGCGATGAGCAGAGCCATCGCGGCAAAGCTGGCGAGGAGCGTGGCGCGATAGCGCATGTAACCGGACCAGTCATCGAGGATTTGGCTGCCGGTGCGCGCCTCGGAAAGCGGAATGCCGGCATCGACGGCAGAGACTTGCTCGCTGATTTCGCGGGCAAGGAACCCTGGTGGCAAGGAGCTGCGCGCGACAATGTTCATTGCGTTTTGGCCATTGGCAAGCTCGGACGTGAGCGGGAAATAAACTTCGGGCATCGAAGCTGCGGCAAGGCCCTCTTGCTTGACGTTACCAACAACGCCGACGACCTGCTCGCGTCCGCCGCCGTAGCGAAGACGCTTACCGACTGCATTCTGATGCGGCCAGAAATGTTCAGCGAACGCCTGGCTCACAATGGCGATTTGCGCATCAGCGGAAATGTCGGAGAGCGTGAAATCGCGGCCAGCGATGAGGGGGATACCAGAGGAACGGAAAAAATCGGGAGCCACAATGCAGATCTGCGCCCAATTATCGCCATTCTTGCGCGTTTGGGAAGCGTCGTCTTCGACGGCGACGTCGGAGGAGTTCGTAACCGCAAATTCGGGCGCGGAGGTGAACGAAACGGCGTCGATACCAGGAAGCGCCGCCACTCGCCGCTTAACCGCCAAGAAGAAGCGCTGAATTTGCTCTGGTTTTGCGTATTGTTCGGCGGGCAAGCTCATGCCCGCGGTGAAAAAATTGCGCGGATTGAATCCGGGATTCACAGCGAGCAAAGAGCCGAGACTGCGAACCATCAGGCCGGCTCCGAAAAGAAGGATGAAAGTGGCGGCCAGTTCGAGAACAACGGTTGAGCGCTGAGCGCGGAGGCGCGAAGGAGAAGTTCCGGCTGAGGCGGCCGCAGCTTTCAGGTCGTCGCTCAAATTGCGGCGAGAGGCGCGAAGGGCGGGAAGAAGTCCGAAAAGAATGCCGGTGAGGGCCGCAATGATCACGGTGAACGCGAGGACTTGCGGATCGATGCGAACGTTTGCTGTTGGCGGCAGATAGCCCTTTGGCGCGAGCGCCAGCAGGATTCGTGCGCACCAGAATGCCAGCACAATTCCCGCCCCACCGGCGAGGAGCGCGAGCGAGACGCTTTCGGTGAGCAACTGGCGCACGACTCGCATGCGTCCCGCACCCATGGCCGCGCGGACTGCGAATTCACGGTGGCGCGCCAGCGATTGCGAGAGCATCAGATTGGCCACGTTGGCGCATGCAATTAACAGAAGAAATCCTACGGCAAGCTGTAGGAGCAGAATAGCGGGCGCGACGGACTGAAATTTCCCTTCCTCGAACGTTTCGAGGTTGACTTGTTGCAGCGGTGAGGCGAGGGCGCCCATTTTTTCATTCGTATTGGGGAATGCTTTGGCTTCGCGCGCGGCGATCAGATTCAGTTCCTGCTGCGCTTGCGACATCGTGACGCCGGGAGCGAGCCGCGCAAAGGATGCGTACATGTGTTCGCCACGATTTTGGGCAAGTTGCGATTGCGGGAGCAGGATCCAATACTCGGAGCGGGGATTTCCCCAAGTGCGCGGGTCATGATAGACCGCAGGCATGATGCCGATCACAGTGAAAGGTTTTCCGTCGAGAGCGATGGTTTGGCCGAGGACGTCCTGGCCGCCGAAGGAAGTGCGCCAAAGCGAATAGCTGAGAACGACTGCGGATTGCGCGGATGATTCATCGCCGGCAGAGAATGTCCGGCCGATGGACGCTTGCACGCCGAGCACATCGAAATAGTTCGCGGTGACTTTCTGCCCGTTCACATGCTGCGGGACACTCCCGCCAGTGATATTGGCTCCGTCGAACAACGATGCGGAAATCTGCGAGAAACTGCGGGCTTCGCGCTGCCAATCGAGAATGTCTGGGCCGTCGGACGCCCATCCAATGAGACCCTTCATCTTATCGGGCGCTTGAAAGAGGGCGACCAAACGCGCGGGTTCGCGGAAAGGAAGAGAACGAATGAGAACCGCGTTCACGACGGAGAAAATTCCGGTCGTCGAGCCAATGCCGAGGGCGAGGGTCAGCACGGCCGCCGCGGTGAATCCGGGTGACTTGCGAAAAGTGCGGAGGGCGAAGCGAATATCCTGGGCGAGCTGTTCGAGCCAGACGATCGTCCAAACGCGGCGAATGTCTTCTTTGACTTGCATGCTGTTGCCGAATTTCAGAAAAGCATGGCGGCGGGCTTCTTCGGGAGAGAAGCCGCGCGCTATGTTGTCTTCGGTTTCGCGCGCGATGTGCTCGAGGATGTCGCTATCGAGTTCGCTGAGCAGGCGCCGGCGTCGGAACATTATTCACCTCGGCGGACACAGATAGTCACAACACGCAGCAACGGAAAAACCCCACAGCGTTGAAGTGTTAATTGGAGGCGCAGATGGAGGCGGATCATGAATCGCTCTCCTGCTGCGCAGGACGCAAAATGCGGGCAATGGCTCGCGCCAGCTGGTCCCATTTGTTGGTTTCGAGAGTGAGCTGTTTGCGGCCTTTGGGGGTGAGCCGGTAGAACTTGGCGCGACGATTGTTTTCGGATGCGCCCACTTCGGCGGAAATCCAGCGGCGCTTGATCAGGCGGTGAAGCGCGGGATAAAGCGAGCCCTGCTCGACCTGAAGGACTTCATCGGAATTGAATTCGATGGCTTTGGCAATGGCGTAACCGTGCGCCGGGCCGCGGACGAGCGTACGGAGAACGAGCAGGTCCAGGGTACCCTGCAGCAATTCGATGCGGCGCCTGTCTTCTTTGGTAGACATTCTAGGGGAGAAGATAGCAGCTTCCCATAGAATGTCAAGGGGAAAAGACACAGCACCCATGGACACCAAGAATTGGTGCAGCGCTCGGAACATTTCCGTGCGGCCGGTGTCTCACCTTAAAATCGAAAAGCTACGGTTGTTTTCGAGGCGATGCGAAAATGCATCAGAGAATAGCGTAATTGCAGTGACAAGCTAACCCGCAAGACGGTGGACTTGCAGGCAGCACGCGGGTTCTTGGGCGGCACAAGTGGGTTTTTCGGCGACGTGGTGGATTTTCGGTAGCACGGTGGATTTGGCCAGCAAAACGGTGGCTTAGCATGGATTAACGGAGGCGATTATGCGTTTGCGTTTAATCGTGTGCGTTCTTGTGCTTTCGTATGGATGGGCTGCCGTTGCGCAAACTCGGCCAGCGGCGAAACGGGCTGCTCCCAAATCTGCCAGCTACCAATCGGCGACGGCGCAAACGGTCGGCGCGAATGAACAGGGAGCGTCCGTCGCGCCAGAGCAACTGCCGGTGCGAAGCGTGGTGCTTTACAAAAGTGGCGTCGGATTTTTTCAGCACGTGGGGCAAGTGCGCGATGACGCGAGCGTGCGCGTTGATTTCACCAGCGGGCAGTTGAATGACGTGCTCGGCTCGCTCACGGTGCTCGACCTAAATGGCGGACGAATTACGGGCATTGATTACAACTCGGAAGCGCCCTTCAGCGAGCGGCTCAGCACGCTGGGCTTGCCGCTCGAAGAGAATACGGATCTGGCAAAATTTCTCGAGGCGTTGCGCGGGACGCGAGTGGAGATTCGTGGCGCGAGCAACGTAATTGCGGGGCGGCTGCTGAGCGTGGAGCAAAAGACGCAGACGATTGACCGCGCTTCGCAGCAAGTTGAATTGGCGACGCTTGTGACGGATGCCGGCGAGGTGCGCACGGTGGAAGTGACTCCAGCGGTGCAGGTGCTGCTCGAAGACACGGACACGAAAAAAGATGTGAGCCGGTATCTTTCGCTGCTCGCGTCACTGCATCAGCAGCAGTTGCGACGGATGACGATTTCGACGGCGGGGACAGGCGAGCGGCAGCTTTACGTCAGCTACGTGAGCGAAACGCCGATTTGGAAAACGAGTTATCGAATCGTGCTGCCAACGAAATCAGGCGAAGAGCCGCTGCTGCAGGGCTGGGCGATTGTAGACAACACGACGGGAGAAGATTGGGACAATGTGGAACTGTCGCTGGTGGCGGGCGCGCCGCAGTCGTTCATTCAGCAGCTTTCGCAGCCGTACTACGCGCGAAGGCCCGAAGTGCCGCTGCCGCAAGCGGTGGAGTTGACGCCACAGACGCACGAGAGCGCGATGATCGAGGAAAACGGAAGCGGTTCCGGCAGTGGCTCTGATAAAGGTGCCGAGATTACAGGCGTCACAGGAGGAGTACCGGGCGGTTCGGCGCGTGGAGTGTTGGGAGGAACTATCGGCGGAGCACAGCCTGCCAAAAATGAGGCTTCGCGTCTTGATTTCTACGCGAAGGTATCACCTGCTCCGGCAATGCCGGTGCTAATGGATGCCATGCAGCAGATGAGCGCGGCGGCGAAGGGCGCGAGCCTGGGAGATCTGTTTCAGTACAAATTGAAGGACCGCGTCACGATTCACAAAAACGAATCGGCGCTGGTGCCCATTGTGCAGGCGCACGTCGAGGCGGAAAAAGTTTCGCTGTGGAATAGTTCGCTGGGCTCGGAGCGGCCTCTGCGCACGCTGTGGCTGACGAATTCCAGCGGACTGACCCTCGATGGCGGGAGCTTTACGGTGCTGGAGGATAACGCGTTCGCCGGCGAAGGATTGACGGACCCGATTAAGCCGGAGGAGAAGCGGTTGATTTCGTACGCCGCGGATTTGGGAGCGCGTGTTACCGAAGAGAGCGAGAACCAGCCGCAAAGAGTGACACATGTGCGCATTTCGCGGGGGCTGATGTACCAGACGCGAGAGCTGCGGCAGCACACAACGTACACGGTGCGCGACGATGATACAACGCCGCGTGTGGTGCTGATCGAGCATCCGCTGCGCGCGGGCTGGAAACTGGCGGCGGATGCGCCTAAGGCGGCCGAGACAACGCCGAACCTTTACCGTTTCCGCGTGGAATTGAAGCCCAAGCAAACCCAAAAACTGCAAGTGACGGAAACGGAGCCGCTGGAGAGTACTTACGCGCTTTCAAATTTGACCGACGATCAGATCGAATTCTTCGTGAAGCAAAAGGAGGTTAATCCGGCCATCGAGGCCGCGCTGCGGGAAATCATCGCGCAGAAAAATGTGGTCGCGGATTTGAACGCGCAGATTGCTGCGGTGAGCAGCAGACGCCAAAAGATATTCGCGGACCAGCAGCGCATTCGCGAGAACCTGAAGGCGCTGAAAGGCACGGCGGAAGAGCGGGCGCTCACGGAGCGTTACACGCAGCAGCTCGCGAATCAGGAAAACCAGCTCGACGCTTTGCAGAAGCAGGATGCCGATTTGCAAACGAAACGAGCGCAGGCGCAGGCAGAGTTGGACAAGATGATCCAGAATCTCACGCTGGACCAGACCATCTGAAGATACCGAACCGCGAGGAATTCGCATAAATTGCGGGCTTGCTGGGCTGCGCGAGTGATGTTACCGTGCGGAGACTCTGATTCCTGTACGGGGTAGGATGGGAAGCCAGCCGCCAGCAGTCACAAAGGACGCGGAAGCGGCGAAGGCCGCAGCGCCTTCGAAGCCGTGGAGTTCCATCGCACCTCCTGGCGAATTTCGTCCGTACATTCCCTCGGAAAAAATAATCCCTGAATTCACCACGCGCGCGATCGTGCTGGGGATTTTCGCGGGACTTTTCTTCGGCGCAATTACCGTGTACGTCGGCTTGCGCGCCGGCCTGACCGTTTCGGCGTCGATTCCGATTGCCGTGCTATCGATCAGCATTCTGCGGGCGTTCGGGAAGGCCAGCGTTCTCGAAAACAACATTGTGCAGACGACCGGCTCGGCGGGCGAGTCCATCGCAGGCGGCGTGATTTTCACTTTGCCTGCGCTGATTTTTCTGGGATTTCCGCTGCAATACTGGAGCGTTTTCTTTCTCGCGCTGCTCGGCGGATGGCTGGGCGTGCTGTTCATGATTCCGCTGCGGCGGCAGCTCATCGTGAAAGAACACGGGAACTTGCTTTATCCCGAAGGCACGGCTTGTGCGGACGTGCTGGTGGCGGGAGACAAAGGCGGATCGTTCGCGAGCCGCGTGTTTTTGGGATTTGGGCTCGGCGGGCTGTACGCATTTCTGATGGAAACCATGGGGTTCTGGAGCGACACGCCGGAGTACCGGCCCAACTGGCTGCCGGGCGCGTCGTTTCGCGCGAACATCACGCCGGAGTACATGGGCGTGGGCTACATCATCGGCGCTCGCGTGGCGGGCGTGATTTTTGCGGGCGGCGTTTTCTCGTGGCTGGTGCTGATGCCGGCGATCAAATTTTTCGGCGGCATGATGACGCAGCCGCTTTTCCCGGGACTGATTCCCATCGCGCAAATGACGCCGGACAATTTGTACACGTCGTACATCCGCCCGATGGGCGCGGGTGCCGTCGCCGCTGCGGGCGTGATTACGCTCATCAAGACGATGCCGACGATTGTGGCGGCGCTGCGCGAGGGATTGAAGGATTTGCGCAAGAGCCGCGCGGTAAACGCGGTGGCAACGGCGGTGAGCCGCATCGATCGCGATTTTTCGATGAAGATTGTAGTGCTCGGGTCGCTGGCGGTGATTGTGATGACGTGGGCGCTGCTGACCTGGCGGCCGATTCCCGGCGCAAAAACGGGCGTGCTGTCGAATCTGATTGCGGCGGTGTTTGTCGTGGTGTTTGGCTTTTTATTTGTCACGGTATCGTCGCGAATTTGCGGGCTGATCGGAAATTCGTCGAATCCCATCAGCGGCATGGCCATTGCGACGCTGATGGCGACGTGCGCGATGTTCTTGGTCGCGGGATGGACGGGCAGCGCGTTTTCGGCGCTGGCGCTGACGATTGGTGGAGTAGTTTGCGTGGCTTCGTCGAATGCGGGCGGGACTTCGCAGGATTTGAAGACCGGATTTTTAGTGGGTGCGACACCTTCAAAACAGCAACTGGCGCTGATGATTGGCGTGATGACGTCGGTGTTTGCCGTGGGCGCAACGCTGAACTTGATGAACGTAGGTCTCGAGGAGTTTAAGCCCGCAAATATCGCGGTGAATATCAATCAGCTGCCGTCGGGAGTGACCGTCGAGCAGCAGAGTTACTCGCACTCGGGAAAGAATTACGTGCTGCTGAACGCAATCGGCTCGCATGTGGTACCCGATGGAAATTATTTGTACGACGCCTCAGTGGGCGCGATTGACATGCAATGGGTGCATGGAATCGGGAGCGAAAAAGCGTCGGCGCCGCAAGCGCGGCTGATGGCGACTGTTATTAACGGGATTTTGCAGCGGCAGCTTCCGTGGCGTCTTGTATTGGTGGGAGTTTTCTTAGTCATTGGAATTGAGCTGCTTGGAGTGCGCTCACTGCCATTTGCAGTGGGTGCCTATTTGCCGATTGATACCACGATGGCGATTTTCGCCGGAGGCGTGATTCGCTGGCTGGCCGAGCGCAGAATGAAGAACAAGGACACGGCAGGCAGCGAAATCGGTCCGGGGCCGCTCTATGCGAGCGGTCTGATTGCCGGCGGCGGAATTTTCGGCCTGCTCGGAATTTTGATTTATCTGTTCGGGGATCCGAATTTCAAATATCACTTCCTGCCGGAGCATTTCCTACACATCGGGCCGAGCGTGCTGGGCGCGTTCGCGAGCAACCGCATTTTTGCGGTGGCGATGTTTGCGCTGCTGGGCGTGAGCCAGTTTTATTTTGCGCGCAAGAAAATGGATTGAGCCGCGATGTTGGATTTCGAGCGACTCATGGGCGGTGGGTTAAAAATTCTTGGTCTTCTAGTGTTGCTAATCGCCTTTTGTTCACCTCAGGCCGTGCTATGTCAGGTTAAACCAAAGACGCTGAGGCAGGTCCTATCCAGCCAGAAAGTTCCTATTGACGCGGCCAAATTGAGCAACCTGGAAGAGCCGCTTGCCGGCGAAGTGGTACTGAACGATTCGTCGCAAGTGGCGGCTGCCTATACTCTCGCGAGCCAGCAGAGCGAACCGACCCCACCGATTTACGTGGATCGCTATGATCGCGCGAAGAACGAATGGTTCACGACTGCTTTGGGAGATGGGCAGGCTGGCCATCCTGAAATGGATTTGGCGTGCACAGGATCACTGGAGAACATTGAGGGCGACGGCACATGGCTGGTTATTGAAACGAATTTAAATCCGTCCGCCGGCTGCACGCTCCTCTTTTCGGAAGATTTGAAACTTCAGGCAACTTTGTTTGGATGGCTGGTGGGAAAGCTCAACGATGATGAATTGATTTATGAGCGGAACGAGGTGCATTTTGCGCCCGTGCATCCAACAGAGCTCGTTCTATATAAGGTACAGAGCAAGCTGGACGTTCCGCTTTTTCCGCGAAAGCCCTACCAAACAATCTGGAACGCGCGCGTTGAGCAACTGAAGCAGTTCTATCGGACGCGCCAATCCTGGTGCAAAACGAATAATGATCCATGCGATCCGGAACGATTCGACAGCGCCCTTGCGGGAAATGTGGCTACGAACGACGAGGAGAAGGCGCTTGCTTTCGTGATTTCATTTGAACGAATTCAGGTGTTTGACGGCGAGCAGAAGCCCTCAGGGCCAGCGCAGGTTGTTTACGTCTATCGAAACGTGGACGACGATTCTTTATTGGAATATCGCGAGATGTCGATGAGCGAAGTGAAGGCGCGATTCGGAAACGTGTCGGTGAAAGAGCTGGTCGAACCACAGTGCCTGAAACAAATCTTCTCGCAGCCTGCAAAATAGAATGCTCAACACCGCCTGAAGGCCACAGCGCCGCGTAATCGATTTTCATCGCCCGAAAGACTCCCAAGCTCCACGCACGACGGCGAATTTTTGACTCTATCGCAGCGGGCGGATAGACTTCCTTAACGACATGCGGCGATATTCTTCAGCGTCGACGGGGTTTCAGTTCGATTGGGACTGGTCCATCACCCCGGCGATCAAGTTTCTGGTGATTGCTTGCGCGGTTGTGTTTCTGCTCCAAGAACTCTCCGGAGCGCTTTTTCGCGCCGAAGGCTGGAATTTCTGGCTGCTCTATCTAGGGCTGGTGCCCAGATACGTGGAGCACGGATTTATCTGGCAGCCGTTC
>Ga0126371_10006791_pt1 | contig 10205 bp, 7 predicted proteins | sample PanSoiMetaPlot_4_FD_110145 | JGI IMG/M metagenome (GOLD analysis project Ga0126371, IMG submission 110145) | Tropical forest soil microbial communities from Panama - MetaG Plot_4 | ecosystem: Environmental > Terrestrial > Soil > Tropical forest > Bulk soil | place: Panama | collected 2016-02-17
GTACCGCCGTTTTTAAACCGCGCGGGATTGTCGCCCATTGACATTCCCAGGGCAAGCGAAAAGTGTGCGAAGGTCTTGGAGGTGTTGCACACGCTCTGCACAACTTTTCCACAGGTATAAATCGTCCGCGGCTCGCCGCAAGTACCTTTTTTTCACAGCATTTGCACGGTAAAGCCGCTTCTAAAGAAGAAGTCTTTCACAAGGCGGTAATTCCGGGGCTGAGGAAAACTCCATTCACTTCGCACCTTTTTTGGCCGGGCGGTCGAACAGGTAAAGACCCAACGGATCGCTTCCGATGATCAACTGCCCCTTCTCGATAAGAATGGTGTTGGCCTCCAGCCGGGCGCCTCCGGGAGTATAGAGCTTGTACGTCGCCTGGCGGTTGCCGGCGGTATCGAAGTGCAGCAGGCTATTGTTCAAGGCCATCCAAACCTCGCCGGTGGGACGATCCACTCCCAATGCCGTCAGAACGCGCCTGAAGGAAGGCGCGTCGCCGCGCTTCTCCTGCCGGCCGATTTCCTTGCGCACGGCCACGGCCGTCGGCAGGGCGTCGATCGCCGTGTATTGAATGTCCTGGCCCGCAAAGCCCAGCCGGTCATACTGCCGGACCGTCGGTTCGGGCAGATACTCGAAGGCATAATAAAGGTGGCCGAGCGCATCGGTCCCCAGTTGTCCGATGCTCAGGAAGCGGTTCAGCTCCGCGCGCTCGGCCATGGGCTCCGGATCGCCAAACTCCCGTACCTCTTTGCCATTCTTGTCGAAGACCATCACCAGGTGCGGCTCGCCAAGCGTCGTGACCGCTACTTCGTCATCCGGCAGGACGGCCACAGAAACGGGGTTCTTCACGGCAAAAGAACGCAGCGGCGCGCCATCCGGGGAGAAAACCCGGACGAGATTCGCGCCGTGGTCCGCCACGTAAATCTTGCCCCCGGTATCCACGTCGCAGTCATCGCCGAAAGTAATCAAGCCGTGAGTCGCGGCGCTCCGGCTGGCCGTGGGTTCTTCGCCGATGTCCAGGAGCTGCTTACCGGTGGTGTCAACAACCACCAGCCCCGGTGATGGCGAAGCCAGGACGTACAGCCGCCCGTCCGGGCCCTGCCGGACGGCGCGCAGCCCGGGGCCAATGGCGGTCAGGATCCGCTGCTTGGCGAAAAGGTCCGCTTCTTCCGGTTCTTGCGCCAGCGCCACGGCGGACCCGCAGGCAAGCAGGCACATCGCCGAAAGAACTCTGACTGTTGGCCTCACGCTAATTAGCATTGCACTCTCAGATTACTACGAACGTGCCGGCGGTTGCCCGCGTTCGAGCTCCGCTCGCTGCCGGTGCGTCAAGGTAGGAAAGCCGGGAGGAGCGGGATTGAGCACCAGCTGCGCCGGGAAGTATTGACGCGAGGCGCCCGATATGTAGTATAGCCATATATGCCGATAACATCGGATAGGGAACTCAAAAAAGGCAACGCCGAATTGCTCATCCTGGCGCTTCTCGAGGACCAGGCTCGCCACGGCTACGAAATCGGCAAGCTCATCGCCGAGCGCTCCGAGGGCGTGCTTCGTTTCCATGTGGCTTCTCTTTATCCCTTGCTCTACCGCCTCGAACGCCGCGGGTGGGTCAAGGGCGAATGGGAAAGTTCCGGGGGCCGCCGCCGGCGCTATTACCGTCTGACGGCGACCGGCCGCAAAATCCTCGCCGAACAGCGCTCGCGCTGGCACGCATTCGCCGGAGCCGTCAACCGCATCGTGGAGGTGCGCCATGCCTGACTGGAAAAAAATTGTCCGTGAAAAGCTGGGACCCTTGCCGCTCAGGAACGGGCGGCGCGACGAAGTCATCGAGGAGCTGGCCCAGCAACTGGAGTCCGCCTACGAAGAGGCCCTCGCCGAGGGTGCGAACGAGCAGGAAGCCGTGCGCCGCAGCCTTGCCCAATTCGAAGACTGGGAAAAGCTTCGCAGCCAGGTTTTCCATTCGGTCGAAGGCACGGGCCTCCCGGTGTGGGAGCAAAATGGCTTCTTTGCCCCTCGCCGCGTGCCGGTGTGGGTAGCGCTCGCGCTGACGCTGCTTCTCCTCGCCATTCCCTCCTTCCGCCAAGCGCTCGGAGTTCTTCCAGTTCCAGGGAGTGATCCCACGGATTGGGGTCCCCGAGTTTTCCCGGAGAAGAAGCTCCGCGACATCGAGCAATCCGGCGATAAAGAAAAATATGCGCGCGCCCTTGCCTTTGTTGCCCTGCACAGCCCGAGGGAGGACGACCAGCGGACCATACACGCCGCGGAAAAAGCGATTGCGCTCGATCCCCGGCTCACCTGGATTTCTGCGAAGGTCAGCCATCGAACCTACGCGGACCCGGGTTATGACCCGCATCCCTGGATCGAGCGGCTGAAGGCGTGGGATCCCCAGAACGGTTTCGCTTACCTGCTGGAAGCCGACGCCAATGTTCATGGGTGGGAGTCGCGTCGGGCCGGCTACGGAGCCGCAAACGGAAGTGTTCGCCGAGAGCTTGCCTCCGAAGGTCCCTGGCGCGTATCGATGGAAAAGGCCTTCACTGCGCCTCGAATGGATTTTTATTCCGCGCGGCAATTCGCTCTGGACCGCCAAGTCCTTCGAGAACAGGGCTTTGACCGTCCCGACGTTCTGCTCGTCGGAATGTGGTCCCAAACGATGCCGGATTTCGCGGCCATGAATTTCTATGTGGATACCCTGTTGAAAGATGTCGGTGAGAAGGCCCGAGAGTCCGGACGCACGGATGACGCTCTCGCCGCCTATGAAAGCGTCGCCCGCTTCGGAGAACGACTCGAGAGTGCGTCTTTTTATAATTGGCAATTGCTGTCCGCCGCAAAGTGCCGTAAAGGCGCCTACCAAAACATGATTCCGCTGCTGCGAAGCCAAGGCCGCACGGAACAAGCAGCGGAGCTTGAATCAACTCTAGCGGCTCTCAAGGAAACAGGAGTGAAGCGTCCATCTAATGTTGTCGAGGAGCGCTCGGCGCACATCGTCCAGCTTTCTGGCTTGTCCGTGTATCTTCTGCTCGTCGTTACGGTTGCGTGGCTCGTCGCTCTGGGTACCTTGAGGTGGACGCCGAATTCGATACCGGGGCTCGATCGCTTAGCGTCCATCCTCTCGGTTGCCCCTGTTCTACTTCTCTTGAGCAGTCTCGCGCTCTTTCTTGGCTATTATCCCTACGCGCGCTCCATCGCCGAGTATGTTTCCGTCGAGGAGTTACAAGAAGGCTTTGGCCCTTTCTTTATGGGCGTTTACGGATTCCCAGACCTCGGAGCATTCACCGAGGTCCTTCCGCGAGTGTTTTGGCCGTCCATCTGGTGCGCGCTCGTTGCAGTTGTTGGGGCTTGCTCCTTGTGGCTCGCGCGCCGCCTGCGCCCCATCCACCCGGATGAGGCCTAGCGTCCCGGCAGTCGCGAAGAAGACATTCTTGCCTCAAGTCGATCCTCAGTCGATCGAGAAGCGCAGGCGCTCGATCGAGTGGGCGCGCAAGCGCCCCGCCGCGTTCGACGGACCGTCGTCGTCGGTTTCCACCAGCACGCAGTTCATCTGCACGTCGCCTGAAGCCACGTCAAACCTTGCCGGCAGACCATTCAGAAACCTCTTGATGATGCCTTCGCGGTCCATGCCGATGACCCCGCGGTGCGGGCCGGTCATGCCCACGTCGGTGATGTATGCCGTGCCCTGCGGCAAAACGCGTTCATCGGCGGTGGCCACGTGCGTATGCGTGCCCACCACCGCCGTCACGCGGCCATCCAGGTACCAGCCCATGGCCACTTTCTCGCTGGTCGTTTCCGCGTGCATATCCACCAGCACGAACCTGACGTCCGCGGCAAGTTTCTCGAGTTCGCAGTCCGCCTTTCGGAACGGGTCGTCGATCTGCGTCATGAACACGCGCCCCTGCAAATTCAGCACGGCGTACTTCATCCCATTCTTAGCCGTACCGGTGTACACCCCGCTGCCGGGATTGCCTTCCGGAAAATTTGCCGGGCGCAGGAGCCGCGGCTCGTGCGGCAGGTACTCCAGGATTTCTTTGCGATCCCAGCTATGATTTCCACCGGTGATGACGTGGATCCCCAGGTTCAAAAGCTCTTGCGCCAGCCGCGGCGTGATCCCGAACCCCGAGGCGGCGTTCTCCCCATTGGCGATCACCAGGTCGATCTGCCGCTGCGACACGATATCGGCCAGGCGGTCGTGAACGATCAACCGTCCCGGCGCTCCGACAATGTCTCCCACAAAAAGTACGCGCATAAAGAAGTGGCGACTGGCTGGTGGCTAGTGGCGAGCAACAGGCTCGAGTGAAGCGGTGGTTTCCGCTCGTCACTTCGATCCCGACCATAGAGGTCAGAAAAGCCGCGGTTCCCCTTTCCACGAAGGAGTACTTGGACACAAAAACGGAGCGGACCGCTTGGCCGTGGGGAGCTAGGCCGTGAACCTCTGTAATAGGTGGGCGCCACGAGCCAACCGTTAGGCTTTCCTGCCCCGCTCGCGCGCCGCTCGCTTCGAAGTGCGCCGTTGCTGGTTTTCCGTCCTGCGTCCAGAAAAGAAAGGAATGGGATTCTCGAACGGCAAACGGAGAACTCGAACGGGAGCTAACACTTTCTCCAATCGGCGGCGCACCAGCGGGACAGGCCGTGCTCACAGGCTGACTGTCCGCAGCACCCCAGAGATTCGTTACGGTTCAAACGGCTTTCGCGCCCTCACCTGCGTCGAAGTACCGCTCCGTGCCCAATTGTAGCAGGGTTGCTTCACACAAAGGTAAATGCATCCGGGTGTCGTTGTCTTCGCTCTTAACCTCGAGACTTCTCTTTCTCGGGGTTTCGTCACGCGAAAACAGCCGACCTTCTGGACGCATCCAGAGTGTCTTCGGAGCCGCTCGATTCGGGTTCATATCACACGACGCGAAGTGCCGGAACGGCCGCTTCTCATCCTGGCTTACCCTCACGCTTTCCCGATCGGAGGTAGAATCGTTCTCTATTCAAAGGAGGACGTCCCAATGCGTGACACTCGCCGCTTGAAAGCGACCATCCTGCTGGTATTTGGTGCGCTTGCTCTGCCCTCCGTTCGCCGATCGTACGCCACGCCGCCGGATCGGCTTGGCAAGGTAAACTTCCCGACCAGCTGCTCGGGCGACGTGCAGCCCACCATCGAAAAAGGCGTCGCGCTGCTCGACTCCTTCGAGTACAAGGAATCCGAACAGACCTTTGTCGAAGCCACGACGCGCGATCCGAAATGCGCCATGGCCCGTTGGGGCAAAGCCATGGCTCGATATCACCAACTTTGGGATTTCCCCGGCGACTCGACGCTCAAGGAAGGGCGCAAGGACATCGAGCAGGCGCAGAAACTGCATCCCTCAACTGCCCGCGAGAAAGGCTTTATCGCCGCGGCCGCCGCCTTCTTCCAGAAAAAATCCAAGATGTCGCATGCCGCCCGCACGAAGGCCTATTCCGCCGCCCTCGAAAAGTTCTATGCCGAAAATCCCGGCGACGTCGAAATCGGCTCCTTCTACGCCCTTTCCCTGGTGTCGCTCGCCGACGAGGATGTCGACACGATGGCCAATCTGAAAAAAGCCATCTCCATTCTCAATCCGCTGCTCGAAAAATTTCCCGATCATCCCGGTGTCGCGCATTACCTGATTCACGCCGCCGACCGCCCGGAGCTGGCCTCCGAAGGCCTCGAAGCCGCCCGCCGCTACGCCGCGATTGCGCCGGACTCTTCCCACGCGCTGCACATGCCTTCGCATATCTTCGTTCGTCTTGGGCTCTGGCAGGATTCCATCAACTCGAATATTGCGGCGAGGAGTTCCGGCGCTCACGCCGCAGAAATGCACATGGCCGAATCACACTACCAGACGCACGCCATGGACTTTCTCAACTATTCCTATCTGCAGTCCGGTCAGGAAGCCAAGGCGCGCGAAGTTATTGTCGACGAGCAGAACGTTGTAGGCGCGAGCGAGGAGGGCAAGGCCAGTCAAGTCGCGGAACTCTCCTCCCGCACCGCTCTCGAGCTGCATCGCTGGGCGCAAGCCGCGGCGCTCGCGATTCCAAAGATAAGGCTCCTCTCCGAGGAGCCCGTCTATCACGCACGCGTTGTCGGCAAAGCGCACTTGGGGGATGTAGCGGGCGCCCGCGCCGATCTTGAGAAGCTCAAGGAAATCTGGACCGCCCAGGACAGCGAGGACCGCAAGCAAGGTTATCCGGTGTCCAGCGAAAAGCACCTCAGCTCAGCTGAAGTCTGGATTCTTTTCGCCGAAGGGCGGCGCGAGGAAGCCGTTCGGGAAATGCGCGCTATCGCGGATCGCCAGGACGCTCACGGCGTCGATTCGCTGTCCATCCCGGCGCGCGAGGTGCTTGCTGACATGCTGCTCGACCTGAAGCGGCCCGCCGAAGCCCTCACCGAGTACAAAGCCGCGCTAAAGAATTCACCGAATCGCTTCGACGGTCTACTCGGGGCCGCCCGCGCCGCCCAGGCTTCCGGTGACTCGAGCGCCGCGCAAACCTTCTACGCGCAACTCGCTTCGGTGTGCCCCGCTGGCGCCGATCGCCCGGAATTGGCCGAGGCCAAAACCTACCTCGCCCAAAAATGAAGGCTACTTGCGCTTCGTGCCCTTTTGGATGGGGTTGAGTGTCTTGGCTTGGTACAGCCGTCCGGCGTTTTCATACAGTGCCGAAAGGACCGAACCTAAACGGTTGAGATCGTCGCTTTGAATCCCGGTGAGGAATTCCTCGCCTACTTGCTCAAAGGTCTTTTTCAGTCGAGGCACCGCCCGTTGCGCCCGGCGAGTGGGTTTGATGATCAGCAACCGGTGATCCCGCGGGTCGCTGACGCGCCGCAAGAATCCTCCGGCCTCCAGGCGGTCAATAAAGCGCGTAATTTTGCCCTTGTCTCGCCCCATGGCCTCGGCGAGTCTTCCCGCGGAGAGTTCTTTTGCCTCTGCGCAGTGCACCAGCACGGCGGCTTCCTGCGCCGTCAGTCCCTCGTAGGCAAAGCACCGGTCAAAGGCCTTTTGCAGTCCAATGCTCGCCCGCAGGAGCTGCGAAATGACAGCTTCCCCCTCCCGCCCTCGCACACTCATGTACTCGGTCAGCGAAACGCCAAGACTGGTCGGAGGCTTTTCGGCCATGCGCCTGTTCCTTGTTTTCGTTCTTGCCGGGAAACTCACGGGCTAGAGCCACTCGAGTTCCGAGCGGAGGTTTTCAGTTTCAAGCGGACCTGGCTGACCAGACGGCCCCATTTGCTGGCCAGTCATTTCCATCGCCGCCTAAAAATGGAATCCCAACTCGGCGGTATACGCTCGCGGTGTAACGAAGTGCGTTCCGCTGAACGTGGACAGGAAGTTGTAAAGCGCCGTTTTGTTCGTCAAGTTGACGACCGTCAAGCGCAAACTCCACTTGTAACGGTCGTTGTGAAACAGATCGTCATCTCCCAGGCTGACGTCAAACAAATTGCGGGGCGCGACGCGGGTCGGATTGCGGTCGGGGTCATTGGTCCCTGGCGCGGCGAGGTTCAGCAACTTGGCTCCGAACGGGGCTTGTCCCGCGCAAATCGCCGGCGTGAGCGCTCGAGAGACAGTCGCTAGATTGTTCCCGCAGAACAGGCCGATGGCCGCCTGCTGATCCGCATCGAGCGAAGCCAGGGCTGTTGGAAAATCCGCCACCAGGGGCGAGCTGGCCACCAGCCCGCTGTCGTAGCGCCAGTTGAAGCCAACCCACACGAACCTCTTCCACGGCTGGTATTGCAAATGGGTTGTCTGATTGAAGGCTTGGTCGTGGTCGATGCGGAAGACTTCGCCGCTCGTCACCGTAGCGCCCAGTCCCCCGACCTGCGGCGGAAAGTAGCGCGCGCGGACGTGCGCCAGAACCGCGAATGCCGTTAGGCCGTGGTGGTCGGGCAGGCTGACCCGCACGGAAGGCCCATCGATCTTCGAGTTTTTCCACGCAATCGGAAAAAAGATGGGCGTGTTGCCAAACGCGCTGAAATCGTAGCCGTTGTGCGTATACTTCCACAGATAGTCGGCGTCGACGACGAGGAATCTTCCGAAAGCCTGCTGAAAGCCGGCGTTGAACTGGTTGCGCTGCCCCGCGCGGATCGGCGCTTGTAAGCTGGTTCCGCCAATCACATCGACGATCACCGGGTTCGAGGCGCCCAAGCTCGACAGGATCAGGTTCTCGTTGAAGGGGGTCTCCAGCACGCGCGAGTAGGAAACTCGCACTACACTGGTGGTTTTCTTGAGGTTGTAGGCCACGCCCACACGAGGTTGGGGCTGCCAATCGTGAACGATTCCGCGGTACACATCGGCGCGCACTCCCAAATTGAACGACCAGCGCCCTTTCGTGATGGTGTCTTGGAGGTATATTGCAAGCTCTTTTACGTCCGTGTGGCCATGAAAGGGAAACAGCGCTCCTCCCCGCGTCAGATCGAACGGAAACAGTTCCGTGCAGGGCGCGTCGATCGGTTGATTCGTGGCGGTGTTGAAGCAGGGGTTGCCGTTTGCGTCCGTTTGCGAAGGAAGGAAGTTTGGATCCGTAATTCCAAAATTGAAGTTTTCCGTCAGGAACGTATGCTGAAGAGTGACGCCTGCCTTGACGTTGTGAATTCCCTTGACGTAGGAGACCTCGGTCCGCAGGCCTGCATTGGCTAGTGTTCGATTCTGATTCACGGTCGCCGAGGAACCACTCGGTATTCCTCCCGGGCCGTCTGCGAAGACGTTGCCGCTCGGGTAGTAATTGAAATGGTCGTGGCGAACAAAAGCTCCCACCGTGAGCAATGTGGATGTGCTGATCAAGCGAGTCCACACCGGAGCGACGTTAAAAGTCTGGATCAGCGCGCGCTGATCGGCTGGCGGAAGGGGCTGCCCCGTCACCGGATCCATCACCCCTCGGTTCAGGTTGTCGAGCGTGTTGGGTGTCTGGAACCAGGACCGCGTGTACTGGAAATTGCTGTGAATCGAATCTGCGGCAGTCACGTTGAAATCCACGCGGTCGAATAGATTCTGCTGGTTGCCCTTGCCGTGGATCGCCTGGAGTTCTGGCGGGTCCAGGAAGCGGCTGGTATTCAAGCCGTTCGCCGCGATGAAGTTGCCCCACTTCTGGCCGCCGTAGGCCAGCTGAAAACCGCCGGTCACCGAACCAAAACTGCCGTAGGAAGAGCTGACGGTTCCCGTGGGTTTCGCGACTCCTTGACCGGAGCGCGTGGTCACCTTGACGACCAGGCTCGTCTTGTCTCCGTATTCCGCTGGCGGCCCGCCGGAAACCACCTCGAGCGACTGAATGGAATCCAGCGGAATTTGGTTCGAGAAGACCTTGCTTTGCTGGTCGGTGATCGGCTGCCCGTCCACGGAAAAAGAGTTTTCCGCGTGATCGCCCAGCCCGTGAAACAAGCCGTTCGAGTCTGCCACCACTCCCGGGGAGGCTAGTGTCACGAGCGAACTGACCGAAGAGGACTGGCTCTCGAGAGGTAGTTTCTCGATCAACCCGGTATCCACGTCGGTGTGAACGGTTGACTCCGTTTCAATCAAGTCGGCGCCGCTGGCCTCGACGGTGACGCTGGTTGCGGAAGTGCCAAGCTTCAAACCAATCTCGAGGGTTACCGGCACGGCTGACCGCACATCCACATCCTGACTAAACGGGGCAAAGCCCGGGGCCGTGACGGCAAGGTGATAGGGATTGAACGGCACGTTTGTGAACTTGAAGTTCCCGTCTGCGTCGGTCGAGGCCTCTCGCCGAAAGCCGCTCACGGGATAGGAAATTTCAGCCGTTGCGCCGGCGACCACGCCTCCGGACGGATCTTTCACCACTCCTTCGATCGAGCCAGAATTTCCGAGCCGCGCCACTGCCAGCCTGGGCGAGAAAGACAAAACGCCCAAAACAAGAATTGTGGAAATGCATAATCTCTTCGACATCTTCTTCTCCAGCCCATCGGGGCTTAAGTGTGTTTGTCAGGGACCACGGAAAAGTGGCAATCGCTCTGGCCTCTAGAACGGCCATTGCGGGAAATACACTTCGAGCTACGAGGGTGAGACTAGACGATGGGAGGCGCGCGGGAAGCGCGGTGGAGAGAAAAAGGCTCGCTCAGCACGAAGTGTTGTGGCCGCGAGGAATACCAGGCCAGCGTCTCGAGGACAGGAGCGAAGCTCAGCCGGGCCGCTGCGAGCGCGGGCATGTGCAGCGCCTGGCAGAGGTGGCAGGTGGTGTCCGGGCCGTGGCTATGCTCGTGAAGA
>Ga0126371_10006792_pt1 | contig 10204 bp, 9 predicted proteins | sample PanSoiMetaPlot_4_FD_110145 | JGI IMG/M metagenome (GOLD analysis project Ga0126371, IMG submission 110145) | Tropical forest soil microbial communities from Panama - MetaG Plot_4 | ecosystem: Environmental > Terrestrial > Soil > Tropical forest > Bulk soil | place: Panama | collected 2016-02-17
AAGGAAAGCTTCAACGACGTGGACCCGGGGCTCTTCCAGGCTCCGCCGCTATAAGGAGATCTTAATGGGACGTGGTGTGGTCAGATTGACGCTTGGGCTGGGCGGAGTGATGCTGCTCGCCGCGGCGACAGCGTGCTCGTCGAGTTCACCGAGTTCATCAGCGGCCAGCGGCGGCTCAGGTACCTCTGCGCTCGCTGGTAATTGCGGGAAGATCCCGGCCATCAGCTTTACCGACCAGAGCGGCATGGTGAAATCCCTCGGCAGCTACGCCGCCAACTACAACGGCCTTGACGGCACCATCTACAAGTCGCCGTGGTCCTCCTGGCCGGGCCAGAGCTCCAACGTCAAAGTCGGCATCCTCATTGACGGCCTGGACAATCCCTACCAGACCGTGCTGGAGAGCTCGCTGGTGTCCGACCTGAAGGCCTTCGGCTACTCCACGATCGCACTTGCCCCGTCGGCGGCCTCGGTGACCAACCAGCTCCAGGGGTACCAGACCCTGCTGGACGACCACGTGAACCTCATCATCGCCCAGGTGCAGTCACCGACCGCGTACAACACGCTCATTGACAAGGCCGCCAAGGCAGGAATCCCGACGGTCGGGGTGCTGAACGACATCGCCGACGCCAACGCGGTCAACGTGGTGCCGAACTCGGTGCTGGGCGGGATGAAGCTGGCGCAGTTCGTGGTGCAGCAGGCGAAGGGGAAGGGCCTGGTCATGTACGTCCACGGGATCGCCGGGGTGCCCATCGACACCGACACGATGAACGGGGCCAACGACGTGCTCAAGCAGTGCCCCGGCGTCACGACGAACGAGACGATCCAGACCCAGTTCCAGGCCCCGATCGCCAAGCAGCAGGTGCTGAGCTACCTCAACACGCACCCGCAGCCCGTCGCCGGCGTGGTCACCGCCGGGCCGTTCACCTCCGGCGTGATCCAGGCCTTCCAGCAGGCGGGCAAGACCGTGCCGGTCATCACGAACAATGGCCTGGATGAGGGCGGCCTCGCGTACTGGGTCCAGCACGAGTCCAGCTACCACGGCGTCGCCCTGGCCAACGTCCCCAACGGCCTCGCGTACGCCGTGACCCAGGTGACGCACAAGATGCTGCTCGGAGACGGCGTCAAGATCAACACGCTCTCGATCGACCCGCCGCTGGTGACCAGCGCGAACCTGACGCAGTACGTGAACGTAGACCCGAGTTGGACGATCAACACCGTCGGGACCGCCAGCGGCCCCGCCTCGCTGTACGTCAGCAACAGTTACATAGATGCCATCTTCACCAAGTGAGGCTCCGGCGAACCCGGCGGCGAAGGCGGGCCCGGTCACGCTGCGCGTTGCCGGGCTCGCCAAGTCGTTCGGGCCGACGGTAGCACTGCGCTCGTGCTCGGCTGAGTTCCTCGCGGGCGAGGTGCACGCGATCATGGGCGAGAACGGCTCCGGCAAGTCCACGCTGGTGAAGATCCTCACCGGGGTGCACCGGCCGGACGCGGGGACCCTCGCGATCGCGGACACGGCCGGAAACCTGATCACGGTGCCCGGGCTGCGCAGCCCGGGCACCGCCATCAGAGCCGGGATCATGGCGGTGTTCCAGGAAGTGCTGGTGGTGGGCTCCCGCCCGGTGCTGGAGAACGCCTGGCTCGGCGCGGACACCGTGTTCGGCCGGCATCTGTCCGAAGCGGACAGGCGCGCCCGGGCCAGCGACGTGTTCGCCGAGTTGCTCGGCACCGGCATCGACCTCGACGTCCCGGCCGCCTCGCTGCCGCTGTCCCAGCGGCAGGCGTGCGCGATCGCCCGGGTCCTGCTGCGCGAGCCGCGGGTGCTGATCCTGGATGAGGCCACGTCCGCGCTGGACGTGGTCACCCGGGACCGCGTGTTCGCCGCGATCGCGCGGCGTCGCGCGAGCGGGATGTCCACGCTGTTCATCTCGCACCGGATGGATGAGATCGGCGAGATCGCGGACCGCGTGACCGTGCTGCGCTCCGGTGAGTCCGTCGGGACGCTGCACCGCGCCGAGGCCACGCCGGCGAAGCTGGTCACGCTGATGACCGGCGCGGACCACCTGGCGGGCGGCAAGAGCGCGCACCAGCGGCCGCCACGCGCCGCATCCACCGAATGCGTGCTGCGGGTGCGCGACCTGAGGCTGCGCCCGGCCGCGGCGCCCATCTCGTTCGAGCTGCGGGCCGGCGAGGTCGTGGGGCTCGCCGGGCTCGAGGGCGAAGGGCAGGACGACTTCCTGCGCGCGCTGTGGGACGGTCACCCGGACGGCCAGGTTCTTCGCGTCACCGGTTCCGCGCAGACGCTGATCAAGTCCTCCCGGCACGCGGCCGGGCTCGGCGTCGGTTACGTGCCACGAGACCGGCGCACGGACTCGCTGTTCCCGCCGCTGTCGATCGTGGAGAACTTCGGCGCGGTCTCTTCTCGCGCCGACCGCAGGTTCGGCCTGCTGTCGCCCGCCGCACGCCGCGCCCGGCTTACCCGCTACGCCGGCCGCCTGGGGGTGCGGATGGGCAAGCCCACGGACCTCATCACCACGCTGTCCGGCGGCAACCAGCAGAAGGTCATCATCGCCCGCTGGCTCGCGCGCGAGCCCAGGATCCTGCTGCTGAACGACCCGACCCGGGGCATCGACCTCGGCGCCAAACGCGACATGTACGCGTTGCTCGACACGCTGGCCGCCGAGGGCGTCGCGGTCGTGATGCTCTCCACCGAGGTGGACGAGCAGGTCGAGCTGATGGATCGCGTGCTCGTCTTCCGCGAGGGAACCGTGAGCGCGGTCATGGAACGCGCCAGGCTTTCCCGCGCCGCGCTGGTATCGGCCTACTTCGGCCAGGAGGTGCCCGCGTGATCGGCGCGGTCCGGTTCCTGCGGTCCCGGCCCTATGCGTTCGCGCTGGTGCTGTTCGTCCTGCTGCTGATCGCGAACATCATCGCGCAGCCGAGCTTCGCCGGCCCGTCCAACTGGCCCGAGACCCTGGCCATCTTCGCGCCGTTCGCCATCGCCGCCCTGGCCTCCACTCCGGCGATCATGTCGGGCGGCGGCGGCATCGACATCTCCATCGGCCCGCTGATGACCGTGGTTGACATGATCATCGTGGCCGTCCTGCTGCCGCACGGGCTCGGCGCGCCCTGGGTCGTGGTGCCCATCTGCCTGGTCCTGGGGGCCGCCGTGGGCGCGGTCAACGGGACGCTCGTCACCGTGCTGCGTTTCCAGCCGGTGGTCGCGACGCTGTGCATGAACTTCATCCTCACCGGGCTGGCCACTCAGATCGAGGGCGGCTCCACGCCGCAGGGTTCCACGTGGTGGACGGACGACCTGGCCGGCTCGTTCGGCCCCGTCCCCGGCGGCCTGATCTCGATCGCCGTCGTGCTGGCGATCTGGTACGGGCTGTCCCGTACCGCGTACCTGCGGAACCTGTACGCGACCGGCGGTGATGACGCCGCCGCGTTCTCCGCCGGGGTCGACGTGACCCGGGTCAGGATCCTGGCGTACACCACCGGCGGCCTGTTCGCCGGCATCGGCGGCCTGGCGCTGATGGCGGTGCTGAGGGAGGGTGAGGCGAGCGACGCGACGATGTACACGCTCGTGGCGCTGGCCGCGGTCGCCCTCGGCGGCACCGCGTTCACCGGCAAGCGCGGCAGTCTCATCGGGACGCTGCTCGGCGCCGCGTGCATGTACCTGATCACGAACGTGCTCAGCGCCGCCCGCGTGCCGGATACCTGGACGAACGCGATCTACGGTGGCCTGCTGGTCATCGCGGTGATCTTCAGCGCCGGGCTGGCCAACGCGACCCAGGCGAGGGCGACATGACGAGCCTCAGCCTGTCGTCACGGCAGCTGGCGGCCCAGCACCGGATCGCCGACCTGCAGCGGCGGTTCCCGCTGCTGCAGGTGCTGGCGCTGGCCGTGCTCTACCTCGCGGGCGCGCTCACCGTGCCCGGATGGACCTCGACGTCCACGACCTCCTCGATGCTGGTCATGGCCGGGCTGCTCGGGATGGCCGGGATCGGGCAGACGATCGTCGTGCTCGGCGGCGGAATCGACTTTTCCGTGGGGGCCTTCATCACCGCCGGCGCCGTGTTCATCACGGAGCTGACCAGCGTGGACCACTGGCCGATGTGGGCGGCGATCGCGTTCCCGCTCGCGGTCGGCGTCATCGGCGGCACGCTCAACGGCGTGATCTCCTACCGGTTCCGCATCGAGCCGCTGATCGTGACGCTCGGGATCGGCTCGCTGCTGACCGGGGTGCTCACCGGATGGGTCAGCGGCGCGGTGAGCGGTACCCCGCCGGCCTGGACCGACTCCGCCGTCTCGGTGGTCAGCAGGACGTTCGGCCTTCCGGTCCCGCCGGTCGTGGTCATCTGGCTGGCGCTCGCCGTGATCATCGGGATCGTGCTGGCCAGAACCCAGCCCGGGCGCAGCCTGTACCTCAACGGCACCAACCCGGCCGCCGCCCGGCTGGCGCTGGTCCGCACGGGCTGGACGTGGACCGCCGGGTTCATCGTGAGCGCGGCGGCGGCCACGTTCGTCGGCATGCTGCTGGCCGGCAACGGCGGCAGCAACCTGACCTCCGGCGACCCCTACTTGTTCCAGGCGCTCACCGCGGTGATCGTCGGCGGGACCATGTTCGGCGGGCGGGGCGACTACTGGCGCACCGTTCTCGGCGCGCTGATCCTGACCGTCGTCACCTACCTGCTGGAGGCCCACAACTACAGCATCGGCGTGCAGGAGATGGTCTACGGGCTCCTGATCATGATCGTGGTCGCGGCCTACGGCCGGGAGCGGAAGATAAGGGACAGGGTGTGAACCTCGGGCAGCACCCGGGTGCAGAACACGATGAGGGGCGAAGATGCGGCTAGACGGGCTGGCAGGCTCGGTCGTCCGGCGCGGTGAGCCCGGCTACGACCGGGCGCGCGCGGACGCGGTGTGGAACGCCCGCAAGCCGGACCGGTACCCGGACCTGATCGTGATCGCCGCGACCGAGCAGGATGCCGCCGCGGCCGTGCGGTACGCGCGCGACGAAGAGATGCGGGTCGCGCTGCGCTCCGGCGGGCACAGCTGGTGCGGCGGGCACCTGCACGACGGCGGCATGCTGCTCGACCTGTCCCGGCTGCGCGAGATCACCGTGGACCCGGCGGCCGGAACGGCCTGCGTCCAGGCCGGGGTGGTCGGCAGCGACGTGCACCAGGCGCTGATCTCGCACGGGCTGTTCTTCCCGGTCGGGCACGGCCCCGACGTCGGCCTGGCCGGGTTCCTGCTCGGCGGCGGCTACGGGTGGAACTCGCGGGCGCTCGGCCCCGCGTGCCTGTCGGTCAGCGCGGTCGACGCGGTCACGGCCGACGGCGGCATCGTGCCCGGCACGCCGGAGCAGAACGCAGACATCCTGTGGGCGGCCCGCGGCGGCGGGCACGGGCAGTTCACCGCGATTACCCGCTTCCACCTGCGGCTGTATCCCGCCCCCGGCGCGATCATGCGCAGCACCTACGTCTACCCGCCGGAAGCGGCGCAGGAGGTCGTCCGCATGATGATGGCGGTCGGACCGCAGCTGTCCCGGCCGGTGGAACTGGTCGCCATGGCCACCCGACCGCCGCCCGCGGCCGGGATGGACGGCGCGGCGGTGACCATGTCGGGTACGGCCTTCGCCGGCTCGCCCGGGGAGGCCCGGCGCCTCCTCGAGCCGCTGGACCGGGTGGCCCACGCCGATGCCGCCTGGGCGCAGAGGTATGTTCTGACCGACGTGGCCCAGATGGCGGCGGAGGTCGAGCGCGAGACGCCGCGCGGGCAGCGCTACGTGGCCGACAACATCTGGACCAGGGCCGCCGCGGACCAGATCGCGCCCCTCTTCGCGGCCATCACGGACAGCATGCCCAACCCCGAGTCTCAGGCGTTCTGGTATTTCTGGGGAGAAGACCAGGAACCGGGCCAGGCCGCCTGGTCGGTCCAGGCCCCGTGGTACCTGGCCGTGTACGGGATCGGCGATGACGCCGCCCAGGACGAGCAGCACCGCACCTGGGTGAACAAGTCGATCGGTTCGGTGGAGCACCTGTCCGCCGGGACCCAGTTCGCCGACGCCGACCTCGGCCAGCGCTTCGACCGGCCGCTGTCCGACGCCAGCCTGGCCCGCATGGAGGAACTGCGCGCCGCCTGGGACCCGGGCGGCGTGTTCTACGGCTACCGCTGAGCCGCACTCGGCTAGGCCGGCTGTTCCGTGCTGGTGCCCGGCGCGGAGTCCAGCTCGGAATCCAGCGTGGCCGACATCTCCCGCAGGACGTCCCGCAGCCACTGCAGCGTCGGGTCGGCGCTGCGCACCGGGTGCCAGTGCGCGGCCTCGACCAGTTCCGGCGGCTCCCAGTCCACGGGGACGATCACCAGGCCGAGAGGGTCCGCGCACCGCCGGGCCAGACGTTCGGGGACGAACGCGATCAGCCGGGTGCCCGACACCGCGAACGGCAGCTGGAGCAGGCCGGGAACGGTCACCGCCTTGTCGGGCTGGACGCCCCGCCGCAGCAGCGCCCGCTCCGCGGGCGTGATCGTTCCCCGGCCGAAGTCTGCGGCGGCGTGACGCAGCGCGGCGACGTCGCTGAGCGTGAGCATGCTCCGGGTCGCGCTCGGGTTGCGCCGGTCGGCGATGCACACGAACCGGTCCTTGAACACCACCTGCCGACGGCCCGGCAGCCCTAGTCCCAGGCCCCCGATCAGCAGGTCACGGCGCTGCAGGTAGGAGTCGTTCTCCTCAACGTCCCGGGGCAGCGGGTCGATCTCGATGCCGAGGAACGGCGCCCGGAGGCGCAGCAGCTTGAGCAGCGGGGCCAGCAGGACGGTCATGGCGTAGTCCGAGATCGAGATGGACAGCTGCCGCCTGCTGGTGGCCGGGTCGAAGTCCGGCGGTACCTCCAGCGCTGACTCCGCCTGCCGGAGGGCCTGCTTGACCAGCGGCAGCGTCCGCTCGGCCAGCGGCGTCAGCACGTAACCCCGGCCCACCCGGACCAGCAGCTCGTCGTCGAAGTGCTTGCGCAGCCGGCCCAGGGCCGCGCTCATCGCGGGCTGGCTCATGCTGATCCGCTCGCCCGCGTGAGTCAGGTTGCGCTCCTCGAGCAGCGCGCCGAGAACCACCAGTAGGTTCAGGTCAACGCCGCGAACACCGGACATGTCATACCGTCCCGTTGTGGCCGCCGTACCGGCGAGCATAGCGGCAGATCGGCCACATCTCGGCAACACCATGGCCACCCGGGCTTCCCCGGTGCTGTTATGTAGGGGGAGGGATACGGCATGACGGTCGGCGGGATGGACCTGAATCTCCTCATCGCGCTGCGCGCGATGCTCGAGGAGGCCAACGTCACCCGGGCCGGCGAGCGCATCGGCATGGCGCAGCCGGCCATGAGCACCGCGCTGGCCCGGCTGCGCCGGCATTACCGGGATGACCTGCTGGTCCGGGTCGGCCGGGACTACGAGCTCACCCCGTTCGCCCGGTCGCTGCTGCCGCTGGTCGAGCAGGCGATGCCGCTGATCGAGCAGGCGCTGGCGCTGCGCGACGACTTCGACCCGGCTACCAGCACCCGCTCGTTCTCGATCACCCTGTCCGACTACGCGTTCACCGTCCTCAACACGCCGCTGCTGCGGCAGGTCAAAGACCAGGCCCCCGGCATCGGGCTCGGTTTCAGCCCCATCCCCTGGGACATGCACGTCTCCGACCGGGGCCTGCTGCAGTACGACTTCCTGGTCGGTCCGCTGGGCTGCGGCTTCACCGGGGAGAACGTGGTGCTGTTCGACGACCGCTTCGTCTGCGTCGCCGACCCGCGGCACGAGCGCCTGTCCGGCGGCACGCTGAGCCTGGAGGACTTCGAGGACCTGCCGCACGCGGTGGCGAGCTTCGGCCCGAACCTCACGCCGCTGGACCGCGCGCTCAGCTCCCGGGGAATCCGGCAGAACGTCCGGGTCAGCACGGTCGGGTGGCTGCCGCTGCCGTTCGTGGTGGCCGGCACGGACCTGGTGGCCGTCCTGCCGGAGCGGCTGGCCCGGCTGGTCGCCGACCTGGCCATGGTCACCATCGTGGAACCGCCGTTCGGCGACATCCAGCTGATCGAGGCGCTGTGGTGGCATCCCACCCGGGAATCGGACCCCGGCCACCGCTGGCTGCTCGGCCTGCTGCGCGACCTGGCCGCGGCGGTCGCCGCGGACGGTCCCGGCGGCCCGGCATGCCTGGCATCCACAACGGCTATTTCCGTGCCGAACTGACCTGCCCCTAGCATCCGCCGCATGGGCAGAATGGCGGGCAAGGTCGTGGTCGTGACCGGCGCGGCCCGCGGGCAGGGAGCCGCCGAGGCCGCGCTGCTGGCCGCCGAAGGGGCCTGCGTCATCGCCGCCGACGTCCTCGACGACCTCGGGCAGGAGCTGGTCCGCGGGCTGGCAGCCAGCACGCCGCCGCTGTACCAGCACCTGGACGTGGCCAGCGCCGCGGACTGGGACGACCTGGCCGGCCTGGTCCGCGACCGGTACCGGATGGTGCACGGCCTGGTGAACAACGCCGGGATCGCGGCGCGGGACCGGCTGCCGCACGTCGGGCTGGACGCGTGGCGGCGGGCTTTCGACGTCAACGTGACCGGCGCGCTGCTCGGCATCCAGGCCCTGGTGCCGCTGATGACCGAGGGCGGCTCGATCGTCAACGTGTGCTCGGTGGCCGCGCTCGGCGGGCACGTCGCGGCGGCCTACACCGCGAGCAAATGGGCGCTGCGCGGGCTGACCCGAACCGCCTCGCTGGACCTGGCCGGCCGCGGCATCCGCGCCAACGCCATCATGCCGGGGCTGATCGATACCCCGCTGATGGATTCCGCCTCGCCCGCGTTCCGGGACGCCGCCCTGACCGAGATCCCGGCCGGGCGGGCCGGCACTCCCGACGACGTCGCGCCGCTCGTCACCTTCCTGCTCTCGGACGAGTCCCGGTACATCAGCGGGGCCGAGATCGCCGTGGACGGGGGCATGACCGCGCACGTGTCCCACAAGCGGATCGCTGACGCGATCACCGTACCGGGCCAGCGCAGCCCCCGACCGGAGAGCTGAACGGAGACACCATGGCCTACGTGGTCACCGCGGTCTGGACCGCCCAGCCAGGCCGGGAGGACATCGTCCGCGATGCCATCCTGCAGCTCGTGCCGCTGTCCCGGGCCGAGCCGGGGTGCCGCTTCTACCAGCCCTACGCCGACCCGGACGAGCCTCGGGTGTTCCGCCTCTTCGAGGTCTACGACGACGAGCAGGCGTACCGGGCGCACGGGGAATCCGAGCACTTCCAGCGGCTCGGCTTCGGCCAGGCCATCCCGGTCCTGGAAACCAGGGAGCGCGCGTTCTTCCAGACCCTGGAACCCTGATGCGCCTCGCCGCCTACGAGCAGGCCGGCGCCCGGCACCTCGGCCTGCTCGGGGACCGTGCGGTCCGCCCGCTGCCGGCCGGCCTCACCATGCTCGGCCTGCTCGCGGCCGATCAGGCCGGGCGCGAGGTGGCGGCGGCCGCCGCCGGGAACGAGATCGGGCTGGGCCAGGTCCGCCTGCTGCCCCCGCTGTACCCGCCGAGCATGCGGGACTTCGTCAGCTTCGAGGCGCACGTGGCGGGGGTCCGGCGGTCCGTGGAAGGCAAGGACGGCGTCCCCGGCTCCTGGTACGAGCAGCCGACGTTCATGTTCGCCAGCCCGCACGCGGTGATCGGCGCGCACGACCAGGTTCCCATCCCGGCGGGCTGCACGCTGCTGGACTACGAGCTCGAGGTGGCCGCGGTCATCGGCCGCGACGGCCGTGACCTGACCCCCGCCCAGGCCGGCCAGCACATCGCCGGCTACACGATCCTCAACGACTGGTCCGCGCGCGACCTGCAGTCCCGCGAGATGCGCAGCGGCCTCGGCCCGGCCAAGGGCAAGGACTTCGCCTCCACCCTGGGGCCGTGCATCGTGACCGCCGACGAGCTCGCGCGCTACCAGCGCGACGACCGCCTCGACCTGGGCATGACCGTCCTGGTCAACTCCGTCCGGATGGGCGGCGACCGGCTGGCCAACATGGCCTGGTCGTTCGCGGAACTGGTCTCCTACGCGTCCCGCTCGGCCTGGGTCCGGGCCGGGGACGTGATCGCGTCGGGCACCTGCGCGGGCGGCGCCCTCGCCGAGGCGTGGGGCCGGTCCGGCCGGCTCGAGCCGCCGCCGCTGGCGCCCGGCGACGTGGTCACC
>Ga0126371_10006794_pt1 | contig 10202 bp, 8 predicted proteins | sample PanSoiMetaPlot_4_FD_110145 | JGI IMG/M metagenome (GOLD analysis project Ga0126371, IMG submission 110145) | Tropical forest soil microbial communities from Panama - MetaG Plot_4 | ecosystem: Environmental > Terrestrial > Soil > Tropical forest > Bulk soil | place: Panama | collected 2016-02-17
ATCACGCACGGCATCGCCGACTTGCTGGGCTCTGTGGAGGTCGGCAAGATGGCCGATCTCGTGCTGTGGGAGCCGGCGTTTTTTGGCGCCAAGCCCAAGCTTGTGATCAAGAACGGCTTCATCAGTTGGGCGGTGATGGGCGCCCCGAACGCATCGCTACCCACGCCCCAGCCGACCTATTATCGGCCGATGTTCGGTGTCCAAGGCGATGCCTTGCCGGCCACCTGCGTGACCTTTGTCTCAGGTGCCGCGCACGCCACCGGCATCAAGGAGCGGCTCGGGCTCAGGCGAAAGGTCCTTCCGGTGCGCAACGTGCGCAAAATCGGCAAGCGCGATATGGTCCGCAATTCCGGGACTCCGCATGTCGAAGTTAATCCGGAGACGTTCGCGGTCACCGTTGACGGCGTACACGCCACCGTGCTGCCCTTGAAAACGATCTCGCTCAACCAGAAGTATTTCTTTAGCTGACGAGGGCAATGTGATCGTCATCGATGCCGTTCTGGGCAATACCAGCGATCCCGAATGGGCTGCGCGGCTCGCTGCGGTTCACGTCGACCTGCTGGAGGTCGGTCAGTGGGAGGCGCAGAAGAGCCGTTTTCGAAAGACGACCGTGAAGGGTGCCGAACTCGCGGTATCGCTCGACCGCGGCACGCATATCCATGACGGCGACGTGCTGCTGTGGGATGCCGGGACCGGGACAGCTGTCGTTGCACGAATCGAGTTGCGCGACGTGATGATCGTGCATCTCGATGATCTGACGCGCCTCGCGCCCGAAACCGCGATGCGTACTTGTGTCGAACTTGGCCATGCGATGGGCAACCAGCACTGGCCGGCCCTGGTCAAGGGCAACTGCGTCTATGTTCCGCTGACGGTGGACCGCAAAGTGATGGCCTCCGTCATGGACACGCACCGCTTCGAACATATCCGCTACGAGTTCGTGCCGGGTCGAGAGGTCGTTCCCTACCTTGCGCCGCACGAATCGCGCCGCTTGTTCGGCGGCGCCGAGGGCCCGGTGCATTCGCACATCAACGAGAGCTATGCTGTCGTCGAGGCCGAAACGGGGCACGTCCACGGGCGCCCGCCGACCCGCACTCACCCGCAATCGGGCGCCGCTGCGGCTTCACCCGCATCGCCGGCGAAGTCCGTTTCCACCTACGATCATGGGCAATGACGACTTTGACGAGCCAGGGTGCGCGGCGTCACTCGCGCGGGTGCTGCAATTTGGCGACTCGATGTTTCCGATCGGCGGGTTTTCGTTCTCTTGCGGTCTCGAATCCGCAATCCAGAAGGGTGTGGTCAGCGACGCAGCGACCCTCCGTGCGTTCGCACGCACCGCGGTCGACCAGGCGGCGCGTGGGGACGGTATCGCGTTGATCGCCGCGCATCGCGCAGCAGCAGCTAACGATATTGACGCGCTGGTCCGGACCGATGCGCTCGTCTACGCGCGCAAGCTCTCGGATGAAGCGCGGACCATGTCCGTGCGCATGGGCAAGAAGTTCACCGAAATGGGCGTGCAGGTCATCGGTGCGCCTCTGCTTCGCCGCTGGTGCGAACGCATCGACACGTTCGCCGCGCCGGGATGCTATCCGGTGGCGCTTGCGGTCAATTTCGCAGTGCAGGAGCTGCCGGCGCGCGAGGCGTTCGTCGTGCACCAATATGGCCTGGCGGCAACGATCTTGGGAGCTGCCTTGCGGCTGATGAAAATCAGCCACGTCGAAACTCAGAAGATCCTGTACGATCTCAATGAAGGCGTGGAGGCGGCCTACCGGGCCGCTGCGGCGGCACGTTTGTCCGACATGTCAGGCTACGCACCGCTCACGGAAATCCTGGCGGCGGTCCATGCCAAGGCGCATGTGCGCCTGTTCATGTCATGAATCGCCCGCGAGGGGAGCGTTCAATGTCCAACAAGAAAATCACACGCATCGGCATCGGGGGGCCGGTCGGCTCCGGCAAGACCGCGATCGTGGAATCCATAACGCCGCGACTGCTTGATCGCGGGATCAAGGTGTTGATCATCACGAACGACGTGGTAACCACCGAGGATGCCAAGCACGTTCGGCGCACCCTCAAGGGCGTTCTGCTCGAGGAGCGGATTCTCGGTGTCGAGACCGGCGCCTGCCCTCACACGGCGGTGCGCGAGGACCCGAGCATGAACCTGGCGGCGGTCGAGGACATGGAGAGGCGCTTTCCGGACAGCGATGTGGTGTTGATCGAAAGCGGGGGCGACAACCTGACACTCACCTTTTCGCCGGCGCTGGTCGACTATTTCATCTATGTGATCGACGTTGCGGCCGGCGACAAGATCCCGCGCAAAAACGGGCCAGGAATCACGTATTCGGACATCCTCGTCATCAACAAGATCGACCTTGCACCTCACGTCGGCGCCAGCCTTGAGGTGATGAAACACGATTCGCGACTGATGCGCGGCAGCAAGCCGTTCCTGTTCACCAATTGCAAGACCGGCGAGGGCATCCCGGAACTGGTCGAGCTGATCGAAAGCGAGCTGCTGTTCGACATGGATCTGCAAGCCCGAAGGCCGGCATGATGTCGGCAACGCCTGATCCGTGCGCGGCCGCCGAGACCCTTGGTGCATCGCTTCCAGAACTGGCGGCGTTTCAGGACGAGCCGCTGCAAATGAAAAGTGGCACGGCCGGCAAGACGGGTTTCCTGCGGCTTGGCTTCGAGCGACGCGGCAGCCACACGATCCTGGCGGACCTCGATCGCCGTGCGCCTTACATGGTGCAGCGTGCGCTCTATTCCGATCAGGAAATGCCGGACATGGCTTGCGTATTCTTGATCACCACCACAGGCTGCCTCCTGCAGGGAGACCGGCTTGCTCTCGACGTCACGCTCGGCTCCTGCGCCAAGGCACACATTACGACGCAGTCGGCAACCAAAATCCACGCCATGGACGCCAACTACGCGGCGCAAGTGCAAACGATCACTGTTGCCGACCATGCATACCTGGAGTTTCTTCCCGATCCCATAATCCCGCATCGGAATGCGAGGTTCATCAGCGATACGCGAATCTCTATCGCTCCGACAGCTACGATGCTCTTTTCGGAGATCATCCAACCTGGCAGAAAGCATCATCGCCCGGACGAATGCTTCGGGGTCACCGTGATGTCGATAGCGATCGCCGTTGCGCGCCCTGACGGCCGCACATTATTCACTGAGAAGCTGGTGATCGAGCCGCAACAGCATCCGATGCGCCGGACGGGCGTGATGGACTCGTTCGATGTGCTCGGCAACGTGATCCTGTGCACACCCAAGGATCATGCTGATCGCATCCACGAATGCGTGGAGGCTGATGTGGACCTTGCGTCCGGCCTGGCATTTGGCGCTTGCCGGCTGCCCAACGATGCCGGCCTGATCTACAAGGTGTTGGGCCGCGAAACCGCGCAGGTAAAAGCGAAGGTGCGGGAGTTCTGGGCGATAGCACGCCACGAGGTCACCGGCGCCGGACTTTCTCCGCCGTTTCTATGGCGCTAGCCGAAGCAAATGAGCCCTGGTGCCGGGCCTGATTCCGCGAGCTTAATCTTATGGGTTCCGGGCTCGCCGCGGACGATGCGAGATTCGCTGGAATCGTAATGGAGAGATACTATGATTGCAGCGACGTGAAGGAGAGACGTTATTCTTGAGGCCGCTTTGTGTGATATAGGGCCTCACAGTGCACGAGAGTGGTCGCCTTGCCTCCCTCAAGCGCGTGGCGATCTTGGCGCACCTGCCGTAATCAATTGGAAGACTGGGTTCGTGTCCGGCTTGGCCGAACAAAGTCGACCGCCCGAAGCTGGGCACATGATGATGACTCGAATCGGGGCCGGTGACACTTATCTCTCCCGCAGGCTCTCCTGCTTGTACCTGAGCAGCGGTGACAGCAGATAGCTTATGATGCGGCGCGATCCGGTTTTGATCTCTACGGTCACAGCCATTCCCGGTGAGAGATTGACGAGCTTGTTTTCGACCTGCATCTGCGTCCGGTCGAGCGAGATGCGGGCCGCATAGACAAGCTCCTGCCCCTTGGGTTCGCTGCTGCCCTGTTCCGCCCCCTGCGACTTGTCCGATGTCTTGCCCTGCGGCTTGTCGCGCGCAATGGCATCCTGGGACACGCTCAGGACCTTGCCGTGCAGCAGCCCGTACCGGGTAAAGGTGAAGGTATCGATCTTGATCGCCGCTTCCTGCCCGACCTCGACGAAGCCGATATCGCGGTTGGGCACCATAGTCTCGATCTCAAGGTGGCTGTCCTGCGGGACGATGACGGCGAGGGCTTGAGCCGGCGTGACGACGCCCCCGATCGTATGGATCGCAAGCTGCTGCACCACGCCGTCGACCGGCGCAATGAGATATTGCAGTTTCGTGCGTTGCTCGGCCTTGATGACATCCTGGGCGAGTCCCGCGGCCTTTTGTTCAGCCTTAGCCAATTCATCAAGCAATGTGCGCTGATATTCAGCAGCCGCCCTGATCCGGGTTTCGACCAGTCCCGCAACCGCCTCCCCGATCTCGCGGTAGCGGCTCTTTTGCACCAGAAGGTCCTGCTGCTGGCCGACCAGCTCCTGGAGGTCGGTCAGATACTGCAATTTCGAGCCAAGTTCCCTTTCGGTAAGATATTTGCGGACATTGACCCGCTCCTGCAGCAGGGGGATCGTCTCGGCGAGCTTGTTGATGGTCGCCTTGATGGTTTCGCGCTCGGCCTCCTTCTGGGATTCCTGCCGCTTTATCTCCTGGACCTTGGCATTCTGCGCGGCCGCCTGGTTGGCGAGAAAACGGCGATGCATTTCGATGGCGTCGGGGCTTGCTCCTTCAGGAGGACGGAAATCGACTGTTGGATCGCTGTTCCCCGCAATGGCGGCCCGCAGTCGCGCGGCCTCGAACCGTGCTGCCATGAGGTCGTTTTTGAGATGCCCAAGCTCGGCCGCTGCCATGGTCGGGTCGAGTTCCACCAGTGGATCGCCGACCTTCACGCTCTGGCCATCGCGGACATTGATCGCCCGTACCACGCCGGTTTCGAACGGCTGTATAACCTTGGTGCGGCCGCTGGGGATGATCTTGCCGGACGAGACCGAGACGATATCAACCGCGCCGAATGCCGCCCAGCCGAGAGCGATGCAGAAGACCGCGATGACGATATAGGCAAGGCCATGGCCGACCGGCGACGGCGGCGTCTCCACAATCTCAAGTGCTGCCGGCAGGAATGCCAGCTCATCCGCATTGCGCAGACGCGGCGCCGGCCGGAAGCGGATGACATTCTCAGCGAACTTCATGGAGACCAGCCTGGGCGCGATACAAGGCCGCGTACCGCCCGCCTCTCTTGATCAGATCATCGTGCGTGCCGTCCTCGACCAGCCGGCCGCGCTCGATGGTGACGATCCGGTCGGTCAAGCGCAGCGCCGAAAGCCTGTGCGCGACAATGAACACGGTCCGCCCCTGGGCGATCCGCCGCATGTTCTGCTGAATGACCCGCTCACTCTCATAGTCGAGTGCGCTTGTCGCCTCATCGAAGATCAGAATGCGAGGGTCGGACACGAGAGCGCGCGCCACCGCGATGCGCTGGCGTTGCCCTCCGGACAGGCTGCTGCCGCGCTCACCCACGATGGAATCGTAGCCCTCCGGAAGCTCAAGAATGAATTCATGGGCGCCGGCAAGCTGGGCGGCCGCGATGATCCGTTCCATCGCCATGCCGGGATTGCTGAGCGCAATGTTGTCGCGCACCGATCGGTTGAAGAGCACGTTCTCCTGGAGGACAACGCCCATTTGGCGGCGCAGCCAAGCCGGGTCCAGCTGGGCGAGATCGGTGCCGTCGACAAGCACCCGGCCGCTTTCCGGGGTATACAAGCGTTGCAGCAGCTTGGTCAGCGTGCTTTTGCCCGAGCCGGAAGGGCCGACAATGCCGACCAGCTGGCCGGCCGGTACGCCCAGGCTGACATCGTGAAGAATTTCCGGGCCGTCGATCCGGTACCGGAACGTGACATGTTCGAACACAACATCGCCCCGGATCGCCGGCAGCGCCGCACGGCCCGGATTATAGGTCGGCTCGGCCGGCGTATTGAGGATATCGCCAAGGCGGGCGACCGACAGGCGGGCCTGATGGAAATCCTGCCACATCTGCGCCAGGCGCAACACCGGAGCGCTGACGCGGCTCGCCAGCATGTTGAAGGCCACGAGTTCACCGACCGAAAGATCGCCGTCGATGACCAGCTTGGCCCCGAAATAAAGGATGGCCGCCATGATCAGCTTGTTGACGTACTGAACGCCCTGACTTGCGGTGTTGCCGAGGCTGATGACGCGGAAGCTCGCCGCCACATAGCCGGCCAATTGCTCTTCCCAACGCCGCTGCATCTGTGGCTCGACCGCCATCGACTTGAGCGTCTCAACGCCGGTGACGCTCTCGACCAGAAAGGCCTGATTTTCGGCACCGCGCTGAAACTTCTCATCGAGGCGGCGCCGGAACAGGGGCGTCGCACCGGCCGAGATCGCGATGTAGACGGGAAAAGATCCCAGCACCACCCAGGTCAGCAGTGGTGAATAGAAAAACATCACGGCGAGGAATACGAAGGTAAAAAACAGGTCGATAACCAGCGTCAAAGCTGAGCTGGTCAGGAAATTGCGGATGTTTTCCAGTTCGCGCACCCGCGCGACCGAATCACCAACCCGCCTTGCCTGGAAATAGGCGATCGGCAAGGCCAGCAGATGGCGAAACAGTCTGGCGCCAAGCTCGACATCGATGCGGTTGGTGGTATGGGCAAAAAGATAGGTGCGAAAGATGCCGAGGATCAGCTCGAACGTGGAAATTGCAATAATCCCGACCATCAGAACATCGAGTGTGCTCATGCTGCGATGAACGAGCACCTTGTCGATGACGACCTGAAAGAACAGCGGCGAGACCAGGGCAAACAACTGGAGGAAGAACGAGGCAACGAGAACCTCGCCGAGGAGGCGACGGTATTTCTGAATCGCATCGAGAAACCAGTTGACGTCGAACCGCTGCGCAAGGTCTGACAGGGTAGCGCGCTTCGCCAACAGGACCAGCCGCCCGGTCCACATCGCCTCAAGCTCGGCGCGCGTCATCAGCGTCGGACGCTGCTCCAACGGAGAGAGCACAACTGCCTTGTCGTCGCCGACCTTGCCCAGCACCAGGAAACCGCCGTTGCGCAGAACCGCGATGCCCGGCAGTGGTGTATTCGACAGCCTTTCCCATTTGGTCTTGATCGCGCGCGCCTTGAGGCCGAACTGCTTGGCACAGCGCAGCATCTCGGAAACGCCGATCGACGTAGCACCGAACTGATGGCTGATCTGCCTGGAATCTGCGCCGATGCCGTGGAAGTGCAGCAACACGACCAGGGCGGTGAGGCCCTGATCGAGCGGCTGATGATTGTCATTCCCGGCGCTCATCCAAACACCATCAAATCAGTGGACAGATCAACCGATGGGCTGAACCAGAGGCCGTTATCGGTTCACTATCGGATCGGCGATCAGCGTACCCCCATGACCATTGCTCGCCACGGTGAAGTTGCCGGCTATGTATTGGCCCAACAGGGAAAGTGTGGCGGAGTGGCTGCCGTCGCTGATGCTCACGCCCCGAGAAAACAATTGTCGCTGTCATGGCAATATCCCCCCGGTTCCATTTTGAAAAGATTTTCAGGCGCGCCTCTTTCCGTGATCTCCAAATCCGGGAATCGTCCGGATTACCGACTTGACCTGATCAACAGTGATGAGTCGCGTGCATTCGAACTGGCGTGGCATATCCTTGTGGCGCGGACACCACATGAAGTCCTTGTGATCGAACCGGGCCCGCACATCGTTCCAGCAGGAATTGCAGGCGTGGTAATTGATCACACGGTAGGGTGTCGCGAATTCATTGGTGGGGTGCGTGAATCCGCTGATCATCACGACAGGTATTCCGGCCGCCCAGGCCAGCCAGGACAGACCGCTTGACAGGCCAACGAAGAACTCGGCATGCGTGAGCCAACGCGCGCGTTCCTGAAGCGGCCGGTCGCCTGTTTCATCTTCCGCTCCATTGGGAATATGGTTCCAGACGAGGCCGTGACCGTGGGTCGGTTTCTGGTCGATGCAGATGACGCGATACCCAGCCGTCTTTAGAAAGGCGACGATTTCCCGCCAGCCATTGGGATTGTTCCAGTATTTGCTCTGCGTCGTGCTCTGCACCGCAATGCACACGTAAGGCTCTCCGATCGGCCGACTCGCGTCTGCGAGCTTGATGAGTGGCGCTGTCTCGGCTGGATCGACACCGAGGATGTAGCCCGCGGTGCGGTGCAGTCCGACATGCCGGAAGTCGCAGGGCTGAAACACGCAATCCTTGTCGTCGAAGAACAGTCCGATACTGTAAGTGGCGTAGTATTTAGTGGGCTCAACCTCCTCGTGGGTCACGAACTTGATGTCAGGATAGGCACCACGCACCAAAGAGATGATCTTTTCGCCCAACGCACATGTCAGGCGGCAATCATGACGCTCTTTGAATTTCGCGGCATAAGGCAGCCAGCCGAGCGGATCGCCGAGCGTACCGACGGGAAATTGGATCAGAATGTCGCGGCCCTTGGCGGCATAGTCGTGCACCAGCAGGCTTTCGCCCCCCTGCCAGAGTTCAAGGCGGAAGCGGATGAAATAGCGTTTAGTACTGTTGATCCGGCCGGCTTTGATTTCGGTCTCGAACAGCACATTGCCTGTATCGAGATCACTCAGGCGAGCGCGCCAAGGGCGATCGCTCTCCGGTAAGAGCAACCGGCAGCCATCGTTGAAATCAAACCGCAGGCCGTTGGGACCAAATTGCGTTGGGGTCTCGGCGGGGGCGGGATAGGGGCGTTTGGCAGGCGCTGACTCGGATTGCGCCGCTGTGTCAGAATGCGGCGCGCTGGCAGGTACGGCCGCGCCGCAATCCAATTTCGAAGCCGCCGGTTCGACGACTCCGAGCGGTGCAGCCGCTTTCCTCAAGCCTGACCGCGAACGCTCGATTGCATTTAAGCTCTGAACAACATCAACGCCCATTGCTCACACCATGGCGGCTCAGATGAACTTGAGCCCTTCATTCTTGAGATCTGAATTGCGAAATACTGTTTCGAGTGATTTTTGATTTAAGTGCGGCAAAATATGATCTGACTTGTGAACGGCAAGGAAGTTGATGCCGATTTTGAAAACAACATAGTCGTGCCTTTCCAACCATTTATGCAGGGCTTCCGAGTCCGTTTTTATTAATTCAATTAATATAACAGGCCGATGCTGGACAATTGCCTCGTCGGCGCCTGTCAGCACCTCCATTTCCATTCCTTCGACATCGATCTTGATAAAATCGATCCGCTGCAGTTTGAGAGAGTGGATACTGATGGCCTCCACCGCGACCAGGTTGCCATCGGAATAGTCGACCAGTTGACCGATGTCTTCGGTGTTGGCGGTTTTTCGTAGCTCCAGGCTGCCGAAGCTCGCTGGCAGCAGATAATCGGGGCGCGGAATTTTGAGCGTGCCCGGCTTATCCGAGATTGCTGCATTGAGCGCAACTGCATTGAAGCAGTTGTTGATGGCGATGTTTCCGGCAAGAGCATAATAAATCCGCTCTTGAGCCTCGATCGCCAGCACCGAACCCCAGTCGGTCATGTGTTTCGCCCATTCGACGGTGTGGACACCGATATTGGCGCCGCAATCGACGGCGAGCACGCCGTCGCCGAAATAACGCCTCCGCAAGTCCAGCACCAACAGCGCCAGCGACACTTCGCCGGGATCGAAGGCGCCGGACTCGAGAATCTGTAATCCGACACCAAAGCCGCTCGTCGACGAAACCATACGATAATCAAGGCGCGACACGATCATGGTGCCGTGATCGGACGCAGCAAGAACAAAGGCGAGCTTACGTTTGACCATGGGCACTCATGCGCCGCGAACAGCTGTACGACCCTGCAAGCAGCGGGCTGAGCCAACAGTTGCTGTGCGGTTTCACCGGCTGATCAGTGATTATCGTGCCGATCGCGATCATAATCTCCCTGTCATCTCCCCTGGTGCCAACAAAAGACGGCGCCGCTCCCGCATGCTTTCCCACCCCCGGCGCCTGTCAGGATGTAATCGGCGACGCGATCGAGTGACCGTGGCCCCCGGTCGTCGACGTCGCCGACGTGAAGGTGACGAGGGTGCCGCCGTGTCCGTCGCTTGCCGTGGCGAACTCGCTCGCAATGTACGAGCCGAGCAGGTGGATGCTGGCG
>Ga0126371_10006795_pt1 | contig 10202 bp, 5 predicted proteins | sample PanSoiMetaPlot_4_FD_110145 | JGI IMG/M metagenome (GOLD analysis project Ga0126371, IMG submission 110145) | Tropical forest soil microbial communities from Panama - MetaG Plot_4 | ecosystem: Environmental > Terrestrial > Soil > Tropical forest > Bulk soil | place: Panama | collected 2016-02-17
ATGCCATTCGGAACCTGAAGGCCGACGAAGAGCTCGGACGCAAACGACGTTTCCTCCAGCAACTGCACCGAGACATTCACAACCGCCGTCGGCTCGCCGCCGGTCGCGTCTACATCCTGACCCTGGACAGTCGCGCTGACCTGTGTTGTGCGCATCTGCCCAGTCGCCTGGTCGAAGATGTCGACGGTGTAGTTTCCCTCTGGCACACCCGTGACTTCCCGTACCCCCGGTGAGACAATGCGCTCCTGAACTCCTGGGAGGAATCCGTTGTCGAGGCCTGACTGCTGCAAGCTTAGAAATGCCGGAGCGAAATTTGGAGCCCCCGCTGGAACATGCACCAGAAGGTGAAGCGCAGGGACGGGCGCCAGGTGAATATCCGCTCGAAAGCGCTCTCCCCCTTTTAATTGGATAGGTACGCCTTCATCAGTGTTTGTTTCATCGCCGTAGTAAGTCACGGGATATGCAACGTCCAGTGATGGATCCACCCGCGACATGGTCTCGCGCTGAGTATTCGAATCAGCCTGTTGTGGGTGAACCGCATACCACACCGAAGCCCTGACAGACACAAAGTATGTGCCCGGACTGTTAGGGCCGAGTTCGTACATTCCTAAGTCATCGGTCTTGGAAGGGCGCGACGGGACAACTTGATTGACCCCGTCTTCGCGGTCCTCCCGATACAGGCGCACGGCCGCACCCCGGACTGGGTCGCCATTCTCATCGAGTACCTGACCGAAAATGTAGGACTGAGGCGTGAGGCGAAACAGCAAGTGTTCCGTGTCGAGGCCTGCTCCGGTAACAATTGCGGTTGAGAAGGAGCCGTGCTGGTCAAACCCTCCCGTGACGAAACCTCGCCGCAAAGCCTCCAATGAGAACTTACCCGCATCGAGGCCAGCGAATGAAAACCCTCCATCTTCTTCGGTAATGACAGATTTCGGACTTCGAGGGTCCTTCGTATCCGCGAGGATCACTCGTGCTCTAGAAAGGGGATGACCGTCACTTGCGCTAACTACAGTTCCCCCAATTCTACAAGTACCCGCAGCACAGGTGGCATTCGAGGATTGAGACTCGACACACAAACTCGCAATTAGAGCGAAAGCCGCAATACAAGCAGCCATTCGACAGCAAGTACGTCGCGGCATAGCGCTACTCATCTGGAATCACCTGTAGTTCTACATGCTGGGTTTGACCCGGGGCCAAGGTAACGACCTGGCCAAGGCTCTCATAAGCTCTCATGACCTGCGGATCACGATAGGCAAAATTCTGATGGAAATGTTCAAAAGCTAGCACTCGGTAGGAACCCGGAGCCAGTGGAGGGCCCATAATGGTTCCATCTCTTACCGCCGTCAACTGTTGAAATTCCCCAGGCCCCTCTGGGAGAGGTATACAGACAACGTATGCCGAAGGACTATAGCGGCTTGAGCTTTCGCTAGAGATTTCTGGAAGTACCCCTCCATCGCCGTTACCCTCGGCAATGTGCGTACCAACACCTTTCACCAGCCCTTCGATTTTAGCGGCATCATCCCGCATTGTAATTTCAATCGGTGCATGAGCCCCGGTAGAAAGAATCAGAGGCTCACGCAAGAGGTTATGATTTCCTGAGGTCATGGATTGCACGTATCCCCTGGAACTCAGCACGTGAACCCAATAACGGCCAGGCCTGGCATCCTCAATTATTAACGAGTCATCCTTCGCTGACATTGGATTTCGCATCCTTGGCACTGCGCCCTGCGCAAAATCGTCAGCTTGCTCCAGCGAAATATTCAGATAGGCTCGCGGACCACGTAGTTCGAAAGTGCGTCCGCTATCAGTCAACGAGGCAGAGCCGTTCCATTCCGAATCGAACTCTTCATGTACATTAACCGGAATTACACCATTGGGAAGAATTGTGAGGCTTGGCCCTTCGACTGCCGTACCCGCAACCCTGATATCTACGGCGCCGCTGGCTCCGGTTGGGCCGTATGAATCGGCTTCCACATGATAAATCCCAGTCGGCAGCAATCCTTCAATGCTGTCCGCGCGAGGGTTGTAGCCGAGCGAATATCCTGGCCCTGGTCGGTCCCCGGCGGAGACCCCAACATTCAGGACTTGACCTGCAGCGGAATTCAACACCGGGATTCTGACGCGAAAGTAGGCTTGTCGTACCAGCGGAATGTCAGCCTGGAAGTCCTGGCCCGCGGTCAACTGAATCGTGCTCCCCGAAGCGAAATCCGGGACTCCGGGAAAACACACAGGAGGGAATCCGTACAACTGACTGTTCGGCGCGATGTCTTGTGGATCCGTATCCGGCAACTCCTGCGTCATTACCTTGTACGCGCCGGGACTAAGATCAGCAAAACGGAATTCTCCTCGGGAATTCGTTTGGGTCACGGGCATGGGACTCCAGTGATAGGCGCCCTCGCGCACCTCCTGCTTGAACAACTGCACATTCATTCTCTCGGCGGGCTCGTTGTTGGAAGTAAGTACATGGCCGTGGATGATTGCTTCCGGCGAGAGTGAAATCGTAAGGTTAAGTCCGGATGCGTCCTGGTGCGAAGTTACGTCTGCATCCTCTAAAAATCCGGGCTTTTTTACGATCAAGTTATCGGAGCCGGCAGGTATATACGCGAGCGAACTGGTGTGATCACCGAAGGTAAAAGTCTCTGTGCCACTCCGTTTTTTGATTGTTGAAATGGTGAATTCGAAACGCCCGCTGTCATCCGTAAGCATCCCCAAACGATTGTCACGAGAAAACACGAGCGCTCGCGAAATAGGTTCTCCCGTGAGCTTGTTGACTACGATCCCGCGGATGATTTCTGTTGCATTATGGCTTTTCGTGACAGCCTGGCATAAGCCGGACGGCACTAGTGAGGGAACGCAACCCAGCGCGAGCGCGAGGACAGACAGAAGCGTGAAGCGTCGGTCTCGGTTGAGGCGATGATTAGCGAACCGCAGATGTTGGAGTACACGGTTCATAGATCTCTCTCGCTGATATTGCCAGCCGCCCTCAGGTCGACTTTCGTGTTGCGATGGGAAGAGAACCAGCATGCACACCCTGTCAAAACATGAAGATGGTCAGATCGCTCGTAGATAGATCGGCGGTCATCAACTGTACCACTCACAGTCCCATGGTCAAAAGCACTTCTACGGTTATGCGAAGAGAATCGGATCGAAACCTTACCGAAACATGAGTCACACTGACCGTGCGTTTCGACGATTTCCGGTTTGCCTCTCATCTAAAGTTCAGGAAATCAATCATCTACACATCAGCGGCCCTGATTATGTTTCTAATGTCAGTACTCGCTTGCGTGCTGCCCGCAATCCGCGCGGCTTCCGCTGACCCGATTGAGGCTCTCCGAGCAATGTAGATGGCCCCGCCACTGTGGTCTCATACGGTAGATAGAGCTGCGTCTCTCGCATGAAGCTTAGGTAGAATGTGAGAATCATTCGCGGAGTGGCATGAGCATTCCTGCTGGAACCCGACTTGGTCCCTATGAGATCCAATCACCGCTTGGAGCGGGCGGTATGGGTGAGGTGTATCGGGCGAATGATACACGCCTCAACCGCAGCGTAGCCATCAAAGTTCTTGCCTCTCATCTTTCTTCTTCGCCCGAACTGAAGCAGCGTATGGAACGCGAGGCGAGGGCCATCTCCGCGCTGAATCATTCGCATATCTGCCAGCTCTACGACATTGGCTCGCAGAACGGCAATGACTATTTGGTGATGGAGTTCCTCCAGGGCGAAACTCTCGCTGAGAGGATACGAAAGGGACCGATGCCGTTTAACGAGGTCCTGAGGCTTGGGATTGGGATTGCGGAAGCTCTGAGTGCGGCGCACCGGCAAGGCATTGTTCACCGCGACTTAAAGCCGGGAAACATCATGCTAACGAAGAGTGGAGCGAAGTTGATGGATTTCGGCCTTGCTAAGCCGCCGGGCGCCGCCCCAGGAGTATCCTCCGCTTCGCCGCCATCGTTCACTGCCACGGCTACGGTGAGCGCCCCCAGTCCCTTGAGTCCGCTTACGAGTGCCGGGAGCATCGTCGGCACAGTGCAGTACATGTCGCCGGAGCAGATCGAGGGAAAAGAGGCCGATGCGCGCTCAGACATTTTCGCCCTCGGCGCCGTGCTTTACGAAATGGCTTCGGGCAAGCGGCCGTTCGAAGGTAAAAGCCAGATCTCGCTGGCGTCGGCAATTCTCGAAAAAGATCCGGAGCCCATTAGCTCTGTAAATCCGCAGCTTCCTCTCGGATTCGAGCAGGTCGTGACCACGTGCCTCGAAAAGAACCCGGATGATCGTTTTCAATCCGCCCACGATGTGAAGTTGCAGTTGCAATGGATTCCGGGCAAGCTTGAGCCAACGGCTTCTCACGCAACGCAAACGTCATCCGGAAAACGGCAACAGTTGATTTGGGCAGCAGCTGCGGTTGTGGCGATTCTCCTGGGTGCTCTAGCGGGAGCACTTCTCTTCCGTCGCGCTCAGCCTGCGCGCACCATGCGCACCGTCATCAATCCTCCGCCAAGTAATGCCATCAACCTGATGGGGGATTTTGCTGGTCCGCCAGTGCTATCGCCAGACGGTGCCTCGCTCGCGTTCGCAGCTAGCGATCTAAGTGGCAAAACCATGTTGTGGATCCGGCCGATGGATTCGCTCGATGCGCGCATGCTGCCGGGAACGGATGGAGCGATCTTCCCGTTCTGGTCGCCGGATGGAAGTTCGCTCGGCTTTTTTGCCGATAACAAGCTGAAGATCATCGACCTCAATAGTATCTCTGCACAGGTGATTGCTGACGCCCCATTCGGCCGCGGCGGCGCTTGGGGCACTGATGGCGTGATTTTGTTTTCTCCAAACACGCAAGCGCCGCTCATGCGCGTCAGCACCAGCGGCGGAGCGCCTGTTCCGGCCACCAAGATTGATCCGACACTCCACACCTCCCACCGTTGGCCCTTTTTTCTTCCCGATGGCAAGCACTTCTTGTACCTGGCGATGAACCACGATCCCTCGAAGTCAGCCAACAATACCGTGTATTACGCCTCACTAGACGGCCGCGACAACCGTGAACTATTACACTCGGAATCAAATGCGATTTACGCCGATGGCTACCTTTTATTCGCGCGCGGCGAACAACTTATGGCGCAGAGGTTTGATCCTGGTTCTGGACAGCTAAGCGGCACCGCGGCCGCCATAGCAAAAGCGGTGGCCAACGACATAAGTACCTGGCACATGGATGCGTCAGCTTCCGATAACGGATTGCTCGTACTGGGAAGCGGCGGGAGCGCCGATTGGCTGTTGGTATGGATGGATCGAACCGGAAAACAGATTGGCACGGTGAATAACAAGTTCCCCAACCTAGCATTAGCACGGATTTCACCGCAAGGAGACCGCGTGGCTCTGCAGATGGACAACGCTCAATCCGACATTTGGGTGTTGGATCTGGCGCGTGGAGTGAGCACCCGGCTGACCTTCGGACCTGTCTCGAATCAGTCCCCTGTATGGTCGCCTGATGGCAAGTGGATTGCCTATGCCTCGGGCCGCAACGGTCACTCCGAGCTCTACCGCAAGCGCTCAGATGGCAGCGGCTCGGAAGAGGAACTGCTTACGGATAGTTCGGCGATCATGACCAACGACTGGTCGCACGACGGCAAATACCTCGTCTACTCCAAAGGATGGGGAAGTAACGCCGCCGCGGAAATTTGGGCCTTGCCGCTCGAAGGTGACCGTAAGCCGTTTATGGTCGTGCCTCGATCCACGAGTTCGTTTACGTCCTCCCAAGGACATTTATCTCCAAATGGCCGCTGGATCGCATACGCTTCGGATGAATCCGGAACCAACGAAGTGTATGTATCGGCTTTCGGCGGCGGGCAGGGGAAATGGCAAATCTCCTCCAATGGAGGAGAACAGCCCCAGTGGAGCCAGGATGGCAAGCAGCTCTACTTCATGGATATTACTTTCAACTTGTACTCAGTTTCAGTTAAGGAAGTGGGCGATGCTCTGCAATTCGGCGCGCCCGTTCGCCTTATCGGCACCAGCAGCTATTCCGCACCGGAAGTTTTCTACGATGTCTCACCGGATGACAGGAAGATTCTCGTCGACCGCGTTTCACAACAGGTCGGGCAGTCGGTAACCGTGGTCACGAACTTTGCTTCCGAGCTTAAGAAATAACCCAGGTGTGGTCAACGCGAAAGAGGCCACTCTCGATTTAGCCCCCCAATGAACCCTTATAAGCAGGCGCGCACAGTTAGTTGCAAACTCAGCGAACGGAGAGGCTTCCGGTGAGTGGCGTGTTATCCGATGAGCCCCCCACGAAGACCTCATAGTTGCCGGACCCCAGGGTCCAGCTATTATTTGCTTCGTCGAAGGTTTTCAGGACTCGCGAATCAATCGGAACTGTCACAGTTTGTGATTCGCCGGCCGCGAGTGTGACTCGCTTCCAGCCCGCCAGACGTTTAAATGAGGATTCATCCCCGGGGGACGGAGGGAGCTTGGCGTAGACTTCCGCGATCTCCGTACCTGCCCGCTTACCGGCGTTCTTGACGGTGAAGCGCACAGCCATCGCGCTTGAATCGACGATCAGATTGAAATATGCATAGGACGTGTAGGACAAACCGAAACCGAAGGGAAACAGCGGCTGCTTGTGCTGCGCTTCGTACCATTTGTAGCCAACTTCGGGGCCCGCATCGTAGTGGACCTCATAGCTCAAAGCTTGGTCCTTTGCTGGCAATGGTGGAATGACCGCCTGCGGTAGGTCTTTTTCGCTCTTGGGAAAAGTAATAGCAAGTTTGGCGGTTGGATTGACTTCTCCTACAAGGACACTTGCCAATGCTTTGTGCCCAGAACTCCCTGCGTACCAGGCCTCGACTACCCCGGCAACTTTATCGATCCAGGGCATGGTGACGGCGGTACCAGTTTCCAGCACCACGATGGTGCGAGGATTTGCCGCTGCGACCTGCTCGATCAACGCATCTTGATTATCGGGAAGCGATAGGCTGGGCAGGTCCATACCTTCCGCTGTCCATTGATAGGCAACGACAATTGCGATGTCAGAATTCTTGGCCAGAGTAACGGCGGACTTCACGTCGGTTCCGGAATCGAAATCAACCCTCGCATTCGGCAGTTTCGCTCGCAGAGCTTTCAGCGGCGATGTTGGAAACCATATGTGGTCTTGCCAATGTGTGGCGCCCTGCCCAGGCGGCATTATCGCATTGCCGCCGGGCGGATCCACTTGCGCCGATCCTCCACCGGAGATCATGCCGATATCAGCGTTCCCACCGATCATCGCAATGCTGTGAACCCGCGATGGATTAACCGGGAGCAGCGAATCGTCATTCTTTAAGAGAACGATACTTTTCTCTTCCACCCGTTCCGCAACTTCGAACCCGTTTTCAACGTCCACAACACTATTTTGGGGTGGATCATCCACGATGCCCGCCAGAAATTCGGCGTACAGGACTCTTCTTGCATGGTCGTCAATCTCCGATAGCGGCACCTTACCGGCTTCGACCGCTTCTTTGAGCTTCGGACCGAAATACAGCGCCATGGGCTGTTCCTGGTCAAGGCCTGCCCCAGATGCTTTTTCCGTGCTGTGGGTTCCACCCCAGTCTGAGATTACGAAACCCTTGAAGCCCCAGTCCTGCTTCAGTACATTCCGCAACGTATAGGAGTTTTCGCAAGCGTAATCGCCATTAAGCCGATTGTAGGAGCACATCACCGCGCCGGGATCCGCGATCGAGAGTGCAATGTGAAAAGCCAGCAGATCGGATTCCTGCATGGCCCGTTTCGAAACGATGGAATCGACGGTGGAGCGACCAGTTTCCTGGTCGTTCATGGCATAGTGTTTGAGGTCGCCGACAACGTGTTGCGCCTGTTCACACTTCATCATATTTCCGTCTAACGTACCGGCAAGCAGAGGATCTTCCCCTGCATACTCGAAAGTACGACCGTTCCGGGGCTCACGGGTCAGGTTCACACCGCCGCCGAGCGTCATGTCGAAGCCCTGCGCTCGAAGCTCACGGCCGATCACTTCACCGTATTCGCAGGCGGACTCCGGGTCCCAGCTCGATGCCGCCCCCAAATTTGAGGGCATTGCCGTGGCATACCTTCCATTCAAACCGCTGTCCCGCACTCCGTATGCGGCATCGGAAATCACCAGAGGCGGGATCCCAAGGCGCTTGATGCCTTCGACATAACCCGCGCCACCGTTGGAGAGATAGGTTAGCGGCATCTGCCAATTTTCAACGTGGGCCATCCCATTCCCGTGCAGGAGTGCAAGCTTCTCATCCAGCGTGAGTTGCTTCAGCACAAGGTCGGCGCGTTCCGCTGGCGAGAGTTTTGGATTCATCCACGGCCGGTCTGTGCCTTGTGCCACGACGGTCCTCGATCCCGCGACGATTGTAACGGTGGCAATAAGACCGAAAAGAAGAGACCAGATCAGATTGCGATTATTCATGATTTTTCGAAAGGACGCGATCACCGCAAGGGATTCGGCTGCTCTCCATCTCAGGGCCTGAGTCCAGTCGGCGAGAGGGTGACCAAGTGAGCAGCATCGAACAAACAGGGGCACAGGAAGAAGCTCCAGTCGAAAACGCTCGAATGCTTTCTGGTTCCTGGGGACATCATCAGGAAGGAATTTCAGTGCGCCAAAGCAGCCGAGACGAGTGTCCTCGGCCTTGTAAACAACCCCCATGCTGACACCCGACTTTTCCAGAATGCAGCAATGAGAAATTGTTGGACTCAATGGCGAGCGAGAGGACATTTGCAGGACATGTTAGCAGAATTGCTGACCGTAAAATTCCGATAGAGCATGCTAGGCCGGCGCCGCTCATGGAGCGGAATAGAGTGCAAGGTTGTGCGATCGGTACTGCGCTTGAACCGATGCACGTCACAGGCCAGTCACTGGATGATTTTCGGGTGAAAAATATTTCTTGAGGGATGTAGAGAAGCCCAGGGCGGCTCCGACTAACGGATGAAAGACGGATCACAGGCGCAGGCAAGGAACAGACACAGTCAGCGCCGAGTACGGAACGAAAATCACCGATGCAACAGGAGCGAAGGACATGAAATACATTTTGCTGATGTCGGGCACGAGGGCTGGTGTTAAAGGCTATCACGCATGGTCGAAACAGGATGTCGCGGCGCACATGGCGATTCTTCACCGGATCAACAAGGACCTCACCGCATCCGGGGAGTTTGTCGCCACACAGGGCTTAGCCGAACCGAGTCAGGCCAAGATTGTGCGAGGCGAGAAAAACGGGCTTCCAGTCACCGACGGTATCTTCCCTGAGTCGAAGGAATTTCTCTTAGGCTATTGGATCGTCGACGTTGCCGACGCCGAGCGTGCCTATGCCATCGCGGGACAGATTTCTGCAGCTCCGGGACCGGGGGGGAAACCCACAAACATGCCGATCGAGGTACGGCGTTTCGCGACCCACGAATCCCCGTCTCAATAACTGAATGTCGAGAAAGTAGCAAGCTCCAAATTAGGACCGAATGCACGAGCGAGGAGCGCAAATCAAATTCCAAGGAGCGCGACGATGAAATACATTTTGATGATGACCGGCAAGAAATCCGAGTTCGACGGATATGCGAGATGGTCAAAGGAGGATCTTCGGGCGAATGTAAGTTTCATGCGTGCTTTCAGCAAAGAACTGAAAGATTCAGGGATCTTCGTCTCGACCGAGGGCTTGGGATGGCCCACTGAGGCCAAGCTCGTCAGGGCTGGAAAAGACGGAGAACCGATCACGGACGGAGTATTTCCGGAATCCAAGGAGTTTCTCGCGGGATACTGGATCATCGATGTGGAGAAGCCGGAGCAGGCGTATCGTATTGCTGCCCGAGTTTCACAAGCGCCGGGCCCTGGCGGAAAACCCGGAAACATGCCCATCGAAGTGCGGCCCGTTCTAAATAGTCACTCGGATTTGGGTCTTTAGATAATGCCGCTTAAAGAGCAGGAGATGGCCGACCATCCATACGACGCTGCGATCGAGCGCATATTGCGCGAACTGGCGCCGCAGGTACTCGGTAGTGTGGCTCGCCGGTTCCGCGACTTCTCTTCGGCCGAAGACGCGGTGCAGGAGGCCATGATCGCCGGCTTCACGCAATGGCCGCATGAGGGCATTCCCGACAACCCTCGTGGTTGGCTGATTCAGGTAGCTTGCCGTCGCATGACCGACCATGTGCGCAGCGAAATCGCTCGCCGCGAAAGAGAAACGGCAGTGGCCGCCGAAGCGGAA
>Ga0126371_10006796_pt1 | contig 10202 bp, 8 predicted proteins | sample PanSoiMetaPlot_4_FD_110145 | JGI IMG/M metagenome (GOLD analysis project Ga0126371, IMG submission 110145) | Tropical forest soil microbial communities from Panama - MetaG Plot_4 | ecosystem: Environmental > Terrestrial > Soil > Tropical forest > Bulk soil | place: Panama | collected 2016-02-17
CACGCGCCAAACCCCAAATGGCGCAAGAAAGGTTTACCAGAAGGAGTAACTATGACATTGAATCGTTCCTTGAGCCCAGGGACGAGCAGGAGTCGCCTGTTTTCCGGATTTCTGCGCGTATTGACCTTTAGCCTGATCACCGTCGCTTTCGCACTCCGACCGCTGCACGCCCAGACTGTCGCATATGTAGCCAACAACAACAGCAACAGCGTTTCTGTGATCGACGTGCCCAGCAACACCGTAACCGCCACCATCCCAGTGAGCCTGGCGCCGATCGGCATCGCGTTTTCTCCAGATGGCGCGACAGCCTACGTCACGAACGAAAACGGCGGCACGATTTCAGTGATCAACACTGCCACTAACTCCATAACAGCGACCATCGGGCCACTCACAGGACCCGCAGGGGCCGTGGGCCCCAAGTTCCCGGCAATCACTCCAGATGGAAACACTCTCTACGTGCCTGCCAACGGCGGCGTAGCCACTGTTCAGGTCGTGAGCACCGCGACCAATACCGTAACGGACGTGATCACGCTTGCTCAGTTCTTTGCAGGTGCTGCGGCGGTCACTCCGGATGGGAAGCGCGTGTATGTCTTAACCGACGACTTTGCTCCTCAGCTCAACGTTGTGGTCATCGACACAGCCACCAATACGCAAGTGGGTCCGAGCGTAGTAGTAAGCGGCAATCAGACAGGACCTGGTATTGCGATCACGCCTTCGGGGGGGACGGTCTGTGCTGCCGGAGGAACCGCGCCGGTAGTCACTGCGATGAGCACCGCCAACAACACTGTGATCACCACAATTCCTACCGCGGACTTTCCCTTAGGCATTGCCATCACTCCGGACGGCACCCGCGCCTACGTAAGCGATCTCAACGCCGGCGCAGTCACCGTGATTGACACTGCGAGCAATACGGCGGTGGCCAACATTTCTCCTTTCTCCCAACCCTTCGGAGTGGCCATCACTCCTGACGGCGCATCGGTCTTTATTACGAACGAGAACACAGCCAGCGTTTCGGTCATCGACACGGCGACCAACACCGTAGTGGCTACGGTTCCAGTAGGCTCCAATCCGTTGGGCGTCGCGATCGCCAACCTGAACGCGCCCTTTGCCGCGTTCACCATCGACAACCTGAATATCAGCCCCCAGGGGTTCCACGAGCAAGGCGACTTCACTCTGGGTGCAAATAGCCAGGGAATCGATTTAGCCCACCAACTGGTCAAGCTGACCATTGGCAGCTTTTCTTTGACCATACCGGCCGGTTCTTTCCTTCAGGTTAGCGGGAACCATCACTTCGAGTTGAATGCCATCATCAATGGGTTGCAGGTCAACTTCAGCCTCAAAGCCAACCACGGCAGCAACACCGCTTTCAGTTACACAGTCAACGTCAATGGGGTGGACCTTACCTCTCAACCTGATCCGGTAACCGTTGGTCTGCAGATCGCCAATAACACCGGCACTACGACGCGACAATTCTAAAAAAGAAGCTGTCTCTCGGGACGGGCGCTCGTTGAGGTAACCGAGGACAAGGCGACGTGCCCGTCGGAGTGACCCTTTTGCTTCTGGAAATATGCAAAGTACGCGCAAAGCATTTGGATGGCACGACGGGCGACTCGCTCATCGATTCACACGCCTGGGCTCAAAAGATTTCTAAGATCGTCACTTAGGGCGCCATAAAATCAACAACTTGCCAGTTTTTTGGTTGCCGCACAAATCGTAGTGTGCCGGAAAATAGGGCATAAAACTATTGAACCATCACCGTTCGCGTCGCATTCAGTGCGTCGCGCCGCTGTCCAGTTCAGCTCTTGACGAATTGGCGTTCTGGTGATATTACAGAGTCGCTGCAAGCGTTTGTGCCTCCGTGTCGTCTGTAGGGACCCTAGCGAAGACTAATCTCCAGAAGAAGGGAGTGTAACGTATATGGGAGCCCAACCAGCATTCACCATCCAGGAATTCGTAGAACGTCTCTCAAGTGCAATTTCTTCGGCCGCGGCGGGGAGCAGTAGCTCCAGTGGCGGTTGCGGGGATGGAAGCTGCACTTGAGGTGGCGCCATGGCCAGGGTCCTGGCCAAGAGTGTTCTTTCGGAACAAAAAGAGAGCGTAGCACCAATGGCGTTGGAACTCGCGCGAGCGATCGAGAGCTGTGCCGCTGGAGATCATACTGCCATACCTAAAGTGCTTTCCAAAGCTATGCAGGAACTGGAACGCACCAAGGGGCGATGACTAAGCGGCAAGCCTGAATTTCAAACTGTAGCGTTGCGCGTTGATCCAGGGAGTAGTGCGCTAACTGTGCGGCCACGAAGGTCCTATGCTGAAGCGAGATTTTGTTGTGCGGAAGCCCTGTCTTCACAGGAGCTATGAAATCTTTGCGGTTCCTGGTACGGATGACATTCAGTTTCAAAGCGAAGGCCGAAGCCTTCGCCTAAAGCCTTGTGATTCTTCGGGCTTGTTAGACCAGCTAATCTCGCTCCTGGACGGGACGCGGACGGTTGATGACATCCTCAATGAAATGAGGGATTTCGATGAATCGCAGATTTTGGATTCGTTGCAGCAGCTGTTTGAGGCCCGACTCGTTGAAGATGCAGCTCCAGGCGCAACACGGCTTTCCGAGGATCAGCAACAGTTCTACTCCTCACAATTAACTTTCTTCTCACAGTATTCAACCGAACCCCACAGAATTCAGGACAAGCTGGCTGCATCGCAGGTGGGTGTGATCGGTCTGGGCGCGATCGGCTGCTCGTTGTTGAGTTCGCTCGCCGACAATGGGATCGGCGAGTTACTTGGAATTTGTTGTGCCCATGATTTGTCAGGAGAAGAAAGTGCTGAAGAGCGGATGAGCCAACAATGCAGGTTGCGGAATCCCTGGGTTAGTTATCGAGGCATCAGGGTTGTTGATGAAGAATGGAAGTCTGTTCTGGAATCACTCAAGGGACTCGATTTCTTAGTTTTGGCGATGGAAGGGTGGAATCCAGGCCGTCTGGAAAGCTTGAATGAAGCGTGCCTGGAGACGAACACGATGTGGATGCCAATTGGTATTCGCGCGCAGGAGGGGTATCTTGGCCCAACCATCGTGCCGCATCAGACAGCTTGTTACAAGTGTTACGAGCTGCGATTGAAAGCAAATCTTGTTCACTACGAGCCGCACCTGGTTTATGAGCAGCATATACGAGCTGGACACATTCCTCGGCAGTTTGGCAGGCTTCCACAATTCAGGCGGACGATTGCAGACATGGCGGCCCTGGAAGTCATCAGGTTACTGACCCGCTTCAGTCCTCCAACGACATATGCGCGCATGTTTACGCTCGATTTACTGACTTTTGACACACAGTTTCACGATGTCTTGAAGCTGCCTCGATGCCCCGCATGTGGCGAGCGTGCGAAGCACAGGCCGCCGTTCAAAGCCTGGTCTGATTAAGCTCGAGTGTGGTGACAGAATGCCGACTTTAGGTGACCTTAGCCGAAGAGCTTCTGAGACGCTTGCCGCAGCATCGCGGGGAATAGGAGATCGGACAGGGATCATAAAACAAGTCTCTGAGCGAATGATTGAGACTGATGAGCCCCGTATTTTTCACGCGTTCACAGTTGCGACGGACAGTGGCAGGCTGTATGGAAACCCGGAACAGCCAATGCTCCGAGGAAGCTCTGGTGCGGGGCTGACACGTGAGGTCGCGATGGCCAGTGCCGTCGGTGAAACCTTTGAACGCTATTGCAGCGGAATATACGACGACCGGGACCTCATTGTTTCGAGCTACAAACATCTGCAGAGCCTCGGCTACCGGGTTGCAAATCCTTCCTCTTTTGCTCTGTATTCCCAAACGCAGTACACCAGTCCCGGGTTCATCCACCACCCATTCTCCGAGGATCTGGAGATCAGCTGGGTACAGGGATACTCGATCACTTGCGAAAAACCTGTCTTGGTTCCGGCTTGTCTTGTGTATGTACCATTTCGATACAAACACCCCAGTGATCTCATTGCCTTCGGTGTGAGCACCGGTCTGTGCTGCCAACGTTCTCGGGCTGAGGCTATCCTTGGCGGATTGTATGAGGTAGTCGAGCGCGACGCCTTCATGTGTATGTGGATGAATCGAATGCCGTCCCCGCAGGTTGAGTGGAGGACTGGATCTTGGTTAGCTCCAATTCTCAAAGAGCGTTTCGAGCCTTGCAATGTCACTTTGCATCTTGCTGACATCACGGCAGATTTAGCCATCCCCGTACTTTTGGGCGTGCTGGTTGACGAGCGTCAGGACGGTCTTGCGGTCGCTGTGGGGGCCTCCGCGAACCTGGACCCACAGACCGCTGCCTTGAAAGCTCTCAATGAAGCGGCCCAGGTGCGGCGCTGGTTGAAAGTGATGAAACAGCAGTCTGCGGGCCACTCTTACCGCGCAGACTTTACCGATGTAGTCACTTTCGAAGACCACGTACGCCTTTTTAGCTCTCTGAGTAGTATCGCTTATCTTGATTTTCTGCTAACCAACCCGGAAACAACCGATGTAACGTCCATACGTAGTTTCGGAGCTGCAACTACCCGGGATGATCTAAAGACTTGTGTGCTGGCCCTGGCGGAAAAGGGATTTGAAGTCATCGCGGTGGACTTGACGCAGCCGGACATATCCGATTTGGGCTTCCACGTTGTAAAAGTTCTGATTCCGGGGATGATTGATCTCAATTCGGATCATAACTATCCTTTACTCGGGGGAGAACGTCTCTACACGTTACCTCGTAGGTTGGGTCATACCGATCGCGATCCGCAAGAGAAGGAGCTCAATTCTGTTCCCCATCCGTTTCCCTAGGATGTGACGGCGCGGACTTGCAGCCCTCTCTCATCCAGGCGGGCGTCTTCTGTTCCGATCTGAAGGGAAAGCAAATGGTCAAACATTCCGATACCGACAGCCGTAAGAGGTTTGACGGGGATCTTTTCTCCGTATCTGAAGTCTTTCATGAAAACACGAAGATCCGCAGAGCAAAACATGGTTCATTTCTGCCAGCGCAGAACCGCGGGCCGCTCCCCGATGAGTTGAATCATGCATTGGGCCACTCCTTCAAAGAATACAGATCAGCCGAGCGGATTCCTCTCCCGCCCGCTGTGCCCGCAATAGCACAGCCTCTTGAATGTGTGCTTCGCAACCGTCGCTCCATTCGAGAGTTCTCCGGGGCGCCAGTTTCAATCGAACACTTATCATGCATCCTGGAGCTGAGTTACGGCATTAGTGACGAGTCGGTCGTGAGCGACGGCGTTAATATTCTGCGCAAGCGTACTGCTCCTTCGGCGGGGGCACTCTATCCCAATGAAATTTATCTTGTTGCGCAACGCGTGGAAAGGTTGCCGTGTGGCCTTTATCACTTTCAGCCGCTGAATCACTCACTGGAATGCCTGCTTGCCCGGGACCTGAGTAAAGACTTGGAGCATGCCATGCTGTACCCGGAAGTGGTGGCCCAAGCCAGTGTGGTTTTTCTGCTCGGTTCCATCTTCGAGCGAGCGCGATTCAAATACGGAGAGCGCGGGTACAGGTTTGTCCTTTTGGATGCGGGGCATATAGTTCAGAATATTTATCTCGTGTGTACAGCCTTGGGAATCGGTTCAGTGGCCATGGGTGGTTTTGTAGATGACGATCTGAATCAAATGATCGATTTGAATGGAGTCGACGAGGCAGTGGTTTACACGATAGCCGTCGGACATCCTGCCGGCGAGATGCAACGTCAGTCACCAACCGTGAGACCCGGATAGTTCTCCAAGAATACCTCACCGGTTATGGTGCGTGGACCGATGGTCCACGCACCGTTGCCTGCCAAATTTGGTTGTTAGGGTCTAGTGTTCGCTGTGCTCGCCGGGAGTTGCCGCCCGAAGTACCTTCGACTCGGCAGCGATCTTGGCCGCCATCTTAGCAGCTTCCGCCGCGTTCGGCGGATTGAGCAAGACTGAGATGTCATGAGAGTACTGATTCGCCACGATCATATCCAAGGTGCCATCCTCATTGAAATCGCCGAGTATAGGAGAGGTCGGATTGTCCCCCACCTTGATTTCCGCCACTTTGTGCACGGCTCCTTTGTTGTCAGCGTCATTCAACAGCACTGCCACTTTTCCGCCGTCCAGGGTCACAGCAACATCCGGAAAACCGTCGGCGTTAAAGTCACCTACAACCTGGTCTGTAGGTGTCGCACCCACGGAAACTTTAATCGGTTGTTTGAATTGCCCCATTCCGTCACTGAGGAATATTGAGATATCGTCCGAAGCAGTATTGACCGTGATGATTCCGGGAAACCCCTTGTTAAGACCGGGGTCGACAACGGGTGAAAATACGTCAGCAACAAGAGCCTTCGCCAACAACAGGGGAAACTCCTGTTTCTCGCTGAAAGTACCGTCCCCGTTATTCAGTAAAATGGTTCCACGGTCAGACTCCAGATTCGTCATCATGAGGTCCACAGATCCATCGCCATTGATATCGCGGGCCGTCAGATGGTACGGCGAGGGCGATACTTTGTAGCTGACGGGCTTTTCAAAACCTCCCTTATGGTCGTTCATAAACACAAGAGCTTCCGGGCCACCCTTAGTAACCGTCACCAAATCCAACCACCCATCAGCATTGACATCCGCCGCAATCACGCCCATCGGACCGGCTCCTGAGGCTATCTTGCTTGGCGAAGCGAATTTGTGGTCACCCAACCCGTACATCACGATCAAATCAGAAGTGAATGTATTGACAATCGCTATGTCCATAATCCCATCACGATTAAGGTCAGCCACCCACAGGTCCCATGGACCATTCCCCTTCGTTGGAAGTGTGACGGAATGACCCAAATGCCCCTTACCGTCGTTAAAGTACAGGCGCACGCTGTCCACTTCGCGGCACATAGCGACGACGTCGACATGGTTGTCATTATCCATGTCGGCGGCCCTCAGTCGACCTGGAACTTTGACGCAGGAAACGCGTTGATCCTCCTGAAACTGCCCCGTACCTGCCGTGGGTTTGATTTCGAAATCTGCGATATAACCGTGCTTCATCGGTATGCCTTCACTGGAAAGCACGCCATCGGTCAGAGTTACCGTCACTAACTCGCCAATTTTGAAGCGATTGTCGCGATTGGCACCAAACAGGCCCAGTGTAGGCTTTAGAGTCACCAAGTGCTGCTTTGCGTCGTAGGTGAGATTCGTCTTGTGATAGCCCGACATGGATCCATAGACCAGAACCGTTTGATTGGTGAGGCTTGACGGAGACATGGCGGTACTGAACTGAATGTGAATATCGCGATCGAGCCCATTTCCTACAGCATGGACTCGGTGAGATTGGTTAGGGTCGACGCTCTCAACGCGAGGCACTTGAACGCCCTGCAGTAACACAGCCACATTGCCCGATATAAAGCTGGCTCCCACAATGTCAATTTTGCCATCGTGATTGAGGTCTGCCGTTACCAGGGAGGTCAGGTGCTCACCATCAGGGCGAATTCTTACGGGATCCGCGAGTGATCCGTCGCCTCTGTTGGACAAAATCGCCAGGGTACCGGTCTCACGCTCGGAAACAATTACAGCCGGTTTCTTGGCCCCGTCGATATCAGCTACGGCGATGGTCTGCGGATGGCGTACGCTGTATTCGTTGCCTTTCTTGAATTGCCCATTACCTTGGCCCAGCAACAACGTTACTGTTCCCGCGTCTTCATTGGCGGTAGCGATGTCGGGAAATCCGTCACCGTTGAAGTCCGCCACTCCCAGAGCCACCGGGCCTGCGCCGGTCTCGAACGTCATTCCCTCGGCAAACGTCCTATGTCCGTTGTTGAGGAACACCGAGATGTTTCCGCCTTCATTATTCGCAGTAATCAGATCCTTACGCCCGTCGCCGTTAACGTCCTCAGCCGCCAGGAAAACTGGCGACTTTCCAGCGTTGAGGACAAGATCGGGCTTGAAATCATGGTTGGGGTTATTGAAATACACGGTCACGGTGTCCTTTTCCATGTTCAACACCGCAATGTCGTCTAACCCATCGCCGTCCAGGTCGGCAGTAACAACAAAAATGGGCGCCTTCTCAGTCGCCACCTGCACCCCGGGCTTGAAGCCGCCTTGGCCGTCGGCATAGAAAATAGAAAGGTTTGAAGACCCTAAATTTGCCACCACCAGATCCGGATAGCGGCCTCCGCTAAGCCGGCCGGCAGCCACAGAGTAAGGAGTTTGGCCCGGCGCTGTAATCTTTGTCTTTAAACTGATCAAGCCGTTGCCTTGTGTCTTCATTACTGAAATCGTGTTGTTGGATGAATTCACCGTGACTAAATCGAGAACGCCATCACTCTCCAAATCAGTGGCGATAACCTGGTTTGGCCCTTGCTCTCCCTTAACCATGATCCAATCGGAGTCACTCAACACTCCTGCGCTACTGTTCTTAGCTTTGTCGGCAAAAGCAGTGCCCAGGAGCAGCAACGCACCAAGGGCAGTTAAACAACCAAAAATGAATCCCCTCCCACCTCTGTGAGCAATACTCATCTGCATAAAAGTTTCCTTTCTAGACAATTCGCCTGCACACACTCATCCTGCGCGGAGGTAAATTTCCAACGGATCAACCACGATTTAGGCTGGGACCCTTAAAAAAACCAAAGAAAGTAAGGTTATGAATTTTTACGAATTTCGAGAGGAACCACAGCCTAACACACGCAATCCCATTGTCAAGGGCGAACGCAGGCAAATGCTGGGAAGGCAAAAAGCATGGGAGAAACCAAGATTCGCTGCCCCTAGCGGCCTTAAGCAGCTGGTCTCGGTTCCCAAAATGGTACCAGCACGATTCGCGAAGGAAAGCCGCCAAACTAGAAGATTATTCCGCAAACAAAACGGTTCGCAAGGACATGACTCCTGGAATGAAGTGGGAGATCGCAAAAGCGTGGAAGACGCGACGCTGTCGCCGCCAAGGTTACAACCATCGGCGGCGCCTAGCTCCCCAACTGGCTTGTCGATTCCATTCAGTTGCCTGGATGGAAGATAGCCAAAGGCAACCACGACGTATGCGGTGCCTTCGATTTTTCTTGCCGAAGTTGACGGGCAGGGTGAAAATGCACAGGACGCAAATACACAAAACACAAAGGAGCGACCATGAAGATCGTCATAGCGGGCATCCTGGGTGGGATTGTATTGTTTATCTGGGGCGGAATATGGCATGAGGTACTTCCCTTTCAACTTAACGGCCTACGCAGCCTCCCGACGGAGCAGGCGCTGGAGACGAAGGGCAAATTGACGGACGCAGGGGTTTATGTTTCTCCGGGATATGCCGTTCCGGATAGCGCCTCTTTTGCCGCAAGGTTACATTCCATGAGGGAGCTTGCACGAACGCGCACCAACGAGCCGCGGCAATTCCTGGTTTATCACCCGGTCGCGCGGCCTATCACTGCCCGGCCATTCGTTGTCGAGTTTTTCACCAACATCGTTCAAGCGTTGATCGCAGGCTTTTTAGTCGCCCAGGCACGATTGCAGCGCTATTCTTCCCGCCTGGGATTCATTGTAGTCTTGGGTTTGTTGGCCAGCATCACGACCAATATATCGTTTTCGAACTTCTATGGGTTCCCAGTCGGCTTCATCACGACCAACATAATTTTTGTGGCAATCGGCTATTTCCTTATTGGCTTGGTCGTCGCAGCGATGGTCAAACCCCCGGTGTCCACAGCGACAGTGTGAAGTTTGGCTGCAGCTTTGAACCATAGGAAAAACAAAACATCGTTCGTCACAAGACGCTGGAGCCCTGAAGCAGATTTAGGACCGGACTGCCGTAAATAACTTGGCGGCTTCTTGGCTGCGCTACTAATCGTAGTGTGCCTTGGCCGGCTACTGTTTTTCCAAAACATATTGCTGGTCCGAATCTCCCCGCGGGCCGGACCGATGAATGTTCTTGGTCAGGGTCTTGCCGTCGTCGGAGAGCGTCCAGACCTCCTTGCCGGTCAAGACTGAATCGTGCTCTTTCTCGACAGTTTCAAATACCAGGGTGTTGCCCTCCCATTTCACGTTGGTCGTAAACTCGTCGCCCTCGCGGTCTTGTGACTTCTGCTCTTTGCCGATCACGTAGGTGCGGTCATACGTGCGTTCTCCTCGATCGCCGACCGTAGTGGTTGTCACTTTCAAATTCGCATCCTTGAACTCGATCTTGTTGACATAACTCTTGAGCCAGGAACTCTTCGTTGGACTCTTCTCCATGTTTTGTTTCCAGGTGCCGGAGAAGTCGGGCCGCGATTGCGCGGCC
>Ga0126371_10006797_pt1 | contig 10202 bp, 9 predicted proteins | sample PanSoiMetaPlot_4_FD_110145 | JGI IMG/M metagenome (GOLD analysis project Ga0126371, IMG submission 110145) | Tropical forest soil microbial communities from Panama - MetaG Plot_4 | ecosystem: Environmental > Terrestrial > Soil > Tropical forest > Bulk soil | place: Panama | collected 2016-02-17
CTTGACGGTGCGCGCGGGCCGCGAGCGGCCGCGACGTGGAGGGGGGTTCAACGATAAGCCGCAATGTGCGCAATTCAGGTGGTTTGCGGGGCCGGTTACCCGGTAACCGAAGGTACGAGGCATGGGCGGGCGCGCCACCGAAGCGAGTGAGCTGACGATGAATGGCGCGGTAGCGTGGTTGGCGATCGACAGCCGGGAAAGGTCCAGCCAGTGGATCGAGGGGCGGTGGATCTCCGACAACGTGACCGAGCTCTGGGGGTGAGATCAGTAGCGCGCTGGCAGGCTAAAAGGGGCGTCGATGTTGACCCGCGTTAGTCGAGCGCCTCGGTCGACAGGATTTCGATGCCAAAGCCCGCCAGACCCACATAGGTGCGCTGGGTCGAGGACAACAACCGGATCGATGAAATGCCTAAGTCCTTGAGGATTTGGGCGCCGAGGCCGATTTCGCGCCAGTGACGCGTTCGGGCGACTTCCGAGGCGGTCGAACCGTCATGCGGGATCGCGGTGGTGGGCACGCCGGCGGTCCCATCGCGCAGATAGATGATCACCCCTCGGCCCTCTTGTTTGAAGCGGTGCAGCGCCGCATGGATCGGCTTTGCGCCTGCAAACACGTCGCCAATGACGTTAGCGCGATGCATCCGGGCCAACACGCCCTGTCCGTCGCCAATGCGGCCGTAAACAAACGCCATGTGGTGCACGTCGTCGAATGGGGTCACAAATGCGTAGCCGGTCAGGCGGCCGATCTCAGAATGGACAGGAAACTCGGCGACCCGTTCAACCAGTTTGTCGCGAGATTGCCGGTAAGCGATGAGGTCGGCAATCGAGATGATCTTAAGGCCATGACGTTCCGCAAACGTTGCGACGGCCGGTCCACGCATCACTGAACCGTCATCGTGCATCAGCTCGGCGAGCACACCGACCGCCGGAACGCCAGCGAGCCGACACAGGTCGATGCAAGCCTCCGTATGGCCCGAGCGCATGAGCACGCCGCCAGCTTGGGCGATGAGCGGAAACACGTGGCCCGGGCGGACGAAATCGGCGTGACCGACATTATGGTTGGCAAGCGCGCGCACGGTGTTGGCCCGCTCCTCCGCCGAAATGCCGGTCGTTAAGCCGTGGCGAAAATCCACGGAGACGGTGAACGCCGTTCCCAACGGGGCGTCGTTGGCGGCCACCATTGGGTCGAGGCGCAGTCGACGCGCCTCTTCGGGGGTCAGCGGTGCGCACACAATCCCCGACGTGTGCCGGATGACGAAGGCCATCTTGTCGGCCGTACAAAGCGAGGCTGCGACAAACAAGTCGCCTTCGTTCTCGCGGTCGTCGTCGTCCACGACGACGACAATCTCGCCGCGGCCAAAGGCCTCGATGGCGGCCGCAACCCGCGCTGGGACGTCGCTCAATGGTCTCTCCGCTCGGTGTCAGCCCGTCAGCTCCTCGGGCGGGCCAACGGCCATTGGGGATTCTCGCCAACCTGGCCGCGATGGCGCAGAAACTGGTCGGCGATCACACACGCCATCATCGCCTCACCAATCGGCACCGCACGAATGCCGACGCACGGATCATGACGACCCTTGGTGACAATCTCGGTCTCACGGCCATGACGGTCGACGGTCCGGCGCGGCGTCAAAATCGATGAGGTCGGCTTGACCACAAAGCGCGCCACGATCGGTTGCCCGGTCGAGATCCCACCGAGGATGCCGCCGGCATGATTTGACAAGAACAGCGGCCGACCGTCGTTGCCCATTCGAATTTCGTCGGCGTTGTCCTCGCCACTGAGCGCTGCAACCGCAAAGCCGTCGCCGATCTCTACGCCTTTGACGGCATTGATGCCCATCAGAGCCGCGGCGATTTCGCCGTCAAGCTTGCCATAGACCGGAGCCCCGAGGCCGGCCGGGACCCCCTCGGCGACCACCTCGATGATAGCGCCGACCGAGGAGCCCTGTTTGCGGACCTCGTCGAGATAGGTGGCATAGAATGCTGCCACCTGCGCATCGGGGCAGAAGAACGGATTGCGATCAACCTCGGCCCAGTCCCAACGCGTGCGCTCGATTCGGTGCGGACCGATCTGAATGAGGGCGCCGCGCACGCTGACCCGGGGGACGACCTTGCGGGCGACCGCGCCGGCCGCAACGCGCACGGCGGTTTCGCGCGCCGACGCGCGCCCCCCACCCCGATAGTCGCGCAGCCCGTATTTGAGATCGTAGGCGATATCGGCGTGTCCAGGCCGATAGCTGTCCTTGATCTCGGCATAGTCCTTGGTGCGCTGGTCGAGGTTGTCGATCATGAGCGCAATCGGCGCTCCGGTGGTGACATCGCCACCCATTGTTTCGTCGTGCAGCACACCCGAAAGAATGCGCACGGCATCCGGCTCGCGGCGCTGGGTGGTGAAGCGCGACTGTCCGGGCCGGCGCTTGTCGAGGTAAGGCTGAATATCCGCGGCGCTCAAGGGAATCTGTGGCGGGCAGCCGTCAATGACGCAGCCGATCGCCGGCCCGTGACTCTCGCCAAAGGTGGTGACCCGGAATAGCTGACCGAAGGTGTTGAAGGACACGGATTTCGCCTGTTTGGTTCGGTCGTTTCGTAGCCTGCGGCACCGGGTGGGTCAAATGTCCGGGCTGCTTTGAGTGGCTCATCGATAGATCATCACCCGGTCCGCCTCGAAGGCGTACACAACCCCTTGTTCGACGTCGATCAGCGGCGCCGTTGTCGGCGGCACCAGCCGCAAGACGACCATGAGGGCTCGCGCCGTGCCACCGTGGGCGACCGCCACGGTGTCTTCCTGCAACGAGCCGTACCAGGCAGCGACCCGCTGGGAGAGCCGGGCGTAGCTCTCGCCGTGCGGTGGCTCGAAGCTCCACTTGTCAAGCTCGCGAGCCGCAATCGCCGCTGGATCGCGTGCGCGGATCTCGGCGATGGTCTCTCCTTCCCAGTCGCCAAAGGACAGTTCCTTCAGACGCGGATCGATCTGAACGGGGGCGAGGTCAGGCCCAAGCGCCTGGCGCATCAAAGCCATGGTTTCGCGGGCGCGCGACAGCGGCGACGACACGTAACCAAACTCGTGGGGTTGACGTCCGACGCTGCGCAGCAAGTCGCTCAGGATGGCACCGCAGGCGACGGCTTGGCGGCGGCCAGCGGCATTGAGCTCGACATCGCGCTGCCCTTGCAGCCGGCTCTCGCGGTTCCAGTCGGTCTCGCCGTGTCTGACGAAATAGAGCGGCCCTGCCATGCCCGCGGCGGCCCGCCTCAGTCTTGGCTGACGGAAATGTCGGGCGCTGCCGGATTCTTCATACCCACAATGTGATAGCCAGCGTCCACATGGTGGATCTCGCCGGTCACCCCCCGCGACATATCGGAGAGCAGATAGACCGCTGATTCACCCACTTCCTCGATCGATACCGTGCGCCGCAACGGCGTGTTGTATTCGTTCCAGCGAAGAATGTAGCGAAAATCCCCGATGCCCATCGCGGCCAGCGTCTTGATCGTCCCCGCCGAAATGGCGTTCACGCGGATGCCTTGCGTGCCCAAGTCGGCGGCCAGATACCGTACCGACGCCTCGAGCGCCGCCTTGGCCACCCCCATGACATTGTAGTGCGGCATCCATTTCTCGGCGCCGTAATAGGTCAGCGTGAGCATAGACCCGCCTTGCGTCATCAATCGTTCCGCGCGGCGGGCCAGCGCCGTAAAGGAATAGCAGCTGACGAACATCGTCTTGATGAAATTGTCCGGGGTGGTGTCAATATACCGGCCATCGAGCTGGTCCTTATCCGAAAACGCAATGGCGTGGACCAGGAAATCGAGCGAACCCCATCGGGTCTCGACGGTCGAGAAGGCGGCTTCCACCGAAGCGGCGTCGGTGACGTCGCAATGGCCCACCACCAAAGCGCCCACCTCCTCGGCGAGCGGCTCGACCCGCTTCTTGAGCGCATCGCCCTGATAAGTCAGGGCGAGCTCAGCCCCATGCGCATGCGCCGCCTTGGCGATGCCCCAGGCGATCGACCGGTTATTGGCGATCCCGAGGATCAGGCCGCGCTTGCCGCGCATGAGACCGCTGGCTTCCGCCATGACGCCCCTCGCCGAACACCGGGTCTTTACCGGATTTGTCAAGGTCTTCCCGACCCCGCCTAAAGACAGTGCTATGACATAGGGGCTGCGGCCCTTCAAGCGGAGGGGCCTGGCCACCCGGGAAAACCTTCGCGCTTGCGGCCATCGGTCCCGGGCCGCAACCGCAGGACGCCAATTCCAACGATCCCGATTCCGGCTCAGAGCGCTGCCCGGCGGCGCCTGAGCGATCAGTCGCGTCCCGGATCGTAGGGCTTAAGCTCTTTCCACTGCCGCATCAATTGCTCAAAGTCGGCATCGATCCGGTCGGGGAGCATGATTCTCACGGTCGCGAATAGATCGCCGCGGCCGCCGCCCGGTAGAGGCAGCCCCTTGGTCTTGAGGCGGAACGTTCGCCCGGAATTGGTTCCAGCCGGTATGGCAAGCTCGACGGCGCCGTTCAAAGTCGGTACCCGGGCCTTACCGCCCAGGACCGCATCATAAAGAGTAATCGGCAGATCGAGCCTGAGATTGCTGGCCTCGATCTTGAAATGGGGATGAGGGGCGACCGTCACGGTGATCAGCGCGTCGCCTGCGGGGCCGCCATAGCCGGGCAAACCTTGCCCCTTGAGACGGATCTGTTGGCCACTGGTGAGCCCGGGGGGAATCTTGACATCGACGTCCTTGCCGGTCGGCAATCGCAGACGCTTGGTCACGCTCTTGTCGAGATCTTCGAGCGTGATGGTCAGCGACGCGGTGATATCTTGACCGCGGCGCGACGCGCTGAAGTCCTCCTCGTCGACTCCATGACGGGCGCCGGCGCCACCGTGGCCGAACATTTCACTGAGAATATCGTCGAAGCGGCCAAACCCGCCCCCGGAGCGTCCGCTCGAACGGCGAAAACCCTCCGGACCCCAGGTAAAGGTTTCAAACCGGCTGTCACGGCCAAAACCGGCCGAGCTCGAACCTGCGCCCGCGTCGAAGCCGTGAAACCGCGGCTTACCCTCCGCGTCGATCTCACCGCGGTCGAAGGCGGCACGTTTCTTGTCGTCGCCGACGATTTCGTAGGCGGCATTGAGTTCGGCGAACTTGGCCGCCGCTTTCGGGTCTTTCTTGTTGGCGTCGGGATGCAGCTTCTTGGCGAGCCGCCGGTACGCCTTCTTGATGTCGCCCGAACTCGCTGCCTTGGGCACCCCCAGAATCTCATAGGGGTCGCGCATCCATGCTACTCCAGTTGGGTGGGACCGGAGCGAGCGCTCCGATGATCAAAGGTCAATGTGGGAACAGTGTGTCAGCCTTGCAACATTGAGGCCGTTTCTCGGAGCCACGCCCGGCGAGGCGGCATGCTGAAGGCTCTTTTTAAGAACGTTTCCAGGGCTTGAGATTGCGAACCTCCCAGTTGCCGGCCTCCATCCGGCAGGCTTCGCCCTCAAGCCAGGATTCACTCGATTGGTGGACGTAGCTTGCGAGAAAATCGCGGCAGGTAATGCCATTCTGGGTGTAGGCGGTGCTGAGCGGCGTCACCGTCCCCCGCGCCCCGGTGGTGGGATTTTCCCAGGGAATGCTGATGTCCTTGCCGCTGCGGGTTACCGCTTCCGAGGCCGCTGCCTTGGCGAGAGCCAGGTCGGCGCCCGTGAGCCCGGTCACCTCCGGCACCGCGTCCTGCTTGACCGTCGAGGCGGTATAATTCGCGGGTGCGGTGTCTTTGTCGCTTCCGAACAGCGATTCAAGCTTGTACGAAATGCTGCAGCCCGACGTGACCAGCGCCACGACAACGGCCGTCGTCAAGGCCGCCAACCGCCCAAGGCGGCAACGCCCCAAGGCGGCGCCGCTTGGCTGGCGGGCATGATAGGATCGCCGGACCGTTCCCCGGTCGATCGTGCCATCCACGAAGGTTCTCCGCCGAATGTCCGACACTGCGCCCATAGAACACTCACTGGGGTTAACGTCCAGTGATTTGAACGCGACGGAGCCCATCAGGCTGTTCGCCGCCTGGTTCGAAGAGGCCAAGACCTCCGAGCCAGCCGATCCCAACGCCATGGCACTGGCCACTGTCGATCGCCACGGGCTCCCCAATGTTCGCATGGTGCTACTGAAGGGATTCGATGAGAGCGGCTTCGTCTTTTACACGAATCTTGAAAGCCAAAAAGGGCAGGAGCTCCAAGCCAATCAGAAAGCGGCCTTGGTGTTTCACTGGAAATCGCTGGCCCGGCAGGTCCGCATTCGCGGACCCGTCGACAGGGTCGACGATTCGGAAGCCGATGCCTACTTTGCCACCCGGCCCCGGCTCGCTCAAATCGGCGCTTGGGCCAGCCGTCAATCCGCGCCGCTGGAAAGCCGAAGGGCGTTCGAGCAGGCGGTGATACGCCAGACCGCCAAGTACGGGCTCGGCGCCGTTCCCCGACCCCCGTTCTGGACTGGATTGCGGGTCACGCCGATGGTCGTCGAGTTCTGGCGTGAGCGTCCCTTTCGGCTCCATGAGCGTATCGAATTCCGGCGTAGCGAGCCCAATGCACCCTGGACCAAGACGTTGCTCTACCCTTGAGAATCGCATCGTGCCGTCTCTAGCTTGATGGAACCCGCCATGACGACTTCACCTCAATCGCGCCGAACCTTGCTGTTAACCGGTGCGAGCCGTGGCATCGGTCACGCTACGGTGAAACGCTTTTCCAGTGCCGGCTGGCGGGTCATCACCTGCTCACGCCATGCGTTTCCGGAGGAGTGCCCGTGGGAGGCGGGCCCCGAAGACCACATCCAGGTCGACTTGGCCGATCCGGAGAATACCCGTAGCGCGATCGCCGAGATCCGACGCCGGCTCGATGGTGGCCACCTCCAGGCGCTGGTCAACAATGCGGCGATTTCGCCCAAGGCCGCCGGCGGCGCGCGGCTGGGATCGATTGAAACCACGCTCGACGTCTGGAACCAGGTTTTTCGCGTGAATTTCTTCGCCCCGATCATGCTCGCCCGCGGTCTGGTCGACGAGCTTGAGGCCGCCAAAGGGTCGGTTGTTAACGTGACCTCCATTGCGGGATCGCGCGTACACCCCTTCGCGGGTGCAGCCTATGCGACCTCGAAGGCGGCGCTCGCGGCACTTACCCGAGAAATGGCCTTCGATTTCGGGCGGTTGGGGATCCGCGTGAACGCCATTGCGCCCGGCGAAATCGATACCTCGATCCTCTCGCCGGGGACCGAGAAGATCGTTGCCCAAATCCCCCTGCGCCGTCTCGGCACCCCCGACGAGGTGGCCAAAATCATCTACGTGCTCTGCACCGAGACCTCGTCTTACGTCAACGGCGCCGAAATCCACATCAATGGTGGCCAGCACGTCTAAGGCCGCCGGATGGCGCCCGCAAAACCACCCGAGCGGCCGACCCGGCAGACGGGCGGTTCGCAACGCGGATGAAACTCGGGACGCAAATCAACGCCGGACCCGACGTTTTTAACGGGAGCCGGTAGGCCCGCGCGGGTCGGGGCCGCGATCGCTTAAATTAAGGCGACCCTGCGGCGTGCCGCGGCGCCGCCGATCCGCGCCGCGCGGTCTATTTCGCTGCGAACATAGCTGACCTCCGACGTCGGCATAACGTTGCGTCACTTTAGATTCAGATTCTGACGGCATCTCGCTTTCGTCTGGTCTGCTTACGTCACATAGTCCGACAGGGGCACAGAGACGTTGCGTCACGGCACCACGATTATGGCAACAATGTGCTCAATACCGCCGAAAACCACCCGCTCTCTTGCGGAGCCATGCGCCCCTCGTTAACGTCGCCACCGTTCGAGATCCTCAGTTTGCGTGCGTCCGATATCTCCGTTGGCGGAGAGCGGTCATTGCTGACGGCGGAGCACGCTGGCACGCCTCGCAAACGCGACGTGACCAAGTAAAACGATGGGGGTACAGCCGTTTCACAGACGTTGAGGTGGCTCAAGACGGCAAGCCATCACGCACGCCCTGATTCCCGCAGGTTTGGAGCTCCGCCATGCAGTCGCAAACCGATACGGCTGGTGAACTAAATGGTTCCGCGCCCAATGCGGCGGTCAATTCCGGCGCCTTGCCCGAACAGTATGAACTGCTCAATGCCCTCCAGGCCATGCGGGTCGGCGATTTCTCGGTTCGCATGCCCGGAAGTCACGTCGGGCTCGCCGGCAAGATTGCCGACACGTTCAATGAAATTGTGGCCGCCAATGAGCGCATGGCGCAGCAGCTCGAGCGTGTCGGTCAGGTTGTCGGTCGGGACGGAAAGATCCGGCAGCGGGTCAGTTTCGGCCTCTCGAACGGCGCCTGGGGGGAGATGGAGAACTCCATCAACACGTTAATCGATGACCTGCTGCGTCCGACCGCCGAAGTGACCCGGGCGATCGCGGCGGTCGCCCAGGGGGATTTGCTGCAGACGGTTCGGCTGGACGTCGATGGACGGCCGCTCAAGGGCGAGTTCCTGCGCTCCGCGACCATCGTCAACACCATGATCAAGCAGCTTAGCGTGTTCACCTCCGAGGTGACGCGGGTGGCCCGCGAGGTGGGTGCCGAAGGCAAGCTTGGGGGTCAGGCGCAGGTGCGTGAGGTCACCGGGGTGTGGAAGGATCTGACCGAGAGCGTCAACTCGATGGCCAGCAACCTGACCGCACAGGTCCGCAACATCTCGGACGTGACCATCGCGGTCGCCAACGGAGATCTGTCAAAAAAGATCACGGTCGACGTTCGCGGCGAGATCCTGCAGCTCAAAGAAGCCATCAACACGATGGTCGATCAGTTGCGCTCGTTTGCGTCCGAGGTGACGCGGGTGGCCCGCGAGGTGGGCACCGACGGCAAGCTTGGCGGTCAGGCGATCGTGCCCGGCGTTGCCGGCACATGGAAAGACCTGACGGACTCGGTGAATGCCATGTGCGGCAACCTCACCGGCCAGGTGCGCAACATCGCGCATGTGACGACGGCCGTGGCGCGCGGCGACCTCTCGCGCAAGATCACGGTCGACGTCCGCGGCGAAATCCTTGAGCTCAAGGACACCATCAACACGATGGTTGATCAGCTCAATGCCTTTGCGTCGGAAGTCACCCGCGTCGCCCGCGAGGTCGGGACCGAGGGCAAACTCGGCGGCCAGGCGCAGGTGCCCGGCGTCGCCGGTACCTGGAAGGACTTGACCGACAACGTGAACTTCATGGCGAGCAACCTGACCGCGCAGGTTCGCAACATCGCCAATGTTGCAACCGCCATTGCCGGCGGCGATCTGTCGAAGAAGATCACCGTCAATGTCAGCGGCGAAATCTTGCAGCTCAAAGAGACCATCAACACGATGGTCGATCAGCTCAACGCGTTTGCATCCGAAGTCACCCGCGTCGCCCGCGAGGTCGGGACCGAGGGTCGACTGGGCGGCCAGGCCAACGTGCTCGGGGTCGCGGGCACTTGGAAGGATTTGACCGACAGCGTCAACTCCATGGCCAGCAATCTGACCGCGCAGGTTCGCAACATCGCTGAAGTATCGACCGCCATCGTCAACGGCGACCTGTCGAAGAAGATCACCGTCGACGTCAAGGGTGAAATTCTGCAGCTAAAGGAGACAATCAACACCACGGTTGATCAGCTCAATGCCTTCGCCTCGGAAGTGACGCGGGTCGCCCGCGAAGTCGGCACCGAAGGCAAGCTTGGCGGCCAGGCCATGGTTCGCGGCGTCGCCGGCACCTGGAAGGATTTGACCGACAGCGTCAATTCCATGGCCAGCAATCTCACCGGCCAGGTTCGCAACATCGCCGAGGTTGCGACCGCAGTCGCGCGCGGCGACCTCTCGAAGAAAATTACCGTCAACGTCAGCGGCGAGATTCTGCAGCTCAAAGAGACCATCAACACGATGGTCGACCAGCTCAACGCGTTCGCTGCCGAAGTCACCCGTGTGGCGCGTGAGGTTGGTACCGACGGCAAACTCGGTGGTCAGGCGGAAGTGCCGGACGTCGCCGGCACCTGGAAGGATCTGACCGACAGCGTCAATTCCATGGCCGGCAACCTCACCGCACAGGTCCGCAACATCGCCGAAGTCGCCACCGCCATCGCCGACGGCGACCTTTCGCGCAAGATCACGGTCGACGTGCGCGGCGAGATCCTGCAATTGAAAGAGACGCTCAACACCATGGTGGACCAGCTCAACCGCTTCGCCGGCGAGGTGACGCGGGTGGCGCGC
>Ga0126371_10006798_pt1 | contig 10201 bp, 9 predicted proteins | sample PanSoiMetaPlot_4_FD_110145 | JGI IMG/M metagenome (GOLD analysis project Ga0126371, IMG submission 110145) | Tropical forest soil microbial communities from Panama - MetaG Plot_4 | ecosystem: Environmental > Terrestrial > Soil > Tropical forest > Bulk soil | place: Panama | collected 2016-02-17
CGCGCTGGCTGATGATGGTCTTTCCCTTGAGCACGACGAACATGCCGGGACTTGGCTCCCCCGCCGCGAACAAGCGCTCGCCTTTGGTATAGCGCTGCAGCGTCCCGAAGCGGCGGATGCGCGCGATTTCCGCGTCGCTCAGCGCGGGAAACATCTGGTGGCGCCGGCTGGCGAGCGCGTCGGGCAGGTTGTCGACCGTCATCGGGCTGGGGTCTGTGGCGCTCATGGGCAGGTCATTGAAACCAAACTCTGGGTCCGGCGTTGTCGTGCCGAACACAAGAGTGCCACGGCGTCATCGCTCGGTAGCACTCTTCGCGAGACCGCGCAGCACCGCCGTCATGCGCTGGACGGCGACCTCCGATTCACCGCCAAGCCCATGGCGATTGGCAAGCCAGCCCGGCTCGTTATAGGAGAGCAGGGCTTTGCCCTTCGCATCTTCCCACACCAGCGCCTTCAGCGGCAGATCGATACCGATGACCTGGTTCAACTGCATGAGCGGAGTACCGGCTTTGGCGCTGCCGAAGATGAGGAGCTCAGTCGGCCGCAGAGTGAGGCCGACCTCTCGTGCGCCGGCCGCATGGTCGATGCGCGCAAACACGACCATACCATTCGTTTTGGCCAGCGCTTCGAGCCGGTCCATCGTCTCCTTGGCGCCGAATTCGCTCGGTAGCGTGGTAATTCCTTCTGCGATCATCGCTTTCGATCACGGTCGTTGCACTTGTACGGGTGCCGCGGGCTCGCCATCCTTCATGGACGCGATAACGAGATACCGACGCGGTGCGGGAGCATCCACTGATACAACCTGACGGATAGGCCCGACTGCGTTGACGACCGCTGCACCAGCGGGATTGGTTGAAAAGACGGCAAGTGCTTGCAGTGGCGGGTGTCCCTGCTGGTTGTCCGCGAGCGCCAGCACGTATGCTGTCTTGGGCGCGAGTCCGCTCACGGCGGCCTGCAGGATTTGCGTCAGTCCCTGATCAAACAGTGCGACGCTGGTCTGCGCATCGGGTGCACCGACTGGCCCAAGCTCGAGGTGCGTCGCTGTCGCGGCGGCACCGAGGGGCATAAGATTGCTGTGTCCATTGCCCTGCGGTACGGCATTCGGCACATAGACCACTGCCTGCGCGGCTTCGCCGGTCGAGATCGTTGCTACTACCCGCTGGAGCCCGGTATCGATCGCACTGACCGAGTTGCCGTTCTCGATGCCGACATACATGCGTGTGCCATCACCCGAGGGCCAGATGCCGTGTGGAAGCGGACCGGTGGGTATGGTCGCGATGCGCTCGAAGGTGTCCGTACGGAATACCTGCACTTGATTCAATCCGCCGACAGTCACGTACGCGAGCTGCCCTTCGCGGGTGACCGCAAAATTGACGTGGTTGGTAAGAGGCCCGGTATCGATTTCGCGCAGCACGTTGAACGGCGGCTTGGCGTTGAACGCGACTACCTTGCCCACGTCCTTGAGCGTGAACCAGACCTGGTCTCCGCGCGGCGCGGCGGCGATGTTCGGGCAGAACGGCGAGGGCTGCACCACACGGCCTGCGACGTGACGGGTGCGCGCGTCGATCACCAACGTCTGCGGCGAGAAGCTCGAGCAGATGTAGCCATAACGGCCGTCCGGAGAGAAGATGACCATGCCTGGACCGTTGGCTACGGGGATGCGGGCGATCTCGCTGTAGCGCTTCGCGTCGAGCACGGCGATGTAGTCCTCGCCGCGCACGCTCACCCACACCTCGCGCCCGTCGGGCGTGAAGAACGCCTCGTGCGGCGAACGGCCGACGTAGGTGATGTGCTTCACTGCGTTGGTGGTGGTGTCGACGAAGCTCACCGAGTTCGATCCGATCGACACTGCGACAAGAGTATGGTGATCGGGCGAAAAGCCCAGTCCGTGCACCAGCAACTGACCGCGATAGAGCGGGCTCATGTTGCCGGGCAGGGGATCACCCAGATGGATCGCCCCGACGAATGTATTGCTGGCCGGGTCGACCACTGAAATCGTGTTGGAGAACTGCTCGCCGAGGTAGACCCGATCGCGTGAGCTGATCGGTATGTCCGGCGCCGCGGCGGCAGCGGGAGCTTGACCCGCATTCGCCGGGAGCGGCATGGCGACGAGCAACGCAATCGCCAATCCGAATGTAGCCTTGAGTGTGGGCATGTCTTGCGCCCCCCTAGGGATTGCGAGCGACCGTGCGCGGAAGATCAGGCCCTGCGAGAATGCTCTGCATGAGCGCGATCTCCTGCGACTGCTCCACGATGATTCCTTGCGCCAGCCGCCGCAGCCGCTCATCGCGGCCGTGAGCGAGCTCCAGCCGCGCCATCTCCACCGCGCCGCGGTGATGCGGAATCATCGACCGCGCAAAGTCGCGGTCGGCGTCTTCGCTGGGAGCGATGCACATCGCGGTACTCATCTCCACCATCACCGCTTGCAGCGAACGGTGGAAATCGTCGCCCGTGCGAGCAGCGGCGCTTAGGGAGCTCGAGATCTTCGCAAGAGGGTCGAGAGAGAGCGCGATGGCCAGACCGATAGTGAGCGCGACGCCGTGCGAGCCGATGGTCCGCCAGGACGGCGACGCGCGACTCACCAGGGTGGTAGTTGGTCCGTTCACAGGACGCTTCTTTCAACGTCACCCGAATCGTCCTACGCCTTGATGAATCCGTGCAGTTCCTCGTTGACTCTGTCCTTGAGCGTCGTGCACATGCCGTGGGGCGCACCCTTGTAGACGACGAGCTTGGCGTTCTTGACGATCTTGGAAGAGAGCAGCGCGGAGTCGGCGATCGGCACGATCTGATCATCGTCGCCGTGCAGCACCAGCGTGGGCACATCGATGCGCTTGAGATCCTCAGTTAGGTCAGTCTCGGAGAACGCCTTGATGCAGAAGTAGGAACCGGGGAAGCCGCACATCATTCCCTGGAGCCAGAACGATTCGCGCACCCCTTCGGAGACCTTCGCCCCCGGCCGGTTGTAACTGTAGAAGGGAAGGCTCAGGTCCTTCCAGAATTGCGAGCGATCGGCTTGCACCGAGGCGCGGAGCTGGTCGAACACTTCGATCGGTGTACCTCCGGGATTACTTGGACCTTTCACCATTACTGGTGGGATGGCACCGATCAGAACCGCCTTGGCGACCCGCTGGGTCCCGTGGCGGCCGAGGTAACGCGCAACTTCACCACCGCCGGTAGAGTGACCGACGTGGATCGCTTGCTTGAGATCGAGCTTTTCGACCAGTTCCGCCAGATCATCGGCGTAGGTGTCGAGATCATTGCCATTCCAAGGCTGGCTCGACCGGCCATGGCCACGGCGGTCGTGGGCGATACATCGATAGCCGCGCGCGGCGAGATAGAACATCTGGTCCTCAAAGGCGTCGCCCGAAAGCGGCCAGCCGTGGCTGAAGACGATGGGTTGCCCGGTGCCCCAGTCCCTGTAGTAGATCTGGGTGCCGTCTTTGGTGGTGATGGTGCTCATGACATCCTCTCCTTTGCTGAAGTTGGAGGAGCTGGAGGCTCGCCTCTCGTGCGCTCTCGCGACGCTCCGAAATGCGCCGGCGTTCAATGCCGGCGGTTGTGAATCAGAAATTGTGAAGTGATGAATTGTCTCCGCAGCGCATGACGGATCTTTGTCATTGCCGCCCGGATACTGTGTCAAATGTCATCCAAGCTCCATCACTAACTCGTCGACATAACACCAGCTCCAGTCCTCCCCCGGCTCGAGCGAGGTGATGATCGGATGCTGCGTCGAGTGAAAGTGCTTGGTCGCATGCTTGTTCTTGGAATCGTCGCAACAGCCGACATGGCCGCAGGTTCGGCAAAGGCGTAGGTGCTCCCAGGTATCTCCCATGGCCAGGCACTCCTCGCACCCGGCAGTGTTTGGAGTATCGGTCACTACAAAAGCGAGATGGCTGCAATGGGAAGACATGACATCACTCCGGACTGGCGGCCCCGACAGCCGCTACGAAAAGCGCGCCCGTCAGCGAAGGAAGCCGACCAGCGCGTCCATGGTCTCCTTTGGGCGCTCTTCCATGATCCAGTGGCCCGTGTTTTCGAGAACGATGACCTTCGCATTCGGCGCGACCAGCTTGACCTGCTCACCGAGTGCGATTCCGTTGGCCTTGGCGCCACCGATGGAAAGCACCGGGATCGCGAGCTGGGTTTTCGACAATTCCGCAAAATCGGTGGCCGTTTTCGGGAACGACGCGAAATAGGCGAATCCGGCTGCCATGCGACCGGGTCGCGCGTATTCCATCGTGTAGGCACGCCGATCCGCCTCGGGAATCGAGCGCGTCTTGTCGGCGGCGAAATCGTTCCAGAAGTGCTCGAAGTAAATGCGCTCGCGTCCTTTGACCAGCGCTTCCGGGGTCGGACCGTAGAAGCGGAAGTGCCAGATGGCGGGATTGTCATACACCGCGTGCCAATCGCCGACCCCTGGCAGGAAGGCGTCCATGAGCGCAAGTTTCTCGACTTCCTGCGGGTACATCGTCGCGTAGGCATAGGCGACCATCAGCCCGATGTCGTGACCAACAACGCGCACCTGGCGGTGGCCGAGCGAATTGACAGCGGAGTGGATCCGCTCGGCCGATGTCTTCATGTCCAATCCCGTCTTCGGTATCGATGAATTGCCGATGCCGGGAAGATCGGGCGCGATCACGGTGAAGCTCGGCGCGAGCACCTTGGCCAACGGCTTCCACATCCGCGACGACTCGGCATAACCGTGCAGAAGAAGCACGGCCGGACCATTGCCACCTACGTTGACGCTCACGGTGCCGCCGTCGACCGGAATCGACTGCTTTTTGAATCCGAGCCCGAAGTCGGCGGCGAACGACGACTTGGTGGCGATCGTCAGAGTGATCAAGACAAGTACGATCAGAGGCGAAGAGAGCAGCGTCAACCAAGTGCGCCGCATGACGGGTCCTCGTAAGTTGGGCACGGCGATGACGTGGACAAAGCTACGGCAGATCGAACACCAGAACCTCGGTGTGATCGGCCTGTGAATTCAGAGTGAGGTTGAGCTCGTCTTCAATCGCAGCGCCATCGCCGGCTTGAAAGCGCTGCTTGTTCGCTTCCACTGAGCCGCGAATCACCTGCAGCCAGCCCTTGCGCCCCTTCTTGAAAGCGTGCGCCGCCTGCTCGCCCGCATCGAGGATGCCGGCAAACAATTCGACATCCTGGTGGATCACGATCGAGCCATCGTGGCCGTCAGACGAACCCACCAGGCGCAGCTGTCCGCGTTTTTCCGCATCGGGAAAGGTTTTCTGGTCGTAGCGGGGCGTAATGCCGTCGCGGTCCGGGACGATCCAGATCTGGAGAAAATGGACCGGCTCGGTCTTGGAGTGATTGAACTCGCTGTGGCGGATGCCAGTACCCGCCGACATCACCTGCACGTCCCCCGGACGAATCACAGATCCGGTGCCGATGCTGTCCTTGTGCTCGAGTGCGCCTTCCAGGACGTAGGAGATGATTTCCATGTCCCGGTGTCCGTGGGTGCCGAACCCCTGCCCGGGACGCACCGTGTCTTCGTTGATGACGCGCAAAGGGCCGAAGCCCATGTGTTGCGGATCGTAGTAGTCGGCAAAGGAAAAGCTGTGGCGGCTGTGAAGCCAGCCCAGGTTGGCGATGCCGCGATCGGCCGACTTTCGTATGCTCAGCATGCAGTGCTCGATCAACGGCCGGGCGCTTCGCCCGCCCGGGTCGCCTCGAAAAGGAACCAGGTGCGCCGTTCCGCTTCGTCGATCCAGACCTCCAGAAGGCTTGCCGTTGCTACATCGCCATGTTCATCGCACACGTTGTGCGTCTCGCGCATGCGATCAGTTAGCCTGGAGTTGTCCTCACGCAGCTCGGCAAGCATGTCGAGCGGCGTAACATAATCGGCATCGTTGTCGGACACGCGTTGCAGGCGCGCGATGTGGCCGATCGAGCGCAACGTGTTCCCTCCGAGCTTGCGTACGCGCTCCGCGATCGGATCGGTGGTGGCGTAGATCTGGTCGGCGTGCTCGTCGAGGAGGAGGTGGTAGTCGCGGAAATGGGGGCCCGAGACGTGCCAGTGGAAGTTCTTGGTTTTCATGTAGAGCGCGAAGAAATCCGCCAGCAACGCGTTGAGCGCGCCAGCGATGTCGGCCGTCGCTTTCGCTCCGAGGCTGGTGGGCGTATGCAGCTTGGCGCTGCGGCGAGACGTAGCAGCTTTGTCGTTCATGATGGCTGGTCCTTTGGATGTCAGGTGGATTGAAGTGTTGAGGGCGATGCCCAGAAGCAAAGCGGAAATCAGCGGTCGTGGTTCACGCGCATGGTCAAGTCTTGACAGCACGCAGCTCTGGAGCCTGCGTCCCGGGATGGAACGATCTCAGCGCCACGACTCCGATGGCGATCAACGCCACCAGCACGATCACCTGAGCAATGATGAACGGCGGCTCGGATCCTTGCGGCGCCAGCGAATTCAGCAACGGTATTTTCTGGAACGCCTGGACGACACCGACGAACACGTTCAAGTAGAGCGCCACAAGGGCGGTCACGACGTAGATCCAGCGCCACGACCCTTGTAACCGATAGCGATAAAACGCTAGCACCGCAATCACCAGAACGGCGAGCGACAGCGCACCGACAATGTGCGACGGCAACACCCGATCAACAGGAAAGAAGTAGCCGGTCACGCTCGTCAGTATGGTGGTGAGAAGGAAGAGACCCGTCCACCCGTCGAGCTTCCTCGAGGCGAGCACGCCGGCAACAACGATGAATCCGGCTCCGATGCCTATCAGGCTCAGAACGACGTGCAACAGCGTGAACGTTGAAGTCGACATTCCAAGGATCATGGCTGCTCCTCACGACATTCGGTCGAAAAAGGCGACAGCAGCCATGCTCCGCCGGTCGCACGTCCGTCAAATGTCCGAGCGACGAGCCTTTGTGTCAGTCGACAAACTCGGATTGCCGATGCAACATCATTGCCCCGAAGCGCGCGACCGCGATGCCGACGCTCGTCGCCGGCCGTTGGTCTTGCGCAGCGAGGAGGGAACCGCGTCACCGGTGTTCCGAGACCGTGAGGCGTGCAACACACGATCGAGGGCGCTCGCGAGTTGGCTCGCCGATAGCGGCTTTTTGAGGACTTCGCTCGCACCAGCTTCACGGGCGCGCTCGACGACCACGGTGCTCAGATAACCGCTCACCAGCAGGATGGGCATCGTCGGCGTGATCGCCCGCATCTTGCGAATCAACTCGGATCCCGACAGGCCGGGCATGCTTTCGTCGGTGATGACTGCGTCGAACGCCTTGGGGCTGGCAAGGAATTCCTCGAGCGCCGAAGCGCCGGAGGTGAACCCGACCGCAGTGTATCCGAGAGCTGTCAACGTTTCGGCAGTGAGCCTAACGAGGGGATCCTCGTCATCCACCACCATGACTCGCTGAAGACTACCGCGCTGCGTGGCGGGCTCGGCGGGTTTTCGCGTCGTTCTCAGGGTGGCAATGTCGGCGGCGAAGGGCAGATACACTTTGAATGTGCTTCCACGGCCGGCGGTAGTCGCAACATCGATCGCTCCGCCGAGGCCGGTGACGATCCCATGGACCAGTGAGAGGCCGAGGCCGCTTCCGACCCCGACTTGCTTGGTCGTGAAGAACGGGTCGAAGATCTTCTCCAGGATCTCCGGAGCAATGCCAGTGCCTGTGTCAGCGACGTCTAATGTCACGTAGTCACGGGCTGCAATGAGCCCTGCCGTTGCGGCGCGTGCAGCACGGATGCGAACGCGGTTGAGCGACACGCGCAAGGTGCCATTCGAAGGCATGGCGTGCACGGCATTCATCAGCAGGTTCATCAGTACCTGGTGTATCTGCGTCGGGTCTCCCATGACGGCGGCGCCACCCGCGTCCAGCCATTGCTCGACGACGATGCCGCGCGGCAGCTTTGCCGTAAACAGCGACAGCGTCTCACGCACGACTTCCTCGACATGTACTGCGACCCGTTCGCCGACGCCGCTGCGGCTGAAAGCAAGGATGCGATCGACCAGAGCGCGGCCACGCTCGCCGGCGATCATGATGCTTTCCACGTCGCGGCGAAGCCGGCTTCCCTCGGGAACATCGCGCAGCGCCATCTCCCCGTAACCCAGGATCGCGCCGAGCAGATTGTTGAAGTCGTGGGCGATGCCCCCCGCGAGCGTGCCCATCGCCTCGAGTCGCTGGGCCTGCCGCAGCTCGCGCTCCATCCGCTGCAGCTCTTCCTGAGCGAGATGGCGATCGGTAACGTCGAGCATGAACCCAACCACCCGCGTCGGCTTGCCGTCCCCGAAGAACATTCGTCCCTTGGCCTGGAGCCAGCGGACTGCGCCGCCAGGGTGCACCACCCGATATTCGGCGGCGACATCGCCCGTTTGCTGCGCCGTGTCGATGGCCGCCCGCACCTTCGGCCAGTCTTCCGGATAGACGAGCTTCTTCCAAGCCTCGTAGGTCCCGTTATATGAGCCCGGGGCGAGTCCATACATGGCTTCGAGATCCGGCGACCAGCGATTCTCGCCTTCGCCGGCGCCGACCCGCCACTCGAAGGCCACCGCGTGCGCGGCCTTTTGCGCGAGATCGAGCATGTCCTGACGTGCGCGGAGCTCTTCGGCGACACGCTTGCGCGTGGTGATATCGGTCACCGAGCCCGCCCAGCGGATCGGGTTCCCAGAAGCGTCGCGCGAGCAGCGGCCGGTCAGATGCACCCAGCGCGTTTCGCCGCGCGGGACGATTCGAATGTCGATATCGAGGCGCTCGGTCTTGCCGGCGAAATGATCCTCAACCGCTTGGGTGTATCTCGCACCTTCGCCCGGATAGAACGGAAATCGGTCGAACCATTCGGACCGCCTGACGAAGGTGGTATGGGCCGGCACTCCGCACATCTCCAGAAGCAGAGGAGAGACGTAGATCTTGTCGCTGGGGATATCCCAATCCCAATGGCCATCGCCAGTGGCTTCCATGGCGAGGGCGTACCGCTGCTCCGAAAGGCGCAGCGCGTCCATGGCCTCGGCGCGTTCGATCGCGATGCTGGCAAGGTGCGAAAGCTGCTCGATTCGGCTTCGTTGTTCCGGCGTGGGACTTCGCGCTTCCCGCCAATAGATTGCGAAGGTTCCCAGCAAACTTCCTTCCGAGGACATCACCGGGGTCGACCAGCATGCCCGCAGTCCGTGTGCCAGTGCGAGGGAGCGATATTCCGACGGCCAGCGCTGGTCTGTCGTGATGTCCGCCGCAATGACTTGCTCTGCACGATGTGCCGCAGCTGCGCAGGGACCAAACCCGAGGCTCACTGAGCGGCCATCGAGCATTTCGATGTAACTCGGCGGGAGACTGGGCGCGGCGCCGTGACGGAAGCGTTCCCGGTTGGAATCGAGCAGCAGGATCGAAACCAGCGAATCGCCATCGACGTCTTCAGCCAGACGGCACAGAGCGTCGAGCGCATTCGCTAGAGGACCGCCCTTGGCAATCATCTCGAGCAGCCGCTTTTCTCCCGCAAGCAGCGCTTCGGCGCGTTTACGCTCGGTGATGTCCCTGTAGATGAGATAAGCCGCATCCTCATCGTCCTGCAACTGAACACGCTTTGCCGTGATATGCGCGTAGAACTGTGTTCCGTCCTTGCGTTGCCGGATGACCTCACGTTCAACCTTCCGTCCGGAGGCCAAATCCGGATCCTCCGAGAGGTTGAGCGGTTGCAGCTCGGGCGGGGCGATCAAGTGGAGCAGACGCTGGCCCAGCGCTTCTTCCGCCGTATAACCGAACATCCGCGTGAATTCTCTGTTGACGCGGAGGATCTGAGGTTGCTTCAGCGACGACAGCACGACCGCGTCGGGCGCGATCTCGAACAGCTCGTCGAGATATGTTCTCTGCCGCAGCAGTTCTTCCTCCGCGTTTTTGCGCTCGCTTATGTCGCGCAATATCACGGTGAATACAAGTTCGCCCCCAAGGTCGAGCTTGGAAATCGAAGCCTCCGCAGGAAACTCGCGCCCGTCCTTGCGAACCCCGAACACCTCGCGACGCTGACCCATGATGCGGGCGATGTCGGGCGATCGGGCAAACGCTTCGAGATGTCCCCTGTGAACATCCATGAAGCGCGGCGGCACCAGGAGATCAAGCGACCGGCCGACGATCTCCTGCGAGTCGTAGCCAAACACTTTCTCCGCGCCGCGGTTGAACAGCACGACACGCTGGCTCGAATCCACCGAAATGATGGCGTCCTCGGCGATCTCGACGATGCCCTCGA
>Ga0126371_10006799_pt1 | contig 10201 bp, 9 predicted proteins | sample PanSoiMetaPlot_4_FD_110145 | JGI IMG/M metagenome (GOLD analysis project Ga0126371, IMG submission 110145) | Tropical forest soil microbial communities from Panama - MetaG Plot_4 | ecosystem: Environmental > Terrestrial > Soil > Tropical forest > Bulk soil | place: Panama | collected 2016-02-17
CTGGACAAAATGGCTCTCTCCGACGGGGCCGGCACGCTGCTGAAGCTCGGCCTCGCGCTGATTCTGATCGGGCTGGGCTTCAAGGTAGCGGCCGCTCCGTTCCAGGTGTGGACGCCAGATGTTTACGAAGGAGCACCCACGCCGGTGACCGCGCTTTTTTCCGCGGGCCCCAAGGCTGCGGCCTTCGCACTGTTGTTGCGGATTTTTGCCACCGTGCCTGCGGCCACCAGATACTGGTTCTGGGCATTCTGGGTGCTCGCGGCGCTGACCATGTTCGCGGGAAACCTCGGCGCGCTGGTGCAGACGAACATGAAGCGGCTGCTGGCCTACAGCTCGATCGCGCATGCCGGATACATTCTGGTGGCCTTTGCGGCCGTCACCTCCATGGCGCAAGGCGGTTCGGAGGAAGCCGCCCCGGCATACGCCGCTGTTCTGTTCTACTTACTGAGCTACGCGCTGGTGAAGCTCGGGGCGTTCACCATCGTTTCGCAGCTCGGCGGGCCGGGTGAAAAGAATCTTTCGATGGACGACTATGCCGGACTTTCCGAGCGCCAGCCGTTCGTCGCCGCGATGCTGAGCATCTATTTGTTATCGCTGCTCGGACTGCCGGTGACGGCGGGGTTCTTCGGCAAATTCTATATTTTCAAGGCGGCCGTGAATTCGCACCTTATTTCGCTAGCCGTGCTCATGGCCATCAACAGCGTGATCGGCGCTTACTACTACTTGCGCGTGATCGTAGTGATGTACATGCGTGAACCTAGCGCGGAAGCGGTCGCGGCGGGCCCGGTGCCCTTCCCGATCGGTGTGAACGCCGTTCTGCTCATTACCTTTGTGGGCACGATTCTGTTTGGTGTGTACCCCAATCCCGTCATCAACTTCATCCTGCGGCCCGCCCTGCTCGCCCACTAGGCTTGCCGGTCCCGAGCCTCCCCTGAATACCTTTTTGTAAGTGTTGCGCCGAAGCTTTGAATCCTGGCTAAATCCTTTAGCATCAGCGGCTCCAAAAGGACCTCGGAAAACGGCCCGGGGATTCGGTCTCCGGGCCGTTGCGCTTTTGAGTGATAACCGGGACGGGCTCGAGGCCCGCCCCTTGACCGGAAGGCAGGCGTTAGACCTTAAACGCGATCATCGCCAAGGTGAACAGCACCAGCGTCTCGACGAACACCAGGCCGAGAATCATGGCCGCGCGAATGGCACCCGCAGCTCCCGGGTTGCGCGCCATGCCTTCGCACGCCGAAGAAGCGATGCGGCCCTGTGCCAGGCCGCAACCAAACGCGGCAATGGCCATGCCGAAGCCCACGGCGATTCCCGAGAGCGCCTTGCTGCTGGCCCCCGCCGGCTCTTGCGCAAACGCGGCCGGCGCGAACATGGTGACCGCGACGAGCATCATCAACATCCACACCCACTGCTTTTTCATCACTGCCTCCTATAAAGCCGCCAGGAGGTGGTTCCCGGGCACCGTGCAGCCGGGCTCACGCTGAAGCGGCAAACCGAAAACTCGATCAGTGCTCTTCCGCGGTGGCCAGCCCCAAATAGACGGCGGGAAGAACGGTAAACACATAGGCCTGGATCACGGACACGAAAATGTGCAGGCCAATGAACAACACCGGGATGGTCGCCGGGAAAACGGCGAGCACCACGCCGAGCACCGGAGACTTGCTCCACCCGAAGCTCGCGCCGCCGGCGAGTAGGCCCAGGAAAATCACGTAGATCAGGTCGCTCGCGAACATGTTGGCCCACAGACGAACGGTGAGAGAAAGAATGCGCGCGGTGGTGCTGACGACTTCGACAGGAAAGAGCAGGATCGCCAGGGACCAGCCGGCCAAGTCCTTAGGGGAACCGGCAAAGCTGAGCAGGTAGCCGCCAACGCCGTGGCGCCGCGCTCCCTGCAAGTTGAAATAGATAAACGTGAGAACGGCGCAGGCGAGCGGGACGGTCACATCGCCTGTCGGAGCCTTCAGGAAACTCCCAGGAAAGGCGCCCATGAGATTGCCAAGGAGCACAAACACGGAAACGCTGCCCACAAACGGAATAAATTCGCTCGCGCCGTGGAGGACGTTTTCCTCCAGCAGATCCTTGATGCCGAAGCCCATGGGATTGGTAAGCAGCATCTCCGCCACCTGCTGCATGGCGCCAGGCTTCTCCACCGAGAGCCGCGAGCGCAGCACGAGGGCGAGAATCGTGCCGATGATCACCACAACGACAGCCATCACGACATGCTCGGGGATGGGCCGCTCGGGATGGTTCGGCTGGATGTGCAAGGCAGCCAGCAGCGCCAGGGCCAAGTGCCCCAGGTGATGATTCACGAATTGCGTCAGCCAAGCCGCCTGTTCATTCATTCGTCAGTCCACCGGACGCAGGATTTCCCACACACTCGCCGCAATCGCCGCCGCTGCCAGAGCGCAAAAACCCAAAATCATGCTGCCAAGGGGAACGTGTATAAACTCAAAAATAACATAGACCGTGAGCCCCAGCAACCCGTAGCGAAAGAGCGCGGCAAGATAGGTGGTGGGTGGGACTTTGGGTTTTTCGCGGCCTTCCTGGGCGGTGGAAACCGTAGCGAGGGCGTCCGCCGCGCGCTTCAACCAGCGGAAGTTCAGCCATCCCAACGCGGTCCCAATGGCTAATCCAGCGGCCCATAGCCGGTAGCGGAGCACGGCGGCCACCGTCGTTGCGACCAAGCCGAAAAGGAGAGTCAGCCAACCGATGCGCCGCTCGGTGTGTCGGCCGATCGAGCCATCGGCCCGGTCAGCTAGCTTGCCTACCATGGTTATTCACTCGGCAGACGCCGCAGAACTTCACGCACGCCGGCAAAAAAGCCCAGCGCACCGAGGATTAGCGTCAGCCATGGCTTTGTGTGCAGCCAGCGGTCCAGGAAATAGCCCATCGCCGCTCCAACGGCGATGGGACCCACCAAAGTGAAGGGCAACTCCAGGGCAAGCGCCGGCCCGGAGGCAAATTCCCTTGCTCTTTTCTTTGCCGGCGCCGATGGAGTCTCGTCTGGCTTATCGTCCGAGGGCATATTGAGCGAGCCGCGTGAACGGCTCAGGATACAACCCCGCGGCGAGGGTGACAAACGCAGCCACGCTGAGCGCGACAGCCTGAGCGTTGCTCATGACCGGGCGTGGTGCCTCGCCGGGCGCCTTGAGCCAGGCGTGCACCACGATGCGGAAGTAATAGTAGAGCGCGGGGACGATGTATAGCACGGCGAAGACCGCGAGGATCGGATGTTTCGTCTCGATGAGCGAGAGGAAAATGAAGTACTTGCCCATGAAGCCGGCCGTCGGAGGAATGCCCGCGAGAGAAAGCATGAAGATCAGCAGCAGCAAAGCGGATGCCGGACTGCGCTGGTACAAGCCGTTCAAATCCTCGAGTTCTTCGCCGATGAGCCCCTTCTGCCGCAGCACAATAAGGATCGCAAAAGCGCCCGCGGTCATGAAGATATACGCCAGTAGGTAGTATCCGATCCCGGTCATTGCCGTTTTGTTCCCGGCGACCAGGCCAAGCAGCACATAACCCACGTGTGAAATGGAAGAGTACGCCAACAGGCGCTTCACGTTGGTCTGCGTCAGCGCCGCTAGATTGCCCCAGGTGAGCGAGGCAACGGCGATGCCTGCGACCAGATACATCCAGTTTACGTGCGTGCCTCCGAAGACCACCAGGAACAACCGGAGAAGCAGAGCAAAGCTGGCGGTCTTGGATGCCACGCTGACGAAAATCGTGACTGGCGTCGGTGCGCCCTCGTAGACGTCCGGCGCCCACTGGTGAAACGGCACGGCCGCAATCTTAAAGAACAGTCCGACCGCCACCAACACAAACGCGAGAACCGGGAGCAATTGGAGCAGGAAGGGATCAAACTGCGGGGTCGCGGATTGCGGATGATGCAAAAGAGAAGTGATGAAAGCATTCCGTTGGCCCAGCGTTTCCCCGATGGCGTCAATATTTGTGGACCCGCTTAGACCGTAAAGCAGAGAAAAGCCATAAGCCAGGATCCCCGAGCTGAATGCCCCTAGCAGTACGTATTTCAACGAGGCTTCATTCGAACGCCTCTCCCGACGCAGGAAGCCGGTCAGAACGTAGAAGCTGAGGGCCATGGTCTCGAGACCGAGGAACATGACAATGAGGTCAAAACCCGAGGCCATGAACATCATTCCGACGCAGGCAAACAGCAGAAGCGCGTAGTATTCACCTTCCTGCTCTTGTTCAATTTCGAGGAACTTCACGGAGAGCAGAATCACCAACGCGGTAGCAGCGAGAAAAAGCGCGGCAAAGAAAAGAAAGAAGGGATCGACGATGACGGAGTCGTGAAATCCGAGCAGCGAGCCGTTCACCGCTACCGGGATGCGCAGTTTCCAAACCGTGTAAGCGCTAAAAGCAGTTCCCGCCAGCGCCAACGCGGCGTTCAGGTATCTTTCTTTCACGCCGACCGTGAAATCGATCAACAGGATGCCGAGACCGAAAAGCGTGAGCTCGATCTCGGGGAGAATGACGGCTCCGTCTCCCTGCAAGTAATCGGTCACCGCTCTGAGAAAAGGAATGTGCATAGGCATCGTGACGGCTTATTTTGCTTCCACCGCCGCGGCAGGAAATCCCGCGGCGGGCAATTTCGCGCGCTCCATTTGATAGAAGTTGGGATTCACCTGCTCGACGATTTTCTGCACCGGCTTTTCAATCAGCGAGAAAAATGGCTTTGGATAGATGCCGATCCAGAAAGCCAGGAAAACCAGCGGGACGAGCGTGGCCATTTCGCGGAAGTTCAAGTCCGGCAGATGTTCGTTGACGGGCAAAGTTACCGGGCCGAACATCACACGCTGGTAGAGCCAGAGCAAATACGCCGCGCCGAGAATCACTCCGAGGGTGCCCCAGGCGGCCCAGGCCTTGCTGACCTGAAAGGCGCCTTGCAGGATGGTGAACTCCCCGATGAAGCCGTTCAGCAGCGGCATGCCCAGTGAGCTGAGGCTGATGATGAGATAAATCGCCGCGAAATTCGGCATGGGGGTCGCCAGTCCGCCGAATTCGGAGATCAAGCGCGTGTGCCGCCTCTCGTAGAGCACGCCAACGATCAAGAAGAGCGCGCCCGTGGAGATACCGTGGTTGATCTGCTGAAGCACGCTTCCCGCCAAGCCATTCGGCGTAAGGGCGAAAATTCCCAACGTGCAGAACCCCAGATGGCTGACCGAACTGTATGCGATCAGCCGCTTCATGTCTTTTTGCATGAGGCAAACCAACGCACCGTACACAATGGCGATCAGAGAAAGCACGATAACAATCCTGATGATGTTGGAGCGCATGGGTCCATCGGCAGGCAGCAAGGGCAGCGAAAAGCGGATGAAACCGTAGGTGCCCATCTTCAACAATACGCCGGCCAGAATGACCGAGCCCGCGGTGGGAGCTTCGGTGTGCGCGTCCGGCAGCCAGGTGTGGAACGGGAACATCGGCACTTTGATGGCAAACGCGAAGAAGAAGCCCCAGAAGAGCCAGACTCTCAGAGGATCGGAAAAGTGCTGTGCCGCGGCGAGGAGCGTCGGAACATCAAAGCTGCGCGTCCCGCCCGGAGCCACTGGCGCATAGAAGTACAGCGCCAGGATGCCCAGCAGCATGATTACCGATCCCGCCAGGGTGTACAGGAAAAACTTGATGGCCGCGTAAAGCCGGCGGTCGCTTCCCCAAACGCCGATGAGGAAGTACATGGGAACGAGCATGACTTCCCAGAAAACGTAAAAGAGGAAGAAGTCGAGCGCCACAAACACGCCGATCATGCCGGTCTGCAAGAGCAGCAGCAGAATGTAATACTCCTTGGTGCGTTGATGGATGGCGCTCCAGGAAGAAAGGATGGCGATCATGCCGAGGAACGTCGTGAGCATGACCAGCAGCAGGCTGATGCCGTCGATACCGAGGTGATACCTCGCGCCAATCGAAGGAATCCAGGAAACGTTTTCCTGGAAGGAAAACGCCTCGCCCCCCGGCTTCCACCAGAGTACCAGGGGGAGCGAAACCGAAAAACCGAGCACGCCAAAAAGATTGCCGCCGATGCGGTGCGTCAGCTCCATCTCGCGAGGAATAAGCAGCAGAAGAATCGCGCCTGCGAGCGGCGTGAACAGAACTACGCTCAAGATGTGATTTGCAAAAAAGTCCATGCTTCGCCTCTCAGCGCGCTCCGCGCAGCACTACATGGAGATGCTGTTGGTAATACGCCAGAAGAATGGCCAGCCCGATCAGAATGAACAGCGCATAGCTTGAAAACGTGCCCGTCTGCAGGAAGCGGATCGGGAAGCTCATGAGCTGGGTCAACCTAGCGCCAAAGTTGAGCAGCCCGTCGATGATCCATTTGTCCCACCACATAGAAAGCGTGGAACCGAAGCGCGCCAGCCAGCCCGTGCCATCCACGCCGACGCCGTCGATGACTTTCGCGTCAAACCGCCCGAGCAGGGTGCCAAGATCCTTGGTGCGGTTCACGAACAGGGCGTCGTAGATCTCGTCCACGTAATATTTGCGGAAGAGCATCCGATAGAATCCCTTCATTTTCGCGGCAACCACTTCGGCAGCGAACCGCTTGGTGCGATAGAACTCGTAAGCAAGCCAAATGCCAGCAACCGCAATGGCGATGGAGGCGACCATCAAGAGATATTCCCTTGGCGAGCTCTGTGGAACCGCTTTCGCCAATTCCGTCGTCCCGGCGCTGAACATCACGGGTTCGAGGAACTTTTCGAATCGATTGCTTCCGCCCAAGGATGCAGGCCAGCCGATCCATCCGCCAACCACGGAAAGCCCGGCAAGAATCATCAGCGGGATGGTCATCGTTTGCGGCGACTCGTGAATGTGCTTTTGCGCGTGATCGTCCGCACGGGAATACCCGAAAAACGTGAGGAACACCAATCGGAACATGTAAAACGCAGTCATGCCCGCGGTGACGAAACCGACAATCCACAGAGCCGGATGCCGTTCGAAGGCGCGCCCGAGAATCTCATCCTTACTGAAAAACCCCGCCAGCGGGGGAATCCCGGCGATCGCCAGCGCGGCCACGAAGAAGGTCCTTGCCGTGACAGGAATCCTGTTCCACAGGCCGCCCATCTTTTGAATGTCCTGTTCGCCGGACATGGCGTGAATCACGCTGCCTGCGCCGAGGAACAACAGCGCTTTGAAGAAAGCGTGCGTCATCAGGTGGAAAATGCCCGCGGCAAAAGCTCCCGCGCCCAGTGCGAGAAACATGTAGCCGAGTTGGCTGATGGTGGAGTAGGCGAGAACTTTCTTGATGTCGTTCTGCACCAGGGCCATGGAGGCGGCAAAAATCGCGGTGACCACGCCGGTCACGGCGACCACATCCATGGCCTGCGGCGCCAGCTGATAAATGGCGTTCATCCGTACCACCATGTATACGCCGGCGGTCACCATGGTGGCCGCATGGATCAACGCGCTGACCGGAGTGGGCCCCTCCATCGCGTCGGGTAGCCACACGTAAAGCGGAATCTGCGCGGATTTTCCGGTGGCGCCGACAAAAAGCAGCAGCGCAATCGTTGTCAGCACCGGGGCGCCTGCCGCGAGCGCCTGTGCGCTTAACGCGCCGTTCAGCGCTTGGAGGATTCCCGAATTGGCTGCGACATCCGCAAGCCCGGCGGAAGTGAACCTAATCGTGCCGAACGTCACCGCGGTCAGCAAAATGCCGAGTATGAATCCCGCGTCTCCGATGCGATTCACGATGAAGGCCTTTTTGCCGGCATCGGAAGCGGATTTCCTCAGGAAGTAGAAGCCGATCAGCAAATAGCTGCACAGTCCGACGCCTTCCCAGCCCACGAACATGAGGAGCATGTTGTTTGCCAGGACCAGCGTCAGCATGGAGAACATGAACAGATTCATGTATCCGAAGAAGCGGTAGTAGCCGCCTTCATGGCCCATGTAGCCGATCGAGTAGATGTGAATGAGGAAGCCCACGCCGGTGACGACGAGCACCATCACGCAAGAAAGTGGATCGAGCAAGTATCCCCAGTCGGCGGTGAAGCGCACCAGATGCCCGTCGCTCGCTAGCATCTGGCCGGGCGTGAGCCATTCGAAAAGAATCTGCTGTGCGACACGGTTCTCGGGACCGGCGGACAACAGTTGCGTAACCGCGCCAAGCGCGAAAGCGAACGACACTCCCACGCTCCCGACGCAAAACACAGTAACGACGCTGTTCGGAAGACGCCGGCCCACCAACAGCATCAGCGCCGCCGTCGCCAACGGAAACAGCGGGATAAGCCAGAGATGCCCGAGGAAGTAGCCCGTCGGCGTCATGCGACTTGTATTCCTTCGCCCACGTGGTGGCGCGCTCCTACCACTTCAACAAATCCATTTCGTCTTCAAGAACGGTTTCGCGGTTCCGGAAGAATGCGATGACGATCCCGAGCCCCACCGCAGCTTCGGCGGCGGCATCCGTGATGATGAACAGCGCAAATACCTGTCCGGCAACATCACCGTACAAGCGCGAGAAAGCAACCAGATTGATATTCACGGCGTTCAAAATCAGCTCGATGGACATCAGAATGACGATCACGTTGCGCCGTGTGACCACGCCGATCGCGCCAATGATGAACAGGGCGAGCCCCAGAAACAGATAATCTCCAATCGGAAGCATGCAGGCTTAGGTCCTTTTCTTTGCCATAACCACCGCACCAATCATGGCCACCAACAACAACACCGAAGCAATCTCAAACGGCAACAAATACGACGAGAACAAGCTCTTGGCCACCGCCTCTGAGTTCGGCGGCAATCTGTCGGCGGGTACCGCATTCAGGACCGGCACTCCCTGCCCGGGCATTTTCCTGCTCGACCAAAGCATCAGGCCCACCTGTGCTGCCAGCGCCAAAGAGATGAGCAGGGCCACCCACTTCTGCCGCGCGAATCGCATCTGCCGAACGGCCACATCGAGGTTGACCAGCATGATCACGAAAACAAAAAGCACCATGATCCCACCAACGTACAGGATGATCTGCACGATGAAGAGAAATTCCGCGCGCAGCTGCAGGAAGATTCCCGCGGTTGCCAGCAGCGCGGTAATTAGGAAGATGGCGCTATGGACGGCGTTGCGCCGCGTGACCGTCAGAATCGCGCTCACCACGGCGATGGCGGCGAAAAAATAAAAGATGGCTTGATCAAGCATAAGAATCCGGTGCCGCACCGGGCGCTTTCTGCGGCTCGTTTTTTTTCTCCAGGGCCAAGAAGAACAGAGCAATAATCAGCGCGATGATGGACGCGGGTATCGTGGCCAGAAGCAGCCACCAGCCATTCAGCTGGTAATACACCCCTACGATCATGGCGATCCCGATCAGCAGCACGTTGATGATGGACAAAGGGATCAGGAAATGCCAGCCGAGGCGCATCAACTGATCGAAACGATAACGCGGCAAGGTGAAACGCAGCCACATGAAGAAATAAATGTAGGCGCTGACTTTGAGAATGAACCAGAAGCCGCCGTGAATTCCCTCGTAAAACGGCTTCACCGCGGCGGCCAGGGACGGCTTCACAACTGGCACAAGCACCGGCGCGGCCAGAACCAAAGCCACGGCAAAACACAGGCCCGCCACCACCAGCATGAACAATTGCTGCACACGCGCGGGTTGCTTGGGCGCGCGCCTTAGACAATAAAGTCCGATGACCACCATTAAGAGCGGCGGAAGAAAATCAATGAAATCGAGCCAGTGCGTTCTCGGGAACGGCCGCAGCCAGCCGCCGAGGAATAAAGTCGTCGCCACCGAGGCGACAACAATCATGTTCGTGTATTCCGCGAGAAAGTAGAGCGACCAGCGAAAGCCGCTGAATTCGGTCATGTACCCGGCCACCAGTTCGGACTCGGCCTCGGGCAAATCGAACGGCGCCCGATTGGTCTCCGCAATAGAGGCCACCAAATACGTGAAAAACGCCACGGGCGCAAGCAATCCGAACCAAATGCCCTGGTTGCGCTGGGCTTCCACGATCGAAGTGATGTTCAGAGTGCCGGCAAAGAGCAGCCCGCACACGAGCGCCATGCCCGCCGCGGTTTCGTAGCTCACCAGTTGTGCAGAACTGCGCAGTGCGCCGATCAGCGAATAATGGCTGTTCGACGCCCAGCCTCCCAGCACGATGCCAAAAATCCCCATCGCGCTCACGCCGACGACAAAAAGAATTCCGATGTTGATGCCTTTTGCGATTTGGAAAGCAGGACCGATCGCCAGACCGGCGATCGCCAGCA
>Ga0126371_10006800_pt1 | contig 10199 bp, 5 predicted proteins | sample PanSoiMetaPlot_4_FD_110145 | JGI IMG/M metagenome (GOLD analysis project Ga0126371, IMG submission 110145) | Tropical forest soil microbial communities from Panama - MetaG Plot_4 | ecosystem: Environmental > Terrestrial > Soil > Tropical forest > Bulk soil | place: Panama | collected 2016-02-17
CCTGATCAGGTTCGAGGTAGTGCCGGCATTGGCAGTGAGCGTGAATTGCGGTAGCTGAGCGGCGACGGCGACGCCGATCTGGGCGCTGGCCGCGTGCAGCTGTGCTTCGGCCGATTGCACATCCGGGCGCTGCTCGACCAGTTTTGACGGCAGGCTTACCGGCAAGTCCTGCGGCAATTGCAGCGAAGCGAGCTCGAATTTTTCGGCGGGCTCCTGACTGGGGAAGCGGCCGATCAATGCAGCCAACAGGTCGCGTTGCACGGCCAATTGCTTCTGTAAGGGCGGCAATGTTGCTTGCGCCTGCGCCAATGTCGCTTCGACCGCGGCGACCTCCGCCCCGCTACCTGGCCGAGTGCGAATTGCTTGCGCAGAATCTCGAGTGCCTGCGTTTCGATCTTGATGATCTCTCCCGTCGCCGCGATTTGGCCGCGCAACGACGCCTCTTGCACTGCGGCAGCGACGACATTCGAGGTTAGAGTGAGATAGGCCGCCTCAAGCTGAAACCGCTGAAACTCTGCCGTCGCGCCGAGCGATTCGACCTCGCGCCTGGTGCCGCCGAATACGTCCGGCGCATAGGCCACGACCACCTGGCCGGTGTAGAGGGTGAAAAAGGGCGAGCCTGAGGAGGCAGCCGTAAAGACGACACCGGTCGCGGTCTTGTTGCGGCTGGGCGAGAAACTGGCTGTGACGGTCGGGAAGAAGGAGCCTTGCGCGGCGTAGACATTCTCCCGCGCCTGACGCAGCGCTGCTTCGGCCGCCGGCAGGGTCGGGTTGCCCTTCAGCGCCTGCTCGATCAGGGCATTGAGCGCCTCCGAATGAAACAGTGTCCACCATTGGCCCGGAATGTCGAGATCCTGGACCAACCACTGCGCCTCGCCGCCCGCAACATCTGTTGAGCTGGTTTGCTCGGCGAGAGGTTCGCGTGTGTAGCGGTCCACCTCCGGCGCTGGAGGCCGCGCGAAGTCGGGCCCGACGGCGCAGCTGAGGAGAGGCAGACCGGCTGCCGCCAGAGCGAGAATGCGCGAGGGTCTCGGTGGACGCGCCACGCGGGGATTATTCAGCCGGGGCCGGGTGAGGTTGCGGCTCCTCGACGAATTCCCGTCGTCGCGAAAAAAGATCAATCAGCACCGGCAGCACTAGGAGGGTCAGCATGGGCGCGAGCAAACTGCCGCCGACAACGGCGATCGCGAGCGGCCTTTGCACTTGCGAGCCGATGCCGGTAGACAGAGCTGCTGGTAACAGACCGACGCAGGCAATAATACAGGTCATCATTACCGGGCGCATCTGTACCGCGCAGGTTCGCATGATCGCCGCGCCGCGGCCAAGCCCCGCCTCAATCTGTCGATTGAAATAGCCGATTACGATAATCCCGTTCATTGCCGAGATGCCGAAGAGCGCAACAAAGCCGATCGCTGCAGACACGCTGAACGGAGTGTCGGTGAGGACGAGGGCAAAGACGCCGCCGACAAGACCCATGGGCACTGCTGCGGCTGCCAAAAGCATGTCGCTGGCTGAGCCGAAATGCAGGAACAGGAGCATGCAGATCAGCGCCAAACTCAGTGGCGCCGCCACTGCAAGCCGTCCGATCGCCTCCTGCAATTCGCCGAATTCACCGACCCATTCGAGGCGATATCCGGCCGGCAGCTGAACCTGCCTCGCGATCTCCTGTTGGGCTTCACGTACCGCGCCGCCGAGGTCACGCCCGCGCACGCTGAACTTGATCGGTAAGTAGCGCTCCTGGTTCTCACGATAGATAAAGGAAGCGCCCGAAACGAGCCGGACGGAAGCGACATCCGTAAGAGGGATCTGCACGATGCCATTTCCGCTTGGGTTCGGGGCGCCGATCGAGATGCGGCGGATGGCCTCGAGGCTGGAGCGGAAGTGTGGCGCAAGCCGAACCACCATCGGAAAGTTCCGGTCGCTGCCTTCCTCATAGAGATTACCGGCTGCCTGGCCGCCGACCGCGGCGGCGACGGTCGAGTTGATATCGCTCGGGGTGAGCCCGTAGCGCGCCGCGCGGGCGCGGTCGACGTCGATTTGCACTGTCGGCTGGCCCAGCGAGTTCAGCACCGCGAGATCGGCAATCCCCGGCACCTTGCTCATCACTTCTTTGACCTTTGTGGCGGTCTTTTCAAGCGCGGCAAGATCATTGCCAAATAGTTTTACGGAGTTCTCGCCCTTCACACCCGATGCCGCTTCTTCCACATTGTCTTCGATATACTGCGAAAAATTGAACTCAACGCCGGGAAATGCGGCCGAGAGCGCGGCGTTCACTTGTTGGGTCAACTTCTCTTTATCGACACCGCTCGGCCAGGTATTAAAGGGTCTGAGAGGCACAAAAAATTCGGCGTTGAAAAATCCGGTCGCATCCGTGCCGTCGTCGGGACGTCCGTTTTGCGAGATCACAGTGATGACTTCGGGATAACTCTTTATCAAATGCCGCATGCGATTAACGTAATCGTTCGCTTCCTCCAGGGATACCGACGGGGGCAGTGTGGCGCGGATCCAAAAATTTCCTTCCTCGAGCTTCGGCAGAAATTCCAAACCGAGCGACGGTAGTAGCAGGGCGGCTAAACCGAGCAACATCGCGGCCGTGCCGAGGGTCACGATACGATTCGCGAGCGCGAATTGGACTGTTGCCCGATAGAGTCGACGCAGACCTTGCACTAGAAATGTCTCCAGTTCGTCCGCCTGATCGGGCAGCAATACCGCGCTCATGGCGGGTGAGATCGTGAATGTCGCGATCAGGCCGCCGGCTATGGCATAGGCGTAGGTTTTGGCCATTGGGGCGAAGATATGGCCCTCGACGCCTGACATTGTGAACAGCGGCAGAAATCCCGCAATGATGATCGCCGCCGAAAAGAAGATTGCCCGGTTGACCTCGCTGGCCGAGGCGAAGATCTCGACGAGCTTGCTCGACAACCCGCTCGCTCGCTTCGCCTCCTCCAGTACGTGCTGCCGCAATGGGGTGGGCGGCTCCGTCAAATGCCGGAAGATGTTCTCGACCATAATAACGGTTGCATCGACAACCAAGCCGAAATCTATCGCGCCGACGGACAGCAAATTTGCCGATTCGCCAAGTAGCACCAGAATCGTGATCGCAAAGCACAATGCGAAGGGGATCGTCGCCGCAACGATCAGCGCGCTGCGGAGATTGCCCAGGAACAACCACTGCACAAAGAAGATCAGTATGATCCCAAACACCATATTGTGCAGTACCGTATTGGTCGTGATGCTGATCAGGTCACTGCGATCGTAAATCCGCTCGATCCGCACACCTGGCGGCAAGATGCCGGAATTATTTATCTTCTCGACTTCCGCCTCGACGTGGCGGATCGTGGGCATGCTCTGCTCGCCCCGCCGCATCAAAACGGTGCCCTGGACGATGTCATCCTCGCCGTCTTGGCCAGCGATGCCGAGACGCGGCTGGTGACCGGCGGTAACGGTCGCGACGTCGCCGATCCGCACGGGAACGCCGTTGACGGCGGTGATCATCGTGTCGCGGATCTGATCCATCGAATGTATCAGACCGACCCCGCGCACGATGGCCGCCTGCGGTCCGAAATTGACGGTTTGGCCGCCAACATTGACGTTGCTATTGTTGAGCGCCTGTAGCACTTGCGGCAATGTGATGCCGCTGGCGAGCAACCGGTTTTGATCTACGGTTATCTCGTAAGTCTTGGTCTTGCCGCCCCACCCCGTGACGTCGATAACGCCAGGCACCGCCTTGAAGCGTCTCTCAAGGATCCAATTCTGGGTGGTTTTGAGATCGGTGACACTGTAACCAGGCGGTCCGACGACCCGGTATCTGTAGACCTCGCCAATCGGGCTCCAGGGGGAGATCTGCGGTGTTGCATTGTTGGGCAAGGGCCCTAGTTGAGACAACCGGTTTATTACCCATTGTTGCGCCTCATTATACGTGAAAGCGTAAGTAAATTGCACCTTGACGTCTGAGAGACCGAACAGCGAGATTGTTCGCACTGCTTTAACATTCGGTATTCCGGCCATCTGAACTTCGATCGGGATCGTGATATAGCGCTCGATCTCTTCGGCCGATTGACCGGGATTTTGCGTATTGATGTCGACGAGCGGCGGCACAGGATCGGGATAGGCCTCGATATTGAGTTTGACGAAGCTGGCAATCCCGACGCCGAACACGAACAACAGCAAAAACAACATCAGCACCCGCTGGCGCAGCGCAAAAGCAATCACACCGTTCATCGCGACCCACTCTTAGTCGGTGCTCGCCGCGCGGTCGATGAACAGAGCGCCGCTGGTCACGATCTTTTCGCCCGGCGAAAGTCCGGCCAAGATCTCGACCATGCCGTCGGTGCTCCGCCCGGTGTGCACCGGACGGACGGCAATCGTTCCGTCCTCACCGGCCACCCAGACCCGCGCTGTGTCGCCCTCATACACAATCGCACGCGTGGGTACCGCAGGCGCGGTCTCGGCCTCCCCGGTGATGATGCTGAAATTTGCAAACATACCTGGCTTCAGTGCGCCGTCGGGATTTTCAACATCTGCACGTACCGCCAGCCTGTGCATGTTGGGATCGATCGACGGCGCAACCCATGAGATTTTGGCCCTGAAGACGCGGCCGGGAAACGCAAGGACATGCACCTCCACCGGCTCTCCAACCCGCATCAGCGGCGCATCCACCTCTCGCACGTTTGCGATTAGCCAGACGGTCGACAGATCGCCGATCGTGTAGACCGGATTGGAGGCGCCGAGGGTTGCGCTATTGATGAATTGGCCCAGCCCGACCTGTCGTTGCGTGATCGTGCCGCCGATCGGGGCCGACACAATCGTGTAGGAATTGAGCTTCTGCGTCGGCTGAGCTTCGAGCGAGGCGATTTCCGCATCGCTCTTACCGAGGATGCGCAGCCGGTTTCGCACCGCATTGAGGGCGATCTCGTCGGCGCGGACGGTGTTTTGTGCCGCCACAAGGTCGGTCTGGGCTTGCTGCCAATCCTTCAGCGCGCCCCCCTGCGCCAGATACAGCTCGTGCGCTCGCTTTTCGTTGGTCTGCGCTTGTGCGAGTTGAGAGCGGGCGGTTTGCAGGTTAGCGATCGCGGTGACCAAGTCATTTTGGGCCTGCACAAACTCGCTCGCTTGGATCGCAAATAGCGGCGCGCCTGCGTCGACGTGGTCGCCGAGCTTAGCGATCAGTTTGATCACCCGTCCGGAATAGGGCGAGAATACCGGCGTGGTGAGATCGTCATCAATTGCGATATTACCTTCAGTAACTTGCTCCGGACGGAAACTCAGGAGACGGACAGGCTCGATTTTGAACCCTGTCCACTGCTCCTTGGTGGGCGTGAAAAGGCCCGGCGCTGCAGCCCATCCGGCCTGCTTAGCGCGCTCGGCCTGATCCGCCGCGTTCTTCCCGATCACCGGCCAGACAAAAATTGCCACGCCGACGATCAGGATGACGGCGGCCATCAGAATGAGTTGCGTAAGGGGCGATAGTTGCCGGTGTAGGAGGGACATCCGCGAGATATCCTGTGCGATGAAGTGCTCGCGAAGGCTGGTTCTTGCGCGACAGCCCGCTCTGCCGGGGCATCCGCAAGCGCCGATCAGCGGGCTACCAGCACTCCTTACAGCCGAACCTGATTTATCTATTTATCGAAAAGCGATGAAGATCGCCAGTCCGCCCTGGACCTAATCGATCGGTACCCCCCAACACCTGTCAACGCGAAAAGGCGCTCGTCTAGTGAATACGGGCGGTTTGGTCGCGTCCGCGCGATAATCCATTCCCAACGCCTTGGTCCTGGGCATTCGATCCGCTATCACATTCTAAAAATATCGCAGCGGAGTTGTGCATGGCTGAGCCCGATCATGTCGCCCTGCTCCGACAGGGCACTGCCGCCTGGAACGCATGGCGCGGGGCGAACCCGTCGACCCGTCCCGAGCTTCGAAAGGCAACCCTTAATCGGGCAAATTTGAGTGAGGTGATTTTCAGCGCTTCTGACCTCACCGGAGCCGATCTCAGTGGAGCCACTCTCAGCCGAGCGAATTGTGGCCGCGCGATTCTCAGTGGGGCCAATGTCAGTAGGGCAAATTGCAGCGAGGCAGATTTCAGCGGAGCTGACTTGACGTCGGCAAACCTTAGCCTTGCCAATTTTACAGGTGCGAACCTAGCCAACACCGACCTCACGGGAGCGAGCCTCAGCGGTGCGCTCCTCCGGGGTGCAAATCTCGGCGGTGCGCATCTTGTGTCGGTCAATCTCAGCGGCGCAAATCTGAGTGGAGCGTATCTGAGCAATGCCGACCTCAGCGGAGCAAACCTTCGTAGTGTCGACCTCAGCAGAGCGAATTTGATTGGGGCGAAGCTCGACACGGCAAATTTGAGCCTGGCCGATCTTTCCAGTGCGAACCTCAGTGGCGCAGATCTCAATTGCGCGGACCTCAGTGGCGCGAACCTTCACAGAGCGAATTTGAGCCTGTCGAATTTGAGCAATGCGGAATTGACCGGGGTGCGGTGGCAGCTGCGCGCAATGCGCGGATGTTATCTGGGGGTCCGCGGTCTCGAATCGTGCTACGGCAACGCCCTCTTCAAGCGCGCGGCAGCCGATCAGGACTTTCTCGACACTCTGGAGGCGCATTTGAAGGGCTCTCGCCGGATGGCGCTGTTTCGAGCCTGGGGCTTGATCGATTATGGGCGCAGCCTCTTCCGAGTCGCGGCGGTTTCATTTGGCGTGGCCGCCCTTTACGGTGCAATCTACCGGATCTTCCCCAATATTCTCGACTACAAGGATAGCGCCAATAGTTGGTTTACGCCGTATTATTTCTCGATCGTCACGTATACGACCCTTGGATTCGGCGACGTGAAGCCGGCAAGTCTTGTGGGCGAAATCGTTGTCTGTAGCGAAGTGATCCTCGGGTACACAACCCTTGGTCTCTTCTGTCCGTCCTCGCCCAGAGCATCGCACGCCGCAGCTGAGCCGGCTACGCGGCGAGGATCACGTCTGCGGCTTTTTCGGCAATCATGTACACGGCGCTGACGATAAAAAAGCCCGGGATGCGTGGAAAGACTGACGCATCGACGACACGCAATCGTTCAGTGCCGTGCACGCGGAAATCGCTGCCGAGCACACCGCCGTTTTCCCGAGGCCCGATCGGGGAGGTGCAGGACGCGTGGTGGCCCCACGCCGTCGTGCGGACGTAGTCTTTGAGTTGCTCGTCACTCTGCAGCGCATCGCCAGGCTGTTCCTCCTCGGCGATGACACCGTCAGTCTTGAGCTGCGCTGTCAGTGTTCGCACAAAGCGAAGCCCGGCGACGACCGAGTCCAGATCCTCTCCCGCCTCGTCGGTACCCTCCTCGAAATAATGGAAATTGATCAGCGGCGTGTCCCGGGGGTCGGTCGAGCGAAGCACGACCTCACCCGCACGGTTTTGCGTGTGCGCCTTCAGGATCGCCCAGGTCAGGTAATTAGGCTTGGTAATGGCAAGCGAGGAATAGCCGGGGAAATAGCCGCCGAACAGCCCGACGAGCGCAAAGCAGAAGAGATCGGGGAGCGGGCGCTCGGGTCGAGATTTGAGGATGGCCGCCAGAACTGCGCCGTTGCTCGTATAGAGGCCTTCACGCTCTTCGGCCCATTCGCGATAAGGTGCGTCGCCTCGGCTGAATGTGGCGCCTTCCAGAACGTTCCAGCGCTCGAAATTCATGCGGTGGACGACGCCGACCTCATAGCGATCCTGCAGGTTCTTGCCAACGCCCGGCAGCTCCACCCGTAACGGAATGCCGAGTGGCTCCAGTACCTCGCGCGGGCCGATCCCGGATAGCATCAGAAGCTGCGGCGTGTTGAACGCGCCGCCGCATAAAATGACTTCTCGCGCAGCCAGCGCTTCGCGGCGTTCGCCTGCCGATGCGGCCGGATGGCCGTGCGCGCGGTAAAGCTGGGCGCCTTTCAGATATTCGACACCGGTCGCGCGGTTGTGTTCGTCGAACAGCACGCGGGTGACGAGCGCATCCAGCTCCACGTGAAGCCGGTCCGGGTGTTTTTGCGCCGTCTCCAGCACCCGCTCGCGCGCGCCCATCCGCGCGTGATTGCGCGTGGCGAGCGGCGTGTAGCGTACGCCGACGGCATTCTCCGTTACCAGACGCCAGTCGTTCGGGTCGGCCTGTGCTTCCACGAGGTCGACGAGCCTCGCGACAGGCTGACCGATTTCGTCAAATGCATTTCCGGCGGAGTGCAGCAGTACTTGAACCAGCCCCAAATCGCCGAGTGCCGCTGCAGGAACGGCTTTTTCAGCGTGCAACCAGCCGTGCCAGCCGTGGCGCGACGGGTTCGGGCCCACCGCGGCGAGCAGGCGCTCGAGCGGTCGATGATGGCAGTTTTCAAGCCTCATAAAGTAATTACGCATCGACTCTGCGTTCCACGACGCGTCGCCCGTCAGGCTCGCGATCCCGTCCCAATCCGCATTGTGCGGGTAGACGAGGATCATCGCGTTATGGGCCGTGCACCCTCCCAACGTTCCGGCTCGGGGGTAGAGGATCCCGTTCACCGTTTCGCCGCGATATTCACGCCGGAATTTTGGATCCTTCTCTTGCATCGCGTCGGAGGCATAGTGCCGAACAAAGAAATCCCACCGCATCGCGTCATTCTCGCTTGCGAAGCCGTGGAAGGACGGCACGTCGTAATCGTCCGGCAGGCGGTTGATGCCCGGCGTGTCGTCATTGGTGCCCGACAACTGGCGGGGATCACCACCTGCTTCGAGCAGCAGCACACTACGTTCTGCCTCGGCAAGACGCGCCGCGAGCGTTCCACCCCCGGCGCCGGAGCCGACAACGATGTAATCGAACCGGCGGCTATCACTCATCGATTTCCCCTGGGTGGGATGATCACGAACCTAAAACGTCTTCAGGAAAGCTATCAGCGCCTTTTTGTCCGTATCGCTTAGGTCAGAGCCGAAATAGTGACCACGGTTGACGACGTAATCCGGGCATTTGCTCAGCGCAAAGAGCTCCTCGCCGACATTGGAGAAGACTCGCTTCGCTTGCTCGTCGCTGGCACCTTGCGGCAGCGCCTTGAGATCGCGGACCAACTGCAGCAACACCTTGATCACCGCCTTGTCACGCAACAGTCGCTCGCGCAGGCCGGGCGCCTGCGGCTGGGGATCGAAATTGGCCAGCAGGTCGACGGGCGTTCCGGCCGGAATCGGCCCGATTTCTAAGCCGCCCTCATTGAAGAGCTTCGGCGTCACCAGCTGCCAAAAATCCTGCGTGTCCTTCACGAGATCGGGTAAGTAGCCCGTCGGGATGCGCAGCCAACTCGTCACTGTCGTGCGATCGATGACGCCAGGGATCTTGTCACCCAGTACCGCATCCTTCTCCCGCTTCGCTGGCCAAAGCAACTTCGAGATCGCGTCGTCGAAGGAGGCCATACGCGCCTCGATCGACGGGCTCTGATTGAATCGGCCGACACTATTGTTGAGGAGGAACGGCGCAGTGGACCAGACGCTAACCAATGACGGCACGCGGGTATAGCCACGTCCGCCGGCTGGCATCTGAAACTGCCGAGAAGCTCCAGTGAACGGGTCGTAGACTGTTATCGCACCGACCGAAGGCAGCTCCTTGTACGAGGCGGAAGAAAAATTGTCCCAGATGTTGCCGGCTAATGCATTTGTCGCCAGCGGACTGCAGGCGTTGGTCTGCAACAAAGTGACCGGCACACGCATATCGTTCGATAGATAATTGTCGTCGAGAAAGTCACTGGCATTGACGATCTGCCGCATCTGCTGCCGGAAATCGTCGGTCCGGGTCCATTCCCAATACCGGTTCCAGCAGTCGAGATACCCGGGGCCGATGCACGTGGCGGGGTTGGTGGCAGTGCGCGGCTGGGGCGCCTTCCTCGAATGGCAAGCCGCGCAGTTATCGGCGAAAACGAGCTTGCCCTGCCGTACCGTTTCTGGCGGATCGTTAAGAAAACCCGCACCTCCCGGCGCATTTTTCAGCTTGTGCGGTTCGGACGCCTTGACGAGGAACAGCGCCATATTGGGGGTCTGGGCTTCGGTCGCATCCCAATAAGAAGAGTTGGCACGGGCCGTCGTGATCTCGATCGGGGTGACCGGCTTGCCGCCGAGGATCGGGTTGAAATGGCGCAGCCATTCCTCGCTGAACAGACCGATATTGAGGTAGACCCGGTTCAGCGCGCCCAGCGCGCCGACCGAATCGGCACCGTCCTTCAGAACGTGCG
>Ga0126371_10006801_pt1 | contig 10199 bp, 6 predicted proteins | sample PanSoiMetaPlot_4_FD_110145 | JGI IMG/M metagenome (GOLD analysis project Ga0126371, IMG submission 110145) | Tropical forest soil microbial communities from Panama - MetaG Plot_4 | ecosystem: Environmental > Terrestrial > Soil > Tropical forest > Bulk soil | place: Panama | collected 2016-02-17
AGCCTGCCAGCGCGATAGAATTCGATGGCCCTTCGCAAGGCATCCGATCGGTGGGCCGTCGCGTGCGACATCGATTGCGAGGCCCCGCGTCGCTCATTGACGTCAGCAAACCTGGAGTCACGCGCTCTCATGACTGACAATTCTCCCGTCCCCATCAATCGTAGCTTCCCCCTGATCTCGGCCGGAGTGTGTCTTAAGCGACAATCTCCCGACGAAGTCCGCGGGCGCGTGGCGGGTCGAGGCCTATCAGAAGGCGTCACACGACCGCTGCCCAAGGGAGACGTGTGAGGGCGCGTCCTTCAGCGCCGATTTTAACCTTGACGGACGGAGGACTCCGCCGCTGGTGGCCTTTGCCCCGATGACGCCATGAAGCCTTGTCATTGGGTGGCACAAATAGTGATTGCAAAGGCTTTCGGGGTTGGCCGCGGCGGCGCGGTCCACCATCGGGGAATAACTGCGTGGTGCGATCCATGGGCGCAAAAGCCAACTTAACAGGGCCGCCGATCGGGCGAGGCGGCTAAAGAATGTTCATCAGCGCCACGGTCATTGCGGGGAACGCCGCCAACCCGCCGGAGGGACGCCGCGATATCGCGCGCGGTTTTGAGGTGGCGAGAAGGTGGCAACAGCAGGGCAAATGGCGTGAGGCCGTGCAGGTCTACGGCAACGTTCTGACGGTCGAGCCGCGGCATTTTGGCTCGCTGTGCGGACCGGGCGCGGCTTACAGGCAACAGGGCCGGCGCGAAGAGGCGGTGGCGCTGTTTCGCCGCGCGGCGGCGAGCGCGCGGGATTCCGCCGATATTCAGAGCCCCTCAGGCCCGATGGCACCGGACCATGTCTGAGCGAACGCCGGTTGCCGCCCGTTATCGGCCGATCGACCTGGTGCAGGCGTATCACGATGCCGTGGCCGTGCACCAGCAAGGCCAGTGGGATGAGGCTGAGCAAATCTACGGGATCATTCTCGAACGTGAGCCCGATCACCTGGGGGCACTCTCCGGCCTGGGCTCCATTCGCAGACAACAAGGCAAAGTCGATGACGCCATCCGGCTATATCGACGCGCTGCCCGTGCGGCTCCGCATTCTCCCGATGCCCAGATGAGCCTTGGGATGATCTTCGCCGCGCTCAATCACCACAACGAGGCGGTCGCGTGCTACCAGGCCGCGCTGGCGATGCGCCCCAACCACCTTGATACACATAACAATCTCGGCAATGCCCTGCTCGCGCTCGGCCGTGCGCAAGACGCGCTCTCGCACTATCAGAAGGCCTTGACGATCCGCGAGGATCACGGGGAAGCGCATAATAATCTTGCCAGCGCGCTGAGCGCGCTCAACCGTCCGCAGGAGGCGGTCACTCATTTGCGGCGGGCGATCGCCTGCAAGCCTGGCTTTGTGGAGGCGCACATCAACCTGGGGCTTGTGCTCGCCCAGCTCGACCGCCACGAAGAGGCGATCGCGCAGTACCGGCAAGTGCTGGCGATCAAGCCAGACCATGCAGGGGCACACTGCAATCTCGGCAACGCGCTGTATGTGCTCGGTCGCGTCGAGGAGGCGGCAGCCGAATTCCGACGCGCGCTGGCCATCAACCCCGCGCTGGCCCAAGCCCACTGCAATCTCGGCATGTTGGTAGACGCGCGTGAGGGTCCCCAGGCGGCGATCGAGCACTATGAGCGAGCGTTGGCGATCCTGCCGGATTTCCTTGAGGCGCACCACAATCTCGGCCATGCGCTGCGCAAGCTCAAGCGCCATCCGGAGGCAATCGCGCATTCCGTCAAGGCGCTGGCCATCGCCCCCCCGCGCCGCACCGAGGTCCACAACAGTCTCGGGATCTCCCTTCAGGCACTCGGCCGCCACCGAGAAGCGATCGGCCAATACCAGCAGGCGCTCACACTCGACAGCAATTCTGCGGACGTTCGCAACAATCTCGCCACAGCGCTGCAGGGCCTCGGACAGTTCGAAGCAGCGCTCGCCGGCTATCAGGCGACGCTCACCATCAAGCCCGACCATGCGGACGCGCACAACAATATCGGGGTCGTACTCCAGGCGTTGGGACGTCTCGAAGAGGCCAGCCAAGCTTACGAACGGGCGACCAAGCTCGCGCCCCGAAACACCGAATTCCAATTAAACTTCGCCAATTCCCGGCGTTTTGCCCCGTCTGACCCGCGCTTGGCCGTGCTCCATTCGCTGGAAAGCGACCTGACGTTGTTGAGCACCGAACAGCAGATTCCGCTGTATTTCGCGCTCGGCAAGGCCTACGCCGACCTGGAAGAGCACCCGCGTGCGTTCGACTATCTGCTCAAAGGCAATGCGCTCAAGCGAGCCGGGCTAAACTACGACGAGGCGGCGACACTCAAGAGCTTCGAACGCATTCAAGCAACGTTCACGAGTGGGTTGCTGCGGGAAAAGTCCGGAGGCGGTGATCCTTCGCGGGTACCGGTGTTCGTTGTCGGCATGCCGCGCTCGGGCACCACGCTGGTCGAACAGATCCTCGCCAGCCATTCGAAGGTGTTTGGCGCGGGAGAGCTCGACACGTTCATAGGGGCCGTCTTCGCCATGGTGCACGCGAACGGCGTCCCCTACCCGGAGCTTGCCTCGACGATCTCGGCCGAAGCACTGCGCTCTCTTGGAGCACGTCATGTCGAACGCCTGAAGCAGGCTCCCGCGACGGCCGAGCGCGTTGTCGACAAGATGCCCTCGAATTTCTCGTATGTTGGCCTCATTCATATGGCGCTGCCTCATGCGCGCATTATCCATACGCGCCGTGACCCGCTCGATACCTGTTTGTCATGCTTTTCGATCTTGTTCACAAGTGAGCACGCGCACGCCTACGACCTCGGTGAACTCGGGCGCTTCTATCGCGCCTACGCGCAGCTGACGGCGCACTGGCGGAAGGTACTGCCGGCGGGCGTCATGCTCGAGGTCCAATATGAGGATGTTGTTGACGACCTCGAAGGGCAAGCCCGCAATATCATCGCCCATTGCGGCCTCGAGTGGGAGGACTCGTGTCTGGCCTTCCATGAGACCCAGAGGCCGGTCGAGACCGCCAGTGCGCGGCAGGTTCGCCAACCCATCTATCGCAGTTCGGTCGGGCGCTGGCGGTCCTATGCGGGCTTGCTCCAACCGCTGCGCCAGGCGCTGGGGTTGCCTGATGAGCAAGATGCGCCATTGGTGGTCGAGCGACGACCAAGCGGTGAACGCTGACGCCTTTTGCTGCCGTCGCGGATCCTTCACGCGGGCGCGCCGCGAACTCCTGCTCGCGGCGTTCAAGGTCGGCGAAGACGGCCGTGCGGCGCGAACGCCGGAGATGGCGTCGTGACCCACGGGAATCGCTGGCAGCGAGCTCTCGCAGACGGGAATCGCGATCGCCGGCGCGAACCCCCCATTGCCTCCATCAGCCCACAAAACCTTGCCAGCGTGCCCCGGCCTCGTTGAGGCACATTTGGGCAATCCTGTGTCGACAACCGCTCGCCGCAGAGCCACGCGGAGCGCGCCATTGCCGACCACGATCCGTGGTGCCAACCACGAGGCCTGTGACCATGCTTAAAGGCGCCCCGACGGCGACCGCCAGTGCCACGCCCGCAGAGGTGAACATTGCGGCGTCAACCTTTGCGACGGCGACCGGTCTGCACCAGCGTGGGAACTTGGGCGCGGCTCGACAACTTTACCGCGCAATTCTTGGCATCGTGCCGGAGCATTTCGGCGCCTCACGCGGTCTGGGAGTGATTTGGGGACAACTGTTGGGGCACGCCGCGCGGCAGAGGGCGCGCTCGCCCGACGCCCAGATCCGCGTCGGCGTGATCTTGGCGGGCCTGAACCGTCCCCAGCTGGCCATGACGTACTACCAGCAGTCCCTCATCTTCGCGCCCGCCCAGGCGGAGGTCTACAACAACATTGGCGCCGCCCATCATGTCCTTGGCCGGTTCGAGGATGCTTACCGCGCCTATGAGCAGGCCATCGCGCTGACGCCCGAAAAGGCCGCGATCCTACCTGGCCGACCTCAAACCGTTTACCACGACCAGTGACCCACGGCTCTTGGCGCTCGAGACACTCGCCGAGCCTGGCACATCGCTTGCTGCCGACGATGAAATCGCGATGCATTTCGCCCTGGGCAAGGCGTACGCGGACCTTGATCAGAACGAGCGCGCATTCCGCCATTTGGTAACCGCCAACGCGCTCAAGCGCCGGGGAGTGATCTACGACCAGCTCGACACGTTGCGGACGTTCGCAGGTATTCGCGCGGTGTTTGGCCGCGCGATCGACGTGAATTATGAAGAGGTTGTCGCCGATCTCGAGACGCAGGCACGGCGGATGGTGGCGCATTGCGGCCTGGACTGGCAGCCGCGATGCCTCAACTTCTACAACACGCCGCGCGGGGTGCGAGCCGCGAGCGCGACCCAGGTGCGTCAACCGCACTACCGCCACGATCTGGGCCGCTGGCACCGTTACCAGCAGTTCCTGGAACCGTTGCTGCAGGCCCTCAACGGCGCCGACGCCAAAGCATTGCCAACGGGGCATCGGTCATGCGGACCATCAGGCCCCTACCGCACCAAATCGCGAATGACTTCGGAGCAGCCAAAGGATACGGCCCGCGTCAGGATGTACTTTTGCGCCTCGGGCGGCAAACGCGCCCATGCGGTTCGCACCGTGCCGGCCGCCGCGAACCCCACAACCGCGAATTTTCCCAGGGCGTCGGTCAACGCCATCAGCTCGACGATCTGACAAGGCGGGCACCGCAACAGATCCGCGCTCAACTTCGTAACCGGGTGCAGCCCCTGGCGCGGCTTGCCGTGGCTCCTGCGGAGCTCCGAGAACCTGTCCGGATTGATCATGCCTCAATGTAGCGCCACGCCGTGCTTTTGACCACGGTCCTCCTTACCCGCCTAAAATCAGGGGCCCGTCAATTGGGTCGGATCTTTGAAGGGATTCACCCTCTGGTTGTTGATCTCTGGGCTAGCGAGGTGGCGCGGGACGTTGAGCGCGCCGCGATATAAGGTATCGCGGGTCATTCCTGTGCCAACGGTGAGCGATATCGATCAATGGACACGAAAGCAGACAGTATGCGGTTTGGAATCGGACAAGGGATCACGCGCAAGGAGGACCAGCGCTTTCTGACCGGTCGCGGGCGGTATGTCAGTGACATCGATCGGCCGGACCAGACCCATGCGGCCTTTGTCTATTCGCCGCATGCCCACGCCCTGGTGCGGTCGATTGACACCACGGCGGCGCAGGCGATGCCGGGAGTGATCGCCGTGCTGACGGGGCGGGACTGGGTCGACGACGGCCTCGGCACCATTGATCCGGAGATGATGCCCGAGGATCTCGGAGGTCCCAAGGGTTACCGCACCCAGCGCCTGCCGCTCGCCGCCGAGCGGGTGCGGTACGTCGGCGAGCGTCTCGCCGTGGTGATTGCGCGTACGGCGCTCGAGGCGCGCGATGCGGCCGAGCGGGTGGAGGTTGCCTATGAGGCGCTCCCGGCCGTGGTGCGGGCGACGGATGCGGTCGCGCCCGGGGCCCCGCGGATCTATGACGGGGCCGCCAACAATATCTCGTTTACTTTGCAAATGGGGAACGCTGAGGCGGCCGAGACCGCGTTTGCGACCGCCCATCACGTGACCCGCCTTAAGCTCTTCAACAATCGGCTCAACGCTTTCACCATGGAGCCGCGGGGTTGCATTGGTGAATATGACGAGGGCACCGACCGTTATACGCTGATCACCAGCACCCAGAATGTGCACGGGATCCGCCACATTCTCAGTCATGGCATTCTCAAAATCCCGGAGGCTCGGATCCGGGTCGTCGCGCGAGATGTGGGCGGCGGCTTCGGCATGAAAGGCCAAGTTTATCCGGAGGAAGCGGTCGTGGTGTGGGCGTCGCGCCGGATTGGCCGGCCGGTCAAATGGATCGCGTCCCGGGCCGAAGCCCTGCTGGGGGACAATCACGGGCGCGACCAAGAGGTCACTGCCGAATTGGCGCTGGCGGCCGACGGCAAGTTTTTGGGGCTGCGTTGGCAGGCGTTGCACAATGTCGGCGCCTATATCGAAGGCGCCGGCTGTGTGCCGATCGTGTTTTCGCTGCGCCTTGCTTCAACCGTCTACGACATTCCTGCCGTCAAGGTGTCAAGCAGCGCGGTTTTCACCAACACCGCCCCAACGGTGCCGTATCGCGGCGCCGGACGGCCGGAGGCGGTGTATATTATGGAGCGTCTGATCGACCAGGCGGCGCGCGAGCTAAATGTTGATCGCGCCGAACTGCGCCAGCGCAATTTCATCACGCCGGCTGCGATGCCCTACCAGACGCGGACCGGCTGGACCTACGATACTGGCGACTATGTGGCCGCCCTACGAAAATGCCAGGCGCTCGCCGATTGGCCGGGTTACGAGGCCCGGGTTGCCAAAAGCCAAGCGTGCGGCCGGCGGCGCGGGCGCGGTATCGTCTACTATGTTGACAATACCGGCCTGTTCAACGATCGCATGGAGATCCGCTTCGATCCCGATGGCATGCTGACCGTATTGGCCGGTACGTTGTCGCATGGCCAAGGCCATGACACCAGTTATGCGCAAATGGTGTCCGACTGGCTGGGCGTGCCGCTCACGAGCATCCGCCTGGCCCAAGCCGATACCGACGAAATTGCGATCGGACGCGGCACCTATGGGTCGCGCAGTATGATGGTGGGCGGGAGCGCCCTGAAGGCGGCGGCCGACGAGGTGATCGCACGGGGCAAACGTTTTGCCGGGCATTTCCTCGAAGCAAGCCCCGCCGATATTGTGTTTGCCAACGGCACCTTCACGATCGCGGGCACCGACAAAGCGATGCCGATCACGCAAGTCGCGCAGATGTCGTTCATCCCGGTAGGCATCCCGGCCGAACTCGGTGTCGGGCTGCAAGGGGCCGGCGCATTTTCGGCTGATGTTCCAAGCTTTCCCAACGGCTGTCACATCTGCGAAGTCGAAGTCGATCCCGAAACCGGCGCAGTTGATATCGATCGCTATAGCGTCGTCGACGACATCGGCACGGTCATCAATCCGCTGCTCGCCCGGGGTCAGATCCACGGCGGCGTGGTCCAAGGCGCCGGTCAGGCGCTGCTCGAAGACATCATCTATGATCCCGACAGTGGCCAATTGGTGTCGGGATCGCCGATGGACTACGCGGTGCCGCGCGCCGACGTGATGCCCAGCATCGCGGTCGATTTCAGCCCCGTTCCCAGCCAATCCAATCCGATCGGCGTCAAGGGGGTGGGTGAAGGCGGCACCGTCGCCGCGACCCCCACCGTGATCAACGCGATCATCGACGCGATCACCGCCTTCGGCGTGAGCGATGTGGGTATGCCGGCAACCGCCGAGCGGGTGTGGCGGGCGATCCGCGACGGGGCCGAAGCCCGCGGGATGCACACGTCTGCGACAAGCGCCAGCTAACTGTCTGTCGCCTCATAGTCGGCCAACGAACCAGTGACCAGCTCCGCTAGCCCGACGCCGTGGAGCAAACTTCCGGCCATCCGTGAGACAAACGTCTCGCCGGAGACGGTCACCAATGGCAGCCCGCTCCAGAGTGCGTCGCTCGCCGTCGTGCAGCCATTGAACGGGAATGTGTCAAGAAACAAATCAGCAAGCTATAATTCGCTAGATATTCTCCATAGGGAACGTGTGGTGCGAAAATCGGGCGATCGGCCGCGACGCCTCAATGCTCTGCCTCGCGCCGCAAGTTGGGAGCGACCGCAGTATTCAGGCCATCCGCCAACCAGAGCACGCTGCCATCGATCGATCGCACCAGTCGCATCCACAGATGGAAAATGACCGGCGTGATCTTGTAGCTGTTGTTGAACGCACAGAACACGAACCTCATCTCGGGCAAGCCGGCTGCCGCGCGGCTAAGCTTTGCAGGTCGATGTGACGCACGCTATCGTTGACCAGGAATGTTTCGGGGAGATAGACGACGCGTTCCGAGTAGTGGCTCTGGGAGTCCTCAGGGATGACATAGCGGTCGGCCAGGATATTGTCGACGTAGTCCGCCCCCATGGTGGTATTGAGCCCGAGATAATTGACCTGAACGGGAGCCGGGCGTAGCGCCAGGATTCCGGTGCGGGCATCACGCGTGAACCCCGTCAGATCCACGGCAATATCCACCTTGAGGTCGCGCAAGCGCCAGGCGGCTTCTTCGTCGCTATCGTGGGGGACATCGATGAATCGATCGAACGCGGCTTTAAGCCGGGTGCGCATCTCGCTCGGCGTGTCCAGCCAGAATGAAAGCGCCGTCGTCTCAAAGCGCGCGTGATCATGGCGCTCGAATACGCCGGCCATCAACACCGCCAGCGGATGATCGCGAAAATCTGCCGACAGGTAGGCGACGCGGATCTTGTCCTGGACATCAGTCTCGCGACGCCACAGCGGCGTCGGCGAGGCCGGACATTTGTTGCGAACCCAGGTCTTGGCGCAAAGCAACTGATCGTGGGGGCTGGCGCTCAGTCCGAGCAGCGCGAAGGGATTGCTGGCGCATATCCCATCGCGCACCTGGCGCTCGAGCCGTTGTACGCTGTCGGCCCATCCGCGCCAATCGCAGCATTGCATTTTCGTATGCAGCAGCAGGCCTGCCAGATACTTGTAGTCTGGATTGACGTGCAGTGCCCCCTCGAAATCGCCGACGGCCGCATCATGGCGTCCGCTATCCTGGAGCATGAGTCCGCGATTGTAGAGCAGCTCGGCATGATCCGGGCGAATCGCCAGGGCGGCGTCATAGCCAGCGAGCGCCTCCTCGCGACGTCCCAAGTCCCATAGCAGCGGCCCGCGATTGATGACCGCCTCGATTGAGTCTGGTTTGAGCGCCAGCGCCGTATTGTAGCTTGTCAGCGCCTCGGTAAACCGCTTGAGCTTCCACAGCACCAGGCCGCGGTTGTTGTGCGCTTCGACGTAGTCCGGCTCGCTTGCCAGCGCCGCGTCGTAGCTTGCCAGCGCCTCGGTATATCGCTTTTGCTCCTGGAGCGTGTTGCCGCGATTGTTGTAGGTTACGGCATTGTTGGGGTTCACGGCCAACGCCCGGTCGTAACTCTCGAGGGCCTCTGCATGGCGGCGCAAGTTCGATAGGGCGACACCGCGATTATTGTGCGCATCGGGATGCGCGGGTTCGAGCGTGAGCGCCGCGTCGTAGCTCGCGACCGTGGCCTCGAAGCGCTTGAGATCCCGCAGCGTGTCACCGCGTGCGTACCAGAACGTCACCAATGCCGGCGACACGATCAGCCGAGGGCGTTAGAACGGCGGTGAGCCGGCGGCGGCGCGATCCATCGGCGAGGCGCCGCGAACCATCTGGTGTTTGATCATCGAGAAACCCCATGAATGCCCGCGCCTCAAGGTTTCGAGAGCGCCGCGAGCCGCTGCTCAGCCAGCAAGAGCAGCTGCATCTGATTGACTGTCAGCTCGCCCTGGGATTTAAGCGCACGGATGGTCGCAACAGTGAACGCCAGACGCCGGCGCGCGTCGTCATCGAGCGATGCGAGCTTCCAATTTAGCACCGCCAGATCCCACCGCCGCTGCGCGTGATTGGGATCAGCGGCCAAGCTTTGCTCCGCGGCCGAAACGCCGTTTCGGTAAATCGCAAGCGCCTCCTCGCGCCGATCCATTCGCGCCAGCTGGTCACCCAGCTTGTTGACCGAGACCCATCGATCGCGCTCCCAGTCGGCATCCCGGGGATGGGCCGCTATCCAGCGCTCGATGACCGCGAGGCTTGCGCGGTAGTTCGCGATCGCTTCGGCGGCCGCCCCGAGCGCCGTTTGGACATCCCCGATCTCGGTATGGGAGGTGGCAAGCGAACGCTGCCAGATCGCATTCTCGGGATCGATCGCGGCCAGCCGATTGCGGATCGCAAGTCCCGTGCGGTGACTCTTAAGCGCGGTGGCAATGTGACCCTGCGCCCTGAGCACCGATCCGATGCGCTCGTAGGACACCGACAGGTCATACAGCAAGGCCGTCTGGCTGGGATCAGCCAGGCGCGCGATGCCGGCCAGCGCCGCACGGTAGCTCGCGAGCGCGCCGTCGAGGTTACCGAGTTTCACCAGAGCGTCGCCGATTCTGTTGTATGACCCAGCCATCTCGCGCTGCAGGCTCACATTGTGCGAGTCAGCAAGCGCGAGCCGCTCGGCGATGGCGAGACTTGCGCGGTCGCTTGCAAGCGCTTCAGCCACGCGCCCCTGCGCGATCAGGACCTCGGCCATTTTGGCG
>Ga0126371_10006802_pt1 | contig 10199 bp, 5 predicted proteins | sample PanSoiMetaPlot_4_FD_110145 | JGI IMG/M metagenome (GOLD analysis project Ga0126371, IMG submission 110145) | Tropical forest soil microbial communities from Panama - MetaG Plot_4 | ecosystem: Environmental > Terrestrial > Soil > Tropical forest > Bulk soil | place: Panama | collected 2016-02-17
GCTGTATCACGCGTCCTGGTCCGACCCGCTCGGGTTCACCGGCACGGGGGTTCATGCCGCCGGCGGCAACCTGGCCATCCTGGACGCCGCGGCGTTGCCCGACGTGGCCAGGCATGCGGTGCTGGTATCCGGCTCGTGGCCGGGCACCTCGGCGGGCGGGGACGTGATACCGGCGGCACTGCCTGCCACCGCCGCCGCACTGCTCCACCTGTCGGCCGGCGACACGCTCACCTTGCGAGACGGCGATAACCAGGACATCGTCAGGTTCCGGATCACCGGCCTGTACCGGGAGTCACACGCCATCGGTGTGGACGGGCAGTACTGGCAGCTCAACCTGATCAGCCCGGCCGGCGTGAACACGGTCAGGGGATTCACCACGTACGGACCGCTCACCGTCCAGCCGGCCGCGTTCAGCCGGCCCAGCTCCGGTGCCGGCTTGGTCCAGGCCCAGGCTTCATGGCTGGCCGAGCCGCGCACCACCCTGATCCCGCCGGGCGAGTTCAGCGCCATCGCCAGCCAGCTGAACGCCCTGGACAGCTTGCTAGGCAATCCGTCGTCATCCTCGCTGCCGAGTCTCGCGCTCACCTCACGCCTCCCGTCGGTGCTCTCGGCCGTCGCCGCCGACCTTGACGTGACCCGTTCCCTGCTGGCGATCTGTGCGGTCCTGCTCGCGCTGCTGGCCGGGGCGGTGCTGCTCGCCGTCGCGCGGCTGCTGTCCGGTCAGCGGGAAGGGGAAACCGCGATGCTGATCGCACGCGGCGCGACCCGGGTGCAGTTGCTCCGGCTCACCGCGGCAGAGGCGATCCCGCTGTGCGTGCTCGCCGCCGTGGGCGGCACCGCGGCCGGCATCTGGCTGGCTCGGCTGCTGGCCCCGACCGGCCCGGCCGCCAGCGCGATCACCGACGCTGCGCAGGCCGCCAGCGTGGTGGCCGGCCTGGCGCTCGTCATCATGCTGGTGCCGACGATGAGCCTGGTCACACCCGGCGCCGCGCGGGTCCGCCGGGGCCGTCAGGCGGCCATCTCGATGGCTGGCCGGGTCGGCGCGGATCTGGGGCTGATCGCGCTCGCGGTGCTCACCTGCTGGCAGCTGCGGCACTATTCCGCGGTGTCCGCAGGCGCGAACGGCGCGTTCGGCGTGGACCCCGTGGTGGTGGTGGCGCCTGCCCTGGCGCTGGCCGGCGGCACGGTCGTCGCGCTCCGGCTGCTCCCGTTCGGCGGCAAGGCCGGTGACCGACTGGCCGCCCGCGGCCGGTGGCTGACTGGCGCGCTGGCGAGCTGGCAGATCAGCCGCCAGCCGATCCGGCAGGGCGGTGCCGCGCTGTTGATCGTGCTCGCCGTCGCCACAGCCACGCTGGCGCTGAGCCAACGGCAGAGCTGGACACGGTCCGGCAAGGATCAGGCGGCGTTCACCGCGGGCGCCGATGTCCGGGTGCAGACCGTGCAGCCGCTAACCGTCGCCCAGGTCGCCGCGGTGACCGGCGAACCCGGCGTGCGGCAGGCCATGCCGGTCGCCACCTTCAGCTCCGCCTCCGGCACCAGCCAGGTGCTGGCTGTCGGCGCGGCCCACGCCGACGGTGTCGCGTTGCTGCGCCCGGACCAGTCACCGGTGCCCGAGAGCACGCTGTTCGCCAAGATCCGCGACACGTCGCAGGTGCCCGGCGTGAGGCTGCCAGGAAGCCCGCGGGAACTTCTTCTCACCGCGCGGCTCGGGCCGCCGTCACTGCGGCTCGGCGACGCTTCGGTCACGGCCAGCGTCGAGGACGCGGCCGACGTCGTCTACCAGCTGGCGCCTGTCGCGCTGCTCGCCGACGGCCGGGACCACACCCTCGCCGTGCCGCTCACCCCAGGCGCGGGCGGCGCCAGCTTGCCGTTGCGGCTGACCGCGATCGCGGTCGGGTACACCCTCCCGGCATCTCGCACGCGGACCCATGCCGTGCTGACCGTGTCCAGCGTGGCCGACGGACCAGATACCACGGACGCGTTGCCCGGCAGCGCGCTGCTTGGTCTGGCCACATTCGCCTCGTCCACCGGTCTCAACAATGCGCTGTCGACCACCGGCGTCGTCAACGGCTCCCAGCCGCCAAGCGACACGGTCGCTCGCGCGGACGGTGCCGCGGAGTCGGTGACCTTTAGCACCGGATTCGGCCAGGGCGCGTCCGGTTTCGCGGGACTTCCGCCGCTGCCGCTGAGCGGCCAGCTCGCGCTTACCGCGGTGCCGCCGCGCACCGTCCTGGTCATGCCGGGCATCGCGACCCGCAGCTACCTGACTGCGAACCGCGTCGGCGTCGGCTCGACGGTCCAGGCCACGCTGGACGGCACCTCTGTCGGCGTGAACATCGTGGCCGCGGTGTCCTCGTTTCCCACCATCACGCAGGCCGACGGCAATGGCTCCGGGGCGCTCATCGTGGACCTAGCCAGCGTGCAGAACTTCCTGACCGGAAGCGACCTGATGCCGGCCCCGGTGACGCAGTGGTGGCTGGCCACCGCGAACGGGGCAGTACCGCGAGGGCTTGCCGCCGCCCTGCCCGGCGGCAGCGCCGTCACCAGCGAGGCGGCGCTGGCCAACGGCCTGCTCAACGACCCGCTGTCGGATATACCGCAGCAGGCCCTGCTCGGCGTGTCGGTGGCCGCGTTGCTGCTGGCCAGCACCGGGTTCTACGTATCGATCGCGGCTGGGATCCGCCAGCGCCGCGCGGAGAACGCGCTGCTCGCCGCGCTCGGCGTGGGACCGCGCGCGGCTGCCCTGCAGCTGTGCCTGGAGAAATTCATGCTGAGCCTGCCGTCCGCTGTGGCAGGGCTCGCCCTTGGCGCATTGCTCGCCGAGTTGCTGGTGCCGGCCATCACGCTCAGCGCGAGTGCAGCTGCGCCCGAACCTTCCGTGCTGATCGAATTCGGCTGGATCCCGATCCTGGTCACCGCGATGCTGCTCGCGCTGGTGCCGGTCCTGGCGGCTGCACTAGTCATGCTGCGGCGCCCGGACGCCGCAGCCGATCTCCGTGCGGCGGAGGCAGCGTGAACCGCTTCACCGGACAGGCCTGGGGCGGGACGCTCGCCCTGGCCCTGCTGGTCTGCGGCTGTGTGTTCGCCGCGATCACCGGTCCTTCGGAAAGCCTGCACACACGCACCCAGGCGCTGCGTCAGACCCTGGACCAGCTCGGCGCCCCCGCCAAGGCCGTCGAGGCGGACGCTCCGCTGTCCAGCTTCCTCGCCGATGCCGCAGGCGGCGATTACGCATTCAACGGGACCATTCCCCCGCTCACGCCGGACACCCTGGCCGAAGCCCAGGCGCAGCTCCGCCATGGGCTTGCTGCGATCCCGCTGCCGCTGGCCCCCGGCGACTGGGCCGGACTGACCACCCGCGATACGCCGGTCGACGGCGGCTATGCGCGGAGCGCGTTCGCCGAGACACAACCCCAGGCCGAGATCATTTACCGGAATGATCTGGCCGGTAATGTCGCACTGGCCGCCGGGCGGCTCACCCCGGCGGGCAAAATCCCGCCTGGCACCATCGCCGTCTGCGTTACCCCGGCGACGGCGGCCAGGTTCGGGCTGCGTCCCGGCTCGCGGCTGCGATTGGCAAACGATGCCAACCTAGTGGTGACCGGCATCGTGCGTCCGGTCCGGTCAGGCAGCATCTTCTGGCAGGCCGATCCCCTTCCGCTTACCCCGTCACTGGTCCAGCCACCGCTACCGAACCCGGCGTACTGGCTGGGCGGTTTCCTCGCCGACCCGGGCCAGCTCGACGCGGTCCAGCGGGCGTTCGCCCCGGTCATCCTCACCATTCAGTGGGAGTTTCCGCTGGATCTGATCGGGGTGAACGCGGACCAGGTCGGCACGCTGGCCCGTCAGCTGGCCAACATGGGGGTCGCGCTCCCGGCGATGTCCGGCCAGCTGGCAGGGGCGGCTGCCGACATCGCGCTCAGCACCGGCTTGCAGCAGCCGCTTGAGACGTTCCTGAACACCCAGGGATCGGTGCTCACCGTGCTGCTCCTGCTGTTTGCCAGCCTGATCGCCGTCGGCCTGGCGGTGATCGTGCTCGCGGCGCGGATGATCGTGGACCGGCGCACCGACGAGATCGTCATGCTGCGTGCGCGCGGTATGTCTGGCCTCCAGATCGCCGGGCTACTTGCCCTAGGCTCAGCTCTTGCTGTAGTTCCCGCGGCTGTGATCGCCGTAGGCCTGGCCACCGTGATCGCACCGGGAGGCGGGCGCAATCCCGGTGGCTCCGGGGTCCTGGGATGGTCCCTGGCCGCCGCCACACTCGCGATCGCGCTGGCTGGCCCGCCGCTGATCGGCACCTGGCGGCATCGCAGGCCATCTCCGGCGGTGAACCCGGCCTTGATCACGACGGCGGAAACCAGAACCGCGCGGTTTAGCCGCGCCCGCCTGCGCCGACTGGTGGTCGAGGTGACCGCCTGCGCCGGCGCGATCGCCGGCCTGGTAGTCCTGCACGGGCAGGGCCTGCCCGCGGCGGGCAGCCCCAACTGGTACCTGACCATCGCGCCGGTGCTGCTCGCCATCCCCGCCGTAGTACTCATCGGCTGGCTCTATCCGCTGGTCATCCAGCTGCTGCTGCGGCTAGTGCGGCGGCGGGCCGGCGCGACCAGCTACATAGCGCTGGCTGCCTCGGCGCGCGCCAGCCTGGCTACCACCGGTCCAGTCTTCGCGCTCGTGCTCGCGCTGACGTTGGCCGCCTTCGCCGGGATGCTGACCGATGCGGTGGGCAACGGTCAGATCGCTGCCTCCTGGCAAGCCTCGGGCGCGGACGCGGTCATCAACAACGGCCAGATCGCCGCTCCGGTCACGCCTGCCGCGGCGCGTGCCATCGCCGGTGTGCCCGGCGTCCAGCACGAGGCCATAGCGTGGACGACGATGTGGGCGACGCCGACCGGTTTTCCCGTTACGGTCATCGCGGTCGATCCAGCGCAGTACGCCGCGTTCACCGCCGCCACCCCGTACCCGGTTCTGCCTGCCGGCAAGCTGGCCGTGTCGGCCCGGCCGGTCACCCAGACCACCGTGATCAACGTGCTGGCCTCCCCAGGGGCGGTCGATGGCCTGGGGCAACGCACGGGGCAGCTCACCTCCGCCGGCGCCATAGGCCCGATCCAGGTCAAGGTCGTCGGGACGGTGGCCTCGACCCCCGCCGGGCCGAGCGCCAGTGCCTCCGGCGCGTTCATCCTCATGCCGTTGCAAACCCTGCCCGGCGCGGACGGCCAGCCACGGCCGAACATCGTGCTGCTGACCGGGCCGGATATCGACCGGGCCCGGCTGAACGCCACAGCCTCCAGAGTGCTGCCCGGTTCGAACACCTTCTACCGCGCGGACACGCTGGCCACCCTGCGTGCTGCTCCGCTGCAGCACGGCGCGCTGTGGCTGAGCCTGCTCACCGTGATCGCGGCGGCCGGCTTCGGCCTGCTCAACCTGATCCTTGGGCTGGCGCTCGGCGCCGCCGGCCGCGAGCTGACGTTCGCGCGGCTGAACGTGATGGGTCACGCGCACGGCGGCCGACTGGCGCTGACCGAGACACTGCCGGCCGTGCTCGCCGCGGCAGTGGCCGGCTTGGCCTGCGCGGTGACATTGCCGGCACTGGTCGGCAGCGCGATCAACCTGTCCGTGTTCACCAGCTCAGGCGGCGTGGTGGCGCTGAGACCCGACGTGCCGTCGCTCGCCCTGCCCTGCGCGGGCATGCTCGTGGTCACCGTCGTCGCCGTGGCCGCACAGACCTGGCTGGCCCGGCGTCGTGGCGTCACCGGCCCGCTGCGCTCACACTGACTGTGCCAGGGGAAGGAGCACGTATGGATCCCACGATCGCCGACCTCGGCGCCGAGGCGCGGCGGCCGCACCGCGACTACGGCGCGGGCGCGCTGATCGCCTGCGACCGGCTGGTGCGCATCTATACCGCGCCCGGCGGTATCGAGGTACAGGCGCTGCAGGGCCTGGATCTGCTGATCGACGAGGGTGAGCTGATCGCGCTGGTCGGCGCGTCCGGCAGCGGCAAGTCCACGCTGATGAACATCCTCGCCGGGCTGGACACGCCGACCGCGGGCGCGGTCCGGGTGGCTGGCAACGACCTGACCGCGATGAGCGGGCGGCAGCGACTAGCCTACCGGCGGGACACCGTCGGGTTCGTCTGGCAGCAGACATCTCGCAACCTGCTGCCCTGGCTGACCTCGCGGCAGAACGTGGGACTGCCGATGCGGGTGGCCGGCCGGAGCGGCAGGCAACGCGGCGCGCGCACGGCCGCGCTGCTTGAGCTGCTCGGTATCACGCACTGCAGGCATCGCCGTCCGGACCAGATGTCCGGCGGCGAACAGCAGCGCTGCGCCATCGCGGTGGCGCTGGCCAACGAGCCGAAGGTGCTGCTGGCCGACGAGCCGACCGGCGAGCTGGATTCGGCCACCGCGGCCGAGGTGTTCGGCGCGCTGCAGACGGCCAACGCTGAGCTGGGCGTCACCGTGCTGATCGTCACCCACGACCCCGCCGTGTCGTCGGTGGTGCGTCGCGTCGTCGCGATCCGGGACGGCCGGACCGCCACCGAGACCCACCGGCAGGCGGTGGCGACCGGAGACGGGGAGGAGGCGCACCACGCGGTGGAATATGCGGTGCTGGACCGGTCCGGGCGGCTGCAGCTGCCCAAGGAGATGACCGAGCCGCTGGGCATGCGCGACCTGGTCCGGCTGGAAGGCGAACCCGATCACATCGGCGTCTGGCCGCATGAGCAGGCGAGTGGATGAACGCGCCCGCCCTGGTCGCGGACATGGTGGCCGTCGAGGATGTCAACAAGACCTACGGCTCCGGTCCGGCCGCGTCGCACGCGCTCCGCGGGGTGTCCTTCACCGTCCCGGCCGGCCGGCTGGTAGCGCTCCGCGGCCGGTCGGGATCCGGCAAGACCACGCTGCTCAATATCGTCGGCGGCCTCGACCGCGCGGACAGCGGAACCGTCCGGGTCGCGGGCACCCGCGTCACGGCGATGTCCGATGCCGAGCGGCTCAGGCTGCGCCGTACGCGGGTGTCATACATCTTCCAGTCATTCGGCCTGATCCCGATCCTGTCCGCGGCGGAGAACGTCGGGGTGCCGTTGCGCATCGCGGGGGTGGCACCGAAGCAGCGCGAGGAGCGCGTCAAGCTGCTGCTCGACATCGTGGGACTCGGCGATCACGCCAAGCAGCGTCCCGGCGAGTTGTCCGGGGGCCAGCAGCAGCGGGTCGCGATCGCCCGGGCGCTGGCCGGCCGCCCGGAGCTGCTGCTTGCTGACGAGCCGACCGGCCAGCTCGACTCGGAAACCTCCAAGCAGATCATGCGGCTGCTGAGCGCGGTCGTGCGGTCCGAGGGCGTCACAGCCCTGGTCGCCACGCACGACCCCAACCTCATCGGCATCGCCGATAGCCTGCTCGAACTGGAAGACGGCCGGATCGTCGCGGGCTAGGCGTCCGGTGAGCGCCAAACCGCTCGGCCAGCACGTCACGTTCGTGGCCTATCGCGTAAGACCGCTGCCCTGGACAAGTGCGGTTCGTCGCCAGCCCGGTGCCTCGGCTTCCTGTCCGAGGCGTCGCGCTAACGCGCCTGAATACGGCGGAAGCTCACGGCCAGCCGCTCGGGCCCGCGCAGGTTGAGGTTCGGCTTGTAGGCCAGGCCTGCCGGGACGAGCTCGGGATCGGCGACCCGGGCCGCGAACGCCTGCAGCGCGATCGTCGCCTCCAGCCGGGCCAGCGGCGCGCCGAGGCAGAAGTGCGGCCCGGCGGCGAACGCCAGGTGACTGCCTGGGGCGCGGCGGATGTCGAACCTGTCGGGGTCGGCGAAGGCGTCCGGGTCGCGGCCCGTCGCCGCGAGCAGCAGCAGGAGCACCGAGCCGTCGGGGGCGCTGACGCCGCCCACCTGCATGACCCCGCGCGCGACGCGCCCGGTGAGCTGAACCGGCGCGTCGTAGCGCAGCGTCTCCTCGACCGCGCCGGCGGCCAGGCCCGGGTCGGCCCGCAGCGCGGCGAGCTGGCCGGGATGGCGCAGCAGGGCCAGGATCGCGTTGGAGATCAGGCCCACCGTGGTCTCGTGCCCGGCGACCAGCAGCAGCACGCAGGTGGCGATCAGCTCCGCCTCGCTCAGGCGCTGCCCGTCGTCCTCAGCGCGGATGAGCTCGGAGAGCAGGTCGTCGGCCGGGCGGGCCCGGCGCTCGGCGATCAGCTTACGGAAGTAGTCGGCAAACTCCAGCCTGGCCTGCTGCGCCGTGGCGACCGACGCGGGATCGCGGGCCACGAACTGCGGCTGCACCGAGTGCGCCAGGCTTGCCGACCACCCGGCGAACGTGGCGTGATCACCGGCCGGGACCCCGAGCAGCTCGCAGATGATCCGGACCGGCAGCGGGTAGGCGAGCTGGCTCACGACCTCAAGCTCACGCTGCCCCCCGTCCCCCCGCGCCGCCGCGGTGAGCAGCTCGTCGCACAGCTGACGGATCCTGGGCGCCAGCGCGGCGATGACCCGGGGCGCGAACGCCTTGGCGACCAGCCGGCGCAGCCGGGTGTGGTCCGGCGGGTCCAGCGACAGGAACGACGGCGCCCGCTGTGCCCGCAGCTCCGGCGGCGCCAGCAGCGACCTGTTCCGCTCGCTGCTGGCCCGCGGGTCACGCAGGATCGCCGAGCAGTGCGCGTGGCGGCCGACCACCACCATCGCCCCGCCTGCCGCGGCGAACGGCGACGCCTCGCGCAGCGCGGCCAGCACCGGGTACGGGTCGGGGAGCAGCGCCGGGTCCGCGAGCGCCGCCAGCGCAGGCCGCTCCATCGTGGGCATCTGTGCCTCCGTCAGGCCTGCGGCGCGCCGACGGCCGGGGCGGGCACGCCGACCGGGTTGGGGAAGGGCAGCTCGGCGGCGCAGGCCCAGGCGATCGGCGCCAGCAGGCCCGCGAGCTGCTCGGTGGCGGCGGCGCCCAGCCGGGCCCAGGGCCGCGCGGCCGCCCGGTCGGTCGCGTCCTCCACGGCCTGGCGAGCGGCCGCGCCCTGCTGTGTCACCGTGCCGTCCGGGTCCAGCCACCCCCGGTCGGTCAGCCGCGCCGCCGCGTGCTCCCAGTCCTCCTCGGTCCAGCCGCGCAGCGGCTGCAGCTGCTCGCGCGTCGGCCCCTCGCCGGACCCGGTCCGCAGCACCAGGGCCTCGCACCCGTCGATGTCCGCCGCGAGCAGGGCCGCGAAGTGCGCGTCGCCGCGGTGCTCGCGCAGCAGGGTCGCGGCGTACCAGAGCCGCGCCGCCGGCTCGCCGGGGGCCGGCCGCGCCGCGTTCGCCGCGGCGAGGACCCGGCCCGCGCAGTCGAGTCCGTCGGTAGCGCGCAGGAGCCCGTCGGCGGCGGCCGCCACGGCCGCCTCCTGGCCGCCGAGCAGGCGCCGCAGCGCGGAAACCGCTCCGGCCGAGCGCACGGCGAGCGCGTCCTCCGGCGTGATCAGCTCCCAGACCCCCGGCAACGCCCGGGCGACCATCGGCGGGGCGAAGTTGAAGAACGACGCGGTCACCGGCGCGGCGGCGACCGCGCCCAGCGGCGCGGCGCGCCCGGCGAAGTAGCCGCGCCAGAATCCGCGCAGGCCGGCGCCGGTGAACGCCGAGAGAGCCTCGGCCGAGAAGTAGGTCACCACGTGCACCGGCTCGAACAGGGTCCACATCCGCCGCGCGGCGCGCGCCGCATCTTGCATCCTCGTCACCTCACAACCACGACATATCAGAACCGAATCCGATTCGGCAAGACCACCTCGCCGGAGGGGACGCTCCCGTGAAGGGGGCAGGGGAGGCGGGCGGGGCCCCGTAGGCGAGCCGGAGACACAGCAGATCTGATGTGACCGGGGTCATCAGCGGGGTCGGTTGCGGGCGCGGAAGTATTTACGCCACAATGATGTTGTGAAAAACATGGGACTGGAAGGCGCGCTTCCCGGCACCTCGCGCGGTGCCGCGGTCAGTGCTGCACCAGCCCAGCCTACGACCGGGCATTCCGAGACGGGCACCCGCGCCCGGATCGCCCGGCTGATCCTGGAGCACGGCCCGGCCACGGCGGCCGGCCTGAGCGCCCGGCTCGGCCTGACCCAGGCCGCGATCCGCCGTCACCTGGACAACCTGCTGGCCGACGGCATGATCGAGGTGCGCACAGCGCGGACTTACGGCTCCCGCGGCCGGGGGCGGCCGGCCAGGCTCTTCACCATCACCGATGCTGGCCGCAGCGCTTTCGAGCA
>Ga0126371_10006803_pt1 | contig 10198 bp, 9 predicted proteins | sample PanSoiMetaPlot_4_FD_110145 | JGI IMG/M metagenome (GOLD analysis project Ga0126371, IMG submission 110145) | Tropical forest soil microbial communities from Panama - MetaG Plot_4 | ecosystem: Environmental > Terrestrial > Soil > Tropical forest > Bulk soil | place: Panama | collected 2016-02-17
TCAGCAGGCACGTAAATCGCCTGCACCGATGTAATCGAGCCTTTCTTGGTCGACGTGATCCGCTCTTGCAGCTCGCCCATTTCGGTTGCGAGGTTCGGCTGATAACCAACGGCCGAAGGCATGCGGCCGAGCAGAGCCGATACTTCTGAGCCGGCCTGCGTGAAACGGAAAATGTTGTCGATAAAGAGCAGCACGTCCTGCCCTTCTTGGTCGCGGAAAAACTCGGCTACTGTGAGCCCGGTCAGCCCGACGCGCAGCCGGGCTCCGGGCGGCTCGGTCATCTGCCCGTAGATCAGCGCGACCTTCGATTTCTTGTAATCGTGCGGATCGAGCACCCCCGATTCCTGCATTTCCATCCACAAATCGTTGCCTTCGCGCGTCCGCTCGCCGACGCCCGAAAACACTGACACACCGCCGTGCTTCAGTGCGATATTGTTGATCAGCTCCATGATGACGACAGTCTTGCCGACACCCGCACCGCCGAACAGGCCGATCTTGCCACCGCGCAGATAGGGTTCCAGAAGGTCGATGACTTTGATGCCGGTCTCGAACATCTGGAGTTCGGTGGCTTGCTCTTCGAAGGCCGGCGCGGCGCGGTGGATCGACCACTTTTCTTTCGTTTCGACCGGCCCCATGTTGTCCACCGGCTGGCCGATGACGTTCATTACGCGCCCTAGCGTCTGGTTACCGACCGGCACCTCGATGGGATGCCCGAGGCTAACGGCCTTCATTCCGCGCACCATGCCGTCGGTGGGCTGCAGCGCGATCGTGCGCACGCGGCCTTCGCCGATGTGCTGCGCGACCTCGGTCATGACGTCGATAGGAGTCGGGACCGTGAATCCCTCGCTCGTGATGTGAATCGCGGTGTTGATCACCGGGATTTGTTCCTCGGGGAACTGGATATCCACGGCAGGCCCTGCCACCTGGATCACTTTTCCTTCCACCTGGGCTGCTGTTGTCGACATGGTTACTCCAATGCGGCTGCGCCGCTTACAATTTCAATAATTTCACGCGTGATACTGGCCTGCCGGACACGATTCATGTTCAACGTCAGGGCGTCGATCACTTCTGTCGCGTTGGACGTTGCCGCTTCCATCGCCGTCATGCGCGCGGCGTGCTCGGCAGCGGAGGACTCCAGCATCGCGCGGTAAATCTGCGCCTCGAAGTAGCGAGGCAAAAGGCTCTTGAGCAGCTCCTCGGGCGGCTGCTCATAAATGTAGTCGATTTGTTCCGGTTTCTCGGGCAGATCCAACGGGAGAATGCGCGTAACGACGAGATTGGACGCCATCATGCTCTTGAAATTGTTGACCACCAGGTAGACGGCGTCGATCTCGGCCTTCTCGAATCGCTCGATCACCTTGCCCGCGATCTCGAGGGCGTCTTCGTAACGCGGCGCCTTCTGAAACAGCGTGGCATAGTCGCCCGTGATACGGCGGTACCGCTTGCGGAAAAAGTCCCGGCCCTTGCGGCCGATCAGCTCCAATTGAACTTCGGCGTCGGTATGATCCTGAATGAAGCGCTGCGCACTGCGGATCACGTTCGAGTTGAATGCACCAGCGAGTCCCCGGTCGGCCGTGATCACCAGGAGTTGAATCTTCTTCTCCGGGCGCCGGGCGAGCAAAGAAACCGAATCGCCGTCCTGGTGTTCGGCAGCGGCTTGCGCCACGTTCACCAGCATCCGCCGAATGATCTGCGCATGCGGACGCGACGCCAGCACGCGATCCTGCGCGCGCCGGAGCTTCGCGGCCGAGACCACTTTCATGGCCTTGGTGATCTGCTGCGTGTTCTTAACCGAGCGGATCCGCCGACGTAAATCGATCAGGCTGGGCATCGGTTACGCCGTAGCGAGCGCCTCTTTGTGCTGCGCGACGAAGCGCTGCTTGAACTCTTTTACCGCCGCGTTCATTTTGCTCTTTAGCCCGTCGTCCAGGGCCTTCTTTTCGCGGATTTCCTGGAGAATTCCCGGCTGCGATGTTTCAATGAACTTGTACAGCTCGGCCTCGAACGCACGGCATTGACCCACTTCCATGTCGTCCAGAATGCCGGCTGTCCCACAGTAAATGATGAGGACTTGCTTCTCGACGGGCAACGGCTGATACTGCGGCTGCTTCAGGATCTCGGTCAGACGCTGCCCGCGATTGAGCTGCGCTTGCGAGACTTTGTCCAGCTCGGAACCGAACAGAGCGAACGCCGCCAAGTTGCGATATTGAGCCAGTTCGAGACGCAACGATCCGGCCACCTGGCGCATGGCCTTGATCTGCGCGCTACCGCCGACACGGCTTACGGAGAGTCCAACGTCGATGGCGGGGCGGACATTGGAGTTGAACAGATCCGCCAGCAGGAAGATCTGGCCATCGGTGATCGAAATCACGTTGGTCGGGATGTAAGCAGAGATGTCGCCGGCCTGGGTCTCGATGATCGGCAGCGCTGTGAGCGATCCACCGCCATTGGCGTCATTCAACTTTGCTGCGCGCTCGAGCAAGCGGCTGTGCAAGTAGAACACGTCGCCGGGATATGCTTCGCGCCCAGGTGGACGCCGCAGCAGCAGCGAAATCTCGCGGTATGCGGCGGCGTGTTTCGAAAGATCGTCGTAGATACACAGCGCATGCCGCTTACTGTCGCGGAAATATTCGCCCATGGCGCAACCGGCGTACGGGGCGATGTACTGCATGGGCGCGGGATCGGACGCTGTGGCGGCCACCACGATGGTATAGTCCATTGCGCCGTAATCTTCAAGCGTCTTGACTACCTGCGCCACGGTAGACCGTTTCTGCCCGATCGCGACATAGATGCAAATCATGTCGCCGCCCTTTTGATTGATGATCGTGTCGAGCGCGACCGCAGTTTTCCCGGTTTGCCGGTCGCCGATGATCAGCTCGCGCTGGCCTCGGCCGATGGGAATCATCGAGTCGATGGACTTGAGTCCGGTTTGCAGCGGCTCCTTCACCGAGCGCCGGTCGACAACACCGGGGGCGATGCGTTCGATCGCCAGCGAGTCGGACGTCACGATGGGGCCTTTGCCGTCGATCGGCTCGCCAAGCGCATTCACCACGCGGCCGATCATCGCCTCGCCTACCGGGACCGACATGATCTTGCCGGTGCGTTTTACTTCGTCGCCTTCTTTGATCTCCTGGTATTCGCCGAGCAGCACCGTGCCGACTTGGTCCTCTTCCAGGTTCAGCGCGATTCCAACGACATTGTGGGGGAACTCCACCATTTCGCCGGCCATCACGTTCTCGAGGCCGTAAATGCGTGCGATGCCATCGCCTACCGAGATCACCGACCCGGTCTCGGAAACATTTACTGCTTTTTCGTAGTGCTCAATCTCATCGCGCAACAGGCGCGCGATTTCGTCAGCCTGGACTTGAGCCATCAGTCACCCCTTTTACTTCGCAATCTGTCCCGTAAATTCTCGCCGCATGCGCTCGAGCTGGCCGCGGACCGATCCGTCGTAAACCGTCGATCCGATCCTGGCCAGCACGCCGCCTAACAGTTCGGAATCCACCGCGAATCGCAACCTCATTCGCTTGCCGGTTAGCCGCGCCAGCTCGCCTTCAATGCTGGCCTGCTGAGAGGGATCGAGTGAAGCTGCCGACGTTACCTCGGCACGCACGAACCCCAACCGCTCGTCGAGTTGCGACTCGAAAGCCTCGCGGATCTCGGCGATCATTCCGATGCGCCGATGGTCGATCACGACGAAAATAAAACTGCGAATCAGCGGCGCCGCGTGGATTTCCTGGAGCAGCCTGCCCATCACTGCCCGTTTTCGCGAGGTCTGGATGGCGGGAGTCAGCATGGCGTTCTTGAGCTCCCAGGAATCTGAAACCATTTGCTCCACGGCGCGAAGCTGTGCCACGGCCTCTTCGGCCTTGACCGGCGAATTTGGAGCCAACACCAGGTCCGCTAGGGCGCGGGCGTATCGATTCGCAGCCGCCAACGCCATGAGCTAGTTGGACCTCACGCGGTGCCGCAGATCGGAGACAAACCGATCGACGAGTCCTGCTTCCGTATCGCCCGTCATGCGCGTCTTGATACGTTGAGCAGCAAGCTCCAGTGCAAGCCTCGCCGAAAACTTGCGCAGCTCTTCGCGTGCCGCGCGCTTCATCAGCGTAATTTCCTGTTCCGTTTGCTCTTCGACCCGCTTTAAATGCTTTTCAGTCTCATGACGGATCCGCTGGCTCTCGGCTGCCATCGCTGAGCGGGCCTCTCCCCGCAACCGCTCGATCTCGTTCTTGATGCTGGAAAACCGCAGTTCCAGATCGGCAGCCTTGGCTTCCGCGTCTTTGATTTGGCGTGTCGCCTCAGTGAGCGCGTTCTGAATCTCTACGCGCCGGCCCTGAAAATAGGCCGGAGCGGCTTTTCCGATCAAATAGCCTAGCCCCGCCGCGAGGATCGCGAAATTGATCCACTTCCAGACGAGCCACGGATCGCCGGTTTCAGCTACGCCGGCACTGCCCTCTTGCGCGAAAGCCAGAAACGCCAGCCCTAGGCCTAGCATCACAGCCCAGATAACGCGCCGCATCATGCCGCTTTCCTTTCAAGCAGCGTCCGCGCGATCTCTTCGGCCAGTGCGTCGGCGGTTTCCGCCAAATCCTTTTTCGCTCGGTCGACATCAGCTTCCAATTGCGTCTGCGCCTGGTGGATCAAATCGTGGGATTGATGACGCGCTTGATCGAGCCGCGCGGTCTGCTCATTGGTCCACTGCTTGCGCGCTTCTTCCTGCTCTTGGTAAATCTCCTCGCGCGCCTTGCGCAACGCAGCCTCGATCGCGGCTTGTGTCTGATCCGCTTTGGCAAGAAGCAGTTCCGCCTTCTCTTTGGTTCCCTGAGTGGCTTGCTTCCTCTCGGCCAGTACCTTTTGGAGGGGCCGGAAGAACATGAACTTCAGATAAAAATGAACGATGAGCAGCAGAACGACGGTGGGAATGGCCTTTAGCAGTATTCCGCCTAGCTGCTGGAGCGTCTGATCCATGAATTTTCTAGTTGAGGGTTGAAACTTCGAGAAGGCGCTTGCAACAGCCGCGACGCGCCCGAAACCGGTATCCCAACACTGGTTACCTTAGCACGGTTGTCGCAGTGAATTCAAGCTGGAAACAGGCGGTTTTGCGCGGGTTTGCGAGGCGTTTGCATCGCACAAACCCCCTCTTAGTAGAATACTATTTCTAACGCAAGGAGGCACTATGGCCGGAAAAGATTCGCAGAGCTACTCCAATCACACGCGGCTGCATCCGCCATTTCATTTCTTTCTCATGCCCGCGACGCTGGTTCTGCTGGTGATGGTGATTGTCAACGCCGTGCGGCATCCCGACGTACTCGTGTCATGGATTCTCGTACTGATCGGCCTCATGGCCCCGGTCTTCGTTCTGTTGATCCGCACTAACCCGCTGAAGGTTCAGGATCGATTGATACGTCTGGAGGAGCGGCAGCGCTTCGAAGCCATATTGCCGGAGAAATTGAAGCCGCGAGCTGATGATCTGACCAAAGGGCAAATCGTCGCGCTGCGCTTCGCATCCGACGCAGAGCTTCCGGGTTTGGTTGAGAAGGTTCTCGTTTCCAACATGAAGCCCGGCGAGATCAAGAAGGCCATCGTTACCTGGCGCGCCGATACATTCCGGGTTTGACTCTATGAACGATCCGCTTCTGAGCTGGCGCAAGGAATTTCCGGCGCTAGATAAGACCGTTTACCTGATCAGCCATTCGCTTGGCGCGATGCCGAGGCGTACGCGCGATCAACTTAGCGAGTACGCCGACACTTGGTCCACGCGTAGCATCCGCGCCTGGGAAGAAGGCTGGTGGGAGATGCCGATCGCGGTTGGCAACCTGATCGCGAAGATCGTCGGAGCAGGCGAGGGAGAGGTCACGATGCACCCCAACGTCTCCGTTTGCCAGTCGCTGATCGCCTCTTGCTTCGATTGGCGCGGCGAGCGCAACAAGATTGTTTCCGAAGGCCTGAATTTCCCGTCCAACCTGTACATCCATCGCCGGCTGGAGTCACAAGGGGCGCGCGTCGTGACGATAGCCTCCGACGACGGTATCACCGTGCCGCTCGATAAAATGCTCGCCGCGATCGATCGCGAAACGTTGCTGGTCTCGGTGTCTCACGTTATCTTCAAGAGCGCTTATATCCAGGATCTGCGCGCCATCACCGAACGCGCGCACGAGATGGGAGCCCTCGTGGTCGCCGACATTTATCAATCGGCCGGCACGGTCCCGCTGAATGTCCGCGACCTGGGGGTCGACTTCGCTACCGGCGGCTCGGTGAAATGGCTGTGCGGAGGGCCTGGGGCCGGCTATCTTTATGTCCGCCGGGATCTCTGGCCTTCGCTCGAACCGCGCCTCACGGGCTGGATGGCGCATCGCAACCCATTCGATTTCGACGGCGGCCCAATCGAGTTCGCGGATAATGCCTATCGATTCCTGCACGGTACGCCGAACATTCCCGGCTTCTACGCAGCCCAATCCGGTTACGAAATCATCAACGAGGTCGGTGTGGAAAATATCCGGGTGAAATCGATGCGCCAAACGTCGTTGCTCGTCGATCTTGTCGCGAACGCCGGCTACCGGATCAATTCACCGCGCGATCCGGTTCAGCGTGGCGGAACCGTCACCGTTGACGTCCCGAACGGCTACGAGATCACGCAAGAACTGCTGCGCCGCGATTTCCTCGTCGACTACCGGCCGGGCGCAGGCATTCGCATTGCGCCGCACTTCTATACGAAAGACGAGGAACTGCAGTTAGTAGTTGAGGAAATCCAATCGCTGGCTCCAGCGGTGGCTGCGCGGTAGGCTGAGCGGTCACGGCCGCCGGCACTCTGGATCGCGATGTCTTAAGGCCGAGCGCCGCAGTATCGATTTCGTGCACAGTAGTTGCTACGGTTTGATCGGCGGTGGACCGTCATTCTCGTCGAGCGACTGAGTCTCAGGGGTAACGTAGAAATTCGATTCTGTTTCGCCACTCCTCCGGAGAGGTTACCCTAGTAATCAGTTCGAGATTCTCCACCATGCGGCCAATTGTGACGCCAACTGGTGCGCATAAACGATTTCAGAGAAGTCCTGGCTCGTGCTCAATCGCTATGCTCCTTCGCGAAGGAGGTCTTCGTCTTGTGAAACGAGAACACGCCCGAGTTCCGCTGCATGGTTCAAGAGCCGGCCGTCGTCTAATTCCGTTGAGCCATCCTCTTGCGCTGTGAGCACGTCAATCTCGCGCAGGCGCAGTGCAACGGTGACGACACGTGTAGGTCCATGTACAGCGCGACACTCAAAGGATTGCTTCAGATCAGCCAACCGGCGTCGGAAGTTCGGATCGGAAACTTGTTCGGAAAGCCTCTCGGATTCTTTCATTCCCCGGCGGATCTGCTGATCGACCTTGTCCTGGTTTTCCTAGTAGTAGGTCATCGCCGCATAGATCTGGGCCAAGGATAGGTTAGGGTGCTGAAAGTGGATCCTTCGAGCTCGATCCCGATGCGATTTTGTCAAGGGCGACTTCAACAACCTTCACCTTTGTGCCGGCAATCCACGTCACGCTGCGGTCATCAAGTTCGATCTGCGTCGTGCATGAAGTGGTCATGCGTTGGATGCCTTGGCTCTAAGTATACGCCGCGCAGTTTAGGTAAGTGACGCAGAAGAGAGTACGGGATGCGAACAGTAGCACCCACAAAGCAGCCGCGGAAAGCACTCGAGGGATGGGCTCGATGTGAGTGAAAGATGGCGGGGACCGACGGGGCTCGAACCTGAATACGGAACCGGCACGAATAGGCAACGTTTGAGTTTACGTTCGCGCGATTCGGCGTTCAGGCAACCAGAGGCAGCTAGTTTTCCCAGGATGTTTGCGCCATCTTAGCGTGCCCCGCCCTTAATTCAAGTGCGGTGCTGGGAGATATTGCAAGCGGAATCTGAGGCGATTACGTTGTCGCTGGCAGGATCAGCGCAATTGACGGACCCGTGGCCTCTTTTTTAGGGGCGGACAAACGCGCTACGTTGTAACCTAAAATCGTGCCGCCCGTCCGCTTCGGGAAGTTCGGTTTTGACACCGCTACACGCGAACTCAAGCGCGATGGCCTTCCGGTTCGTTTGCAGGCGCAGCCCGCGCAAGTACTCACCGTGCTTATCGAGCGTGCTGGCAGGACCGTCACTCGCGAGGAACTGTGTCAGGCCGTCTGGGGTAACGAAACGCACGTTGATTTTGATCAAGGTCTCAACTACTGCATCGCCCAGATCCGGACCGCGCTCGGTGATTCAGCCGACTCGCCCTGCTTCGTTCGCACCATTCCCAAGCGCGGGTACCAGTTCATCGCGCCGATAGTGCCGGTGTCTTCAGTCGAGCCGCAGCCACCGCCTTCTGCGCGGCTTCGAAGATCCTTCCCGATATGGGTCGTCGCAGCAACGCTGCTCTTCGCCACAGGAGCGGTCATCGCTGTCGTCTACGCGCAGCATCGCGCACCCATCAACATCGCCGTGGTGCGCTTCGATAACGAAACCGGGATCGCCGAAATGAACACATTTTCGGACGCCGTGACCGACCAGGTTGTCGCTCAATTGGCCGCCGACAGCGGGAACAGGTTCGGCATAATCGGAAATGCTGCCATTCTTCGCCAGCCGCGGTCGCAGCGTGACCTACTCGCCATCGGTTCGGCGCTCAATGCCGGTTACGTGATACTTGGCCAGGTACAGCGCGATTCAGGGCGTTTCCGGGTTCTGGCTCATTTGATTCGTCTTCCGGATCAGACCCACGTTGCCGTGGCGCGATTCGATCGCGACATCGGCGATGAACTCCAAACGGAAACCGAACTCAGCCGGCTGATTGCATCTCAATTCCTGCGCCGATTGCCGGCTTCACACTCGTCCCTATTTCGTTGAAACCAGACCGCTTATCTCCTCATATTTTCTTCGTGGGAGCTTCGTTGTGCGAAAACCGGACAGATGCTAGTCTCCCGCTATGGACATTTGCTTGCTCGCCCGAATCGCTCCCATGGCATGCTTGCTCGCACCACTTGTTGCTGCCGCCAGCCCGGAGCAGGATTTCTTTGACGCCATCAAAACTGGAAATTCTGCGAAAGTAGCCGAGCTTCTCAAGCAACAACCCGCACTAAAGAAGGTAGCCACCAAAAACGGTACAACGCCTGTCCTCTACGCCGTCTATGCCAAACATCCTGATATCTCCGAATTGCTGATTGCCGCTGGTATCGAGCCCAATATCTTCGAGGCGGCAGCCACGGGGCGCACTGGCCGCGTGCGCGAGCTTCTGAAAAACGACCCTAGCTTGATTCGCGCCTTGTCTCCAGATGGCTGGACTGCGCTGCATCTCAACTTCAACAATCTTGAAATGGCGAAGTTGCTGATCGACGCCGGTGCGAACCTGGATGTAAACTCACGCAACAAGCTAAATGCCACGCCGCTGCAAGGCGCCGCCGCTAACAACTGGCTCACTCTCGCCAGGTTGTATCTGTCTCACGGCGCGAATGTAAATTGCCGCAGCGAAGAAGGCGGTTCTCCTTTGCATGAAGCCGCCGCCAACGGCTTTCTCGACTTTGCAAAGCTGTTGATCGAATACAGAGCCGACGTGAATCAGAAAGACGACAACGGCAAGACTCCGCTAAGCATCGCGCTCGAATACAAGCATCGCGACGTCGCGGCCCTTCTCAGGGAACACAACGCCATTCAATAGTCTGACCGGCTTCGACGGCCGTCAAGCCGACGCGGAGGAAGGCCAAAACCTAGTAAGAAGGGCCCGCGTCGTGCGCAGTCGCCTGATTAGGACCAGGCACACCTAATGGTCGACATTAAACGTACCAAGGTTTCGCCCAAGAGGTTCGCAGCATCAAAGCAAATAGAAAATCACTGGCACCCGCAGGCCCCATCATTGCCCCTGACTGCTCGATGAATCGCCTTGACAGATTCCGGGTTCTGTGGCATAGTTGCGGGAACATTATTCGAATAATGCAAGCTTGAAGTAATCGTTTGTCTTCACTCACAGCAGTGACGTTGGCGCGTTCGCATTGGTTTAAGGAGCAGAGCCATGGCATACAAGAACTGCCTTTCGTTCACCCTCGTCGCTTGTTTGGTCATTTCCCCATCACTTGTTTCTCAAACGGTGACCGCCACAACCGGTGCCATTAATGGCATCGTCACTGATAGTTCAGGAGCCGTATTAGCCAACGTTGAAATTACGCTGTCCGGCCCGGCGGAAATGGGAATCCCCA
>Ga0126371_10006804_pt1 | contig 10198 bp, 10 predicted proteins | sample PanSoiMetaPlot_4_FD_110145 | JGI IMG/M metagenome (GOLD analysis project Ga0126371, IMG submission 110145) | Tropical forest soil microbial communities from Panama - MetaG Plot_4 | ecosystem: Environmental > Terrestrial > Soil > Tropical forest > Bulk soil | place: Panama | collected 2016-02-17
ACCAGTGCCCTTATCGGGACTTTTGGTGGTGAAGAAGGGATCGAAGATCTTCGGCAGTATTTCCGGCGGGATACCGGCGCCCTTGTCTTTGACCGTAAGGGCAACGAAATCACCCTTAATCCCCTCGGGCGTTTCGCCACCATGCAACGTGAGATTCTCGGCATGCACCGTGATGGAGCCCCCGTCAGGCATGGCGTCGCGTGCATTCACCACAAGATTGACCAGTGCGAGCTCGAATTCGGGAATATCGATCGACACTGGCCAAACGGTGTGCGGAATCTCGATGCGCAGGTCGATCTTCCCACGCGCAGAGCTTGAAAGGACATCGCGAAATGCCGCGACGGTCTGGCCGAGATTGATCGTGCGGGGATTCTGCGGTTGGCGGCGGGCAAAGGTGAGCAATTGCCGCGTCAGCGTTTCGCCGCGCGACGCTGCTGTCAGAATCGCTTCTAGCGAGCGGACGTTTTTTTGATCTGTTATCCGGCGTTTCAGACTTTGCGCCTGACCACTCACCACCATCAGCAGATTGTTGAAATCGTGAGCGACGCCACCTGTCAACTGACCGAGGGCTTCCATTTTTTGAGCTTGCGCGAGTTGTTGGTGAGCGCGCTCAAGAGCTTCCTGCGCATTGCGCCGTTCGGTGACGTCGCGGGTGATCTTTGCAAAACCGATGAGCTTCCCCGAATCGTCGTAGATCGCGTCAATCACCACGTTCGCCCAGAACAGGGAGCCGTCTTTGCGCATACGCAAGGCCTCGGCCTCGAACTTTCCTGTGGCCGACGCGATCGACAAGGAACGGTTTGGCATTCCGGCTTCGCGGTCTGCCGGTGTGTAGAATTGGGAAAAGTGCCGGCCGATGATCTCCTCGGCTGCGTAGCCCTTGATGCGTTCGGCGCCGGCATTCCAGCTCGATACGATCCCAGTCGGATCGAGCATGTACAGTGCGTAGTCGGTGACGCCGGCGACCAACGCGCGGAATTGGCGATCGCTTTCGCGTAAGGCCGCCGTCGTCTGTTTTTCAGAAGAGATATGGCGTCCTGAGACATAGATGAGGCCTTCGTCAGCGGTCAGAGTCCAGGCGATCCAGCGCCAACCGCCGTCGCGATGGCGAAAGCGGTTTTCCATGTGCACTGTCGGCACGCCCTGAGCAAGGCGCGCGCGAGCGGCGATGGCGCCCGGCGCATCATCCGGATGGCGCAGTTCACTGACATGCAAGGATTTGATTTCTTCTGCGCTCCAGCCGAGCAAGTTTGTCCAGGCCGGATTGATGCTTAGGAAGTAGCCATCGAAATTGCCAACACCGAGCAAATCTTCGGACACTTTCCAGATACGATCGCGTTCGCGTGTGCGCTGTTCGACTTCCGTTTCCAGCCGCTCACTAAGAATGCGCAGCGTTTTCTCATTGCGAACACGCTCGGTGGTCTCAAGCACGGTAGCGAGCACACCGCCGATGCCGTTGGCCGCTGACGGATCAGGCATCGGACTGTAGCTGATCGTGAAACGAGCCTGTTCAGGGACTCCATGGCGGCGGACGGGCCACGGATGATCTTCGGCAAAAAAGCTAGCGCGCTCGGCGCGCAGGATGGCCTGGTTTAGCGGCCCCAGCTCGCTGTAAATCTCCGGCCAGATTTCGCGCAGCGGCTTCCCCAACGCGTTCGGGTGCCGGTCGCCGAGCAATTCGGCATAGGCATCATTATAGATCGTGATCAGATCCGGCCCCCACCGGATAGACATGGGAAAGCTGGACGCGAGGATGACCTCGACGCTCCACTTCAGCGGCGGTGACCAGTTTTTCGACGGTCCGAGCGGAGTTGTGGCCCAGTCAAAATTGTGGACCCGCGCGCGCTGGCCACTCGCACGAGTCACCGCTTCCATGAGAATCCCGGCTGTTTCATCGCGCCAATGGCGCACATACTAACCCCTTCGCCCGACGCGCAAACGCCGTTCGAGAGAAAAAGTTCCGGTAGCCTTGAGCGGAAAGACGCTTGCCGACTAGCGCTTAATGAAGGTGCCGCTGCGCAGGTCGGACACGGCTTGTTGCAACTCCGCCTGCGTGTTCATGACGATCGGCCCGTACCAGGCAACCGGTTCCTGGATTGGCTTGCCGGAGACCAACAGGAAGCGGATGCCTTTCTGACCGGCCTGCACGGTGATCTCGTCACCCGAGTCGAAGAGCACGAGCGAACGGTCGCCGGCTTTTTCGCGCACGAGGATTTCATTGCCGTCGATCTGCTTCTCGTTGAGCACGCCGATCGGCTGCGATGCACCGCGGAACGTGCCGTCACCTTCAAACACATATGCGAAGGCATGACGCTCAACTTCGACCTTGAGTGTCTTGCGCTTGCCGGCAGGCACGAAGACGTCGAGGTAGCGCGGATCAGCGGCAACGCCGTCGACCGGCCCCTTCTGGCCCCAAAAGTCTCCACACACGATGCGCACGCGCGTTCCATCATCGTCGGTCACTTCGGGGATCTCGGCGCCCTTGATGTCCTGATAGCGGGGAGTGGTCATCTTGAGCGAGGAGGGCAGGTTGGCCCAAAGCTGAAACCCGTGCATGCGCCCTTGCGCGTCGCCCTGTGGCATTTCCTGATGCATGATGCCGCGTCCGGCCGTCATCCATTGTACGTCGCCGGAACCGAGACTCCCACGATTCCCGAGGCTATCGCCGTGTTCGACTGTGCCCGCCAGAACGTAAGTGATCGTCTCGATTCCGCGGTGTGGATGCCATGGGAAGCCGGCAAGGTAATCGGCGGGCCGATTGTTACGAAAATCATCAAGTAATAGAAACGGGTCGGTTTCTGCGGTGTCGCCGAAACCGAACGCGCGCCGCAATCTAACGCCCGCACCTTCGATGGTGGGCTGTGATTGCACAATACGTTTGACCGGGCGGATAGACATGGACTCAGCTGCCTTTCGTCAGGCGCTATGCGGTGTAGGCCGAAGAGTAAAGGCTAAAACTGCTGCACATACTGGCTTGTAAGGCCGAAATACGCAGGCAGATTGCCATTCATATACGGAACTTCATATAGGGCTTTCGTCCATCAACAGAAGGGACATCCGCCGTTTGCATACCATCTATTCGGGTGATGTTAGGAAATACCAAGCAGGGTGTCGTTTTAGGCATAGTTCTGACGCGACTCGTCTGATCGCCAAAGATCCGTTATGATTGTCGCATGAAGTGCGCGACCGCGATCATCTGCCTGATCCTGCTCGGCCTCAGCGTCAGCGGCTGCACGAAATGTGGCTGGCTATGGAACGAGGGGCCGCGCAGCTGCCATTCCGATCCGCCGCCAGCCTAAGCGGCTTCACTGGGAGCGGAGAAAATTGAGCACCGCGCCAATGAAGCCAATCAAGAGTCCCACGAGCAGGACGTATTGCAAAATCGTAAGCGCGCGGCTTGGCGTCTCGGTCGCGGTAGCCATATCGTAGATTTGCCACGCAGCAACCGCGGCAAAGGCGACGATCATCACGCCTGAATTCTTTGTCCTTTTATCGTTCACGGGCAGCCCCTTCGCGCAGTTCCCAGGTTATCGGATACCGCGCAAGATTCTACGCCTAATATCCGGCGGCTCGCAGCGTCCCGAACCGCGCGAATTAGCGGCGGCTCCACTGCTCTATTTTATAGTGGGAACCCGCCCAGTGGCGATCATCAAACCGAAATGCCCATTTATTTTGCTTTCCCCGGAACGATTTCCCTGATGCTGCATTGCACGCTGGCAGTGTGTAAAATTACATGAGGCAGTCGGGGATGACCTCACAAGACAGCTACCTTTTTCGGGCGGCCGAACTTCTGGCCAAAGCCGAAAGCGAATCTGATCAGGAAAAACGGACTGAACTTGAGAATTTAGGGCGAGCTTTTTTGCGTTTGGCAGAGCAAGCCCGGCGCAACAGTGAGACCGACGTCACCTACGAGCCGCCGTCTCCCAAGCTCAGTGAACCAGAAAAAGAACCGTAAGCGGTGAAGTAAAAATTCCTAGGAAAATAGTCTTGACAGCGTGACGCTGCTCAGTTAGAGATTGCGCACGCTGCACACTTGTACCTCGGTTGTCGCGTTCGAACGCCGGAACAGCCCGTGACGGCCCGCGTTGTTTCCATAATGGCCAGCGCTTCCGCTGGCCATCGGAGGACGCAGAATGCCGCACACCGAAAACGATCACGTCGTGGAAAGCGCGACCGAGGCCCGCGCGGCTGTGACGGGCCACAATGTTCGTTACGTATTGGTGATCAGTACGCTGGCGGTGATCGTGCTGTTCGCCGCGGCATACGTTGCGACGAAGTGGTGACGCTGGCGCGTTAATGCTGCGCAATGTCCGAAGCAGGCGCCGGGATTTCCCGGCGCTTTATTTTTTGGAACGAATAATGAGCCCGCTGAGAATCCAGACCGTGCCGAAGATGGTTGCTGAAGCTAAACATTTGCTCGAGGAGACGGACACCTCGAAAGTGGATGTCACCGCGATTAGGGGGATCGGCCTCGACACGCTGCACCTGCATAGCCGCGAGCGGCAATGCGGGCGGCATTCCAGCGGCACGCATGCTGGCTGCGGAGATCCGGGCAACGTCGCAGTGGGTCACCAACCGCATCACGAATCCGCCGACGAATCTTCGGCAGCCGCACGGCGGCGTACAGCCGCATCGCGCATCATGACCATGCTTGAGGACGAACTCGCAAGAATCGAAAACACGTTTAAAGACGTTGGAGCGTGTACGGAGGCGGCATTCGACAACAGGATTCGGACGCTCCTTGGCGTGACAAAAGCGCTGCGTGAAGTAGAGCTGATAAGTAAGTCTGACGAAGTGAATACACCCGATGCAGCCGACAACGACGCAACCCGCGATATTGACGAACTCCGCGAAGCGCTTGCGCGCCGCATTGAATCGTTTATCGCCGCTCAGCAAAGCGGGGTTGGTGGAACTGACGACGGAGCTGTTGACTGAAATTGGTCCCGGCGAGTGTGATCTTTTTCTCAATGATTTTTCCGTTTTCGCCCACAACCACCAACTCCCGCCGGATTTTTCCAAAAATGGCGTGCCGTGGACCACGTGGCTGATTCTGGGTGGTCGGGGCTCAGGCAAGACGCGGGCTGGTGCGGAGTGGGTCCGCGCCACAGCCATCAGCGATCCAAAGGCGCGCATCGCTCTTCTTGGCGAGACCGAGCGCGATACGCGCGAGGTCATGGTTGAGGGAATTTCGGGCTTGCTCGCCGTGCACCCTCCTCATGAGCGGCCGCTTTGGGTGCCGTCGCGAAGACGGCTTGAATGGCCAAACGGAGCTCTGGCGCAGGCGTTTTCGGCTGAAGAGCCAGAGAGCCTGCGGGGGCCGCAATTCTCTGCGGCCTGGTGCGATGAACTCGCCAAGTGGCGCCATGCCGAGGCATCTTTCGACATGCTGCAGTTCGGGCTGCGCCTTGGTGAGCGGCCGCGGCAGGTGATTACCACCACGCCGCGGCCGACCGCACTTCTCAAACGCCTGATCGCGGATCCACTCACCGCAATGACCCGGGCCGGCACAATAGCGAACGCATGCAACCTGGCGCCAAGCTTTATCGAGAACATACTCTCGCGGTATGGTGGCACGCGTCTCGGGCGGCAGGAGATCGACGGCGAAATCATCGAGCAACGCGAGGACGCGCTGTGGTCACGCGCACAGTTGGAGCGTTGCCGCATCGACAAGGCGCCACCTCTCGCGCGCATCGTTGTTGCAGTTGATCCGCCGGGCTCGGCAACAAAACAGGCGGATGCCTGCGGGCTCGTCGCGGCAGGGCGTGGCGAGGACGGCCATATCTGCGTGCTCGCAGACGAAACCGCGCGCGGCTTGTCTCCACAGGCGTGGGCGACGAAGGCAATTTCGCTGTGGCGGCGCCTGCAAGCTGACGCCCTTGTGGCGGAGGTCAATTTCGGCGGCGATATGGTGCGCGCAGTGATCGGCTCAGCGGACCGCTCGGTCCCGATCGCCACGGTGCGTGCGACGCGCGCAAAGTACGTGCGTGCCGAACCGGTGGCGCAACTCTACGAGCAAGGACGGGTCAGTCACGTTGGCGTGTTCCCGGCGCTTGAAGATGAAATGTGCGACTTCGGCCTTGATGGATTGTCGTCTGGCCGCTCGCCCGACCGGTTGGATGCGCTTGTATGGGCAATCACCGCGTTGAGCTTCGGTGCGCGAACTGAGCCGAGGGTGCGGATGCTTTAGCTGCTGCTCACGATCGGGCTCCGGTCTTCATTTCAAACGTTTTGGAAAAATTCATGCTCAACCGATTCAAATCGCTGCTCGGCGCTCCCGCGCGCAAATCCTCCCGTATCGGTCGCCTGATTGCGCTCGAAGGCGGTGGCCGGGCGCGGTGGACGCCGCGCGATTACGGCACCTTGGCCCGCGAAGGCTATGCGCGTAACGCGATCGTCTATCGCGCCGTGCGGCTGATCGCCGAAAGCGTCGGCACGCTGTCTTTCGTCCTTTATGAGGGGGCTGCCGAGCGCGACGAACATCCGCTGCTTGAACTCCTGCGGCGACCAAATCCGCGTCAGGACGGCACCTCGTTTCTGGAAAACGTTGCGTCACACCTCCTGCTCGCGGGCAACGCATATATCGAGGCGGTTGGAGTGGGCGGTGAGGGCGGTACACAGGTTCGCGAACTTTATGCGCTGCGGCCTGACCGCATGAAGCTTGTGCCGGGTCCCGATGGCTGGCCTCAAGCTTACGAATACAGGGTGACAGGGTCGACGCTGCGTTTCGATCAAGGCGCGGCCTTGCCGCCGATTTTGCATCTCACGTTCTTTAATCCGCTTGACGACCACTACGGTTTCAGCCCCCTCGAGGCCGCTGCGATGGCGGTCGATACGCACAACGCCGCGGCGGTCTGGAACAAGGCGCTGCTCGACAACGCGGCGCGGCCCTCGGGCGCGCTTGTCTATGATGGCGCTGATGGCACGGCGCTATCCGCTCTCCAATACGACCGATTAAAAAGGGAGTTTTCGGAATATTACCAGGGCGTAAGTAATGCGGGACGTCCGCTGGTGCTGGAAGGCGGCCTCGACTGGAAGCCGATGTCGCTTTCACCAAGTGATATGGACTTTCTGGAAGCCAAGCATGCTGCCGCGCGCGAAATTGCGCTCGCCTTCGGGGTGCCGCCGATGCTGTTGGCGATCCCCGGCGACAATACTTATTCGAACTATCAGGAAGCCAATCGTGTGTTTTGGCGCCAAAGCGTGCTGCCATTGGCAGCACGCATCTGCTGCGCGCTCACCCATTGGCTGACGCCTGTGTTCGGCGAGGGTCTCATGCTCGCCGCCGACACCGACAAAATCGAAGCGCTCAACCCCGACCGTGTCGCGCTGTGGGAACGTGTGAGCAAAGCGACATTCTTGACCGTGAATGAGAAGCGGCTTGCCACCGGCTACGGATCCGTGGAAGGCGGCGACGTGTTCCCACTGCCGCAATAGGAACAAGAACACCCGCACGTCGTTCTCATCGTTGAGGCTTTCGAGATGCGAGAGCAATGGAACCTGAGGCGGAACTATGATCACAAAAACCACAATACTGGCCATCACATTGGCGGGCGCGTTGGCCGCGACCGGCGCGATGGCGCAAACAAAACAGGGCGACAAGGATAGTCAGAAGTTCATCACGGCTGCGATTCAGGGCGATATCGCCGAGGTCGATGTCGGTAAGCTCGCTCAGGAAAAAGGCCAGAGCGATGCCGTAAAGCAATACGGTGCCATGCTGGTGAAGGACCATGGCGACCACAAGACCAAGGCGGAGCAGGTCGCCAGTGAACTCGGTGTGGAACCGCCGACCGGGTCAAGCATCATGCAGAAGGCGACTTATGCAAAATTGAAACTGCTTTCGGGAGCAATGTTCGACAGGTCGTTCGCAAAGTCGATGGTCAAAGACCACGAGGAAGATATTAAGGAATACAAGAAAGAGTCGTCGAAGGACGATGCGGCGGGCCGATTGGCAAAAGATACACTACCCGTGTTGCAGAAACATTTGCAGGCGGCCCAGTCTCTCGAGAAACAAACCGCGCAGAAGCAATCCTCACGCTGAATTGTGGTCGCCGCCGTTTAGCGGCAGATCCGAATGGCGCCCGTTTGCTGGTCCCCGCAGCCGGGCGTCATTTTTTGTGACCCACTAGAATCTGCTCGGGTTTACCCAGCGCGCCGTGAGCTCTTTCATGGCCTGTTCGAGGCTTACCGCGAAACCACGATTTTGGGCGCTGTCTGGCCCCGTGCTGATTACCCAGGACCACGGCATGCCCTGCGGCGCTTGCGCGGTGAGCACGATGCGTCCGACATGCTGATTGCCATCGAAGACGTCGTAATCGTCGGCCGACCATTCGCTATCGCGATCCTTGGGGACGCGTGAAAGGGTCAGTTTGGTCGTTTTGCCAACCGGGTGGGCGGGTTTGACCGTCCCCGAAGGTCGGGAACGAACGGGGCCCCCGCGCAAGGGTATAAAATAGGGGCCGTCCTCGTTCGAGGCATTCATGATCTCATCCAATCACAATTCTTATTCGATCATAGGGGAAAAGGCCCTGCCAAGCGTCCCGGAAGGATCACGCCGCGACGGGTTCCGACTCATTCGAACACTTCGTCGGCGGCGATCACCAGCCCAGGCGGCACCGCAATGCCGAGCGCTTTCGCAGTCCTGAGGTTAATGAACATCTCGACTTTGGAAGATCGGTGCACGGGCAGGTCAGCCGGTTTCTCGCCGGTCAGAACCCGGCCGGTGTAGATGCCGGCCAGATGATAGGAATCAGCGACACTGCCTCCGTAACTGAGCAATCCTCCGGCCGCTGCGAATTCGCGTCCGTTATAGATTGTCGGCACGCCATAGCGAACAGTGATTGCCGCAAATTTTGCGGTCGCACTTAAGAAGAATGAGTCGCCGGAACCGACGATAAGTCCGCCAGTGCCTGGCGAGAGACTCGCGACGGCTTTGTCGAACTCCTCTTCGGAGCTGGCTTGCAATACTTGGAGCTGCAGCCCGAGAGCACTTGCCGCCGCCTGCGCGTCGCGGGATTGGACTTGGGCCACGACTGGATTGGTGGGATTGACAATAAGAGTGATGACCGTTGCGTTTGGTAAAAGCTGGTGCATCAGCTCCAGCCTTTTCGGCCCCAGCTCCATATTCAATTGAGTCGCGCCGGTCATGTTGCCCCCGGGATGCGCCAGACTGGCGACGAAACCAAGGTTGACCGGATCGCTCGCGGTGGTGAAGACAATCGGGACCGATGTGGTGGCTGCCTTCGCGGCGAGCGCCGCAGGCGTACTGGTTGCAGCAATGACCGTCACCTGGCGCTTTACCAGATCGGCAACGAGTTCAGGCAGCCGATCATAGTGGCCATCCGCCCACCGGTATTCGACCACGACGTTCTGACCTTCGATAAAACCCATCTCGTTCAAGCCGCGGCGGAATTCGTTGACGAACTTCGCGTAAAGTTCTGCTGCAGCGCCATTGAGGAAGCCGACCACCGGCATCTTGTTTGCCGGCTGCGCATGTGCAGCAAGCGGCCATGCCACCGCGCCGAGAAGTGTGAGGAATTCGCGTCGCTGCATGCGCCCCCGCCATGACCGCGCTTCGTGCGAGGCCGAATAATAGCAGATTGTGGAACTTCCCGTCCCAGCTTTATTTTCGAGTGATATCGAGTCCATACTGATGCTGCGGGCTATCCGCGCCGTTTGGCGCAAGCGAGGTGCATTGGTCGCGACCGACAAATTGTTCGCGGGATCGATCCCGGAAATTTACGATCGGTTTCTTGTCCCTCTCATCTTTGAGACCTATGCGCGCGATCTCGCCGAGCGCCTAGCGAAGGTCGAGCCACGTGATCTGCTGGAGACAGCGGCGGGAACCGGTGTTCTGACGCGAGCCGTTTCCGCACGACTGCCGGTCTCCACGCGCATCATTGCGACCGATCTTAATCAGCCGATGCTCGATTATGCAAAGTCGCGTCACCCGAACAAAGACGGGATTGAGTGGAAACAGGGCGATGCTCTTGCGCTGCCGTTCAAGGATCAAAGCTTTGACGCCGTGGCTTGCCAGTTCGGCGTCATGTTTTTTCCGGACAGGGTTGCTGGATACAAAGAGGCGCGGCGTGTTCTGAAGCCCGGCGGTCATTTCATTTTTAATGTATGGGACCGGATCTCAGAAAACGATTTTGCCGACACCGTCACAGAAGCGCTGGCGGTAGTTTTTCCGGACGATCCG
>Ga0126371_10006805_pt1 | contig 10197 bp, 10 predicted proteins | sample PanSoiMetaPlot_4_FD_110145 | JGI IMG/M metagenome (GOLD analysis project Ga0126371, IMG submission 110145) | Tropical forest soil microbial communities from Panama - MetaG Plot_4 | ecosystem: Environmental > Terrestrial > Soil > Tropical forest > Bulk soil | place: Panama | collected 2016-02-17
GAGGAGACATATTCGCACGCCATTTCGCTGGTGGAGTTTCTGGGTGAAGAACGGACAGAAGTCCCCATCCAAATCTTTGGCACGGACCTGAGCGAGACCGCGATCCAGCGTGCCCGCGCAGGAGTCTATAAGGAAAGCATTGAGGCGGATGTAAATCCTCTGCGCTTGCGCCGCTTCTTCCATAAGTCCGACGGCGGTTACCAGATCAGCAAAATGATTCGGGACCTTTGCATTTTTTCTACGCAGAATGTCTTCAGCGATCCGCCTTTTTCCCGCATGGACCTGGTAAGTTGCCGCAATGTGATGATCTATCTCAGCCAGGTACTGCAGAAGAGAGTCATACCCATCTTTCACTATGCTCTCAATCCAACTGGCTTTCTGATGATCGGCAGCACGGAAGGGCTGCTGGGAGCCGGCTCCGAGTTGTTTGAAATGGCCGATAAAAAACAGAAAATCTATCGCAAGAAACTGGTTACCACGCCCGTCACGTTCGGGTTTTCAGTTGGACATCCGGAACATGATGTGGAAGGGGCCGAAGCTTCGGTGCCCCCTGTCAAGCCGCCGGACACAACCAAGGCGCCTGTTGAGTTGCAACGGGAAGCGGATCGCCTGTTGCTGGCCCGCTATACGCCTCCGGCGGTGGTGATTAACGAGCACCTTGAGATTTTGCAAAGCCGCGGACGCACCGGCACTTTTCTTGAACTTCCGACAGGCAAAGCCAGCCTGAACCTGCTGAAAATGGCGCGACCAGGCCTGCTCTTTGAGCTGCAAAGCGCTATCGATGAGGCGCGCAAGAATGGCGTCGAAGCCAAGCGGGAGAATGTGCATGTCGAAAGCAATGGGCACACGAGGCAGGCGACGGTACGCGTCATCCCGTTCAAAACGCCAGTCCAGGACCAACACAGCTTCCTGATTGTCTTCGAGCTTCATGTTGCCGACTTGGAACCGTCTGACGGGAATGTTCTGCCGCCGAAACCGCTCACGGCAACCGAGCAGTCGGAAAGAGACAAACAGGTGGCGCAGCTGAAGCAGGAGTTAGCGGCAACGAAGGAATATCTGCAATCGATTATTGAAACGCAGGAAGCCACCAACGAAGAATTGCAGTCGGCGAACGAAGAGATTCAGTCGGGGAACGAAGAGCTACAGAGCACCAATGAAGAGCTGCAGACTTCAAAGGAAGAGCTGGAATCAGCCAACGAAGAACTGCATACGGTCAACGAAGAGATGCAGCACAGAAACGAGCTGCTGACGCAGTTAAACAACGACCTGACGAACCTTTTGAACAGCGTTAACCTGCCGATGGTGATGGTGGGAGCTGATCTCAGCGTTCGCCGCTTTACCCCGCAGGCAACGGCAATGCTTGGGTTGATGGCCAGCGATGTGGGCAGGCCTATACCCCGGCTCAAGCTGAAGATTGATGTCTCAAACCTGGAACAGATGATGCTGGATGTGATCCAGCAAGTACAGGCGAAGCAGTATAGAGTTCAGGATCAGGACAGCGACTGGTGCACTCTGCGTATCACGCCGTATCGGACTCTGGATAACCGGATAGACGGCGTCGTTCTGAGTGTGGTCGATAGCGAGGTTTTCGGGGAGTCAGTGAAGAATAATACGGTGGCAAAACGAGGCCAGAAGTCCTCACTCAAGCCAGGTGCTTCAGTAGAAAAAGTGCGCAGGAAAAGATAGGAACTGTCAGCGATGGCGCAGGATATGACTCGTGTCACATCCCGCGCGCGCTTGTCGTCCGAGGGAGGGAAAGAAGCGGAAATTGCTTTCCTTAATCAGGTCTCTGTCGCAAACATGATTCCGTTCAAGCGCGTGAAGCTCAACGATACTGCTGGACGTTGCTACGGTTCTGAAACAATGCATGCAGATGCTATCGAATGTCCTATCAGGATTGCTGCGGATTGCAAATCGCTTATCGTAGAGCTCCATTTCCCGCCTCCAGCCGGGAGCTTTCCCACGGAATTTGAAATTTGCTTTATGACATATATCTCGCATCTGTCCATTGCGATAGCGCCAAATTGCGCCACGGCAAGGAAATTCAGGGCAGTCTTGACAGGATTCTGGGCGTGTTGGCGCTGCGAAACCTAGAGGTTGTGCGAACCCAGATAGAACGGACAGAGGGCAGCGAGCGGGCACTGGCTGCACAGCGGATGGGAGAGTTTGCAGAGTTCCTGGCCGTGCTGTTTCAGAAGCAGGTAGGCGCGAAGGCGCGCGGAGCAGGTTGAGGGAAGCTGCGCGTCGAGGTCCGTCTGCGCGGAGCGGTAGCTGGCGGCCCAGTTCTTCGCTTCGCGTCCGAAGCCGAGGCGCAGAGGCACATGAACGCAGTTCGATGGAATTGCGGCAACGGGTGCGGTCTTGGTGAAGAGCAAAATCTTGTCCGCGGTGGAGTCGCCGACGGTGGGGAATTTTTTCAGCAACTTTTTTGCCTCGGGCATAGGACGTTTCAGAACAGCGCTCATGTCGCCGGCGAATTCGTCGAGGACGCGCGCGGCGATTTCCTTGAGGCGAAAGGCGCTGAGCGCCGGCTTCATGACGCTGGAACGCATGGTTTCGCGCAGCCGGTCGTCAGGCGCGGCGAGGATGGAGTCGGGGGCGAGGCCAATCTTTTCTTTCAGCGCGCGAAAGCCTTTGTCACAGCGCTCGTCGGATTGCGGATAGCCGCAGTTGCGGTGCAGCAGCATTTCGTAAGGGTCTGTGGGATACGGCGCTCTAAGCCGACCGTAGCGCTTCTCGAGTAGCGACAGGATTTTCGTAAGTTGGGCGGAGGGTTTGCTAGGTTTGACTGCGCTGCGCGGCATGTCGGCTTGAGAGGTATGCTAGCACTATTGCGGGCGGACTAAATGGATGTGGTGTATTGCGCAGAAAGCAAGTGGGCCGATCAAGCGCTGAAGCCTGCTTTTCGGGGATATTGCGATTAGGTCCTTCCTCGCCCATTGGATATATCTTTTATTCAGGTCGTTGGTTCCAGAGAAGCTCTCCTTTTTCGTTCCTTTCTGTTTCAAACCGGAATCGACGGTGCCAAGGTATAAGCCATAGCACCCTATAGTAGACAATCACGCGCATTTTTGAGTATTCGGGAATCGCAGAATAGTCTGGGAATGGGAGGTTCTTTGGATCACCGATAAATCCAAGTGTGCACTGAAAAGTAAAGGAGTCGCCGGGTGCAAGCGTGTAAGTCCTCGAATCCCCTGTCCTCATGCGGGCAGGATCAACCTCGCTGCCGTCTGGGTTAGTGACTTGTACGGGCCGGTTGCCGTCATACTTTGTATATGGACTTATGCAATATGCGTGGACATACCTAAGCGTAAAGCTAGTAGTATTCAAGCCTCTGAACGTACTAGATGGAGCGTCTCCGTGAAATTCGGGCCTCATGGATGATTCTCCGGGAAGGTAGGTGCGAACGGGTGATTGAGCGTCAATATTTATGGCATTGGCGAAATTTCCAAACATTCCGAGAAAAGTTATCAATGTCACAGGGATGCTGATGATTCCCGCAATAACTAAGCTCCACGTTATTGCACGAGACACTTTTTCCCGAAGCGGTCGGCTCTGTCTTATCTGAGGTGATTCGGGACGCCAGGTCGGTCTGTCAACTTGGCCCCCTGCGCCATTCCGTTGGATGGAGGTTCCTATAGCTTTAGGACTCTTCGTTGGTCGTTTCTTCGATTTGCTCTTTCGTTTATTTCCCACAGTTGGGCCGAGCCTCAATCCTTCGCACTGGGGCTGCCGTTTCATTGTATGTCGAGATGAGATAATGCGTTCTGATTAAGCTAATCACAGATGATGTCGAAGTCAGCATCGGCAACACTGTAATCTGTCTCGCTGTTAAGTCCACTCAGAGCACTATTGCGCCCTCAATAGCAGTGCCTCTGCTGCTGTAAACCCACACACGTACAGATGTCGGATACCCGGCGCAATTTGTAACCGGGAGCGCGCGGCAATTATCATCGTGCTGAGAACTGTTTCGAAGAACGATCCCCATTTTCATTTTTTGAAGGCAGGAGAAAGAAGAGATGCGAGTTGGTTTGCTTACGGGCGGCGGTGATTGTCCTGGATTGAATGCTGTGATTCATGCGGTGGTGAAGAAGGGAATTCTTCACTATGGCGACGAGTTTGTCGGCTTTACTGAAGGCTGGCGCGGCGTGCTGGACAATACGACGATGCCGCTGACGCTGGAGACGATTGACGGGATTCTGGACCAGGGCGGGACGATTCTGCGCACGTCGCGCACGAATGTTCGCAAGATTGAAGGCGGCATTGAGAAGTGCGTGGCCACGCTGAAGGCCAACAAGATTGATGCGCTGATTGCCCTCGGCGGCGACGATACACAGTCAGTGACCAATGCGCTGGTGCAGGCGGGCGTGCCGGGCGTGGGTGTTCCGAAGACGATTGACAACGATTTGTATGGCACAGACGCGTGCTTCGGGTTTGACACGGCGGTGTCGATTGCAACCGAGGCGATTGACCGTCTGCATACGACGGCCGAGGCGCACAGCCGCGTGATCGTTTGCGAGGTGATGGGGCGCGATGCGGGCTGGATTGCTTTGACGTCCGGCGTGGCGGGCGGCGCGCATGTGGTGCTGGTGCCGGAAAAGCCGATTGATATCGATCATGTATGCGCGCTGCTGAAGTACAACCACGATCACGGGAAGAATTACGGCATTGTGGTGGTGGCCGAGGGCGCGAAGCTGCCGAGCGGCGCGCAGGCCGTGCAGGGCGCGAAACTGGACTCGTTCGGACATGCGCGGTTGAGCGGGATTGGGCAGGCGCTGGCTGAGCTGATCGAGGAAAAGACCGGGTACGAGACGCGGTCGGTGAACCTGGGACACACGCAGCGCGGCGGCACTCCGACGGCCTATGACCGGATGCTGGCGACGCGGTATGGACTGGCGGCGATTGATCTGGTCCACAAAGGGAGTTTTGGGAGGATGGTGGTGCTGCGGGGAACCGAGATCAAGGACATTCCCATTGCCGAGGCGATTTCAAAGAACCGGACGGTGACGGATAATTTCCTGGAAATTTTGAGTGGACTTGAGCCTAAGGTTTAGGTTTTGGTTCAGCTACTGATTCGGAAGGCTAGACATTATGCCTAGCCTTTTCTGTTTGTTATGACAATAGTGTTTGTGTATCGCTTGAAGCAGGCTGCATTTGGAATCAAGTTTGTTAATGGCTGAATGGTTTCTGGGATAAAGGCCAGTATTTACCGCAGGAAACCCGAAGAGAACCGATGATTTGCGGAAATTTCTTGCTTAAACCCTCAGAGATAGGTATAAGCACAGGGCCGGGCCAAAACTGTCTTCGCCCGCGCGTTCTTGATTCATTTTGGAGGGCCTTCTAATGAGAACAGCGGTTGCGCGCATTGAGATTCGGGAAGTGATGGATATTCGGCAGGCGGCGGACTATCTGGGAATCAGTCCGGACACGCTCTATAAGTATGCCTCGGAGAGCTTTATTCCGGCGTTCAAGCTGGGAAACCGGTGGCGGTTCAAGAAGTCGCGGCTGGATGATTGGATGGATTTGCAGTCAGGCAACTCGGTGCAGGTTGAGGCGAAACCACGGCAGAAGAAACCTGTGCGGGCGGCACGGTAAAGTGATGCATCACACGTTCTCTGCATAAAGCTTTTCTGCGGCACGGTTATTGGAAGAGAGAAAAAGCAGATCCTTCGCTACGCTCAGGATGACATCGTTCTTGGGATGGTTCTTTCTTATTCATCATTGCTTGCGCCAGCCTACTTTTACGAACCATGCTTCCCATGCGGCGCGGTTTGCTTGTTCCTGCGTCTGGATTTCTTCGGGCAGGTCCGGACCGGGTGGTGGGATCGGGTGTAGCGGGTTGAGGCCGACGGCGCTGCGGAGTTCGTTGACGCGGTCAGGGTCTTCGAGAGGAAGCGGGCGGCTGAGACCGTCGCGGATGTCGTCGAACCATTGTGTTCCGTAGCGCTGTGGACGGCCTTCTTGTACTGCGATGCGGTCTTCAAGATAGGCGGCTTGCCATGCAGGGAGTTTTCCTTCGGCGGCATGCTTTTGGAGCAGTTGTAATGTCTGGCGCTGGAAATCGGGTTCGCCGATGGCGTGCTGGGCGATGAGCCAGGCTGCTTTGGCGCCGTCTTCTCCGGCAATTTCTTCGTGTGGCCAGCCGTGTTCGGCGATAATTTCGCGGAGGCGCGCGGCGTTCTGGCGGTGGACAGCTTCCATCTCGGGGATGTAGAAACCACCCAGTTTCCCTTCGTCGAGTAAGCGCTGGCGGACTTTGAGGTCGTGATCCTTTAGTTGGATCAGTTCGGCGCGGAGGGCATCGTTCATAGGGCCGGTTTCGGTTTCTTTCCTAAGAAATAAAGCACAAAAGCAAGCACAAGAACTGATGCCGCTGCGGCGAGGCTGAGGACGCGCAGGACAGCGACGGTATATTTGCCCTGGGTGGGGGAGTAGTTGCAGCAATAGATGAGGACGAGGTCAGAGAAGGAGCCGATTTTGTGGTTGCTGGCTTCGACGAGGGCGAGGCGGACGTCGCGCGGCTGGTATTCGACTCCGGAGAGGTATTTAGACATCCGGCCGTCGGGGGTCGCGATCATGATGACGCTGGAGTGGGCGAACTGGTCCATCTTGCCGTCGGGGCCGGGAACGCGGACATAGTGGAAACCGGTGGCCTGAGCGAGGTCGGTGATCGAGGATTGCTGTCCGGTGAGGAAGTGGACGCTGTTGGCCGATTCAGGGTCGTTGAGCATTGATACGAAGTGCTGTTTGGCTTCGAGGGCATCGGCGGGTGTATCACTGGGGTCGATGCTGGCCACAATGATGTTGTAGTCGCCGCCGGGATGCAGACCGGTTTGCCTGAGAGCAGCACCCATGCCGTGGAGGACTTGCGGGCAGAGCATTCCACACTTGAAGTAAACAAGGGCCATGACTGCCGGACGCTGGCCAAAGTAGCTGCCCAGGGCTACGTCGTTTCCGTTTTCGTCGCGGAAGTGGTCGGCGAGCGGAAGTGCGTGGTTTAGATTTTGATCAATGCCTGCGTTTTTCAGATAGGCAGGGGTGGATTGCGCGGATGCCCCGAGTGGCTTGTCGGCTGGGTACTGCTGGGCCGATACGGTTATAGTGCAGAGCAGGAAGAAGAGGGCAAGGAGTTGTCCGCGCGGGGTCACTCTACAGGATACGCTGTTCTGGGAGGCGTGAGAGCAGTTGCCATTTCGTATTCAATGACATTCGGATCGTTGGGATAGGGCTGAACCCTGCCAGTTTTTGCGAAGCCGTTGCGAATGTAAAACTCAATCGCGCCTTTATTGATGCACGTTACAAAGAGGCGTAATTCGCGAAAAGCATGAGATGCAGCCCAGGATTTGGCCGCGTCAATGAGATGGCGTCCGAGACCCGTCTGGCGATGCTCCGGCGCGACCCACATGGAAATGAGTTGGGCGCATCCGGGATTGTCCTCGTCAGGAAACACAGCAATCATGCCACATGGAAGATCGCCGTCTAGCGCGAGAAAGCCAGTGCGATACTCTCCCCAATAACGGATGCGTTGAATCCATCCCGCATCATCGAGCAGCGATTCTTTTGCATAGGTGCTGCCAAAAGCGGAGGGATCGGTTTTAAGTGCGCGGAGGCGGACTTCTTTAAAGAGAAGAGCGTTTTCCGGCGTGATGGGAACGAGTTCAATCGGCATTTTATTTTGATAGCACGGAGTAACTGAAGATGCAGTTTTACCTATGACGGCTGGATCAGGGTTGTGCTTTCCTACCCTTCGCTTCGCGAATGATGGGGCACCCATTTTCGTGCTGATCGATGCGAACCGGGGCCTTGCTTCGCAAGGCAATCAGCGCACCTTCGGTGCGGGTCCCTCGACTCCGCGCTGCGCGCTCCGCTCAGGATGACAATTCAGGTGGGATACAGAGGCTTATTTTTTCTCTTCGTGGTATTCCTGCTCAGTGTTGATTTCCCACAGGCCGCTTTTGTCCATGTTGCCGGCAATGATGTTGTCGACGGCGGTCATGGCGGTGAGCATGGAGTGGTCCTGATTGTTGTATTTGTGCATGCCGTTGCGGCCTACGAGAAAGAGGTTCTCGAAGCGGTCCATGTAGTGGATGATGTCGTCAAAGCGGTCGTAGGTGCCGAAGTAGGCGGGATAGGTTTTTGGCACGCGGACGACGTGGGCGTCAAGCACGTCGGATGTTTTCAGGATGCCGATCTTTTCGACTTCTGCGATGGCGAATTGCTTGATTTGGTCGTCGGACATGCGCCAGAGATCGTCGGTGTCGTAGCAAAAGTATTCGAGGCCGATCCATACTTTGCCGGGGTCGGCTACAAGGTAGGGGCTCCAGTTGTTGAAGATTTGCAGGCGACCTACCTGCACGTCGGGCTCCTGGATGTAGATCCAGGTGTCTTTTAGCGGTGAGCCGTCGGGTTCTGCTACGGAAAGTTTGTTGACGAGCAGACCGACAGTGAGGAAGTCGCGATAGATGAGGCCGTCGCTGATGGCGCGTATGTCTTGCGGCACTGGCGTATCGAGACTGTTGATCAGCTCGCGCACGGGCATGGTGGAGAAGACGTAGTCGGCTTCGATGCGGATTGTTTCTCCGGATTGGCTGGTGGCTTCGACTGTGGTGATGCGGTTGCCTTGAACATGCAGCTTGGTGACGCGCCAGCCGAGTTGGACGCATCCACCCTTTTCTGTAACTAACTTTGCTACATATTCCCAAAGCTGGCCGGGACCGTACTTGGGATAGAGGAATTTTTCGATGAGCGAAGTTTCGGTTTCTTTCTGCGATATGTCCGCTGACTGCTTGCGGCTGAAGGTTTTTTTGAAAAAATGCGCGAGGGCAGTGCGCAGCGACAGGCCCTTGATGCGCTGCGCTCCCCAAGCTGCGCTGATTTGGTTGCAGGGAACGCCCCAGACTTTTTCTGTGTAGGACTTAAAGAAAGTGCGGTAAAGCTCATTGCCGAAGCGGTTGATGAGGAAGTCTTCGAGGGTTTTTTCCTGCTTGCGCGGAAACAGCCGGGCGCGCAGGTAGCCGATGCCAATCCTGACCATCCGCCCCGCGCCTAGCTGACGGATTGTAGTGCCGCTAAGACTAAGTGGGTAGTCAAAAAAGCTGCGGAGGAAGTAGATGCGGCTCTTGCGCTGACGGACGAGCATGACGAGGTCGGGATCGGCTACTGGTTCGGCTGCTGAAACTGTGCGCTCTTTGTTCTGGTAGCGGATCGAGTGGTCGCCTTCATCGTTTGTTTGTGCGCAGACGGGCATCAGGTCCGTCCACCAGTTCATGACACGGTCGGATTTAGAGAAGAAACGATGACCTCCGATGTCCATGCGGTTGCCGTTGTAGCGCACGGTGCGGGAGATGCCTCCGATTTCGTTGCTGGCTTCGAGGACAATGGGCCGGACGTTGGAGCGGCGCAGGAATTCGAGCGCGGCGGTAAGGCCGGCGGGGCCGGCTCCAATAATGATGGCTGTCTTCTGTTCGCTCAATGTACGCGCCGAACCAATCTATCCTGTTTATTTTAATGGACGAGGGAACCGGATTCAGGTCGACTGCAACCTGCCAGACAAGGAGCGTATCTTATTGCAGGTAACGTCAATCGCTGGAGATGAGTGATGAATGCAACGAAATTATGGACGGTTTTTGCAATTGGAGTAGCGGCGGGCGCGGCAGTGGCTCTGCTCTATGCGCCGCAGACGGGCGAGCGCACGAGGCGGCAGGTGCGTCGCAAGCTTGAAGACGCTTCGGACTATGTAAAAGATACGGCGGAGATGATCGGAGACCGCGCGGGCAAGGCTTACAAGAAGGGAAGAGGCGCGGTTGAGGATGCGCTTGACTCAGCCGGCGATATGTATGACTCGGCGGCGAAGCGGGTGCAGCAGATTGTGTAGGGTTTGATTTGGGTTCATGGTTTCCCATCCCTATCGCAAAAAGCGCGATAGGGATGGGGCACCCGCTTTTCGTGCTGATTAATGCAAAGGGCGGGCCTTGCTTGCGCAAGGCGAGAAGCGCACCTACGGTGCGGGTCCTTCGACTGCGCGCTTCGCGCTCCGCTCAGGATTACAATGCTTGATTAATTTGCTGGTAGTGGTTTGAGCTTTACTGTCTGGCCGGTGCGGACGGATTCGCGGGCAGCGTCAAGAATCTGCATCACGATCATGTTGGTGTCGAGGGATGCCTGGTCGCCGTCGGGATTCAGCGTACCGTTCATTAC
>Ga0126371_10006806_pt1 | contig 10197 bp, 9 predicted proteins | sample PanSoiMetaPlot_4_FD_110145 | JGI IMG/M metagenome (GOLD analysis project Ga0126371, IMG submission 110145) | Tropical forest soil microbial communities from Panama - MetaG Plot_4 | ecosystem: Environmental > Terrestrial > Soil > Tropical forest > Bulk soil | place: Panama | collected 2016-02-17
GCGGTGCGTTCCCGCAGCGACGCGGCGAAGTCGAGCTCGCCACGCATGGCGGACTCGGTAACCTTGGCCACCTCGGCGGCGCAGCCGGCCCGCGCCGCGAGCAGGTCGATGACCTCGTCCTGGATCAGCGTGGAGTCGACATCCATCACGATCAGCCGCATCGCCCGCCGGTACAGGCCACCGCGCTGCACCGCGACGTCCACGCCCCTGTCCGCGGCCACCAGCGCGAGCTCGTCCCGCAGGTGCGCGGGCTCGGCTCCCGACACGTCAAGTTCGATGCAAGTCACGGGGTCGCTCGCCAGCCGGGCGATCCGGTCGATGTTCGCGCCGCTGGCGGCGATCCGGCCGGCGATGGCCGCGATGGCGTCCGGCTGCAGCGGACTGCCGAGCACCGTGACGTGCAACTGGCCGCGCGGCGCGCCCTGACCGGCGCTGCCGGGCTCCGCCGAGCCGGCGGTTATCTCCACCTCAAGCCCGAGATCGCCTGCCAGCACGGTAACGCCGCGGTGAATGGCGGTCAGGTCAGGCGGCTCGTCGCAGGATGCCAGGACGCCGAGCACAAGCCTGCCCTTGATCACCACCTGCTCGATGTCCACGACGCTCAGCGGGAACATGGCGAGGACGCCGAACAGGCGAGAAGTCACCCCCGGCCGGTCCCGGCCGGTCAGGGTGATCAGCAGCGTGGTTCGTGGTCGATTCATCGCGGCCCACGCTACCCTCTGAGGAGCGGAGGAGGGCAGGCAGTGTCTGACGAGGTGCTCAAGCTGCGTGGCGTGAGCGTGCGGCGCGAAACATCGATGCTGTTGCGGAACGTCGACTGGACCGCTCACGAGGACGAGCGCTGGATCGTGATCGGCCCAAACGGGGCCGGAAAGACCACCCTGCTGCAAGTCGCGGCGACTCTGATGTTCCCCACCGAGGGGACAGTGGAGGTGCTCGGCGAGAAGCTTGGCGACGTGGACGTGTTCGAGCTGCGGCCACGCATCGGGCTGACCAGCGCCTCTGTGGCCGAGCGGGTGCCCGCCGGGGAAAAGGTCATCGACCTCGTGCTGACAGCCTCGTACGCCATCCTCGGCCGCTGGAAGGAGGACTACGAGTCCGCCGACGTGACCAGGGCGGTGGACCTGCTTGACGCGCTCGGCTGCGCGCACCTGATCAGGCGGCGCTTCTCGACGCTTTCCGAGGGGGAGCGCAAGCGCGTGCAGATCGCCCGCGCGATGATGCCAGACCCCGAGATACTGCTGCTCGACGAGCCCGCGGCCGGCCTTGACCTCGGCGGCAGGGAAGACCTCCTCAGGCGGCTGGCCAAGCTGGCCCGCAACCCAAAGGCGCCGATGACTGTGCTGGTGACGCACCATGTGGAAGAAGTCCCCGACGGCTTCACCCACGCCATGCTGCTGCGCCGGGGGTCGGTACTCACCGCGGGCCCGATCGCCGAGGTATTCACGGCACGCAACCTGTCCCGCTGTTTCGGGGTCCCGCTCGAGATCGAATATCGAAGGTCACGCTGGGCCGCGTGGGCGGCCAACTAAACGGTCACAGATTGCGACACTCTGGCACTTGTCACCGACCGACTGTAACGTGGGCCTTATAGGGGCGTGCGGACGGAGATGACGGAGATGGGCACCCTAGTGGCAATAGTGCTTCTCGTCCTGGTCTTGGTTATCGCAGCAGTCACGGTGGTCAGGTCGGTGCGAATCGTGCCGCAGGCACGCGCCGGCATCGTCGAGCGGTTCGGCCGCTACCACCGGACGCTGCACCCGGGGCTCAACCTGGTGATGCCGTTCATTGACCGCCTGCGGCCGCTCATCGACCTGCGCGAGCAGGTGGTGAGCTTCCCGCCGCAGCCGGTGATCACCAAGGACAACCTCGTGGTCGGCATCGACACCGTGATCTACTTCCAGGTGACCGACCCCAGGGCGGCCACGTACGAGATCGCCCACTACGTGGCGGCCGTCGAGCAGTTGACGGTCACCACACTGCGCAACGTCGTCGGCGGCATGGACCTGGACATGACGCTGACGTCCCGCGACAAGATCAACGGCGAGCTGCGCCGCGAACTCGACGAGGCCACGGGCAAGTGGGGACTGCGGGTCAGCCGGGTAGAGCTCAAGGCGATCGAGCCGCCAGCTTCCATCCAGGACTCGATGGAAAAGCAGATGCGGGCGGACCGGGACAAGCGTGCCGCGATTCTTTCCGCCGAGGGGTCCAAGCAGGCCGCCATCCTGGAGGCCGAGGGTGCGCAGCAGTCGGCGGTGCTCCGGGCGCGCGGCGAGGCCGAAGCCGCCGTGGTGCGCGCCGAGGCGGACGCCAGGGCGCAGGCAGCCAGGGCAATCGGCCAGGCCGAGGCGATCTCCACCGTCTTCCGCGCCATCCACGAGGGCAACCCGGACCAGCGGCTGCTCGCCTACCAGTACCTGCAGATGCTGCCGCAGATCGCGCAGGGCGACGCGAACAAGCTGTGGATCGTGCCGAGCGAGATGGGCAAGGCCCTGGAGGGGATCGGCGGCTTCTTCGGCAGCGCCGCGGGCGACCGCAAGCCGCAGCGCGAAGACGACGAGCCGGAAACGCCGCGGCTGACCGGCCCGGACGGGGCAGGCAGCATTACCAGGCTGCCTGGCGCCTAGTTGTGCTTGCCCGGCGCCCTGTGTGTCCCGCCGGCCGCACCTGAAGCAGCCCTTCATCGGTTAGCCGCGACTCGAACGCGGGCTGCCGTGCGGTGGCCGGGCCATGGATCACAGTGCCGTCGCTGACCCGGAACGTGGACCCGTGCCATGGGCAGCTGACGCAGGTGATCCCTTCGATGTCGACTACCCGGCCCTGGTGCAGCGGGCCGCCCAGGTGCGCGCAGTGGTCGGAGAGCACGTGCACGGCGTCGCCCTGGCGCAGCACAAGCAAACTCAGGTAGCCCAGCTGGCGGCGGACGAGGTGCCCGTCGGGTAGTTCAGCGAGCGGGCACAGATCGTGCCAGCCGAGGGCCGCGAGGTGGCCTATGGGCTCGGCGTGGCTGGCGCCGGCGCCAAGCCGCAGCGCCAGGTGCCCGCCCAGGTACGCGCCGACGGTGGCGGCGGCGAGCCCGCCCGCGGATAGCATCTTGCCTTGACCGTGCCGCCCGGTCACCCGGGCGAGCAGCGAGGCGCCGAACAGCGTGGTGGCGCCGGCCTGGGAAATCGCGTGCACGATCCCGACTCGCTGCTGGTGGCGGTGCAACGCGGACCAGTCGGCGAGGCCGGTCGCGGCCGACGGCAGCGCGGCCGCCAGGCCGACGGCGACCAGCGTTCCCGACGCGCGTTCTGACCCGCGGAAGAGGTCAAGCAGCACCGCGGACGTCCAGCAGCCAAGCGGCATCCGGACCAGGGCCGGGTGCGCGGGCTGACCGAACGGCACCCCGTGCAGCGCGTCGGTCCGCGGCCCCTGCGGGAGGGCCCGGACCACGGTGTCCGACAGCGCGCGAACCGGGCGGTCGAGGACCGGCGCGCGTTCAATGCGCTCCGCGAGCGCCGCCGGGCGGGTCGCGGCCAGGGCCGAGATCACCGGGCCGTCGCGGCGTCGCCGTTTTGTCGCCGTAGGCGCGGCGCCACCGCGGCCGCCGTCGCGGCGCGATTGGGGTTGCCTCACGCTTTGTCCGTACCCATGCCCGGGGACCGGCTACCCCTCGGCCGGTGTGCCTGCCTCGCGCAGTTCGATCAGCGCGTCGCGCATTATCCGTTCGAGCTGGTGCTGGAACTCCAGGATGATGCTGAGCTGCTCCTCGGTGTACTGCGCGGCGGCGGCGCGCCAGGCCTGGATGACCGGCGCGAACACCGGCGCGACATCGCGCATGCCGCGGGCGGAATCCAGCCGCACGATCACCCGCCGCCTGTCATGGGCGTCCCGCTCGCGCCGCACGAAGCCGGCCTCCTCGAGCCGGTCGAGCACGCCGGTGATCGATGCCGTGGTGAGCCCCGTCGATTTTGCTAGCTCGCCGGCGGTCAGGTGGCCGCTGAGCGCCAGAATGTTCAGGCAGTTCAGGTCGGTCACGTTGATGCCGATACGTTCGGCCGCGGCGGCGCCAAGAAGCTGCATGGCCGCGCCGGACCTGCGCAGCGCGGTGAGGAACTCGGTCTCCGCGCGCCGCCGCGCGCTTGCGGATTCAGTCATAGTCGTTCGACTTTCATTTATCTAGGAAACCTAGACATCAGGTTACCTAGAGAGTAGCGTTCCTAGTGTTCAGGTTCTAGCACAGGCGAAGGAACAACACGATGACCGAAACACGAACCGCGCCCGTTCCTGCTCCGACGATCGGCCAGTCGGTCGGGCAGGTCGTTGGTCAGGCCCAGTCGGTGCTGAGCAGGCTGCTCGACGGCGTGCTCGCCGAGACTGGCACTCCGCGCGAGACTTACCTGGCACTGCTGCGGCTGTCCGTGCACGGGAATGCCGTCGAGCGGGAGGTCTATGTTCGCGACCTCAGCGACTCGCTGAATCTCGACCTGTGGGCCGCCGGGGAACTCGTGAACAGCATGCTGGCCGACGGGCTCGTCGCACAGACTGACGACCAGATCCAGCTGGCGGAGCCGGGAGCGGAACTAGGCGCCGGGATTCGCGCCGGGGTCGGCGCCATCACCGCGCCAATGTGGGCATCGTTCGACCAGGCGGACCTCGAGACAACGGTAAGGACGCTGGGCGAGATCACAGCACGGGCGCGTGCCGCGCTCGCGCCCGCGGCGCCCGGCCGACCGCGTAGCTTACGCCTGGCCGACGCCTCGCCGACGTCTGGCCTACGCCTGGCCTACGCCTGGCCGGAGACGATGGCGGCGTCGACTTCTAGCTTGCGGGTGGCGAGCTCCTCGGCGTGCTCACGCTCCATCCGGTCGGCAACGTCCTCATCGTCCCGCATGAGCGCGTCGAGGTCGGTGTCGGCGGCGGTGATCACCCCGAGGTCGGCGTAGGCGTGGCGTACCTTGGGTCCCCAGAGCCCGATGTCCTTGACGCAGGGCACGATGCGGGTGAACAGCAGCTGGCGAAACACCTGCTGCGTCGGGGAGTTCTCGGTGAACTCGACGCACTCGGCCACGTCGAAACCGAGCCGCTCCCAGACCTCCCTGGCGATGAACCGGTTGCGCATCAGGTAGCAGCCCTCGACCACGAACTCCTCGCGATCCGCGAGTTCCGCCTCGGTGAGCTGCGAATAGTAGTCGCGCAGCGCCAGCCTGCCGAACGCCACATGCCGCGCCTCGTCCTGCATCACATAAGCGAGCAGCTGCTTGACCAGCGGGTTCTTGGCGATATCGCGGTGCACGCCGAACGCGGCGAGTGCCAGCCCTTCGATGAGAACCTGCATGCCGAGGTAGGGCATGTCCCAGCGGGAGTCCGCGAGCGCGTCGGCGAGCAACTGCGCCAGATCGGGGTTGACCGGGTAGAACAGGCCGATCTTCTCCTTCATGAACCGGGAGAACAGCTCCACGTGCCGGGCCTCGTCCATCGCCTGCGTCGCGGCGTAGAACTTCGAGTCGATGTCTGGTACGGACTCGACGATTCGCGCCGCGACGGTTAGCGCGCCCTGCTCGCCGTGCAGGAACTGGCTGAACAGCCACGAGGAAAGGTGGTGGCCGAGCTCGTCGCGCTCCCGCTGGTTCAGCTTTTCCCACTGCCGCGAGCCGTAGATGGGGCAGAACTCATCGCCGGCCTCGGTGACGTTAGCCTCGCACACCGACTGGGACCAGTCGATCCGCTTGGCCGCGTCCCACTGCTTGTCCTTGCCGCGCTGGTACAGGTCGAGAAGTCGCTGCCGCCCGTCGTCGTACTCCCAGGAGAACCGGGCCGCCCCGGTGGCGGGCACGTCCCAGGTACCACGCTCGACCGGTGTCGTGTACATGTCGTAGGTGCTCACGCGTGCCTCCCAAGAGCTCGGGGACGCCACCCCGTGCTCTATTACTAACCAGTAAGTTGGCCGCGCGCAATAGGTTCGGGTACACCACACTTCGCGTGGACTCGCGGGGCGCCGGTCACCGGCCCCGTGTCTCGTGAATGGCTGACTCTTCCGCCGACTTGTCATCGGGTCCGGCTTCTGACGATGCCCTGGGATGACGGGCAGCCCAGTCCGTCGCCTGCTCCGCGTCGTTGTCGTCGTCCTCGGCGATCACCAGGTCGTCGGGCGGGTCCTCAATATATTGCGAGTACCCGGCGAGCTCTGTCTCCTGCGCGTCGTCACCCATGTCGTCCGGCCCGTACCCGGTTCGCTTGTCCATAGCTGGCTTCCCCCTCAGCGATCGTCGTCCCCGGACTTGCGGCTCTTGCCGGGCGACTCGCCCGGCATGATCAGCTCATACGCCGGGTTGACCATGACCGGTTTGCCGTCCCTGATGCCGACCGTGCCGCGGAACCGGATCCTGGCGCCGCAAATCAGGCCGGGAATCTCCTGGCGGCCGTAGAACATCGCCGAGAGATCCCCGGTGGAGTCGGATATCTCCGCGACGAGAACCGAGTTGCGCTCCACCGGACGGATCTCCACCACGCGGACACGGCCCTCGACCACGGCCCGGCCGGGCTGGTGCAGCGAGCCGATCGCATTCACATCGGCCGGCGGGGCCGGCCTCAGGTAGCTGCCGGCCCCCGGTAGCGAATCCGCGGGCGTCCCGGCGGTGGGAAGGTCTGCCGCTCCGGTGGCGGCTGGCGTGGTGTCGGCGGGGGTGGTGGCGGCTGATCTGCTGGCGGCCTCCGCGCTGGCGGGTTTCTTCTGGCGGGTGTCCGCCTTTCCCGCCGGAGCTGGCGCCTTGCCCGGCGTCGGCACGACGCTCGGCTTGGAGTCCCTGGCGGCCTGGCGTTCCTGCAGGACCCTGACCCTGTTCTGCACGTCGAATGGGATGATCGTGGCGGCCGCGTTCGGCACCCGGCTAACGACACCAGCGATCTTGTCAGCGGTCCGGTCGTGCAGCAGCCTGCTGATCAGCGGCGAGTAGCTGCGCCGCGGCAGGATCGCGGTAACCTGCGTGCCCGGCACCGCCGCGTCGGCCCACACCAGCTCCTCCGCGGCCCTGGTCAGGTTGCGGTCGGGGCAGTCCACGATCTCGAGCGGCACGCCGCGCTCAGGCTGCCAGGCAGACTGCAGCCGCGCAACCACCGCACTGTCGATGGCGAAGTGCACGGCACGCACCGACGTGGGCCGCAGGCCCCTGGCGTAGCGCAACGCGGCGATGGTCGCAAGGTCGAAGTCGTCGACGAACACTATGACAACCCGGCGGCTGAAGTTCGGCTGGTTCGGCGTGCGCCCAGCGGCCACCTGGCCTCCAATTCGCTGCAGGACCTCGGCTTCCGACCGATATTCCCGGTTCAGCCGGATCAGCGCGTACACCAGGACCGGCGCCACCACCACGACCAGCCATGCGCCCTCGGTGAACTTGACCACAGCGAAGATCAAGACGACTAGTCCGGTGTAGATCCCGCCGACCAGGTTGATGACGAAACGTCGCCGCCAGCCGGACTCTCTCATCCGATTGTGGTACCTGACCATGCCGAAGCCGGCCATGGAGAACCCGGTGAATACTCCGATCGCGTAGAGAGGGACAAGGGCGTTGACGGTAGCGCCGACCGCGATCAGCAGCGTGAGCGAAACGATGGTCAGGATGATGATCCCGTTCGAGAACACGAGGCGATGGCCGCGTTTGGTCAGCCATCGCGGCAGGAAGGAGTCTCCGGCGACGAAGCTAGCGAGAAATGGGAAGCCGCTGAAGCTCGTGTTGCCCCCGGTGAACAGAATCAAGGCTGTGGCGAGCTGGACCACGTAATACATGAAGTGTGCCGTGTGGCCGAATACGACGTCCGCTTCTTGTGCCAGCACCGTGGGGAAGCCGCTCTGGTAGGGGATCGCGTGCGTGACGTGCGCGAGCCACGAGATCCCGCCAATCAGGAACGCGACAATCGAACCCTGGATGACCAGTATCTGGCGCGCGTTGCGGCCTTCCGGGGGGCGAAGCGCGCTCACCGCGTTGGAGACCGCCTCGATGCCGGTCAGCGAGGACCCGCCGTTGGCGAACGCACGCAGCAGGACGAAGATCATCGCGAAACTCAGCAGGCCTTCAGTGCTGTGCCCAACGGGATAGGTGGGGCCGGCATTCGCGTATGCGTGTACGTGCCCTAGCTCTCCCGACACCTCCCGGACGAGGCCGATGATGATGGTCAGGCCAACCGCAGCCGAGAACAGGTACGTGGGGACCGCAAACGCGCGGCCGGCCTCCCGGACTCCGCGCAGGTTGAAGTAGCACATGATCAGGACGGCGAGCACCGACATCTCACGCAGGATCTGGCTGCCGATAACGGGCAGCGTGCTGAGCTCCGGGAAGGCCGACACGATCGCGGCACTGCCAGCGGATGTCTGCACAGCGACCGTGACCACATAGTCGATGAGCAGGGCAACTGCGGCGATCTGGGCGACTCTCGGCCCGAAGTTCTCACGCGCCACGACGTAGGAGCCGCCGGCACGCGTATAGACGGACACAACCTCGCGGTACGACAGGACCACCAACGCGATGCCTAGCAGCACAACCCCCGTCATCGGCAGCACGAGCGTGAATGCCGCTAGGCCGATGCCCTGGATCAGTTCGATGAGGATTTCCTCCGTGCCGTAAGCCGCAGAAGAGATCCCGTCGCAGGAGAGCACGCCCAGCGCGAGCGTCTTAGACAGCCGTTCCTCACTGAGCTGCTCGTTCACTAGAGGCGGCCCGAACAAGCGTCGCTTCGCCGTGTACCAGAAGGCCGGCTGGCTGCTCCCTGTCAGGGGCAGGTCCGCGAGCTTAGGCTTGGCCACCATCTGCGCCTTTCATACCGAAAACGTGCCGGTGACTTCATACCACCCTTAACAGACCAGGTTAAGCGCGACCCAGCGCGATGACCGGAAAGGGATACCCCGTCAACCCAGCGTTCACCCGCTGGTGGCATGGCGAGCTAGCTGGGAGGTCACCGAGGGCGGGTGCTGGTCATGCTGTCAGGCACGCTCGTCACCACTGTGTTCACCCGCCTCGGGTCGGGAGGCGTCCTTGGTCGGCGGCGGCGCAGACGATTTAAGGGATTCATCCGAATTCGCGGCCCCGGACGCGCCTCAATCACCCGCGCCGGGCGATGCGGGAGAACTGGCCGCTCGAAGAAAGTAATCGCGCGCCGGGCAGGGAGCGCAAACGCTCTTTGCGCTATCCGGCACCGCCTACATACCTGCGCCGAGGAGCAATCGATGCCGCTCGCCGACTCTTCCTACCCCGCACTAAGCGTGTTCTGGACCATCGTGGAGGTCTTCCTCTGGGTCCTTTGGTTCTGGATCCTGATCATGGTCATCATCGACATCTTCCGCAGCCACGACCTGTCGGGCTGGGGTAAGGCCCTGTGGTTCCTGTTCGTTCTGTTCATTCCGCTCATCGGCGTCTTGGCCTACCTGATCGTCCGCGGCAGCAAGATGCAGGAGCACCGGGTCCAGGACGCGCGCGAACAGGACCAGGCGTTCCGCTCCTATGTCCAGGATGCCGCCGGGCCGCGGAGCTCCGCCGATGAGCTGACCAAGCTGGCCGGACTGCGCGACCACGGGGTCATCACGAACGAGGAATTCGAGCAGGAGAAGACGAAGATCCTCAGCGGGTCCTGAAAATCGTGAATAGGACACGCAGCACGAGCACCGCGGTGACGATCAGCAGGTTGTAGCCGATCAGCTGGCAGAGGCTGACACCAGTAGCGACCTGGGGCCCGCTGGAGACACCGAGCAGCAGCGCTGCGCTGATGCCACATGCCACGCCGATCAGTGTCAGCAGGAACAGGTGGGTGAGTCCGGTGATCACCCTGCGGTCTCGCTCGTCGGCGAACAGCCGGACATTGAGGCTGAGCCTGCCCTGTTCCACTGCGTTGGTGACGCGGTCGAACCGGCGCGGCACCCGGCGCAGCACTGGGAGCACCGAGAACAGTTCGTCGGCCACAGACTTCCGGACCGCTCTCGGCGATACCTGCGCGGCGATCCGGGTTGCCGTGTACTCGCGCGCTTCAGCGGCGATGTCGACCCCGGTGGTCAGCAGGGTAAGGGTGCCTTCGAGGGTGCCGAGGGCGCGCAGCACGGTGGCGATCTCCGGCGGGATGGCCAGGGCGAAACGCGAGGCCAGGCGGAACAGGTCGGTGAACATCTCGGCCGTGGCCGGCGTGCCGCCGGCGAGGTGACGAGCCATGAACTGGCCGAGAGCGCGCTCA
>Ga0126371_10006807_pt1 | contig 10197 bp, 8 predicted proteins | sample PanSoiMetaPlot_4_FD_110145 | JGI IMG/M metagenome (GOLD analysis project Ga0126371, IMG submission 110145) | Tropical forest soil microbial communities from Panama - MetaG Plot_4 | ecosystem: Environmental > Terrestrial > Soil > Tropical forest > Bulk soil | place: Panama | collected 2016-02-17
TCCAGGAGCGGCGCCAGCAAGGGGGCGTTCTCGGCCGGGTCGAGCTTCAACTGCGCCAGCGTGCTCTCGAGGTCCGCGAAGCGTCGCTCGGCGGCTACGTCCGCGCCGCCGAACCGCTGTCGCCCCCATTCGGCAATCGGATGCAGCGGCGTGTTTTGCAGCAGCTGCGAGCAGCTCCATTCGAGCCAGGTATGCGGGGTATCACGCAGCCGACCATGAAATTCCTCAATCAGACGAGACTTGCCGAGGCCCGGCTCGCCGACGATCAGCACTAATTGGCCGTCGCCCTGCCGCGCCCGCTCCTAGCGCCGCATCAACATCGCCATTTCCTCCTCGCGACCGACGAAGGGCGTAAGCTGACGCGCGCCGGAGCGGCGTCCGCCGCCGCTTGCCCGGATGAGCCGGAACAATGTCACCGGCTCGGGCACTCCTTTCAGTTGATGGCAGCCACGTTCTTCGACGACGAAGAGGCCGGCGACCTGGCGTTGCACCTGCGCCGTCATCAAAACCGCGCCGGGTTCGGCCCGGGCCTGCACCCTTGCGGCGGTGTTGGGCACGTCGCCATAGACCTCCCCATTGCATCCATCACCACGGGGCCGGTTTCGAGGGCCGATGCGGGTCTTAAGTTCCGGCTTTCCGATACCGGCATTCTTGCGGTTTGGGTTGGCGAGAGCCCGTTGGATCGAAAGCGCTGCCCGTGCGGCGCGCTCGGCGTCGTTCTCATGTGCGAGCGGATAACCGAAGAGCGCCATCAGCCCGTCGCCGAGCTTTTTTGCCACGTGGCCGCCCATCTCCGTCACCGCGGCCGAGGCGTCGTCGAGATATGCGTTCACGAGGTCACGCCACTCCTCGGCATCGAGCCGAGTCGCAATGCCGGTCGAATCCACTAGGTCACAGAACATAATCGTGAGGTAGCGGCGTTCGCCGGCGGCCTCGGCGGCCTTTGCGAAAGTTGGCTGGGCGGCGGATGTTGGCGCGGCTGGCGCCGTTTTTGCTTTCGTGTCGGCGCGCAGGGCAGCGATAGCATCGAGCAGTTTGCGGCGGTGCCCCACAATGCCGACGCCCGAGTCCTTCAAGTCCTCCGCCGTCAGGTTCGGCAGGACCGTGTCGTCGATTTCGTTCTCGCGGAATGCCGCCTCGTACCTTTCGACGCGAAGGCTCCGCAGCCAATCTCCGAGGTCCATGATGGTGCCTTAACTTCAGTCTAAAGCGTAATCATCGTCCGAACAAAACAGCCCGTCAGCGCCCTCCTTTGACCATCATAAGTCATGAATGGCACAACACGAAGCAATCACGCGGATCGAAGTCCTCACTGGGAGGATCGCAGCACGGTGCCCGAAGCCGGCATCGCACCCCACTCCATTCGCATTTCTCTCGGCTCAAAAATGGCGTACCTTTCGTGGCTGAGCTGCCGGCGAGGACAAGCCGAAGCCATTTTCAGGGCAGCGATCGTGCTGGCGGGCTCGACTCAACAGGGTATCTCGCTCATAGCTTTTCACGGACATTCTTTAACTGGGAGGGCCGCCGTGGCTCATGTTAATCGTCGCGCCTTCGTGGCTGCATCCGTGGCGAGCGCCGTTGCATCAGATTTCGCGCTTGCTCAAGCTCCAAGTACGAACAGCATGGCTTGGGCAACGATGTCACGAGCCGAACGCGATGCCGCGTATGATAATGGTGCAGCCGTCAGCGACAGTTCGCAAATTGTGGAACGCTGGGTCGCAGCATCGACAACGTTTCGCGGTCAGAGGTCGCAACATATCGATCTGGGCTACGGGCCGGGCGAACGCAATAAATGGGACCTGTTTCCGGGCAACGATCCGAAGGCTCCGTGCTTGGTGTTTATTCACGGAGGTTACTGGCAATTCCGGAATCGCGAAAGCTTTTCCTGCTTCGCTGAAGGGGTGCTGGCACAGGGTTGGTCAGCCGCGCTACCCGGCTACACGTTGGCGCCCGCCGCGACTTTGACGCAGATAGTTCAAGAGATACGTAGTGCGCTCGATTGGCTGGCCGCGCAAGGTAGCGCCCACGGCATTGCGGGGCCCGTCATTCTTTCCGGCTGGTCCGCCGGTGGGCATCTCACAGCGATGGTATTGGACCATCCGAGTGTGCGGGCGGGGTTGGCAATTTCTGGAATATTTGAACTGGGACCTATACGCGACACGTATCTCAATGAGCGGTTAAAGTTGAGTGATCAGCAAATTGCTACCCTTTCTCCCCTTCGCCTTTCAAGCACTAGCAAACCACTTGTGATTGCCTACGGGACTGCCGAATTGCCTGCCCTTGTTCGCGACAGTCGAGAGTATCATGCGCACCGCGCACGATCTCATCTGCCCGGCCCATTGATCCCCGTGCCGAATGCCAACCATTACACAATCATGGAAGAGCTCAGGTCGCCAAAGGGAATTCTTCCCCGCACCGCGATGCGATTAGTGGAGGATAGCGCTTAGCGACCATAGGTCTCCTTTGGATCAGAAATGTCACAAAACTGCTTCGGCTGGCGAACAAAAACTACCACTGAGCAAAGAGTAAGTTCGAGCCGTCACATAAGAGGACCTTCCCGGAGCTCTCGTCCGAACGACTTGCCTGGTGGGTTGCCGCAGGTCACCCTGGAAGACAAGCCGACCCGGGGTCATCACCGTTGCCGCGTACGGTCGTTGTGCCATGCTCTACGCGGAAACCGCGAGGGAAGCAGGTGGTCACGATCGCGGAGTGGCTGGGCGCGCTCGGTTTGCGCGAACGCGTCCGGCGCTTCGCCGGGGAACGATATCGACGTCACTGTCCTGCGTCATTTGACGGATCAGGATTAGAACGATGAGCCGCGAACCGCATATAAGACTGCGGGACTTCTGCTCACCCCACCACCAGCACATCGCGCTCTATCCGAGCACAGCGCAGCTGGAGTGCGCGGCCGGGTTTCGGCGCAAGGACACCGCCATCCGGGTCTGGACGCACCGCAACGGCGACGCGTGAGCGCCACCACTCCCCGTTTCACGTATCGAGCAGCTCCGGCCGGAACAGCCGTCGCCGGCTGATGATCTTGCCGGAGACCATGAAGACGCCGTCGCCGGTGTAGTGGAGCGTCTCCGGGTGCTTCGGCGACCTGGCGACGTGCGCCTTCACCACTTCGAAGATGAAGAAGTTGTACTTGTCGACGAGCCCATCGTCGACAAGACGGCACTCAAAATTGGCCTGACACTCCGCAATCAGCGGCGCCTTCACGTGCGTCGCCGGCTGCGCCGTCAGGCCGAATTCCTCGAACTTATCGATCTGAGAGCCCGTCGTGTTGCCCACCCCGACCACGACGTCGGTCAGAGACGTCGTCGGCAGATTGATCACGCACACGCGGCTCTTGCGGATCAGGTCGAAGCTGTAGTTCCCGCCGGCGATGACGCAGCCGACGAGTGACGGTGTAAACTCCATCACCGTGTGCCAGCCCATCGTCATGATGTTTCGCCTGTCATCCAGCTCCGACGACACCATCACGATCGGCCCAGGTTCCAGGTAGCGCCGGACCTGAGACACAGGGAAATCAAGCTTTTCTGGATGTCTCGCCATAGGTTCCTCGCGTGTTCCGAGCAGGCCGCTGATACGGTCCGCGACACCGCCGACGTCTGGTGGGACTGGTTTACTTCCCATTCCAGGCCAGCTTTGGTTAAGGAATTCGTTATGTCTGGCTTTGAACCGCGAGCGTGATTCCGATGAGGTGACGGCGCTCCGCAGACGCGGCAGTTGTCTAGGGCATAGCGATGGCGGCGCTTAAATTCACCTCAACGGTTGGAGCAGCAGTCAGTTTAGCGATCGCATTTCGGATGCGCAGCCGATCGCCTGCAGCTGACACGCCGGTATCCTTAAGAATCCGGTCGTCGACTTGCTCCCGGCAAGTCCATGTCAATTTTGTTAACCTCAAAGGCGTCACCGTATCGGCCAAGGCAGATCGCCTCCAGCCATTTCCGGATCTCGCGCCTGCCTTAAGCTGCTCCACCAGCGCCTTGGCCGCCTTCGAGTCCACGTGTCGAAACCTCAAGTGTCGCTCACATACATTGGCTGTCCATGACTGGACCAAAATACTCGGCGTGCTCACCGGTAAATCGAAACATTTGCATCTGCTTTACCGGAAAATAATCGGCGGGTCCGGTGTTGACGGTGATTCCGGGGAGCAGCATGCTCAGCTCCAAACCTTTGAGATTCAATGCTTCCTTCATGACATTTTCACGCGTGAGATCGTCACCACATTGTTTGAGGACATGAACGAGCGTCTGGGCGACCACGTATCCATAGACAGTAAATCCATCAGTCTTGTCGGCCCCGGAAAAATACTGATCGATGAAGGCGGACCATTCTTTTAGTGCCGGATCATCCTTCCAGACTGGATCGTTAACGTCCTTGAGCCAACCCGCGGACAGAATGCCCCTCGAGTTTTCCAGTCCGGCGGGTTTGAACACCGCCCCAACCGAGGCTGAGATGCTGTTCAACACATGAGTTGGTTTCCAACCCAACGCTGCAGCCTTGCGGATCGCCTGAACGGCAAACTTCGGCGTCGTCTGGTCGAAGAAAATGTCGGCGCCGGAGAGTTGCAGGCTGGTCATTTGGGAATCTATGGTCGGGTCCGACGCCTGATGGGCTCGTTCAGAGACAATTCGCATTTTGCCGCCCAGCCCAGCTTTGAAACCTTTCACATAGTCACGGCCAAGGTCGGTGTCTTGGTACAGGATGCCGATCTTGCCTTCAGGCTGATGCTCAAGAAGATATTTCGCAAAAATTCTCCCCTCGGTGACGAATGTCGGCTGGAACCCAATGGTCCACGGAAAATTCTTTGGATCGCCGAACGCGGCCACGCCGCCCGCTACGAATAACTGAGGTATCTTTCTCTCATTCATGTATTTACGGATTGCTATGGCACCCACACCCAGGCTCTGGAAAATCAGCAGAACTTCGTCGTTTTCGACGAGTTTACGAGCCTGTTCGACCCCTTTGGCTGGGTTATAGGCGTCGTCATAGGAGATGAACTTGATCTTGCGGCCGTTGATGCCACCCTCGGCATTGATCTTGTTGAAATAAGCACCCTCTGTTTTGGCTATTACGGAGTAGGCAGACAGTGGTCCACTATAGGGAGCCATATTGCCGATCTTGATCTCGGTGTCGCTCGCGCCAACGTCGTATTTCTTCTGTGCGGCCGCCGGAGTGGCAATAAGCATTGCAATCGCGAGCGATTTAAACAAGCAATGTGTGCTGGCCTTCATCTCCACCTTCCGGGTGAATGGTCACACCGCCCGCGCACCCTCGAGTGCGTCCACGACTTGCCGCGGCGTCCTACGATGCCTGCGAGGCGGGACCGGATCAATGGTCTCGCGTTCACCGACCTCTGGGAATAAACCCAGGCACGCCGGTCTCTACTACGACATTGAAACGCATCCTCGTCGCGACTCCGTCCCGAATTTCCTGCATCGCGTCTTCCGGCAGGGTCGAAAGCTCAAAGTTCTCCTGGATGCGGGCCGGCGTAACTGAGGTAGTCAGGAGCGCGGTGCCGCGTTGTACCGCCCAGGCAAGCAAGACTTGGGCGGGGGTTTTCCTTACACGCTGGGCGATGGCGATGATCACCGGATGATCCAGCAATCTGGGCTCCATTGCATGCCCCAACGCCGCAAACGCAAGCAGCACAATCCCATGTCGTTGACAATATTCGAGCAAGTCCCATTCCGGGAGATACGGATGGGATTCGACCTCTACGACCGCTGGCTTGATTCGCGCGACTTCGACAATCTCTTGCAGTTTCTCCAAATTGATATTTGATAAGCCGATTGTCTTGCACTGGCCCTCGTCCACCAAGCGTTCCAACGCCTGCCACGTCTCCACGAGTGTCACCCCAGGATCATAGATAACCTGGCCGCGTTCGTCCCTCGGGTCCTGCTCGTCGCCCGGTTGGAAGGCAAAGGGGGTATGGACGAGATAGCAATCGACATAGTCGAGTCGGAGTCGCTGGCGACTCGCCTCGAAGGCGGATTTGACCCGCTCAGGACGATGATTGTTATTCCAGAGCTTCGTGGTGACGAACACATCCTTCCGCTGAATCGTCCCGGCCTTAAACACTTCCTGCATCGCATCGCCGACCGCTTGTTCATTGCGATAGCGCTCCGAGCAATCGAAGTGACGAAACCCCACTTCCAATGCGGTCTTGGTTGCCTGTTCGGTCGCACGAGGATCTGGAATCAGCGTACCAAACCCGAGGGCGGGAATTGCACCAGATCCGTGGGTAAGGCGGATCTTTGTATAGCGAAGAGTGTCGGGCGCTGTCATGCTTGAACTCCTCCGGTCTGAGATCTAGTTGGGCACGAGGAAGCGTTGGATCGCCCCCCGCACCGCGTGATCGAAGGCGTCGTGGCGCTCGTCGGGCCGATCCAAGCGGCGCCGGCTGCGGCCCAAGCCGGTCGATAGACAGAGCACCAGGCAGCTGCCCGACGTGCCCTCGAGTCGATTTTGGCGCGCGGCTGAGATTAACATATCGATCGCCTCGGGAACTGGCTGCAAGAGAACCTTACAGTTCTCTTTCGCGAAATAGGCTTCACATTCCGGCGATAGAGGCACATTGCCCCAATTGGCCCGATCACAGCAGCGCGCACGCCTTTTCGAAGAAAAGCCTCGCGTCGTCTTACCTCCAATGATTAGTAAATGTCGGCCGATCGTGCCCTGCGCCTATGCCGTTGATCACATCAAAAAATCGAGAAGTAAGAATAGTCTATCTTGGTCGAGATTTTCTTTTCCTTGCTCATTTTCTCGCTGTTCAAGGCGACGACGCAGGACAGATGGTTGCCTTGAACCAAGACCTATGACGCCAACTCGTCGAGCAGCGCCCTCGCCTCCTTCAGATCGCGCGTGTCGAACCCCTCAGTAAACCACCGGTACACCGGAGCCAGCAGCCGGCGGGCTTGCTGCACCTTACCCTGTTCGCGCAAGAGACGTGCGAGGCTCATTGCGGCGCGGAGTTCCCAGGATTTGGCTTGTTGCCGGCGCGCGACCGTAAGCGCACGATTGAAATACGCCTCAGCCTTCGCCGTATCCGGCTCGCTTGGCATCAACGCGACTTCGCCGGCTACGCGATTGACCTCCGCCTCGAACCAAGTTTCCTTGGTTCTTTCCACCGCCGTCATGGCTTCGCCAATGAACCGCCAAGCATCATCAAATTGGTCGAGTTCAGCATAGGCCCTCGCCAAACACGATAGGTACCACGGTGCATATACCGTTGCTCCCGTTGCCCGGTATGCTGTTAACCCAAAGGTGAGCGTTTGCACCGCGTCCACGGCTTTGCCGGTCAGACCCAACACGATACCTTGCAGTATTATTCCGCCTGCCTTTAAGAGCAAAGTGCCTTTCTCGTTCGCCAAAACGATGCATTCTACTAACTTCGGGTTTGCTGCTGGGTAGTTCCCGCAAAGAACATCAGTCCAGGACGCATGAACAAGCGCGTAAATCAAAGTGGGAGCTTGACCGATTTCGCGCGCATCTTTTAGTGCCTGATCCGAGTCTGCGAGCCCGGCCTCGGGATAACCAAGCAACCACAAGGCTAACGATCGATAGGACAAGATTGACACTCGAACGTCTTGGCCAAATCGTGTCGCCAGTGGGCGGTGCTCGGTAGGATCGTAAAGGGCGAGCGCTTGATCATAGTGTCCGCGGCTTTGCCCGATGCCTCCGGTTTCTAACAAGGAGTTGCCCATCAGCCGATGCCCGACCATGAGCGGACTGCTCGCCTTCTCTTTCTCGGCGAAGGCAAGGAACTGTGCCGCCAGCGTTCGCATGGCGTCGCCATTGAATGCCATATAGTTCGCAGCCCAGAAGCCGTAGAGAACCGAGAACAGAAGCAGCGGGTCTTCGGGAGGCTCACCCAACGTTTCTGCTCGCTCAATGTAAAGACGTGCCTGCTCGACGGCTGCCTTAGTTTCGCTTGCGGCATAGCCTTTGGTGTACATCAGCGCGTTGACGCAGGCGAGCTGAAGCTTGATCTGCTGGCGACGGAGCGCTGCCGTACCGGGCAGGGTTGCGAGGAGGTCGAGGGCATGTTTGAGCTGCTCCACAGATTCAACTAGTGCCGAGCGCGACTGCGATTGCAGTCCGGCCTTGGCCCACCAGCCCGCAGCCGTTTCGATCAGCTGTGCCTCGGTATAGTGACGGGCCAGCAGCTCCGGCTTGCTCTCAGCAATCTCGACAAATCGGCTTTCAATGCTTTCAGCAATACGACCGTGCAACATGCGTCGCGGCCCGCGCAGCAGCGTGCTATGGGCGGCGTCCTGCACCAGGGCGTGCTTGAACAGATAGGTGGCATGCGGCGGCAAGCCCTGCCGGAACAATAAACCGGCCGCAACGAGCCGATCAAGCGCCGACCGAAGTTCCACCTCCGGCTTGCGTACCACCGCAGCTAACAAAGCGTGCGAGAACTCGCGGCCGATCGCCGCTCCAACCTGCGCCACCTCCTTGGCGGAGCCGAGCCGGTCGAGCCGCGCCATCAGCGAGGCATGCAAGCTTGCTGGGACCGGCAGGGCCGGAGAGGGAACCGCCGCAACAGTGCGCCGGACCACTCCCTCGCTCTCCGCCTCTAGCACCGCTTTCGTCATCTCCTCCACGAACAACGGGATCCCGTCGGTGCGCTCCACGATCTCCCCCATCACATCCGGCGGCAACTTCTCGTCGCCGACGATGCGCGCGATGATGGCGGTGGTTTCACGTTCCCCGAGCCGGTTGAGCGTCAGGCTCGTCACATGCGACTGTCCCACCCAAGAGGCGTTGAACTCGGGGCGGAAAGTTACGATGAGCAACGCTGGGAGTGTTTTAATTCGCTCCACGGTCCGCCCGAGCAGCTCGAGGCTTGTCGGATCGACCCAATGCGCATCCTCAAAGATCATCAGGACTGGCGTTTGGGCTGCTAACCCGACAAGTTGCGATGTCAGGGCCTTTAGCGTTCGTTGCCTGCGTTCTTCCGGCGTCAAATCGACCGTGGGATATCGTCCATCGTTGGGAAGCGACAGCATTTGCGCAAAGAGTGTCGCGTCCTCATTGGAGGTCGAGGTCTGTGCGAGCACGGCATCGAGCTTATCGAGCCGCGCTTGCGATGTGTCGTCGTGAACCAAGCCGGCGGCGCGTTCCATCTGGCCGACGATTGGATAAAGGGGGCTATCCGTGTGCTGCGGTGAGCAGAAATAGCGCAAGCGCGTATGCGGTTCGACGGCCAGACGTTCCAACAACTCAGCCGTTAGCCGCGATTTGCCAATGCCGGGTTCACCGGAGAGCAACACCACCTGGCCTTCACCATTCTTTGCCCTGGACCAGCGTCGAAGCAGCAACTCGGATTCTTCTTCACGCCCCACGAGGGCGGTCAAGCCAGCCGTGTGCAGCGCCTCAAATCGGCTCTCCACGGAACGCGCCCGCAACGCGGCCCAGGCCCTGGCCGGTCCGGCGATACCCTTGATGTCCCTGGCCCCGAGGTCCTGAAGCTCGAACAGATTGCCGAGAAGTCTGCGCGTACTATCGCCGATGACGACCGTATTCGGCTTAGCGATCGCCTGCAGGCGCGCCGCAAGGTTGGGCGTCTCACCGACGATGCCACGCTCCTGAGCTTCGCCCGAGCCAATCAAATCGCCGACCACGACGAGTCCGGTCGCAATTCCGACACGCACTTGGAGGGGCGAGCCGACCGCCGTCGCGAGACTCGGCACCGCCTCAACCAATGTTAGGCCGGCCCGAACCGCACGCTCGGCATCATGCTCATGGGCCTGGGGATAGCCGAAATAGGCGAGCACGCCGTCACCCATGTACTTGGCCACGAAACCACCGGACTTGGTGATCACTTCGGCGCAACGTCGGTGATAGCCGCCGATGATCTCCCGCAGTTCCTCGGGGTCGAGCCGGGCAGACAAGCTCGTGGAGCCGACGAGGTCGCAGAACATGACGGTGATCTGGCGGCGCTCGGCTTCGGGGAACCCGCCGCCGACGCGGTTGGGCTTGGTTGCGGGTTCAGTCGCGGCGCTGGGCGCGTTCTCCTGCTTGGGGGGCGTTTCGCCTCGTAGCGTAGCAATCGCATCGAGCAGGACGCGGCGATGTCCAACCGCCATCACGCCGATGTCTTTGAGGTCCTCGGCTGTCAGCTTCGGCAGAATTGCTTCGTTGATCGCGTTCTCGCGGAATGCGGCCTCGTACTGAGCGAGGCCA
>Ga0126371_10006808_pt1 | contig 10196 bp, 10 predicted proteins | sample PanSoiMetaPlot_4_FD_110145 | JGI IMG/M metagenome (GOLD analysis project Ga0126371, IMG submission 110145) | Tropical forest soil microbial communities from Panama - MetaG Plot_4 | ecosystem: Environmental > Terrestrial > Soil > Tropical forest > Bulk soil | place: Panama | collected 2016-02-17
TACGGTGCCAAAGGAAGTTTGGAGGTGAAAATATGGCCAAACGCCGCCGCAAAGCCCTCAGAAAAATTGCGCCGGAACACTCTGATCCAATACGAATTGTGCCTCTTTACCCGGGGGCGGGCGCTGAGGTTGTCGCGCCGGCCGCCTCGCCGCAGTTGACCTATCGCCAAGGGCCGCTCATCGCCTCCGCCGAAGTGTTTACCATCTTCTGGGGTGCTGCGTGGAATTCCGCGCCGCAGAACGAGGTGATGACTGAAATCAATCAGTTTTTCGATTTCATTCTGACGAGCAAACTCATCGATCAGCTCGCCGAATACAACGTGCCCGGCTACGCGATCAGGCAGGGCAAGCACACCGGGACAACCGTTCTTTTGTCGCCGGCGTTGGGCAAATCCGTACCGGACAATGCGATTCAGAAGATGCTAGAGAGTGAAATCGCCTCCAACGGGCCGTTTCCACAGGCTTCTCAAAGTACACTCTACTTCGTGTATCTGCCGCCCGGTGTGAAAGCGATTCAGGGCGGTTCGGGATCGTGCACCGCATTCTGTGGCTACCATAACGATGTCAACGGCGAGATTTTCTACGCCGTGATGCCTTATCCCAGCTGCTCTGGGTGCGTTGGCGGGCTACAACCCTTTGATGCGCTCACTTCAACGAGCTCGCACGAACTCTGCGAAGCAATCACCGATCCGATTCCCGGACAAGGCTGGTATGACGATACCAATGGAGAGATCGGCGACATTTGTGCCTGGCAAACCAAGAAGGTTAGAGACTATACGGTGCAGCTCGAGTGGTCAAACCGGGCGAATCAGTGCGTCTGAGCGTTCATCGTAGCTCGTGACTTGTGACTCGAGGCAGACGATAATGACCAGCTATCGCGAGGAGCCACATGCTCTTTCGTCTAAAGTCGGACCAGTGCAGATCGTGTGTTGCCAGCATCGCCGCCGCTCTATTCACGGCGATGACGGTGCTGATTTCCGCAGCAGCACAGGGCCCGCCGAACCTAATGCTTCCGGAAAATCAGGCGACGCGCGTCTCGGATCACGTTTACACGATCATGGGATTCCCCAACATCGGAATTGTGGTGGGCGAACGCGCGACTCTGATTGTGGATACCGGTCTTGGTACGCGCAATGGCGCCATCGCCGCACGTGAAGCACAAAAACTTGGCCGAGGAACTATCCTCTACCTGACCACCACGCATTACCACCCCGAACACGCCGCCGGCGAAGGCGGGTTTCCGCTGAGTACGATCATCGTGCGGCCGATCGCGCAGCAAAAGGAACTTGAGGACCGCGGAATTCAGTTTGTGGATATGTTCGCCGGCCGGTCCGAGCAGATGAAGGAACTGCTCATGGGCGTGAAGTTTCGCAAGCCAGACATTACGTTTGAAAGAGAGGTCACGATTGATCTCGGTGGCGTTACGGCGCGTCCTTTTTGGATGGGGCAGGCGCACACCAAAGGCGATGAACTGGTCGATGTCGAGCCTGACAGCACGCTTGTCTCCGGCGATGTTGTCCAAAACAAAGTCGCTCCGAATCTGCCGGACGACAACGCCAGCATGAAGGGTTGGGTCGATATTCTGGCCAAGCTGCGATCGATGCATGTGAATCACATCTTGCCGGACCACAGCGCTCCGGCCGACGGATCGCTGATCGAGCAGAACTATCAGTTCTTCTCGCAGCTTCAATCGCGTGCACTGGAATTGAAAAAGCAGGGCAAGTTCCCAGACGATGCGGGCCAGACTCTCTTCGCCGAGTTTAAGGTAAAGTTCCCCGATTGGCAGGGTCTCAACGCCATTCCAAACATTGTGAAGCATATTTACGCAGAAAATCCGTGAGAGTGGTTGCGAACAGGCGCAGCGCGCACGCTCCTCGACAGCATCTCGCTTTGCGGATTACAGCGCTGAGCGGTCCGGCCGCAGCGGACCAGCCATTCGTGAAAACCCACGGCTAGTGCGGGCTCGGCGCGGCCTTCTTCGCACGTTTTGAAGTGAGTTGCGATTGTTCGGGCGATGCTTGCTGATTACCAGCCGGTCCGCTAGTGGGATAGTTCAGCTGCATCCACCGCTCGAGGCCGCCCTCCATGATTTTTACGTTGAAATAGCCGAACTCGGCCAGTTGGCGCACGATATCGGTCGTGTCGTTGGGGCAAGAGCCGTAGAAGATCAGGGGCTTATTGCGCGGCAATGCAATCGGGAAGGTCTTGATCTGCATCACCCAGGGATAGTTGATCGCGCCGGGAAGGTGTGCATCGGCGAAGCCCGAGGCGGGCTGCGTATCGACGAGTGCGATATTGGAGCGCTTGTCGGTCATCATTCGGAGCACGTCGGCAGGGGCAACGGTCTCGGCAGGTACCGCAGCCGCCGCCGTGAGCGCCGGATCCTGGAACCCAGGATCGTTCGCTACCAGATCGCTTTGCATGCCCTGGGCCTGGGCCATGGGGCTGGCCAGAACCAGCCTGGCTAGCAGAATTGCTGCTGCGATTGCGGGTGCAGTCTTCATCGTGCCCTCCCAACATGCAGGATCGGCCTGTGGGAGACCCGGAAGGCTCCGCACATCGATTCCCCGCCCACCAAATGTTACGCCCGACGTCGTGCGCCGGTCAACGACCCCACGACCAGCGGGCATTTTCACTCGGTCGGGGTTTTACTGATTGGATATAGCTGTCCCCCTTTCGGAGTGGGCGCCGCGGCGTTTATCTCATAATAGGTAGTAACCAGACCTCGGGCCGTGGGAACGGCCTGCACGACTCGTCCCGACCTGCCAGTTTTGAAGCGGTAGCGGGACAACCTTGGGAGGACTCATACATGAAGCCATTACTAGGAGTGCGTTATTTTCTGCTCTTGGTGGCGCTCTGTGCGGTAGCCGCGATGATTCCCGCGGTCTCATCCGCACAGGTTTCTATCGGGCTATCGGTTCATGTGGGACCGCCGGCGCTGCCCGTATACGAACAGCCCCCCTGCCCTATGGAAGGCTATCTCTGGACGCCGGGCTATTGGGCCTGGGGTCCGGCAGGCTACTACTGGGTGCCGGGTGTGTGGGTTGCCGCGCCCCATCCGGGATTGCTTTGGACGCCCGGTTACTGGGGCTTGGCCAGCGGGGTTTACGTATGGCATGCGGGCTATTGGGGACCGCACGTCGGATTTTACGGGGGCATTAACTATGGCTTTGGCTATCCCGGTGTCGGTTTCTTGGGTGGGGTGTGGGAAGGCGGAGCGTTCCGCTACAACACCGCGGTAGTTCGTGTCAACGAAACTGTGGTTCGCAACGTATACGTCGACCGCACCGTCATACACGAGACCACCGTCAATCGCGTAAGCTTCAACGGCGCCGGTGGCGTCAACGCCCGGCCTACACCGGAAGAGCAGCGCTGGAGCCACGAGCAGCACTTCCAGCGGACCCCGGATCAGTTTCAGCATCAGATGTCCGCCAGTCGCGATCCCGGGCAGCGTTTCGCAGCCAACCACGGGCAGCCGGCTCATTTTGCCGCCGAGCATCCGATGAGCGTGAACGCGCGACAAGACCGCCAGCAGGATCGCATCGCTCAAGGGATTCGCTCTGGCGAGATGACAACAGGTGAGGCTGCGCACGCGGAACGCAACGAAGCGGCTATTCACCATGAAGTCCGCAACGATCGAGCGGCCAATAATGGTCACCTCACTGCGCAGGAACACAACCAGGTGGAGCACCAGCAGAATCGAGAGAGCCGCCAGATCTACGACGAGAAGCACAACGAGCGGACCGATCACAGCCGATAGCAGCGGCGATCGAGATTCGTTCTAGGGCGGCTGCCGCAGCGGCCGCCCTTTTTTATTTTCGGGCTACGCTCAGTGGCTGGGGGCGGAAGGGGCAGTCGTATCACCCGCCGCTGGAGGTTCGTAGGTCCAATCCGTATCGATGACCTGCTTATCTTGTAGGCCTTCTTTCTTCTCCAAAATGGCGCTCTGCGCTCCTACGATTGTGGCCGCATCCTTGCAAGTGACTGCACCCTTGTAGCCATACTTCTCTACCAGCATTTTGCTGAACGCCGTTTGCCACCTAGAGGCGGCTGGCAGCTCGGCCGTATCGAACGGATCGCTGAAGTAGACGTTTGGCCTCCTGTCATCCGAGTAACAATACGAAGCGCGTGGCTCGGGCCCTGTCGGCGCAGGCTCGGCGCCTTTGGGCGAAGAGACAGCAGCCCCTGCGCGACTTGCCGCGGTCCCGTACATCGATGTGTCCGGAGCGGAACTTGGACTCGCAGGTGGCCCCGGTTTCCAGGTGACATGAACTACCTCCCAGCCCTGCTGTTTCCAGGCGTTCTCCTGGGCGGCAAGGGCTTGCTGCTGGTAGGCCGGATTCATCGAGAACGGCTGGCAAACGGCAGAGGAGACGGTATCGAGATGATAGTTTGCTTTGATGTACGCACCCCATGCTCCGCTGAGTGCGACGCGTTGGCTCAGTTCCATCGGAAGCAGCTGGCTGACGTAAATCGTGATGTGCTCCCTGCCGGGAGTCGCCGACGTGGCCACGCACTCAAAGGCCCTCGTCTGCGCCGAAGCACTGCAAGTCGCGAGCGCGAGAACAGAAGAGATCGCCGCCGACACGAACGCCTTCCTGATGACGAACCTCCATGGACGGGAGCGAAAAATCGTCAGCAGATGGTATCATAGGGCAGGCTTTGGTTTTGTAAATCGACCGATGGCCGACACGCTCACCCCTCTCCTGTTGGATTTCCTCGAATGGATTGCGAGGAAGCCTAGGCCCTACTCTCAAGTGATGGACGCCTGGCGCACGTCCTGTCCAAAGCTCACGGTATGGGAAGAGGCAAACGATCATGGCTTTGTGGAACAGACGCGTGTCGTGGGCCAAGAAATGCTCGTGCAAGTGACGCCGTTCGGCCGCACCTTCTTGCAAGCCAATAACCGTAGCCCCCAAGAGCATTCGCGCTGACTGCGCGTCCCGGTCCGCTTAAGCGCGAACAAAACCTGCTGAGACGCTTCACCGAGGGGTCGGCGTCGCTGGTAATCAAAGGCCCGTAGAGCGCTGCTCGGACCAACGAACCGAGAGCGATCGCATACCGAAGGCATACGTCGTCTTTTCGAAGTCGAGACAACCCTAGGACAATCAGTATTTTGCGAGCCCTGTTGGGCGGAAACAAAAGCCGCGAAATTGTAACGGAGGTACTATTTCGTACGCTGTCGCCTGTCGCTAAATTTCCACTAAGGGGGGCACGCTCTGCTTTGACAGTTGGAGGCATTCGGTGCCCTGCCCAGATCCGCCGGGGGGAAGCGCATTCATGGAATCAACCATCGTACAAGAACGCAATAGAAAACCTGAGGAATCCAGGTCCGAGGATCAAAGCCTTGTTGAGCGGCGCCGGCGGAGACGAGCCAAAATTTCAGCGCAGCTTCATGTGCGTGCGGCCGGGACAGATGACCTGTTCGAAGAAGTGTGCATGACGGCAGACGTCTCGCGCGATGGCCTGCTGTTCATGGCCAAGCGGAAAGGCTATTGGAAAGGCCAGTCGCTGTACGTGACGTTCCCCTTTTCTGCGGATGCCGACCGAATCAACAACGCACAGCCTGCGCAGGTCGTGCGCGTGAGCGAGATGGCTGACGGAAAGTCGGCCGTCGCGGTCCACTTCGAGGCTGCATCCGGGCAGGCCAAGGATGCGCATAGGACCGGCGATCTATCGGTCCCGAGCGGCGTGGCCCAGTTGTGTGCCAAGCAGACCACGGTGCTTGCAGTTGAGCCCGACACGCGCACGGCGGAAATGATGCGCAACCTGCTGGCACAGGACGGCTACACGGTAGTGATCGTGCCTACGGCGCAGGAGGCGCTCGATATTCTCCGCGCCACGGTGCCCGCGGTGTTCATCGCGGAGGTCGAAGCGCAGGATATATCCGGGCATGACCTCTGCCTGATCATTAAGCGCAACGAGCGGCTTCAGCGCGTTCCCGTGATTTTGCTGACCCGTGCGGCGCAGCCGGCCGACTACACGGCGAGCCACCAGTTGGGTGCGGTTGTGTGCATGGCCAAGCCATTTCAGCCGGATCGGCTGCTGCATGTAGTGCGACTGGTTGCACCGCCGCCGGCGATGCGCAGCATCTATGGTGCGCCTCGCCATATGGGCAATGCCGTCGAGCGGGCGCTGTAGCTCCCTGACGTCGCTCACCGCTGTTAGCCGATCAGGTCTCGGGCCCTAACACCCCCCGCCGATTCCCTCTCCGCAGCGACCTTGTTTCCGCGGGCCGCGCCCGATCTTTTTGGGCACTCGTGATAACATGACGCCGATGAGCAAAAAATTTGTCGTTGGACTCATTCAGATGCGCTGCAGCAGGGATGCGGCGGAAAATCTGGAGCGTGCGATTGAAAAAATCCGCGAGGCGGCCAAGCGCGGCTCGCAAATCGTGTGCACGCATGAACTTTTTCGCAGCGAGTATTTCTGCCGGACCGAAGACGCAGCACTTTTCGACCTTGCGGAAGCGGTTCCGGGACCTGTCACCGAGACCCTTGCAAGGGTGGCCCGCGAAAATAAAGTCGCCATTGTCGCTTCCCTTTTTGAACGCCGCGCCGCTGGCATTTACCACAACACGTGCGCCGTTATCGATGCGGACGGCACATTTCTCGGTAAATACCGAAAGATGCACATCCCGGACGATCCGCTCTATTACGAGAAGTTTTATTTCACTCCTGGTGATCTCGGCTTTCCCAATTTCGATACGCGCTACGGCCGGGCGGCCGTGCAGATTTGCTGGGACCAATGGTATCCCGAGGGCTCGCGAGTGGCGGCGTTGGGCGGCGCGCAAATCATTTTTTATCCCACCAGCATTGGTTGGCATCCGCAAGAGAAAGCCGAATTGGGCGCCGCGCAGCTGGACGCGTGGAAAACGATCCAGCGCGGTCACGCGATCGCCAACGGAGTGTATGTCGCCGTAGTCAATCGCGTTGGTTTTGAGGGTAATCCAGCGAATGGCGATCCGGGGATTGAGTTTTGGGGCAACTCGTTCGTGGCGGATCCGTTCGGCCAAGTCCTCGCCCAGGCCCCAGGTGACCGAGAGGAAGTGCTGGTGGTCGAATGCGATCCTCAGAAGAGTGAAGACACGCGACGCAATTGGCCGTTTTTGCGCGACCGCCGCATTGATGCGTATGAGCCGATCCTCAACCGCTGGCTCGGGAAATGACAAGCCGACCAGGCTTGTCATCCCGAGCAGAGCGCAGCCCCCGGGCGAGCTCTGCCAATCTCCCTAATCCCCTGTTGCGGCTGCCAGCCGAATGGGAGCCGCACGAGGCGACCTGGCTCAGCTGGCCGCACGAGCTCACCGACTGGCCCGGGAAATTTTCGCCGATTCCGTGGGCGTTCGCCGAGATCATTCGTCATCTGGCGCGTATCGAACGGGTATTTTTGCTCGTGGAAGACCGCGTTGCGGAAACTCGCGCCCGCGCGATGCTGGAGAAGGCGGGCGCAAGTCTAGAGGCCGTGTCGTTCTTTCACATTCCGACCGACCGCGGATGGATGCGTGACTCGGGACCAATGGGCGTCCGGCTAACCGAGCAAGTTGAGGCGGGCACGGGAGCGGCGACCAGCGACGCCCTGTTGAATTTTGTTTTCAACGGGTGGGCGAAATATGACGACTACAAGAAAGACGCCCGTGTCGTTACCCTGGCCAATCGCAGGTTGCGGCGCAATGTGATTCTGCCTGAGCACAAGAACCGGCGCGTGGTGCTGGAGGGCGGTGCCATTGACGTTAACGGCTGCGGCACCATGCTTACTACAGAAGAATGCCTACTGAGTGAGGTCCAGGAGCGCAACCCCGGCTATACGAAGTACGATTATGCCCAGGTGTTCAAGAAATATCTGGGCGTAACGAATGTGCTCTGGCTGCGCAGGGGAATTGCGGGCGACGACACACACGGGCACATTGACGATCTTGCGCGCTTCGTCGATCGAAGGACCGTGGTGGCAGTAGTTGAGCAGGACCGCGCGGAAGAAAACTACGAGCCGTTGCAGGAGAATCTCGCGCTCCTGCGTGAAATGAAGGATCAGGACGGACAGCCGCTGCGCGTGGAAACGCTGCCGATGCCCCGCCCGGTCTACTTTGCCGGACAGCGCTTGCCGGCAAGCTACGCAAACTTTTACATCGCCAATGGGATGGTGCTCGTGCCAACCTTCAACGATCCCGCCGACCGCGTGGCCCTGAACACTCTCGCATCGGTTTTTCCAGACCGCGAAATCGTCCCTCTTTATTGCCGCGACCTCGTACTCGGTCTGGGCACCATTCATTGCATGACGCAACAGCTTCCGCACCTCTGATCTCCCTGTCCGGACTGTATATCGTTATGAAACCTTCACCTCGCACCTATTGCGGTAAAACCCCCTAGAAGCACACCATGGTGACATAGAGGGAACGGACCGCCCAGTGGGTCGCCAGCCCGCGCCCCGGTACTGCGGCGACCGGTAGGGATCATTTCCATGCTTTCAAACCTTGCTAAAACGGCTCAGAGACATGCCTGATCCGGCGCGAGTAGCCCAGGCTATGGCAGTGGAAATCCCTGTCACCATTCAAGGGTCTCAGAACGGCGAGGGGACAGGTCGCGAACTGTTCACCGAGAATACCAAGACCATTCTCACGTTTGACAGCGGCGCCCTTCTAAACCTGCATTCGCGAGTCGCGCTTGGGCAGTCGTTGCTTCTGCGAAACGAGCAATCGGGCAGAGAAACCCTGTGCAGGGTCGTGGAAGGGCCGGCAGAAGGCCAGGAGGGCTACACTGAACTGGAATTCATCGCGCCCAACCCAGGATTCTGGGGAGTTTTTGAGGAGAAGGCGGAGCCACGGCCGCAGGAACGTGCCCGAGACCAGGAACACTCAGCGCACAGGATGGTTCAGATGGCCGATGAAGATCCGTTGGCCATGATCCGTCAGGGCGCGGGGGCCTCGTCCGAATTCACGATCAAGGCGCCATTTCGCGAAGAATTAGTTCCCGCACACGAGGTCGGTCCCACCAGCGCGTCTGCTTCGACGCCACCGGTGACCGAATCGAGCGGGCCCGCCGGCGAGCGGATCGATGCCGCCCTCAAGAACATTCCCGCTATCCCTGCTTCGCTTCCACCCGATGTGGAGGAATCGATCGACGCGAAGGACGCGCAGAATCTGGCCATGCTGATTGCTCGGGACGGCAAACGCGCGCTGCGCTCGCTCCCCGACACGCCGAAGGTCGCACGGTCCGTCGAGCGAGGCGCATCTGCTCTGACGGCAAGTGTTCCGGTGGATGGCGAACCCGGAACTCAGTCTCAGGTGATTGTCCCAAAGCCTTCTGTAAGGGAGTGGATGGGGTCCGCTCTCGACAAACTCACGACCGGTCAGGGTGCGATGGCTACCCAGGTTGCGCTGTCGGTCGTGATCCTGGTGGCCATGGCCTTTATCTGGAATGCCGTGCGCCCGTTGTTTTCCTCAGGCCATGAACGAGCAGAGCCGACCGCGAGCCCGTCAGAAGACAAGCCCCAAACCCTACCTCCACCGGCACCACCAATTCTCTCGAGCGCTCTCGCAAGCAAAGCGGTCATGGCGGAACCGGCTGCAAAGGGACGCAATTCTGCAAGCGGTACCGCTCCCCCCGCCGTGGCAAGCGCTCTGCGGCCTAGGGGACAAGCATCGGCTGATCGGATTCCGCAAAGTCCCCGCCGCACACCGCCCATGCTCGGGCAGGCCAACCAAACGCACCCTGGTGACCTGCATGCTTCCGGGACGTTTCCCGCCAAGGTTGTATGGGAAGTGCAGCCAGCGTTTCCATCTTGGGCGAAAGAACTCGAAGTCGATAGGGTTGTGAAACTCGACGCTCTCGTCGACGAGAACGGGAATGTTGCGCAAACCAAGGTGCTCTCCGGTCCCCGCGCCTTACAGCGCTCCGCACAACAGGCCGTCATGCTTTGGATCTTCGAGCCAGCACAAGTAAACGGTAAACCCACCGGGAGCCACCTAGTCCTCACCGTCGAGTTCCAGCGGTAAGTTGGCGAACCCCTAAGTCGAGCCTGGGAGGTTGCTCGCGCATGTGATAGGGTAATGTGCACCCAAAGGAGCATTTGATGCGCTTGCTCATTCTCTGGGGAACGCTTTCTGCCGTGATGCTGGCCTACGCGACCCTCACTCGTGCGCAGAGAACGGAGCTCTCTATCGGCGCCGCAGAAGGCTTCGCTTCCAAAGAGGCAAGGCA
>Ga0126371_10006812_pt1 | contig 10193 bp, 5 predicted proteins | sample PanSoiMetaPlot_4_FD_110145 | JGI IMG/M metagenome (GOLD analysis project Ga0126371, IMG submission 110145) | Tropical forest soil microbial communities from Panama - MetaG Plot_4 | ecosystem: Environmental > Terrestrial > Soil > Tropical forest > Bulk soil | place: Panama | collected 2016-02-17
CAGTGCAGAAATCCTTGGAGTGAGGGAGCATGCTCGCGCTCGTAAGAGAGTGCTAATCCGAGGAATTCCTCAATCGGATCCTCGGCTTCGATACCCAAGCGCTCCAGCAATGCCCGCCGACCGCCCTGCGCGCCCAGGATCTCGGCGTAGAGTTCATAAGGCGGGACAAAATCCGCGCGCCCGAGCAGCGCGGAAAGCCGTTCGGCCGCGGACCGCAGGTTCGCGTTCTTCGCAGCACGAGCGCGCAGCCGGTGCCACAGTTTCTCGCCGCCGCGATCATAGGCGAGCTCGAATAATGCCTCCTCGTCGATATCGAATAACGGGCCCTTCAGCACCGTGGCGAGCGTGAGATCATCCTCGGGGAGCAACAGAAACCGGCCCAGCGCCACCAAGTCTTGCACGGCGAGCTGCTCCGTCAAGATCAGACGGTCGGCTCCGGCGACAGGGATGTTGCGCTGTTTGAGTGCGCGCACAAGATCGCCGACGAACTCGTTGCGTCGTCGGACCAGTACCATGATGTCCGCCGGTCGGATCGGGCGGTTACGCGCTTCGAGCCTTTCTTTCTCCTCAAGCCAACGCCCGATCGTCGCGGCAATCGCTGCCGCCACCCGGGTGCGAGGCTCCGTCATCCGCTGCCGTATGATTGGCAACGCTGCGGGGTCCGGAGGCTCCTCCGGGTGAGGGACCACCGCCGGCCACAGCTCGACCACTCCCGCGTGACCGGCGCGCGCGGCGACATGACGGATCTCGCTCCCGTCCGACGCTACGCCGTCACGAGCCTCTTTGCGGCGAAAAATAGCATCGATCGCCTGCAATACCGGCTCGGTCGAGCGGAAGGAGATTTCGAGAGGCACTACCTGCCAGCCTCCGCGTGCATCGGTGATGCGTGTTTCGAAATGACTTCGCATGCGTAAAAAGGCACGCGGATCGGCGCGTTGGAAGCTGTAGATAGACTGCTTCGCATCGCCGACAGCAAAAACGGTGCGAAGGATGTCTCGAGCGCCCTCGCCCGCAAAAAACTCCTCAGCCAGCGCAGCGACGATGTCCCATTGCTCAGGATTTGTGTCCTGGGCTTCGTCGATCAGAATGTGATCGAGACCGCCATCGAGCTTAAACAAGACCCATGGCGCGATGCCGGGGCGGCGCAGAAGTTCGCGGGCGCTCGACACGAGATCATCGTAGTCGAGCACCCCTTGCATGCGCTTGCGCCTCGCATAGGCGTCGAGCAGCGCGCCACCTACTCGGACCAATGCACAGCTGGCATCGAGAACTGCGGCCGCCGCCCGAGCCTCGCGAAACCTTTTAACTCGTTCGGCTGCCGCAGACAGGATTCCGCCGACGTCGCAGCGAGCGGCGTCTGCCGCGTTCCGGGTCACCAAAATCTTGCGGATCTCGCCTTCCGCCGTCAAAAACGCGCCGGCATAGATCGCGAGCATTCTATGGCGTTCTTGCGGAGCCTTGCACCATGCAGCGAGAATGGCGCCGCGCTCGCGATCCGTACAGGAGCCCGTGGCTAACGCTGCTGCAGCCGCGCGCAGCTCGGCCTCGTCACCGCCGCCTTCGGCACAGAAATCGGCGACGAGTTGTTCCTCGGTGACGGCGGTAGGCAAACACAGCGCTCCACAGAGCTGATCTCGCAAGGCCGCGTAGCCGCCCCTGAGCGCTTGCCGGAGCTTACTCCGAGCGTCGGCGAGCATCGCCATCAAAGCCCCAAAGCGCTCTTCCGGCGCATGACGGGCGATTACGGAAAGTGCCTCGGTGAGTTCGGGATCACCGCCGTCACGCGCGGCGATTACGACGCGTTCAGCCGCCTCGACCAAGGTCTCGCGGGCGCTGCGTTCGTCCATTACGGCAAACTCGGCCGGCACCCCAGCCTCAAGCGGGAAGCGGCCGAGTAAAGCCTGGCAGAACGCGTGGATTGTCTGGATTTTGACCCCGCCAGGCGTGTCGAGAACGCGCGCGAAGAGCTGCCGGGCCCGGGCAATCGCGGCATCGTCGGGTATAAACCCGGTAAGGCTTTGCAATGTCTGCGCGAGTGCTCCCGAGCGCAATGTCGCCCAGCGGCCCAGCTCCTCGTTGAGCCGGTTCGCCATCTCGGCGGCGGCGGCGCGAGTGAAGGTGAGGCACAGGATCCGCGAGGGATCGGTGCCTTCGAGCATCAGCCAGAGCAACCGGTCGATCAGCACCCGCGTCTTGCCGGTGCCCGCTGATGCAGAGACCCAGACCGAGGTGTGTGGGCTCGCCGCGCGGCGCTGTGGGCCACCCGGATCTTGGAAGCCTCTCATTCCTCGGCCCCGCTTTCGGGGATCCTCTCGAGGTGCCGATAATCAGAAAAGCGTGGTGCCCAACGCGGCGATGGAACCGCGAGATAGGGTGTCGAGGGGTCGTCGAAACGCTCGATGAGCGCCTCGATGCGCGCCTTCGCGCGGTCGATCAGTGTGCCCGGGTCGCCCGCGTCGATCGCGCAGCGTTCACCCGCAGGTTCGCCACCGTTCAGCCGCCAATATTCGAGTGCTGCGACCGGGCCGCGGATGTCGTTGAACCCGCCACCTCGCAGGATTGCGCCTTCGAGCGGCAGTTGCAGCGCAAAGCCTGCCTGCACGGCTTTTGGCGATGGCACGCTGCCGGTCTTGTAGTCGACCAACAGAAGATCGCCGCCGGCGAGCCGATCGATGCGATCCGCCTTCGCGGTGATCACGAAGGGCCCGCCGGTCGAGTGGACCGTCCAAGCGCCCTGGGCTTCGCTGAAACTTTCAGAGACTTGGGCGCGATGCGCTCGCTCCTGACTCACGAGCCACTGCGCAATCTTTTCAAAGCGGGGCCACCAGAACGCCCAGGCGCCAGGACGCGACAGGATCGGCCCAAATTGCTCCCTGCCAATCTCCAGGAGCTCGCTCTCCGCAGTTTCGGGCAAACCCTTCGAGTATCGGCGAACGAATTCTTCCAACGTCCGGTGGATCACGTTTCCGAGCTCTGCCCTTCCCGGATCCGCGTCGAGCTCCTCCAACGGCTGCAGACCGAGAATGTGGCGAGCATAGATCGCGTAGGGATCGCGCAGCCACGTTTCAATCTGCGTAACGGAAAGCTTTCGTGGCCGCGCAGCAAACGGCGGGCGCGGCTCCGGGGTGGGCAACGGTCGATACTGGTCTGCGCGATCGAGCAGCTCTGCCGCCTGTCGTATCGTCTCATCAGGCGCGAACGCGGCGTCGAGGCCGACCGCACGCAAGACTGCGTCGAGCCGCAAGAGCCACCGTGACGGCACGGTCGGGACGCCTTCGCTCCGCGCCGCGCGAGTAAGCGCGACTTCGGGCGCCCCCATTGCTTGGACAAAATCGTGCGCCGCCAGTCCGATCACCCGCTCCGGCATCGCGATGCCGCACTCGCGTCGCATCTGGCGCGACATCCACGGGTCGAGTTCCGCGGGACCCGGCCAGCTGCCTTCGTTGAGCCCACCGAGCACGAGCAGATCCGCGTGCTGCAAACGCGCTTCGAGAAGCCCCCAGATCGCCAGGCGCGGATGACGACCGTAAGCCGGACGCACGACTGCCCCGGCGGCGAATGCCTCGAAGAGCGCCGGATAATGGCGGCCGGCCATGAGAGGGAAGTCGCGCGCAGCGTCGATAAGCTCGTGGCAGAAGCGCGCTGCCGCTTCGCCCGCAGTGTCGCGCCAGAGCCGCTCGCTCCCGGTCTCGGAGGCCGTTGCCGCCAGCCTTTCGGCCGCCTCGATATGCGCGACGGCAAGCCGCGCGACCGGCACCGACTCGGCACCGAGCAGCTCGGGTAATGGCCCGAGGCAGGTTTCGAGCCGGTCGGCAAATCGCTGCAGGGCGCCTCTGCTATCAGCGAGGGCAGATTTGAGACCTGCGAAGCCGGGGGCGGGTCGCGGACCAAGGATCGCCTGCTCAAGCTGGCGCGCCATATCACGGAACGCGGCCGGAGTGAGCCCGCCCACAGCAAGCGGGTGCTTCAAGGCCGCGAGCAACGGGACCGGCGCCAGCCGGGACGCAGCAAGATCGAGGACGAGACGCAAGAAGACGCCGGGCGGCGTGCGGTTCAACGGCAGACCAGCCGAATCGTCGATCTCGATGTCCCAGCGCCGCAGCTCGGCGGCGACCCGCCGAGCGAGTTCGCGATCAGGAGTGACGAGAGCCGCGGTGGCGCCTGGTGTTTCGAGCTTTCGTCGAAGCAGCAGTGCGATTGTTATCGCTTCCTCCTGCGCGCTCGCGCAGTCGTAGCGGCTCACTCCGTCGAGGGTGTCCGCGGCTTGCGACGGCAGGCGACGCCAGGCGTCGGTAGTCGCTGCCGGCTGCAGCACCTCGCCGATCAACCGCACCCGCCGCGCTCGCGCCGTCTCGTGGCGGCTCTGGGCCGTCTCAACAGTCGCCAGCCGGGCGAAGAGCGGCAGATCCGCGAGTGCCTCGAAGCCAGATGCGCGCGCCGGGGCAGCCGACGGAGGCCAGTCGCGAACTTCCACCGGGGCCTGTTCGAGCGCTCCAAGCAATTCCGCCATCAGATATTGCGGATGCGACTCGTCCGCTTCGATCGCTCGCCATTCGACTTCATCGCAGTCGCGATCAAGGCCCGGGAGGATGACCGCACCACGATCGAGAGCAGCAATAACGCACAGCAGTTCCGTCATTGCAGGAACGCCGCCGACCAATCCAGCGGCGATGACCGGGTCTTTTGGCGGCGAGCGGCGCCAAATCTCGGCCTGACGCGCCAGCAAGCGATTACGCCGCTCCGCCGGGTCGAGTGCCCCCTCCGCATCGAGGATTTGCGGCCAATGCTGGGGCAGAATTTCGAGAAAGCGATGAACCGTCCGCCAATGCTCCGCAAGATTGTCCGGAACGAGGTTGGTGATTTCCTCGAAGCTCGCCCCGTCTGTTGCGACACGATCGAGAAGACGCGCCAGGCTTACCGCAAGGGCGGCCGCCTGCCCCGGCAACAGCGTCTCTTCCTCGCGCAATTCGCCCCAGCGCAGAACCAGTTGGGTCAGCAATAGCCGCCGGCGCAGTTCGGGAATAGCCGGCGGCACCACCAAGGCGTCATCCTCGGCGGCCTCACCTGGCGAGAGTTCATCCGGATCGAGATCGCCGATTGGCCGCACGCGCGGCAGGAGCAGCGGGGCCTCCGCCCCGCTTCCATCGGATGAAGCGCGCAAGAAGGCCTCGCGTAGCGATCGCACAGCGCGGCGGGTCGGCAGCAGGACCGTAAAGCGCGACAGCCGTAATGGGTCATCGCCGGCGAGATCGAGAAGCCCGGCGGCCAGCGTTGCGAGAAACGGCCGGTCCGCGGCGATCGTGTAGATTTTAGGTCGAAAGCTGCTATTCACGCGAGTTTGGCGTCACGCCGAGACGGCACATACGCCTCGCGGCCCTGAGGGCGACAATAATCACCGGAATTGTGGCGATACGCGGGTTCTTTCGGTGCAACGGCACGCCAGCAGCGAACTACCGCTCGATGCGGCGCGATGAGAGGCGTTCGCGAGTCACCGCCAGCCCTTCCGGAGAGCCGATATGGTACCATTCACCATTGTGGACGATGGCATGCAAGCGAGCGGCTTTCTCGGCGCGGTCGTAGACCCGGACGAGCGAGAAGACGCGGTCTGAAATACCGTCGAACAAGCAACGGCGGAGGAGCTGGATCCCGGCGAACAGGTAGGGAGCGACTTCCCGCTCACCGCGCCGGTACGGCTTTCCGAACGCGTCCAAGAAATAATCGCCGCTGCCCTCATAGCCGACCGCGGTGACCGTCCTTTGCAACAGCAAGGCTGCGTCCATATCGTTGAGAGCAAAGACCGCCGTGAGCCGTTGCAATGCAGATTCTTTGCCGTCGAGCCAGAAGACGTCGCTGTTGGCGACAAAGAAGGGATCGTCCAACAGTGGCAGGGCTTGTAACACGCTACCGCCGGTCCCGAGGAGCTGCGGTTCCTCGGAAATCTCGATGTGCGGGTGATCGCGACCGGCGAGTTGCTCGACGATCAACTCGGCCTTGTAGTGGACGTTGACGACCACGCGCTCGACGCCAACCAGCGCCAGATGGTCGATCACATGGTCAAGCAAGGTCCGGCCATTGATCTCGACGAGGGGTTTCGGAAGAGTTGCTGTCAGCGGCCGCAACCGCGTTCCGAGCCCGGCGGCCAGCACCATTGCCGTGCGCGGCGGCTGGATCATGCGAAGGCCTGCTCGCCGGGAAGCTGTCGAGTTGGATACGGCAGATGATAGTCGAGCCAACGTGCTACCGGGGCTAGCGCCGGATGTTGCAACTCACGCTCAAGCAGCCGCCAGACCCGCGGGATGTGTACGAGGTAGCCGGGCTTGCCGTCGCGTTTCCACAAGCGGGTGAAGATGCCGAGGATTTTGCAGTTGCGCTGGGCCGCGAGGATCGCCGCAGAGTCGAGAAAAGCCGATCGGTCGAGACGCGGGAAGGAGGCGAGATACCGCTCTACCATCGCGTCGCGCAGGGTGTCGGGAACATCGCGCCGAGCGTCTTCGAGCAGAGAGACTAGATCGTAGCTCGGCGGACCGCGCACCGCGTCCTGAAAATCGAGAAGCCCGCAGGCCTGTGCACCCGAGCGGTGCGGCAATAGCATCAAATTGTCTACGTGATAGTCGCGCAGCACCAGCGTATCAACGGAGAGTGCCGCCAACGGCAATACCTCGTGCCACGCCGCGAGATATTCGTTGCGCAGTGACGAGGATGATGGCGCTCCAAGCGCTGACGGGAAATACCAATCGAGCAGCAACGCAGCTTCGGCAAGCAGCAGCGTTTCGTCGTAGGCGGGCAGGTTAGGAATACCGCGGCTTTCCACCAAACGCTGTAGCTCGATCAATGTATCGACTGCGAGGGTGTAGAGACTGGCTTCCTCGGCAACCCGATCAAGAAGCCGCGTGTAAGTATCGTCTCCGAAATCCTCGATCAGCAGAAAGCCATTATGAAGGGCTGCGGCCAAGATCTCGGGAGCGCTCAGTCCGAGCTCGCGCAAATACGTAGAAACCGCGATATACGGTGCAACATCCTCCTGCGGTGGCGGCGCATCCATCAAAACCGCGCGACCTTCGCCGCCAGAGAGGCGGTAATAGCGCCGAAATGATGCATCTCCGGCGAGAGGCGCCGGCGCGACATCACCCCATCCTTGGCGGTCGAGGAATGCAGCCATCGCCCGCCGGCGCCGGTCGGAGCTTATCTCTACGCCCGCGTGAAGATTTTCGCTGAGAAGGCGAGGCGCGGCTGGATCACGCATTGGCCGCCATCGCTGCCAGCCGTGTCTGCCAACCCTTCCCTGGATCGAGCGAAACTCGCCGAGTTGAGGGTCGATCGGCGAACTCGAACGTGATCTCAAGGCGGCGATCAGGCAGTAACGCACCAAGTCGCTCAGGCCATTCAATGAGCGAAATCCCTGCGGCGAACGCGTCCTCGATGCCGAGTTCCCAGGCGTCCCCCGGAGTTCGCAGCCGATAGAGATCGAAATGCCACACCGGTGCTGAGCCGACCTCATATATCTGCACGAGCGTGAAGGTCGGGCTCGGAACCTCCTCTTGCCCGTTGTCATACGCGCGGATGAATGCACGCGCGAAAGTAGTCTTGCCTGCGCCAAGATCACCCTGAAGGGCAATAATGTCCCCGGGCTGGGCGAGCCTGGCGATCCTCGCCGCGAAGTGGGCCGTAGCGGCTTCGTCGTGAACTTCTACAACGATCATTGCCGGCTCGTTGTATAGCCGAGCTTCGGCATGACGCAACACGGGTCGAGCTGAAGATTGGCGACACAATCCCGAGGACGATCACGGGGGTCCAGTTGCGATCAAAGACCGCGTCTCCCCGGCGAATCGTAAGCTGGCAAAGGGGTCACCGCCGTCAGTTAACGGCGTGCTTATGCTGCGGCCTCGCTAGAGGCGTGGCCGACCGGAGGTGGCAGGATGCTAGGATCGGTCGAGTCTCGTTCGGAGATCGGAAGCCGGCAGATGATACGGGTCCCTTCGCCAGTTCCCGATTCGATCGTAACTGTTCCTCGGTGCAGCTCGATTACGCTCTTGACGAGAGCCAGCCCCAAGCCGGCGCCCAAATGCCCAGCACCGCGCTCGAATTTCTCAAACATCCGGGCCTGATCGCACACCGCAATCCCGATCCCGGTGTCGGCAACACTCAGCGACATCTCATTATCTTGCCGCTCTGCCGCAATTCTGATCGCGCCCCCCGGAGGCGTGAATTTGATCGCGTTGGAAATCAGATTGAACAGGGCCTGTTTCAACTGCCGTTCGTCGGCCGTGATGACGCCGATATCCGATGGACAGTGCAGCTCGATATCGAGGTCTTGGTTTGTGGCGCGCTCGCGAGTGAGGTACAGCACATCCTGCAGCATCTCGTGGACGTTGATCCGGCTCGTCTCAAGCGCCATGTAACCCGCCTCAATCGTGGCGAGATCCAGGATGTCATTGATCAGCTTCAGTAAATGCTGGGAACTTTGAAGAATACTACGACTGTAGTCGAGCTGGCGTGAATTGAGATCGCCAAAATATTGATTTGTTAAGACCTCGGCGAAGCCGATAATGGCATTCAGTGGCGTGCGCAATTCGTGAGATACATTAGCGACAAACTCACTCTTGAGGCGCCCAGCGGTCTCGAGTGCTTCATTTCGTTCGCGCAATGCCCGCTCGTATTTTGTCGTATCGGTTACATCGAGATAGGTTACCAGTATGTTCCCGTCCGGTAGTGGGACGGTCGCCTCCTGCAGCATCGAGCCGTCGGTGCGATAGACCGGACCGCTCGCTAGAGCGTGAGCAGTGACCTTGGCGATGATCCGCTCTTTGGTCCCCTCCCAGTCGCCGCTATCAGCTAAGAGGCTTCGGGTTTTCTCGAGAATTTGCGCGATATGCGGCTCGCCCTCGACGTCACGTTGCGACAATCCCCAGATCGCCAAGTAGGCGGGATTGTGCAGCTTCAACCGGCCGTCGCTGCCGTAGACGGCAATGCCCTCGAAGAGGTGGTCCAGAGTAGCGCGTCTCACCTGTGTCAGTGTGTTGCATGACCGCTCGAGGGCCAGTCGGTCGCTGACGTCTTCATAGACGAAGGTGAGCCCGCCGAACGGATGGGGCGAGATGGACAGCAACAGTGTGCGGCCGTCCGGCAGGTGCATCAATTCCTGTTGCGGCTCGATCACCGTGGTGAACAATTCCACCTGCTCGGTCTTGAATGCTTTGAAATTAGCGGCTTCAGGGAGACGGCGGATCTCGCGCAAGCGCTCGAGTATTTCCTCGAACGAACGTTGTGCGGCGAGCCAATCTTCGGCGATCCCCCACATTGAGCTGAAGGCCGAATTGAAGAATTTGAGCCGCCTGTCGGGGCCGTAGATCGCGACCGCGGCGCGAATGTGCTCGAGTACCTCCGCATGCGCGTTGATATGGCGCCACAGTTCGGCCTCCGCGCTCTCGAGGTTTGTTTGATCAACCGCGAAGCCTACCGTATCCCCGGTCCTGCACGCGGTCTCACAGAGCGCGAGGAGGCGGCGCGAACCTCCAATTACGATATGCCGGCGTTCCGTCGGCCGGCAATCTGGAACGAGTTCTCGGCCTTCGGCGCGTACCACTTCCTGGGTCGCGTCGACGGCGCTCGCGTAAGCACGATTGCAATCGACAATAGTTCCGCCAGAGTTCCGACGCCATACCGGCATCGGGACCGCGTCGAGCATTTGGCGTAAGCTACGCACCTCGCGCCGCGCCTCTGCGACAATCGTCGAGGCAGCGTCGTCCACGAGCCACAACACGTCATTGCCGGTCGCATCCTGCCGGCCCTCTACCCGATATTTGGCGCCGCTACGGGTCTCGACACTTGCCGAGAACGGGGTCCCGTCGGATTGCAGAACAAGCCGCTTTGCTGCCAATTGCGCAGCATCTTCCGCACTCAATCCCGCAAGAATCTCGTCGCATCGCGCAGTGCTCGCTTGAGCTTGGCACGGCTCTCGGCGGCCGCTGCCGCAAGTCCAGGCGAGTGGGACGGTATCCAGCACGGCACATGCGAAACGCGCTTCGCGTAGCCGTTGGTGGGCCCGCAGCAAAAAAGCGCCCGAGACGAGTGTGACAATCAAGCACAATGTTACAGAGAATACGGCCACAACGACACGCCCTAACTTCCACAGAACATACACCTAAGGTTGGCATATGCCTTATCAGGGCATAGTAGTACGTGCTTTACCGAAA
>Ga0126371_10006813_pt1 | contig 10193 bp, 7 predicted proteins | sample PanSoiMetaPlot_4_FD_110145 | JGI IMG/M metagenome (GOLD analysis project Ga0126371, IMG submission 110145) | Tropical forest soil microbial communities from Panama - MetaG Plot_4 | ecosystem: Environmental > Terrestrial > Soil > Tropical forest > Bulk soil | place: Panama | collected 2016-02-17
GATCGTCGCGTTAATGGCCGTGATCGCCGCGTGCGTGCTGCAACCAGGTAAATATTTCGCCATTAACACTAAAGGTGTCCCAGCAGAAGTCGTTGCAAAAGTTTCGGCGGCAGGTTTTCCGGTAACTGAAGAAGCGATGCAGAAGCTCGCTACAAATCTCGGGGAATCCACCATGTTTAATCGCGCTGGTGGAGCCCCGACGTTCGCCGTCGGTATGGCAGACATGTTCACCCGAGTCTCAGCTAAACCGACTGCACTGGCGTTGTGGTACCACTTCGCCATTATGTTCGAGGCGTTGTTCATTCTAACCACCATCGATGCGGGAACACGCGTGGGACGATTTCTGCTTCAGGATTTCCTAGGTAATCTCTGGCGTCCACTTGGTAATACGCGTTCATGGAGCGCGAATTTTTGCTCAAGCGTATTGCTGGTTGCGGCGTGGGGTTGGTTTTTGTATGAAGGGGTGATCGATCCTCTTGGCGGGATCAACTCGCTTTGGCCATTGTTTGGATTGGCCAATCAATTGCTTTCGGTTGTCGCGCTTTGCCTCGGCACAACGCTGCTGATCAAAATGCACAGGGCGAAATATCTTCTTGTCACGCTGCTGCCCCTTTGTTTCATGTGTGCCGTTACGTTCTCAGCCGGTTATCTGAAGGTATTCTCACCGGATCCAAGACTTGGATTTTTAAGTGGCGCACGATCACTTTTTCGCGAAGCAGCTAGCCTGGCCGATCATGCGAAGGTTGCTGAGTTGGCGCGGCAAGCAAACGTATGGCGCTTCAACGCGCTGGTCGCCGTTTTCTTTCTGGTGCTCGTCCTAATGATCGTGCTCGGCTCTGCGAGACAATGGTGGCGATTATTGCGAGGCAGGAAGCCGCTAATCCTGTACGAAAGCGAGTTCGTGCCGATCAGTGCCGCACAACTTGCTGAGTTTTAACCACGACGCTTTGCTCAGCCGTGTTGGATCAAGCGGTTATCGACGCTTAACGGTTCCGGCCTTAAGCCATCACAAACGCACTCGTTCCGCGTCCTTCACCGGAATCCAGCCACGCAGATTACTTGGGAGCGCCGCGTAAAGCCAATCACCACGAGTGCTCAGGATCTTGATTTCGCTGCCAGGCGGCAGCGCCAGGACAGAATTCGCTGTGTCTGCCGTTGCAAGGCGCGCCTGCACGTCTTTACCGGTCACAATTGCCAGAGCCATGCCTTTGCTGCCGTACTCAAATTCGTAAATCGCGAACGTCGAGATCGCGAAGACCAGTAATAAAAAGATCGCCAGCATGACGGTCACGTTGGATTGGCGACGCAGAAAGATCCTGATTAAGCAAAGAACTGCGACCCAAAAAGCGATTGCCGCCACAATGGTGTATTGATTGTTGCTCGTAGATCGCAGGTAGCGCTCGGACCAGCTTTGGTCCATCTCCAGGGCGCGCGTTTCATCACGCGCGATCTGCAAATTGGCAGTGGCTTCGGGATGACGCCGTTCCAACGCAAGCGCCCGTTCGTAATTCAGAATCGCGCGTCCAAAATCGCCAGTGCGAAAATAAGCGTTGCCCAGATTATAAAACAGGTTTGCGCTCCATTCTCCAGAACGGACAAGGCCTTCGTAACCGTCGATCGCCTGTACGAAGTGACTCTGAGCGTACGCTTGGTTGGCGTTCATGAACTCGGCGTCCGATTGCGCTAAAACGGATGTCCTAAGAGAAACCGCGAAGGTCGTCGCGACAAAAATGGCAATAGTAAATCGTGACTGCCGGGTGTGATGGCGAATCTTTCGCCGCTGCGATGCGCCGTTTTTGACATCAAGCTCTTCGAGTCCGTTCCGCCTCGTGCTTTGTTTCATTTCAAATTCGTGATCAACTCCAGCACCTCGCGGCGGGTCTGCGATGAAATTTTCCCTAAACCATCATGCGTTCCGCTGTATTGGAGTTCGTCACTTTGCTCGAATAACCGCCGCAAACGCTCGCGAGAATCGCCGTTAAGCCCAAATGTTCCCGCCACGGTTTCCACGTCGACCGTGTTTGGATCGATCCCACGATTGCTGGACGCCAACGCAGTTTTTACTCGAAGAACCCTGGAAGCTTCGGCATAGTATTCCCGCGGGGATAAGTTCCCGCGATGCAACTTGCGCATCAGTTCCGCCGCTTCATGCTGGAGAGCAGCCGTGCGTCGCGCCTCACGATTATCAGCTCTGGCCTGGCGAGTTTTCCATCCAGCAAATCCGAGCAAACCGAGCAACGGAATAAGCTGTGCGATCCAGAAAACCGGACGCGTATAGAGCGGCGCAAATGATTCTGCTACCGCTGGTCGCTCCGTTAGCTGATACAAAATATCCGCCGGCTTCTGCTCCTGCTTTGGAGCGGCAGGTGCTGTGGCCGGGGTCGTTACCCGCGGTGCGGATGCTATAGTAGTTTGCGTTGCAGCCGTACCACCTTGCACAGTGATCGCGATGGGTTCACTCCGCAGCGTCAGATACTCGCCCTTTACTGGATCGAAATAGGAAAATGCTATCACAGGCAGACTTTGCTTCTTCTCGTTCGGTGAGAGCACCATTTCGAAGGTCTTCGTACCGCTGATACCAACGTCATCATCCTGCTTGAACGTGGAAGACGGCGGATATTTATGCCAGCCTTGTTCGTCTTCAACTACCGGCGCGTTGACCCGATCGAAATTACCACGCCCGGAAATTGTCGTGGTGACCGTAATCGGATCGCCAGCTTGCACGCTCTTGGGTCTGGCATCGGTTGTCATCGTGAAATTCCCAATCGCTCCCGAAAAACTTGATGGTGCGTTTTGCGGCAACGGTTTTATTTCAATAGGAACGGGTTCGCTCTTGATTTCTACCTCGCGGCGTTCACCAAACTGACTGAACGGATCGGAAAAGAACGGATCCGAGAATGGATCATCCAGATTAAACGAATCGAATGGCGAACGCGCACGCGGCGACGTCGGGCGTCGCGGAACAACTACTTGCGCCTTTGCTTTAACTGGTCCGATTTCAAATTTTCCGGCACGCGCACCAGCAATTGCGGTTTTAAATGTCGCCACGTCGTAAGTTCTGCCGTCAATCGTCTCCGGGGTTTCTCCGGACTCCTGCAATTTTTGCGCGGTAAATCCTTGTCCGCTAATCTCGGGCGGTTCAACCAGTTGTGGATGAGTACGCGGATCAAATACAAGCCGAATCTGGACCGGCACCGTTTCGCCCACGAAGGCTGTTTTCTTAGGCACAATTAATTCGGCAAAAACCAGTTTCCCGGCGTTGCCAGATTGTGCGCTACGACTTGGACGAGCGGCGGACGAAAGCCCGGATGAATCGACGACATTTAACGTCAATTCCGGCGTCTGCAGTGAGTTGCCCCCCACGCGAATTGTTTGCGGTGGGATTGTAAATCGGCCGCCTCGGAGCGGCAAAATCGTGTAGCTGTAAATCACGCTCGACGTGGTTGTGAAATTTCTCATCTCGAACTGCGTCGACGTGCCCGTGGCATGAATCTCCAGGCCCTCGACCAGGATGTTCTCCGGCGGCTTCGCACTACCTCTGCCATTCACCTTGATTTGCAGCTCGACCGTTTCGCCAACCATGGCTTCCGAGTTCCTCAGCACGGCCGTCACGGTCGGCGAGTCAGCAAACACGGAACTCACCGCGAAAACTCCACCCAGCGTCACGATTAAGAATGCCCGTCCCATTTTCGGATCAAACATCGAACATCAAACTCAACCTACCAATCGTTATAGACATGACGCGTCGCCTTGCGTTCATCAAGTTGCACCCGGGCCTCCTCATCTTTCATCGATTCAATAAGTGCCAGGGCCTGACGTTCGCTCATTTCGCCTTTCTTTTCCGCTTCGACATCAGCGGCCTGCACATTTTTGTCTTCCGGTTTTTGCGATTTTTCCTCGCCGGCTCCTTTCACTTCACCAGCAAATTTCTTCGGCGGCGATTCCGCCGGCGTAACGGATGGGGTGACGCCTTCGCCTTCTCCGGGTGTCGGCGATGGCATTTCATTTCCATTCTCGTCAGGCGTGGGAGACGGCTGTTCGCCTTCGCCTGATTGTTCCTGATTCTGTTCGCTTGGAGAAGGAGAGGGAGAAGCTTGATTGCTCTTCTCCTGCTTGTTCTTTGTCTGGGACTCGCCCTTTTGCTTCTCTTGTTGTTGATCCTTCCGGTTCCCGGATTCGCCTTGTGATTGCTGATCCTGGGGCCGCTGTTGGTCTTCCTTCTGTTGCTGACCTTGGCCCTGTTGCTGTTGCGCTTGTTGTTGCTGGTTCTGCTGATTTCGCTTGTTCTTCTGCGGCGGCGATGGCGACGGGGAGGGGCGTTGTTCCGGTTGCTTCCTGTTCTTCAGCTCTTCGATCTTCTTCTTTACGTAATCGTAGTTTTCTTTCGCGTCTTTGTTTTGCGGTTCCGCCTTCAGCGTCTGCTCGTAATGATCAAGCGCATTTGTCCAATCGCTGAGCTTTCTGGCGTTGCTCTTCTGAGCTTCACCACGTTCGTATAGTGTGTTGCCAAGGTTGTAATGGCTTTTGCTTTGCAGCCCAACGTCGGGCGAGAGCAATGCCTGACTAAACGATTCCAGTGCTCTGTTGTAATCTTTTAGTTTGTAAGCAGCTGCGCCGGAATCGAACTGAAGTTTATCCTCAGCGCGCGACTGCGGATTCGACTGCAATGTTTGTTGAAACTGGCTGTAGGCATCCTCGAATTGTCCATTCCGATACGCATCCAAACCAGCAGCCGCACCGAAAGTAAACTGACATAAAAGGATGAAAAGGGCAGCTGTTGCGGCTGTCACTTTCGCCGGCGCGTGAACGTGAATTCTCTCTTTAGCCCGTTCGCCACGGCGAATCCGTCCCGTGGCGGATTTTCGTTCGCGGATCAGTATCGACAATGTGAGCGCAATGAGTGCGAGACTTAGCGGCCATTCATAACGCTCGATCGGGCGACGGGACAAACGCGCGTCTATCTCTGCTGCTTTCATTCTTGATAAACCGTCATCGTAAAGTTGCCGCATCGTCCGCGGCCCGTTTTCCAAATGGAGATAAAATCCACCTGTAGCTTGGGCGATTTCACGCAAGCGTTTCTCATCCAGTTTCGATTTTACCACTTGGCCGGCGGAATCTTTGACGAAAGCCGTTTCACCGTTTTCACCCATGATTGGGATCAGAGACCCCTGCGGTGTTCCCATGCCAACGGTGAAAATCCGCACCCCTTCGCCTGCAGCAGCCTGCGCAGTTTTTACGGCATCCCCCTCCAGTTCTTCCCCATCGGTGAACAAGATCAACGCGCGATTTCCTGTTGCACTCTTTCCGAAGACAACATGCGCCAGCCTGATTGCTCCTGAAATATTGGTCCCGCCTTCGGGAACCGTTTTTGTATCGAGGTCGTTGAGCGCCTCAACAACGGCGTCGTAATCAATTGTCAATGGCGCTTGCACGGCAGCGCTGCCGGCGAAAGCAATCAAGCCAACACGATCACCTTGTAATTGACTAATGAGATCCTGCACGGCGAGCTTGACGCGTTCAAGTCTGTTGGGCTGCACGTCATTGGAAAGCATGCTGCGGGACGTATCGACCGCAATCAGAAGATCGAGGCCCTTTCGCTTCACGTCCTCAAACGTGTAACCCCACCGGGGCTGCGCGAGAGCAAGCAACACAAAGGAAAGACCAAGCAGCTCCATGGCAAATTTCAGCAGACGTCGCGGCCGGTTTAGAGTGGCCGCAAGCTGCGACAGCAGGCGGATTGAGACAAACTCACGTAATCGCTCCAGGCCGCGACGCTCGGCGGTAATAAACAACGCGATCAGGACCGGAATCAGGAACAATCCCCAAAGCCAGGCTGGTGTGCCGAAGGTCATGAGTTTAGGGCAATTTTTTCCAGATCGTCTGCGACAACAGAATCTGCGCGAGCAGCAAACCGCATCCACCCATCAGACATACTGGAAACAGGTCACGATAATGTTGATATTTTTTGATGCTCACAGTCGATTTCTCCAGCTTGTCTATGTCTTGATAGATTTGTTCGAGTGATTTGGTATCCGTAGCCCGAAAAAATTTGCCGTTGGCAATTTTGGAGACCTCATTCAGACCGGCTTCGTTAAACTCTACCTGTTGATTTTCGTAGAGGATATTGCCTTCGACATCGGTTAGCGGACCTCGTGATGTAAAGATTGGCGCCGGAGCGATTCCGTTGATTCCCGCTCCGATCGCATAGAAGTGAATCTTTAATGCTTTCACCGCTTCGGCGGCCGTCTCCGGCGGAATTTTGCCGGCATTATTTTCGCCATCGGTCAAAAGCACTAGCACATGACTCTTCGCGCGTTTGTCATTCAAACGGTTTGCCGCCGCTGCCATTGCCGATCCAATCGCGGTGCCGTCTTCGACCAGCCCTATGCGCACCCTCTCCAGGTTTTGCAAAAGCCAATCATGATCCAACGTCATTGGGCTCACGACATAAGGTCGACCCGCAAAGGCAATAATGCCGACGCGATCATTTGGCCTGGCTTCGATGAACTTGCGTGTTACTTCGCGAATAGCGTCCACCCGCGTCGCCTCCTGTCCCCCGATTGTAAAATCCTTCGTGAGCATCGATCCGGAGACGTCAAGCACGAGCATAATATCGATCCCACTTGCTTCCACTTCGGTGAGACTTTTACCAAGCTGCGGACGCGCGAGCGCTACAACGAAGACAGCGAGCGACGCCAGCAATAACGTTTTTAGAATCTTGCCGGCACGCGCGGCGCTGTTCTTTGCGATCGCGCGCAGACTGTTCGTCGATGAATATGTTATCGCCGCCGCCAGTCCGCGTTTACCGCGCAGATAGGCGACCAGCGGGATTGCCAGCAACAATAAGAGCAGCCACGGACGTGCGAACGTCAACGCGCTATTTGCCGGCCACCAATCAAACAGTCGCAAGTTGACCTCCTTGCACAAAGCGAAATGCTTCCCCTAGCAACGACTGACTGTCGTAGGAACTGGCTTCGTAACGCGCGAACTTGATCAGGTCGCACCGGTTCAAGAAATCTTCGAGCAGGGATTTCTCGTCCACGGAAAAGGGCGAGACCTTTGCCACCGCAGTCAAAAATTCGATGGAAGTTTGTCGGGTTGCTGGCAGCCCATACTGCTGCGTCACGTACCCTCGCAAAATGTCGGATACACGGATACTGAACTGATACGGACTCATTCTTTCAATTTCGCCTCTGATTCGATCGAGTTGTTCGAGCGCGACCTCCCGAGGCAATCTTGGTGGCAACCCTGAAACCTTTCGGAACCGTACGAACCACCACGTTAGCAAACCGAGAAGCGAGAGCGTGATAAATGTGATCACAAAAATCAGCCACGGTGATATCAGGGAATAATCAACTGGTGGCGCGATGTCGTGAAATTCCTCGGTGGCAATGCCGATGCCACGAAATACGATTGAGATTTGCATTTCTAGCGAGTAGCCAGGCGGCGTTCGCGTTGTTTGAAAAACGATCGCAGCGGCGGCAAATACTCCTTCCCCGTCTGCAGCGCGATTGAGTCGATATTGTTCCGTCGTAACGTGCGTGACAGTTCCTGATCGCGCTCGTTTACGAGACCGGCAAACCGGGAGCGCGTGCTGCGGTCGCCCGTATTGATCTCGATTTGCTCGCCCGTTTCAGCGTCCTCAAGGGTGATGATACCAATATTGGGCAACACTCTTTCTCGTTCATCATGAATGTGGATCGCCACGAAATCGTGCCTTCGTCCGCTTATCGCTAGCGCCTGCGAGAAATCGGGTGCCTGAAAGTCCGAAATGAAAAAGACCACCGCGCGACGCGTGACGATTTTATTCAGATAATCGAGAGCGAGCGCGGGTTCCGTTCCGCGTCCTTGTGGTTCGAAAAACAGAATTTCGCGGATCAACCGCAGGGTGTGCGATCGACCTTTTTTTGGCGGAATAAAAAGTTCAACACAATCGGTAAAAAGGAGCAGGCCAACCTTATCGTTGTTGCGAATTGCGCTGAATGCGAGCAAACATGCAACTTCCGCTGCTAGCTCGCGCTTCGATTGGGTGCTACTTCCGAAATTTCCCGAAGCGCTGACATCTACAATCAGCATGACCGTAAGCTCCCGCTCCTCGGTGAATTTTTTCACAAACGCAGTGCCCAGTCGCGCCGTCACGTTCCAATCGATGGCGCGGATTTCATCGCCCGGTTGATACTCGCGTACATCTTCGAAATTCATTCCGCGTCCCTTAAAGACGCTGTGGTAATCGCCGGCGAAAGCGGTCTCGACGAGACCGCGCGTTCGGATCTCGAGTGTCCTGATTTTTTTTAGAATCTCAGCGGCTTCCATATGCAGCTTGTGAGAATCCCGATCATGGGACGGGCAGTCCTGCAAAAATTCGCTCGATGATCGTCTCGCTTGTGACAGCTTCCGCTTCCGCTTCGTAGCTGACAATGATACGATGCCGCAAGACGTCGGGGCCGATGCTCTTCACATCCTGCGGGGTGACATAGCCGCGGCCGCTCAGAAACGCGTGTGCACGCGCACCGAGTGCTAGATAAATTGTCGCGCGTGGTGAGGCACCGTAACGAATGAGTCCTTCGAGCCGCAGATTGTACGCGGCTGGTTCTCGCGTCGCCCAGACCACATCGACAATGTAGTCTTTCACCCTGTCGTCGATGTAGATGTTGTTGACCACGTGCCGTGCCGCAACGATCTGCTTCGATTCGATCACCGGATCGACTTTCAAATCGGGTGCCGAAGTTGCCATCAAATCGAGAATCGTTCGTTCCTCGCTTTTCTGCGGATAGCCGATGTTCAACTTAAGCATGAAGCGATCAAGCTGTGCTTCGGGTAATTGGTATGTGCCTTCCTGCTCAATCGGGTTCTGCGTTGCAAGAACGAGAAATGGATCGGACAGCGGGTAAGTCCGTTCGCCAATTGTGACCTGCCGTTCCTGCATCGCTTCGAGCAACGCGCTTTGTACCTTCGCCGGCGCACGATTGATTTCGTCGGCCAGGATAAGATTCGAGAAAATTGGTCCAAGCTTGGTCGTGAATTCGCCAGTACGCGGATTATAAATAAGCGTACCGATCAAATCTGCGGGCAAAAGATCGGGCGTGAACTGCAGCCTCTGAAAACCGGTCTGAATACAGGCGGCCATTGTTTTTACAGTTAACGTTTTGGCCAGACCGGGAACGCCTTCGAGTAGGAGGTGGCCATTGGCGAGAAGGCCAAGTAGAAGGCGATCGACCAGATATTTCTGACCTACCACCACATGAGCAACCTGTTGGCGGAGGTCGGGAATCCATTGGCCCAGCTCTCGCACTTCCTGTGTAATCTCCTGCGTCGATTTCATATGGTGTGATTGAGACACGTACCGCGAGGGGAGCGTTCGATCAAACTGTTGGCGTTGCCGGGAATAAGAACTGACAACTATTTTTGCCGTGTCTCCTGGCGCGGACGAGGGGCTAAAACGATTGGAAGGCCTGGAAACGGTTGTGCATTGCGAACCCGAGCTTCGAGATAACGACGGTACGAGTCGCTCAACAAACCGGGATCATTAACAAAAAGCACAAACTCCGGCGGTTGTAGCCGCTTGTTTCGCCTGTCGCCAGCTTGCGCGGCATAAAATAACTTGAGGCGCCGGCCTTTAACCATCGGCGGTGGATTGGCTGCAAACGCAGTTCGTAGCAATCGGTTCAAAACTCCTGTGCTGATATGCCGCTGCGCGACGCGCTGTACCTTTTGAAGGAAGCCGAATAATTTATCTATGTTTTCTCGGGTCAGCGCGGAGGCAATCAAGACCGGCGCGTAATCGAGAAAAAAAATCCTAGCGCGCGTGTAATCGACAAGGTCAGAGATAGTTTGCTTTCCTCTGCGATTCGGTCTGACCAGGTCCCACTTGTTTAAAACAATAATCGCCGCTTTGCGTGCCTTTTGAATCATTCCTGCGATTCGTTTGTCCTGTGCGGTGACGCCCTCTGTGAGATCCACTGTCAGAAAACAAATGTCGGCACGGCGAATACTCCGTTCCGCCCGCATCACGCTGAAGACTTCAACAGAGGTTGAGTGTCTTGCTCGTCGGCGGATTCCGGCTGTATCAATAAAGAGAAAATCCTCACCTCCCCGCCGGTAGGTGATATCGATCGCGTCACGGGTCGTGCCCGGCAGCTCGCTTACAATCACTCGCTGGTTCTGCACAATCGAATTGATCAGCGAAGATTTGC
>Ga0126371_10006814_pt1 | contig 10192 bp, 7 predicted proteins | sample PanSoiMetaPlot_4_FD_110145 | JGI IMG/M metagenome (GOLD analysis project Ga0126371, IMG submission 110145) | Tropical forest soil microbial communities from Panama - MetaG Plot_4 | ecosystem: Environmental > Terrestrial > Soil > Tropical forest > Bulk soil | place: Panama | collected 2016-02-17
GGGTGGAACTTCGGCGAGACCACCGAGGCGTTCTCGGTCCGGTACGAGGTCAAGCCGGCCGCCCTCAAGCCTGGCACGTACCGCAACATCACCGGCAACACCGCGCTGGCCTACGGTCTGATCGCGGCCGCGCAACTGGCCAAGCTGCCGCTGTTCCTCGGCTCGTACCCGATCACACCGGCCTCCGACATCCTGCACGAGCTTGCCAAGCACAAGAGGTTCGGGGTGCGCACGTTCCAGGCCGAGGACGAGATCGCGAGCGTCGGGGCGGCTCTTGGCGCGTCGTTTGGCGGTTCGCTGAGCGTCACCAGCACCAGCGGGCCTGGGATGGCGCTCAAGGCCGAGACCGTGGGCCTGGCCGGCTCGGTAGAACTGCCGCTGATCATTGTCGACGTGCAGCGCGCGGGACCGTCCACCGGCATGCCGACCAAGACCGAGCAGGCGGACCTGCTGATGGCCCTGTTCGGTCGCAACGGCGAGTCGCCCGTGCCGGTCATCGCGGCAGCCAGTCCGTCGGACTGCTTCCATGCCGCGATCGAGGCGGCGCGCATCGCGGTGACTTACCGCACGCCGGTGATCCTGCTTTCCGATGGCTACCTGGCGAACGGCTCCGAGCCCTGGCTCATCCCCGACATCGCCTCGCTGCCCGACCTCAGCAGCCAGTTCGCGTTCGCGACCGCGGACGGCAGTGCCTTCCAGCCGTTCCGGCGCGATCCGGTCACGCTGGCCCGCCCGTGGGCTGTCCCTGGCACGCCGGGCCTTGAGCACCGCATCGGCGGCATCGAGAAGGCCGACGTCAGCGGGGAGATCTCCTACGACCCGGACAACCACGACCTGATGGTGCGCTCGCGGCAGGCCAAGATCGACGGCATCGCCTCGTCCATTCCGCCGCTCGCGGTCGACGACCCGACGGGCGACGCGAAGGTACTCGTGCTCGGCTGGGGCTCTACCTACGGCTCGATCGGCGCGGCCGTCCGCCGGACGCGGCGGGCGGGCCACTCGGTCGCCCACGCGCACCTGCGCCACCTCAACCCCTTCCCGCCGGATCTCGGCGAGGTGCTGCGGCGCTACGACAAGGTGCTTGTCCCCGAGATCAATCTGGGCCAGCTCGCGCTGCTGCTGCGCGGCCGTTTCCTGGTAGACGTGATCTCTTACAACCGCGTCCGCGGGCTGCCGTTCCGCGCCGCTGAGCTGGCTGAGGCGATTGAGGAAGTGATCGCGCATGCGTGAAGACCATGATGCAGCTCCGAACGGTCACCGTCGACTGCGTTCGCTAGAGCTGGTCCCCCGCGCTGGTGGCCTGGCAATGAAGGACTTCAAGTCCGATCAGGAAGTCCGCTGGTGCCCGGGGTGCGGTGATTACGCGATTCTCGCCGCCTTCCAGTCGTTCCTGCCCGAGCTCGAGGTGCCGCGGGAGAACGTGGTCGTCATCTCCGGCATCGGCTGCTCGTCACGGCTGCCGTACTACGTGGACACCTTCGGCATGCATTCCATCCACGGCCGCGCGCCCGCGATCGCGACCGGACTCGCGACCTCGCGGCCGGACCTGTCGGTATGGGTGATCACCGGTGACGGCGACGCGCTGTCCATCGGCGGTAACCACCTGATCCATTCGCTGCGCCGCAACGTGAACATCAAGATCCTGCTGTTCAACAACCGGATCTACGGGCTCACCAAGGGCCAGTACTCGCCGACGTCCGAGCAGGGCAAGGTGACCAAGTCCACCCCCTACGGGTCTCTTGACCATCCGTTCAACCCGGTGTCCCTGGCGCTGGGCGCGGAAGCCTCGTTCGTGGCCCGCTCGGTCGACTCCGACCGCAAGCACCTGCAGTCGGTGCTGCGAGCCGCCGCCGACCACCAGGGCGCCGCGTTCATCGAGATCTTCCAGAACTGCCCGATCTTCAATGACGACGCGTTCGCCCCCATCAAGGAGGCGTCTGCGCCCGGGCTGATCAGGCTCGCCGACGGCGAGCCAGTGCGGTACGGGCCGGACGGGTCGATGGGGCTCACCTATGGTCACTACGGCGCCCTGACGCCGGTGGCCGTGGACTCGGTTCCGGCCTCGGAACTCGTCGTCCACGACGTCACCAGGCAGGACCCGTCGTACGCGTTCGCGCTTTCCCGGCTGGACAGCGGTGACTTCTCGCACACGCCGATCGGCGTCTTCCGTGCGGCGCCACGGCCCTCGTACGACACGCTGATGGCCGACCAGATCGAAACCGCCCGCGCAGGCGGCGAAGGCGACCTCGCCACCCTGCTCGCCGGCAACGACACCTGGGAAGTCAGCTAACGCCACCGTTTCTACCTGGCGTGGCCGGCGGCTGCGCAGGCGGACAATGGACTCTATGTTCGTCGAAAGCCTGTCGGTCGAGCCGTCGCTCGCCGAAGTGGATGAGTGGCCGTTCACCGTGCCCTGCGTGGCTGCGCTCGCCCGCGACGGGCTGACGCTGCGCAGTCCGGTCACCTTCCTGGTGGGTGAGAACGGCTCGGGCAAGTCGACGATGGTCGAGGGGATCGCCGAGGCCTTCGGGCTGGACGCGCGCGGCGGGAAGGCCGGGCGCAAGTACGTGAACGACCGGGCAAAAACGCCACTCGGCGTGGCACTGCGGCTGGGGCTCACCCGCGAGGGCATCCGGATGCGGGGCGGGCCGCGCACCAGGAAGAAGGGCTACTTCCTGCGCGCCGAGACGACGTTTGGCTTCGCCGAGGCGATATCCGGGCTGCCCGGCTACTGGTCGGAGGATCTGTCCGCGATCAGCCACGGGGAGGGCTTCCTGACGATCTTCCAGTCGATGTTTCGCGATCCCGGGCTGTACCTCATGGACGAGCCCGAGGCGGCGCTGTCGTTTACCTCGTGCCTGCGGCTGGTGGCGCTGATGCACGAGCTTGGGCGCGACGGGGCGCAGGTCATCTGTGCCACGCACTCACCGATTCTCGCCTCAACGCCGGACGCGGACATCATCGAGGTCGGGGATTTCGGGTTCCGCCGGTCGCGGTGGTCGGACCTCGCCATCGTGGACCACTGGCGTCGTTACCTCGGCGAGCCGGGCGCCTACCTACGGCACTTCATCGAATCGTCGACTGGTGACTGAAATTTGGCCGCCGCTTTTCCCGTCTCGGTATTGGCCAGGTGAGGTGCCGAATTCGCGCTTGAATGCCTTGGACAGCGAGGCGCTGGTGCCGTAACCGGTGCGCCGGGCGATGGCCTCCACGCTGAGCCCGGTCGTGGTGAGGTACCAGGCCGCCTGGCCGAGCCGGATCCTCGCCAGGTGCCGCATCGGGCTCTCGCCAATGGCGGCGCGGAACCGGGCGGCGAACAGCGTCCGCGACATGCCAGCCTGGCCAGCAAGCTCGGCTAGCGTCCAGTTCACCCCGGGTCGGTCCTGCAGCGTCTCCAGCACCAGCGCGATCGCCTTGTCGGTCGACTGCAGTTGCCGCAGCAGACCCGCCTGCTCGGCCCCGGCAAGGTAGGTACGCAACGCCTGCGACAAGAAGACGTCGGCCAGCTTGGCGAAGATGGCCTGTGCGCCTGGCGCGCTGCTGTGGGCTTCCTGGCGCATGAGCGCGAAGACCGGCTCCAGCCACGCCGTGATGTCACCGGATCTCGAGCTGACTTGCAGCACCTGTGGGAGCACGCTCATCAGCGCCTCTGGCACCGGATCGTCTAGGACGAACCCGCCGCAGAGAAGCCTGGTTAGTGCACCGGAGCCGCCGTACGTCAGCCGTGCGTTCAGGTCGAGCGGATGACCGGCGACGATCAGGTCCAGGTTGGTAACCGGCGAGCCCGGCCGGTCGGTCATGGCATGGTGTTCACCGCGCGGAAGGATCACCAGGTCGCCGACCTGGAGCTGGATAGGTTCGTGCTCGGCGACGTTCAGCCAGCATGAGCCGTTGAGGACGAGGTGGAACTTGGCCACGCTCGCGCCGTCGACCTCGAATCCCCATGGTTCGCGCAGTTCCGACAGGCAGTAGACCGTGCTGCGCACGCGCACCGCCGCCAGCAGTTCGGCGACCTGATCGTGTGGCGCGGTGTTCAGCAGCTCCATGGACCCGTTCTCTCATGCCTTCGCGGACGGTTGGACAAGCTCTGTGTCCTCTCGAACATAGCGAGCCGCGAGCGGCCAGCGCAATCATTGCGTGACGAGACGTAGCGTGACCGATCAATCAAGGAGTTTCCATGCCCACCTACCTGATTACCTACCACGGCGGCGGCGGCCCCCCGTCGTCGCCAGAGGCCCGGGACCAGATGATGGCGGCGTTCGGAGCCTGGGTCGCCAGCGTCGGCGAGCACATGGTCGACCCGGGCGCTCCGCTCGGGCCCGCCAAAACCGTATCGCCGGAAGGCGTTGCGGATGCCGGAACGCACGGCACCATCGGCGGCTACTCGCTGATCAAGGCCGATGACCTGGACGCGGCAGTCGGCCTGGTCAAGAACCATCCCTTCGTTGGCCGAGGCGGTTCGCTGCAGGTCAGCGAGGCGGTGGCGCCGTAACGCAGGCGTGAAACGGCCCGCCACTCCGTGCAGAGTGGCGGGCCGTTAGTCTTCCGATCTGCGTTGCGTGCGGTGCGTCACTGGCGACGGTGCGGCAGCACGCCACGCAGCAGGCGTCTGGTCAGGTGCCGCCGCTTCGGCTCGGGCCGCACCGGCGCACACGGCAGCGCCGAGGTGGCGATTCGCTGCGTGGCCCGTAGACCGAGGACAGCGCCGATTTCGTGATACACGAGAGTCTTCCTTTCCAGCGGCTGACCCTCTTCAGCCGCCACCCTCAACGATGCCGCTAAGGAGGGACGGCCCGCATCGGACAAATTCCTCAAAGCCCGTCCCAGCTAGGGCCCTTAGCGGGCTCGTCGGCGCTTAGGACTGCCAGTCGTCCGCTCCGGCTGTCCCCTAGGAACGCTGCTTACTCCGCGAGACCATGAATCTTGTACTCCCCGAACTGGCGGCCATGATGTGCCCTGCTTGTGTCCTCCGGCCGCCTGCGTGCGCCGCGGCTAAGCCGCGAGCCGGACCCCAGTCAGCCCAGATTCAGGCCAACGGGGCAGCTCACGCCCGTGCTGTGGTCCGGGCAGTAACCGTTCGGGACCTTGTACAGGTACTGCTGGTGGTAGTCCTCGGCGAAGTAGAACTCGCCAGCCGGGACGATCTCGGTCGTGATCGCGCCATAGCCGGCCTCGGCGAGCTTCTTGCCGAAGTCGGCAGCGGACTTCTCTGCCGCCTCCTTCTGCGACCCGCTCCGGTAGAAGATCGCCGACCGGTACTGGGTGCCGACGTCGTTGCCCTGCCGCATGCCCTGCGTTGGGTCGTGCGACTCCCAGAACACCTTCAGCAGCTGCTCGTAGGAGACCTTGCTGGGGTCGAACACGACCCGGACCGTCTCCGCGTGACCGGTGCGGCCGGTGCAGACTTCCTCGTAGGTGGGGTTGGGCGTGAACCCGCCCTCGTAGCCCACCGCCGTGGTGATCACGCCAGGCACCTGCCAGAAGGTGCGCTCCTCGCCCCAGAAGCAGCCGAGCGCGAACTCCGCGATCTCGCTGCCGGCTGGGTACGGCGGCTTGAGCGGCGTGCCGAGCACCTCGTGCCGGTCTGGCACCTCCAGCGGCGCGTCGCGACCCGGCAGCGCCTCGTCCTTGGTGACCATCTGCGACTTCCGGAACCCGAAAATGCTCATCGCGCCTCCTTCGGCTGTCTTCTCGTGCCGCACAACCACCGTACGCGGTGCCCTGTTCCGGGAGGTGCCCCGGAGCCACCTCTCCGCCTGCACCATCAGCCTCTGCTGCTGACTTCGCATAGGGAAGGTACGGTTTCCCGACCGTTTTGTCCCCATATGGGAGGCCGATCGCGTACGGAACTGATGCAAAGTGCCCCGCGCCCGCACACGAGGCGCCGCGGCGTGCACGAGGCGCCGCGGCGTGCACGTGGCGTCTTACGCGGTGCGGGTGATTACGAAGTCGCAGAGGGCCTCGAAGGCGGCGCGGGCCGGGACGTTGGGGAGCTGAGTCACCAGTTCCCGAGCGCCCGCGATCCACGTGCGCACGGTCTGCCTGGCCTCTTCGAGCGCCGGGGAGGCCCGCAGCAGGGACAGCGCCTCGGCGTGCAGTGCCGGGTCGGTCAGGTCGGTCTCCGTCAGCAGGTGACGCAAGCGCTCCGCCGATGGGGTGGCCGCGCTGGCGCGCAGCGCGTACAGCACCGGCAGCGTCCGCACCCCTTGCCGTAGGTCGGTGCCGGGCTCCTTGCCTGACTGGGCGGACGTGCTCCCCACGTCGAGCACGTCGTCGGAGAGCTGCCAGGCGACGCCGATCCGCAGGCACGCTTCGGCGATCAGGTCCGCCACTTCGAACGGCGCGCCGGAGAACATCGCGCCGAACCGTCCCGAGGTGGCGATCAGCGACCCGGTCTTCTCCGTGATCACGTGCATGTAGTGGTCGAGCGGATCGGCTCCCGCCTGGACCCCGATGGTCTCCGCGAGCTGCCCGGCCACCAGGCGGCTGAACGTCTCGGCCTGGATCCTGATGGCCTCGGGGCCGAGGTCGGCGAGGATCCGGGACGCCCGGGCGAACAGGTAGTCACCGGCCAGGATGGCGACTGAGTTGCCGAACATCGAGTTGGCCGACGGGTGGCCGCGCCGCATGGTCGCCTCGTCCATCACATCGTCATGGAAGAGCGTGGCCAGATGCGTCAGCTCAATCGCCACCGCGGCGGGCACGACCCGCTTGTCACGGCTGTCGCCGAACCTGGCGGCGAGCAGCACGAGCATGGCGCGGAACCGCTTGCCGCCTGCCGCCATCATGTGCCTGGACACCTCGGCGAACATCTCGTTGCCGCCGAAGTCCGTCTCGCGCAGCGCGACTTCCACCACCGCCAGGTCGTCGGCCAGCTCCGCGGCGAGCGCCTCGTCACCCAAGTGGACGGGAACAGCGATGGTCACTCGAACTCCATGGTCTCGGCCCACCTAACCCTGCACGGACACACCAGCATACGGAACGCGATGCCGGCAGGAACACACCAGGGGTAGGTGACCGGATCCACAGGGTCGTCAGCGGACGAACAAATTCGTGGCGGCGTGGTTGGCCAGGTTCAGCAGCGGTTGGGGCACGATGCCGAAGACGACCGTTGCCAGCGTGCCAACCGCCACCGCGGTGCCGGTAAACACGCTTGGCACCACGACCTCCGGGCCGCCTTCCACCGGCTCGCTGAAGAACATCAGCACGATGACCCGGACGTAGAAGAAGGCCGCGATAGCGCTCGATATCACACCGATGATCACCAGCGGCGTCGCCCCGCCAGCGATGGCCGCCTGGAAAACGGCGAACTTCCCGGTGAACCCGCTAGTCAACGGGATGCCGGCGAAGGCGAGGAGGAACAGTGCGAAGATGCCGGCCACCAGCGGCGATCGTTTGCCGAGGCCCGCCCAGCGGGACAGGTGGTCGGCCTCGCCGCCTGGGTCGCGGACCAGGGTGATCACGGCGAACGCCCCGACGGTGGTCAGCCCGTACACCGCGAGGTAGAACAGCGAGCTGGACAGGCCGGCCTCCGACGCGGCGATGACCGCGGTCAGGATGAATCCCGCGTGCGCGATCGAGGAGTAGGCGAGCAGCCGCTTGACGTCGGTCTGGGTGATGGCAATCACGGCGCCGACGACCATGGTGAGAACGGTCACCACCCACAGTGCGGGACGCCAGTCCCACGCGAGGTTGCCGAACGCCACGTAGAAGACCCGCAGCAGCGCCCCGAACGCCGACACCACGGTGCACGACGCCATCAGACCCGTGATCGGCGTTGGCGCGCCCTGGTAGACGTCCGGCTTCCAGCTCTGGAATGGCACCGCGCCGATCTTGAACAGCAGCCCGATACCGGTGAGCGCGATCCCCGTGAACAGCAGCGTGTCGCTGCCGGTGTTGGCCGTGGCCGTGGCCGCGATCTTGGCCAGCGATACCGAGCCGGAGTACCCGTAGAGCATCGCGATGCCGAACAGGAAGAACGCCGAAGAGAACGCGCCGAGCAGGAAGTACTTCATCGCCGCCTCGTGCGACAGCAGGCGGCGGCGCCTGGCAAGGCCGCACAGCAGGTACAGCGGGAGCGAGAGCACCTCGAGCGCCACGAACATCGTAAGCAGGTCGTTGGAGGCCGGGAACAGCAACATGCCGCCGACCGCGAACAGCGTCAGCGGGTAGATCTCGGTGTGCACGAGTCCGGCGAGCAACCCTTCCCGCTCTTCCGGCGACCCGGGGACAGCGGCGGCCTGCCCGGCGAACTCGGGCCCGTCGTGCGAGGCGTCGGCGATCAGCAGCACGCTGACGAAGGCGAGCACCAGGATCGTGCCCTGGATGAACAGCGTCGGCCGGTCCACCGCGACCGCGCCCATGGCGGCCACATGACCGGGGCTGCCATTCGCGAAAATCGTCGAGGACCCCGCGATCACGCAGGTCCATATGAAGGCGGCGGCAAGGCTGCCGAAGGCCAGCAGCAGGTGCACGCTCCGGCGTAGCGCCCTGGGCACGAAAGCTTCGACTAGCACGCCCACGATGGCCGCGCCGAACACGACCAGCATCGGCGCGAGTTGGGCGTACTCGATGTGCGGCGCCGGGATGTTCGGGGTCGTGGCAGCGACAGCGGCGACGAGGTGGGTCACGGCTGGGTTCCATTCTGGGCGGCTGCGGGTACGGGGTGGGCAGGCACCGGGTCGGTGACGTGCACCTGTGACATCGTGGCCCGGACCGCCGGGTTGATCACGTCGAGCACGGGCTTGGGATAAACGCCCATCGCGATGATCAGCGCCGCCAGCGGCACCACGGCGACCAACTCGCGTACCTTGAGGTCCGGCATGCCTGCCACGGATTCAGCGACCGGCCCGTTCATCGCCCGCTGGTACAGCCACAGGACGTAGATCGCGGCCAGGATGATGCCCACGGTGGCGAAGGTGGCCGCCACCTTGTAGCGCGAGAACGTGCCCGCGAGCACCAGGAATTCGCTGACAAACGTGGACAGCCCTGGCAGTGACAGCAGGGCCAGACCGGACAGCAGGAACAGCCCGGCGAGAACTGGCGCGACGCTCTGCACGCCGCCGTAGTCGGCGATCCGGTCCGAGCCCCGCCTGACGATCAGGAACCCGGCGAGCAGGAGAATCGCGCCGGTGGCGAAGCCGTGATTGACCATGTACAGCGTCGCGCCGGACTGGCCTTGCGTGGTGAAGGCGAAGATGCCGAGCACGATGAAGCCGAAGTGGGAGACCGAGGTGTACCCGATCAGCCGCTTGATCGACGTCTGCCCGATCGCCACGATCGCTCCGTACAGGATGCTGATCACCGCGAGCGTGAGGATCAGCGGCGTGAAGTAGTGCGCGGCGGACGGGAACAGCTCAAGGCAGTACCTGATCATGCCGAACGTGCCGACCTTGTCCATCACGCCCAGCATCAGCACCGCCGCGCCCGGCTGAGCGGAGAAGGCCGCATCTGGCAGCCAGGTGTGGAACGGCCACAGCGGCGCCTTGATCGCGAAGGCGATGAAGAACCCGAGGAACAGCCACTTCTGGACCGTCGGCGACAAGGTGACGTTCACCAGGGTCGAGAACAGGAACGTCCCATGGTGCCCCGTGGCCGCGGACTCGCCCGCGTACACGTAGAGCGCGATGACCGCGACCAGCATGAGCAGCCCGCCGAGCAGGCTGTACAGCAGGAACTTCACCGCCGCGTACTGTCGCTGCCCGACGCCGAACGACCCGATCATGAAGTACATCGGGATCAGCATGGCCTCGAAGAACACGTAGAACAGGAAGACGTCCGTCGCGGCGAAGACGCCGATCATCATCGTCTCGAGGACGAGCATCAGGGCGAAGTAGGTCTTCGGCGACCGCCTGGCGTTGTCCGCGTCGTGCCAGGAGGCAAGGATCACCACCGGCATCAGCACGGCGGTCATGCCGATGAGCACGAGCGCGATCCCGTCCACGCCGACCGCGTAGTGCACCCCGAACTGCGGGATCCACGAGTACTGCTCGGTGAGCTGGAAGTCGGGGCCGCTGGTGTTGAACCTGGTCGCCATCACGATCACCCAGACCAGGGTGACCACCGAGACGCCCAGGGCCAGCATCTTGACCAGCCGCGACCGCGCCTCCACGTCGCCCGGCGCGCTGTCCGCGGGCATCGACGGGACGAGCGCGACCGCGATCGCGCCAGCAAGCGGGATGGCGCCCGCCAC
>Ga0126371_10006816_pt1 | contig 10191 bp, 8 predicted proteins | sample PanSoiMetaPlot_4_FD_110145 | JGI IMG/M metagenome (GOLD analysis project Ga0126371, IMG submission 110145) | Tropical forest soil microbial communities from Panama - MetaG Plot_4 | ecosystem: Environmental > Terrestrial > Soil > Tropical forest > Bulk soil | place: Panama | collected 2016-02-17
ATCGTGCTCGGCTCGGGCCTCGGTGACTTTGCCGACGAGGCCGAAGGCGCGGTCAAGATTAACTTCGCCGACATCCCGCACTTCTTGCCTTCTACGGCGATCGGCCACGCCGGCAGGCTGGCGCTAGGGAATATCGGCACGTCTCCGGTGGTTGTTATGCAGGGGCGTACCCACCTCTACGAAGGCTATCCCGCGAGCCTGGTGACCCTACCCATGCGCGTATTCGCCCGGCTTGGGGTGCGCGCTGCCATCCTCACCAACGCAGCAGGCGGGATCAACCCGGATTACGGTCAAGGTAGCCTGGTGGTGATCAAAGATCACATCAACCTGCAGGGGCAAAACCCTCTGGTGGGTCGAGAAGACGAGCGCCTCGGACCGCGCTTCATCGACATGACGGAAGCCTACACACGCCGCTATCAGCAGATCACGCTTGAAGCCGCCAGAAAGCTAGGAATGGTTGTCCCCGCAGGAGTCTATGCCGGATTGCTCGGACCCAGTTACGAGACGCCCGCAGAAATTCGGTTCCTACGAACCATCGGCGCCGACCTTGTGGGCATGTCCACTGTGTCTGAAGTCATCGTCGCCCGCCAGATAGGAATCAAGGTCCTAGCCATTTCCTGCGTAACCAATATGGCTGCTGGAATCCTGGACAAGGCGTTGAATCACCAGGAGGTCTTGGAGACAGGAAAACGGGTCGCCGGCCAATTCAAGGTTCTGCTGCGAGAGGTAATACCGTTAATCGCTCAAGACATTTCTAACGGCTGACTGCGCTCAAGGCCTCGCCTCCGATCACGCGGCCAACCAGCGGCCGCATCTGGACTGCGGACCCTTCTTCGATCGTGTAACTGGCGAGGATGAGAGGTCGTGCTTTCTCCAGCCGCTCTCGGGAGTTGTAGTGCACGGTGCACAAAGCTTCTCCTGCAGCAACTTTGTCGCCCAGTTTTTTGTGAACCATGATACCGACCGCGGGATCGATCGTGTCCTCTTTCGTTTCTCTTCCACCGCCGAGCAGTACTGCCGCGGTTCCTATATGTTCGACCATCATCGCCGTGACCGTGCCCGACGCTGGGCTGCCTATCTCCGCCTGGTGTTGGGCGTGAGGCAGGAGACCACAATCGTCAACGATAGAGGCGTTCCCGCCTTGCAGGCGGATGATCTCACTGAACTTTTCTCGGCCTTTCCCGCTGGAGATGATCTGTTCGCCGAGCTGCTTGCCTGCCTCCAGGCTGTCGACGCGGTGTCCAAGAAAGAACATCCACGCGGAAAGAACCAGGCTGAGTTCGCGTAGATCTTCCGGTCCCTGGCCGTTCAGAACGTCAACACATTCGGCAACCTCCAGGGCGTTTCCAACGGCATGTCCCAGCGGCTGCTCCATGCTGGTAATCACGGCGCCCACCCGCTTACCCAGGCGCTGTCCGGTTTCCACCATCAGTTCGGCGAGAAAGACAGCGTCTTTTTCCTCCTTCATGAAGGCGCCGCTGCCGGTCTTGACATCCAGGATGAGGGCGTCGATACCTTCTGCCAGCTTCTTGCTCATGATGGATGCCGAGATTCAGTAAGGGCTTTCGACAGTTCCCGTGACGTCGCGCAGGGCGTAGATGCGCTTGTCAGCTGGCGCGATCTCGGCAGTTTGCCCGATCATGGCTGCACCACATTCGGCCAGAACACGGCGAAAGTCCCTGACGGAAAGGTTTACGTTGAAACCGGGAATCGATTCCAGCTTGTCTAGCGTGCCGCCGGTGTGGCCCAGCCCGCGTCCGCTGATCATCGGTACATACAGCCCGCCGGCCGCAACCACGGGCGCGACTATCAAAGAAGTCTTGTCGCCCACGCCCCCGGTGGAGTGCTTGTCTACCTTCGGCGCCGGCAAATCCTGAAAGTCCAAAACTTGACCGGAATGGAGCATGGATTCTGTGAGCGCCGCTAGTTCACCGCGAGTCATGCCGCGCAGCAACACGGCCATAAGCCAGGCCGACATCTGGTAGTCCGGAACGGCGTCTTGGGTGTAGCCGTTGATCAGAAATTCGATTTCATTGCGCTGAAGTTCGCCCCCATCGCGCTTCCGGCGGAGAAGGTCTGTGACATACATTGGATGGGTCAGGATAAACGGAAACTCTCAGGGAGTAAATCCTGTATGGACATTTCCAGGTAGCCCTTCTGGCTTTTGAAGATGACGATGGCGTTTTTGCCAAACTCAAAGATCACTTGGCGGCAGGCGCCGCAAGGAGAACACGGGACGTCGTCGCCTGTGATGACGGCAACGGCGCGGATCGCCAGTTTGGCGGCTTTTGTGCCCTGGACGGCGGTGAAGATCGCGGAGCGCTCTGCACAATTTGTGAGCCCATACGAAGCGTTTTCCACGTTGCATCCGGAAAAAATCTCACCCTGATCGGTGAGTACAGCCGCTCCGACATGAAAGTTGGAATAGGGAGCGTGGGCGCGTGGGAGCACCTGCCGGGCGGCATCGAGAAGTGATTGGCGTTCGTGGGGCGACAGCCGGGTAGGCGGCTTGGATTCCATAATCGATGAGACCGATGCCCAATGAAATTCGAAGTAATTCTACACTGGTCTTCATTCGGGCTCTGAAACGAGAGCCTTAGTGAAAGTCATGCGACTCGGTTTCCGCAGCGGTAACGTGCAGAGGCAGGATCTTCTGCGCTTTCAAGTGGACGATGCCATCCTGGTTCTGAACCGTTCCCTTCACTTTGACGAAGCGTTCGTTCAGCACCACTATGGGATTGCTCGAGTACACATGGGGCATGACAATAATGTTGGCGTTGCCGGTTTCATCTTCCAAGGTCAGGAAGATCAGACCTTTCGCCGTCCCGGGGCGCTGGCGGGTAATCACGCAGCCGGCCACGACAGCGGCTTTACCATGTGGCAGTTGTCGAAGTTCGGCCGCTGAACAGATACCCATCTTTTTGAGCGCCGTCCGGCGATAGGCCATAGGATGCGGGCCGATCGTCATGCCGGTACCGTAGTAGTCGGCAATCAAGCGCTCTTCGATTTCCATCTTATATAAAGGAGAGACCGCGTCGGCTTCGATCACGTCCCTGAGCAAAGGCCCGGGCTGACGCGCAGCTTTTTCAATCTGCCACAGCGCGTCCCGGCGGTGCAATTGGGTCTGGGCGCTGATCTTGTTGAGCGCGCCGATGCGAGCCAGCATGCCCAGATTGGCCCGGCTGAGCTGAGGGACACGACGAGCTAGATCTTCCGTCGAGGCAAACGGATGCAACTTGCGTTCCATGACCAATGCTTCCCCTGCCGCTTGCTGCAAGCCTCGCACATATCGCAGGCCGAGGCGCAAAGCCGGTCTTGCCGAGGCTGAAGCTCTATCCATATAAAAACGCTTTTCGGCGCGACTAGAGTCGAGCTCTGATACCTGTCTTCCATGGTTTACAAGCGTGAACCCGGCCGGGTCTTCGTTCATGCTCTCCAGCGTGCAGTTCCATTCCGAGTTGGTCACATCGATGCACCTGACCTTCAGGCCGTGGCGTTGTGCGTCCTTCACGATGGTCGCCGGCGAATAAAAACCCATAGGTTGGTTGTTCAAGAGCGCGGCAGTAAATGCAGCCAGATATCGGACTTTAAAAAAAGCGCTGGCATACGCCAGAAGCGCAAAGCTGGCGGAATGCGATTCCGGGAACCCGTATAAAGCGAAGGAAGAAATGAACTGAACGATCGCATCCTGGGCTTTGGATTCTATTCCGTTCTGGCTCATACCGGCTCGCAGCCGGATTTCAATCTCCTTCATGCGCTGCTGCGACCGTTTATGCCCGAGGGCGCGGCGCAGCTCTTCGGCCTCGCCCCCGGTGAAATTGGCGCAGATCATAGCCATGCGCAGCAGTTGTTCCTGGAACAGGGGAACACCCAGAGTGCGCTCCAGGACCGGCTGCAGCGAAGGGTGCGGATACGTTACCGGTTCTTTGCCCTGGCGCCTGCGCAGATATGGGCTGGTCATCTGCCCGGTGATAGGGCCGGGACGAATCAGCGCCACCTGCGTTACCAGATCGTAAAACTTCTTCGGGTTGTTCCGTGGCAAGGACGCCATCTGCGCCCGGCTCTCGATCTGGAACATACCGATGGTGTCGGCACGTTGGATCACATCGTAAACATCAGGGGTGTCAGGCGGCAGATGGGCCAAGTCCACTTCTTCGCCATAGTGATCGCGGATCAGGCCGATCGAGTCCTTGAGCACAGCCATCATCCCCAAGCCCAGCAGATCGACTTTGACTATGCCGAGGTCGGCGCAATCATCTTTGTCCCACTGCACCACCACGCGTCCCGGCATGGTGGCCGGTTCCAGGGGCACTACAGAATCTAGCGCTCCCTGGCAGATCACCATGCCGCCCGAGTGCTGACTCAGATGCCGGGGCAAATCCTGCAGTCGAACGCAGAGATCCAGGTATTTGCGGATGCGGGCATGAGTCAGATCGAGACCGGCATTGTTGAAGTGACGGTCAAAAGTATCCTCCGGACCGCGCCACTCCCAGCCGCCGACAAAAGCGGAGAGGCGATTCAGCGTTTCCACATCGAACCCGAAAACTTTGCCGACTTCGCGCGCCGCCAGGCGCCCGCGATATGTGCAGACGTTGGCAGTCATGGCTGCTCCGCGCTCGCCGTAGCGCTGATAAAGATACTGAATGGCCTTCTCCCGTTCGTCACCGCTGGGCAGATCGAGATCGATGTCCGGCCATTCGCCGCGTTCTTCGGAAAGAAAGCGCTCAAACAGCAGATCCATGCCCACTGGATCCACCGCGGTGATGCCCAGCGCGTAGCACACCGCGCTGTTGGCCGCCGAGCCTCTTCCCTGCACCAAAATGCCCTGCTTGCGGCAAAAACGAATCATGTCCCACACGATCAGGAAATAACCCGCCAGATCGAGCTTCCCGATCAGGTTGAGCTCCTTTTCCAGTTGTCGGAGTGCACGCTCGCCAAGAGGGCGATAACGTTCGCGCGCGCCTTCGATGGTCTGTGCGCGCAGAAACTCAATCTGGGTTCCGCCATCAGGTACCGGATAGCGGGGAAATTCATAGCCGAGTTTTTCCAGCGAAAAGTCCAGGCGAGAAGAAAGTTCAAGTGTGCTGGCAACGGCCTCCGGAAGATCGGCGAACAATCGGGCCATCTGCTGCGGGGTTCGGATGTGACGCTCAGCATTGGCGCATAGCAGCCGGCCGGCGGTTGAAAGCTGACGCTTCTGCTTGATGCAGGTGAAAACATCCAGGATCTCTCGTTCGGCGGCGCTGGCATAACAGACGCCATTGGTGGCCAGGATGGGAAGCTGTAATGCGCGCGCCAGCTCTACCGCAGCCTGGTTGCGGGCTTCCTGCCGGCGGTCGAAATGCCGCTGCAGCTCGACATAAACATTTTGCGCGCCAAAAATAGTAACTAACCGGGCCAGCAATTCCCGGCCGGCTTGGGTTCCGCCGTTCTCCAAGGCACGAGACAAAGGCCCCTGCTCGTCGCCGGTAAGGCAGATCAGGCCGGCTGCGTGTTCTTCCAGTTCTTCCATTCTCGCCGCCGACGGGGTGTGCTTGGGCACGCGCAGTTTTGTTCTCGTCAGCAGACGGCAGAGATTCTGATATCCGATCCGCGATGCGCACAGCAGGGGGTAGTTGGCCGCACCATGGCTCGGATCTGCTCGATCTTGCCGACGGTCGCCCGCGGTCTTCTCATCGGCGACCGTGATCTCAGCTCCAACATGGGCGCGGATGCCGGTCTTTTGGGCGCTCATATGAAATCGCGGTGAACCATAAAATCCATTCCGGTCCAACAAGGCCATAGCCGACAGACCCAATGTGGAGGCGAAGCTCGCCAGGGCTTCCGGAAGTGATCCACCTTCCAGGAATGAGAATGCAGAACGGGCGTGAAGTTCAACGTAACCGGCCATTGAGGATTCAGGAGTCAGTAATCCTGTTTTCTTGGTTTTCAGCTCACCGAATGACCGATCGCACGATCTGCGCTCTTCAGTCATACATCCCTTCCACAAACCATTGCCCCGACTGCAAATCGCGAAAGATACGATAGAGACTCGGGGAGCCTTTGAGATCAATGGCAACGTCCCATTCTTCGCGTTGCCACTGCTCGTTCTGGCCCCACCATGCACCACTGCTGCGCCATGGTCCACAGGCCTGGATGACACTGGATTTCGCACCGTTGAAAATGACCGCCAGCGGAGCCGGCCCACATTCAACTCGGGTTACAAGCGGTGGACGGAATCTGCGCAGGACGAGCCTGGGGGTGGGCGGGCATTCCCGAATCCCCCTTCGATCCGTCCGGTTTTGCTTTTCGGCGCTGGAGGGCAGTACCTGAAAACTGTCAGGACAATATGAATCCATGACCAGAGGAAATCCCACGCGAGCTCTGGCCAGTTCATCTTCTTCACCTACCGCAGCACGAAGCCGTGCCAGCGTAATTTCAAGTTTGGCCGGTTCGGGCGCCAGCGGTTGGAACAATCCCGCCTGCGTCGGCCGGATGCGCGCCGGAAAAACTTCAATTGTGATCTTGTTCACCGGTGCCGGCGGCGGATGTGCGGCCAGATCAAGCTGCACCAACTTCAACAGAATCCCCGGTTCCTGTGTGGGCACCGGCAACTTCAGAGTTCTCTGATGCGTTGAGCCTGGAATCCCCTCTCGAATGGCAGGACCTTCGCTCCGCAACTGGCGGTCGCGATGCACCTCAAGCCCCAGAACGATCTGGACATGATCCGTGGCCCAAGACCGCATTTGCAACCGCGATATCAATTCATCCAGCAGCCGGTTGAGAACAAATCCCAGCGGTTCCAGCAGATCCACAGCTTCCTCAAGCTCCAGGCTCTCCTGAAAAGATGCTGGACATTCGACAGGAACCAGTTCACGGCGCACTTCGCCCCGAGCCAGACGCTGCAGGTGCAACCCTGGCTGACCCAAGCGTTCGGTCAAAGGAACAGATGGCAACGCACCCAGAGCTTGGAAGCTGCGTATACCCCAGCTATCGAGCGTATCCAAAATTTCTGGCGCAGGTTGCAAAACCTCTATCGGCAAGCAAGCCAGCCTCTGCGCTTCCTCACCCTCCGCGATCACGGTGACACCGGCAAAGCCGCGCGCGGCGTGCAAAGCCGTGTCCGCGTTGGCGGCAATCGCGATGTGGGCCGTAAAGCCGCATGCCGCAGAACTTTCGGCAAGCTCACGCCCCATTTCCTGCTGAGACCCCAGTAGGCGACCGGCGCCGGTGAGATCGACAAGGACGGTCCCGGGGCAGGTGGACTCCAAGCGGGGAGAAAAGTCGTACGCACACCCCAGCAATGCGGCCTGGGCCGATTCTTCATGCTCGGCAACGCGTTTGTCGAGCACGATCGAAGGGCGAGCCTCGGCCTGGAGCTTTGTCATTCCGATCTCAATCCCCGCGCGCCGCGCCTGCTCATTGCAAGCAAACACTTTCAGCAGCGATTCCGGGCCGTCGAGCACGGCCACTGCGTCGACGATGAAGGAGGCGCTCATGCCGGCGCGTAATGCAGCTTGTACGGGAAAATCGGGAAGATAGATACAGCCGAATAGCATGTGTCACGCCCATATAGGTGGAACCGCGAACTTTGGCCGGGTAGTGGACTGAACCGGCTTCGGCATCCGCGATCGCCCAATCTCCACCTCACATCGCAATTGCGAAAGAAATTGCGCGTGGGAAATTTTTCCTGAACCTGTCTTTTCCGTGCTTGACCACTCCGGCTCGGCGCAATCCAGGCGCAAGGTCAAACCAGCACAGCTTTGCGCAGCCGGACAAGACAGGAGGAATACCAGCGCCGCCGGCATTTTTTCCACCACACGCGTAAAACGAAACCAGGTCGTAAGCGGAACTTTGCGCACCAGTTTTTCCGAAACGTCGCTGAGGTCCACGGCAATGAGGCCGAAGCCGCCGTTCTGCACCAGGATGTCGGCGGCCTTGAAAGCCTGTTCCATGGGTCCCCACAAGCCCGGTTTTGGCTTGCCGGGATGGAAGCGCTTTTTGGTGCTGCATCGCACCCAGAGTACGCGCGCGAGATTCACACCAGCATCTTCCGCCGACGCTGGGTCGAAACAGTCGCCGGCGTCGACCAGGGCGCAAAATTGTTCTCTGCGGGTCACTTGCGACATGAGAGATATCAGCAGTGCACTCTTGCCTGAAGAATGGCTCTCAGAAGCGTGAATCTGAGTCAGCGCGCCCTGGGGAATGCCGCCGATCTGCCGGTCCAGTTCGGCGATGCCGCTAGGAAACACCTCCGGCGTGGGGCGCTCGCACACCGTGAGGGCACCGGGAAGACGGCTTTCAACTTGCGCGCGAATGACAGCCAGAGAGGCCATAGGCGTTATATATGGGATGCGCTATTTTCGTTTTTTGTTCGCCTAACAGGAGCATTAAACTAAAATAGCCGGGTCCGGGTGTCAACCTCGACGTCACGTAGATTCTTTTAAGTTATTGATTCTGAATGAGTAATATTATTATCGGAACGGCTGGATTCTCTTATAAAGACTGGGAAGGCGTGGTCTATCCGCGCGACCTGAAACGGCGAAAAGTCCATCCCCTTGAGTACCTGGCCCAGTTTTTCGATTGCTGTGAGATCAATACCAGCTTTTACGGGCATATCCGCCCCAACGTGGGCAAGAGCTGGTGCGAAAAAACCGCAACCGTCAATCCCGGGTTTCAGTTCACGGTCAAACTTTTTCAGGGGTTCACGCACGTTCCTCGAAATATGCCTCCCCCATCACCTTTTCATCTTTCGGTGAGCGCAGAAGATGAAAAGCTGGCCCGCGAAGGCCTCGATTCCATTGCCAAGGAAGGCAAGCTGGGGGCGGTGTTGATTCAGTTCCCCATTTCGTTCAAGAATGCCGACGATACGCGCGATTATTTGTTTCAGCTGATCGCCAAGTTCAAACAATATCCTCTGGTGCTCGAGATCAGACACGAAAGCTGGAACGATCCCGACATCCTCGCGCGTCTGAGCGAGCAGAGCGTCGGCTTCTGCAATATCGACCAACCACGTTTGGGAAAATCTCTGCACGAAACCCAGCACGTCACATCGACCATAGGCTACGTTCGCCTGCATGGCAGGAATTACAAAGAATGGTTCCAGTCGGATAACCGCAATGATCGCTACAACTATTTGTATAAGCCCTCCGAGTTAGAGGGCTGGAAATACAAGATCACCAGCATCAGTCGCCACACTGAGAAGACTTTCGCCATCACCAACAATCACTACCAGGGACAGGCGGCGGTCAATGCCTTGGAGCTGAAGAACATGTTGTCAGGGAAGAAGGTAAGGGCTCCCCACACGCTGGTAGAGCATTATTCGAAAGAATTGAAAACAATCAGCGAGGCTATCTAGGTTATTTTTCAAAAGAGCTCCTGCGGAACGTGCGGAGAGTTCGACATGCTCTGTCTATCACGCCACCTCGACCAGCGCCTGTTCGAGCAGCGTGAGTGCGATCGACCAGCACTTGCGGGCGTCGGCTTCATCTTCGCCGAAACCGGAAACGTAGGCAGTGAGGCAGAAGCCGCTCGCCGATTCTCGAGAGGCGGCGGGATTCGGATCGGAATGGTAATAACAGCGGCGAACTACCAGTTCGACTGAAGCGGCCATTTCCGGCGCGCGCTGGAGCAAACGGCACAGACTCTTGGCCAATGCTTCATGCTTCTCCAAAGACAAGCGCGACTCTTCACCCGCAAAGATCAGGTCAACGTAGGAAACGAACTTTTGCTCCGCGCCGAATATCTCTTCTTCGGGCAAGATTTCCTGGCTGTGCCAGGCATCGCATTTGGCGGTCTCTAAGGAAAACGCGGGTGCGTTCATGCGCGAGAGGAAGGCGCTCAGCTCGGGGGAATTGATAGCCTCCGGAATTTCCAGGACAAGATGAGGATGGCGCTTGAGATCGAGGAAACGACAGGTTCCGTCGTCGGATTGCCAGGGAATCTCCAGCGCCGGATCTTCCCTGCCCGCCTCCAGGGAGTAATCGACCTGCATTCAGCTCATCCCTGACGTTGAAAAATGATGGCGGAAGAAGTGGATCATTTGGCGTTCGGCCCAGCGTCCGTCGTATCCATTGGGCTGAGCGAGAAACGCGCAATGGCCTCCATGCGCCGTTTCCAGAAGAGCGATGTGCGGATTGTTGAGGATTTTGGCGCGCGTTTCGGGAATCAACCGGATGAACGGATCGTCCAGGGCGTGGATGATCAGGGTTG
>Ga0126371_10006817_pt1 | contig 10191 bp, 9 predicted proteins | sample PanSoiMetaPlot_4_FD_110145 | JGI IMG/M metagenome (GOLD analysis project Ga0126371, IMG submission 110145) | Tropical forest soil microbial communities from Panama - MetaG Plot_4 | ecosystem: Environmental > Terrestrial > Soil > Tropical forest > Bulk soil | place: Panama | collected 2016-02-17
ATGATCGTGTTGATGAGGTTCGTGACGTAGGCCTGACCGGTGGCTATGTTCGCCGGCGGGTGATCGCTGTCGGGCTGGGCCGGCGCTATCCATGACACCGCAGGCAGGGTGCCATGCGCGGCCGCCGGGTAGAAGTGCGAGAGATCCTGGACGTTGCCTTCCTGACCGTCCGCTTTCACATCCGCGAAAGATGGGAGCGGATTCCAGATCGATGGTGTCTGAGCACCCTGGGCAACCGGCGCACAGCCCGCCGATGTCTCATCCGGGTTGTCGTCGCAGTCGGGCTGAACCCCCTTCTGCACGTAGTAGGCCCAGGACACGTGGCTCTTATGCAACAGGTACGTCAGGTCCGTCCACGAGTAGACGCCCAGCTGCTGCCCTTCACCGCTGCCCCCGACGAGAAGCTGCCGCTGCGCCGGGGTGAGATAGCCCAGGCACGCTGATGCCGCCTTGATGACACTCGGATTGCTGAGGTTCGCACGCGTCAGGTGCGCCACTCCGTGCGCGGCCATGCACTGCAGAAACGCCGACGGCAGGTTCTTGAGCTTGAGCCGCCCGCCGGACTGGGCCGGATCGCTGACACAGCTGTCGGGGTTGCTGCTAGTACAGCGGGCCGACCAGCCGCTCACCAGATACAAGTGGGACGGCAGGCTCCACGAGTCAACCGGCTCGAACATGTGATCGTTGAGCACGAAATCGCTCGCGTAGGTCCAGTAGTTCGGGATCTCCCGCGCATCGTGGTAGCCCAGGACATCAGGGGTGCTGCTGGGCAGGCACGCCGCTGTCGGCGGTTGCGCTGAGCAGCCTCGGCTCGCAGTCTCTTCGGCGGACCTGACGAAGCCGTCCATCTTGCCGCCGTCAATGTCTGTGACGGCGTTGCTGAGATTGTGCCCGGCGCCCCCGTTCACCAGGCTCGCGTCGTGATAGGGCCGGTCGCATCCGCCGGTGCGCGCGTCAGGGACGCAAACGGTGAACTGCCCGTTGCTGGCGGGGATGCCATCGGCTCCCGGGTAGGTGCCGAAGTAGGAGTCGAACGACCGGTTCTCCTGCATGATGATCACCACGTGCCGGATCTTGTGGATGCCAGGCTCGGTTGCGCTACCTGGGCCGGACGATCCGGATGAGCTCCCCGTGCATGATGTGGCTAGCAGCCCGGCCATCGCGGCTGCGGCAAGGCGACGCAGCCCGAACCTATCTCGCGACATGCGAACACTCTGCTCGGCCTGGCCACCTGGCAGCACGGACAACGCTGAGAGAACTCTGCGCTTTGCCCCGGCGTTTCATGAGTGGGCCTCCCGAAGTCAGCCCTCAGAGCTACCTAGCGACCGCGGCGACGCTAGAACAGCGGTCCGCTGGCGGGGGGCAGGCCCAGGGTCCCGCGGACGCGTGCCACCTGAATCTTGACGGTGGCGGCGGCGGCATTCGCACCGGCTTCGAGTGCCTGCAGCTCCCCCAGCGAGTGTGCCTGCGCCTGCAGCTGGATCAGCTTATGAAGCCGATCGTCAGCGAAAATGAGCGACTGGCTGGCGCTGGCAGCCGCGGCCGGGAACGTAACCCCGCCGAGCGAAACGTTGAAGGAGCTTATCGTCGTGGCTTCTCTCGTCAGGTCGGCCTTGGCCGCGGCGAGATCCCTAGTCCGGTCCTTGGCGAAGCTGGCGAGCTCGGCGCTGAGGGCCTGGTTAGCCGGCGAGGCGACCGAGGTGTAGTCGCTCGCGATCCGCCCCGCCGAGCCGAGGTAGTACACCGCCGCAGCGATCAGCAAGGCTGCAGTGGCCGCGATGGAAAGTACTGCGACCACCGTGAATCCGGCTCCGGTCGGCTGTGCCCGGCCGCCCCCAGCGTGCTGGCGGTCCCCGGAAGACCGGCGGTCCCCGGAAGGCCGGCGATCCCTGGTGGCCGGGCCTTGCCTGGTGAAAGAGTCACTCGTCAAGATCCACCTCCGGCTGGCTGTTACCGAGCGAGGGGCCGGCCAGCCTCGGACATTGTCAGTTCGCTGGGGGGGTCATCGTAATGATCTTGTATCCGGTGAAGAACTCCTCGTTGATGACGAATGCGAACGCGAGGAGGTACAGCGTGAAGAGGGGCATGAATGCGACCCACACCTTCCACGTCTGCCCCGCTGTCCGCTGCCGCGTCACCCATCGCCGGACCGGCGGCAGCCGGAGAACAACGAGCGGAAGGCTGATAGCGAGAATCTGGTAGAGGCGCTGGTGAAACACCGGATCACCGTCACCCTGAGGTCCGTTGAACGTGCGGAATCCGTCGAGCAGGCCCAGGTGAATGATGATCATCACCCAGATGACGTACGTCACGCCCTGCACGCGCTTCCAGTACTTCCCGAGCGCCCGTTGCATCCGGGAGTTCGAGGTCACGACCACCGGGAGTGCCAGGAGGATGACAAAGAGCCCGGCCAGGAGGAAGGAATGCCCGGCGACTCGGCCGATTGGCCCCCCGGCGAAGTCCCCTGTGATCGAGGCGGTGATCGAGTCCGAGAGGCCGATCACGAAGAACATGATGCCGTACCACCGCCGGAGGGGGGCGAACCACCGCGCCCCGGTCAGGGTGATGAGCGGTGTAATCGACACGCACAGGAGGAAGGTAATTTCGCCGCCGGTTCCCAGCACGTCCGCTTCGGTATTGGTCAGGACCAGCTTCTCGTTGAGGGACAACCAGCCGCGCAGCGTGAAGATCAGCGGGATGAAAGCGGGCAGCGCCAGGAGCACGAGAGCGATCTTTCGCCTCTTTACCCGAGGCAGGAGGGTCGATTGCCTGGCCATCCAGGAATCTACGGATGCCCTCTTATTGGCCTTCCCCGGATATTCCTGCTCGTCGTCCGCGTAGCCCTGGTAGAGATCTTCCTCATAGGGATAATCCGCATCAGGGTAATGACGGATCGTGTCCGGTCGGCTCACTTCGCCAGCCTCTTTCTCGCCGCTCCATAGGTCTCGGACTTCGCGTGCCGGCTGCGTTCCGGCACCGGCCTGTCCGAGGTGATGACTCCGTTACTTCGTGGTTCTGGTGGGCTGCTGGTGCGCGGCCGGCCGGTGGTGCGCACCCCGCGGGAAAGGCTGACCTGCTCTGGGCGGGTTCGCGGGCTCCCGTTGGCCTGTCACGCTCGCGCCTGCTCCATTCGCCCGGAAGATGAAGAACGGAAAACCATGGAGCGCTAGCTCGCTGGTACCGGCGACGGCGCCGAGCACCGAGGCTATGGCGAAGGCCGCCACCATCTTGCGCATGGCCTTAGCCTGCCGGCCGGCTGGCTTGACGCCCGGGCGGAGGCTCGGCGCTGCAGGCCTGCTGACCGGCCGAGCCGGGCTAGCAACGCCGACAGCTGGCGCGGCGCCAGCAAGTATCGGAGCGGTCGCCGGCATCGCCGGAGCGGTCCCCGGCACCGGCGGAGCGATCGCTGCAACCGCGGGATCGGCGAGGTAAGCGGTGATACGGCTGAGCTCACCGAGCATCGAGTTGAGCTGCTCCCGCAGCTCGGCGGCCTCCCGTTGCGCGGTCTCGCGTATCGCGTCCGCCTCGCGTCGCGCAGCCTCCCGTATCGCGGCGGCTTCAGCCTCCGCATCGTGCGCGACCTGCGCCGCCTTGTCGTCCGCGAGCGTGAGCACTTGTCCGGCCATCCAGAGCGGGTCCGAGTCCAGGGGGCTGTCGTCTTCGAACCATTCGGCCGCGGGTCCGGGTCTGGTGCCCGGTCCAAATGCGTCGGCTTCGCGCAGGTAGCCGGTGTATTCCGGCGGTCGCTGGCCGGCTTTCCGCTGAGGTGTGGTGACGCCGGGGCCTGCGGGGCCCAGCTGCCGCCGGAAGGCGCTGACTTCATGGTGCACGGTCAGGTAGCCGACGGTCGCAGTCGTGGTGACCGAGTCATGCCGCCCGGGGATTCGCGTCCGACCTGGACCGCGCGGCGTCGGCCCCGATCCGTACGGACCCGGACGGCTCTTCGCTCCGGGAGCTCGCGGGATCGGCATGGGTCCAGACGGGTGGTCGTCCGGGAGCCAGACCCGCGGCACCGGCGCCGACGGATGATCGGGATGCAGGTCCGGCGGCGGTCCCCACTCGCGGTCCTGCCACTCCTCCCAGTCCTGCCAGGCCTGTCCGTCAGGCCCGGCTGACCGGTCTGCCCGCCGGGGAGCATTGTTGTAGTCGATCGACCCCGGATACGGGTTCCCCGCGCGCGCGGGTGGCTCATCTACGGCGACAGGCCAGGCGTGGGCGGCGGCCCGACCGTACCCGACCGCCTCTGGCCAGATTTCAGCCGCGTTCACCCGCGCACCAGCTGATGCCAGCGACGGTTCTTCGGGCCGCCGCCGGTGCTTAGCTACCACATGGCCTCCGACAGTGAGCGCACCACACCGGAGAGCTGGTGTCGGCGCGCAGCTGACGATCGAGCTAAGTACCTACGCGCCAACAAACTAGATCCGCCACGTGGCTCCCGCACAGGGACGGGAAACTCTCGGGGGACGAGAAACCCTTGGGGGTCCCCCCGTGAGCACGGCGCTGGCCGAGGGCTACCGACCCCCTCTCGGCCACCCGAGCTACCGCTGGCTAACCACCGGAAGGCGGTGGGAGCGAGGCCGGGATCTGAGTGCCGGACGGCGTTACCGCCCACCAGAGGCCGCCCGAGAGGTTGATGCCATTGCCGACGACCTGGCCTGCAGCCCTGTCACCCTTGAAGGTGTAGAGCGGGTGACCGTCATAGGTGACCTGCGTCTGGCCGTTCGCGCGCTTGATGCTTCCGAAACTGTGCGGCAGTGACGTGCCCTTTGCAGCGACTGCTGTCCCGATGAGCGGAGGCCATTGCGCGGCGCATGACCCGGAGCAGTTCGACTGCGTCGCGGTGTCGCTGGCGAACCAGTACAACGTGAACCCGGCAGCGTTCACGAGCACGGTTCCCTTGCTCGTGGTCATCGCCTTGATCGCGTCAGAGCCGGATCCGGCGTTAGCCGACGCTCCATTCGTTGGGCTGCCACTGCTTCCGCAGGCCGCGAGTAACACGGCCGCGGCAGCGAGACTGGGTCCCACCCACCAGCGGTTGCGCATGACATCGTCTCCTTCGTGCTGCGAGAACGTCGTCATGCCGGCGTTGCGCAGCTCCGGCCCTCATTCCTGCACAACAAGCTAGCTGACGCATGCGCCAGGAACCAACGCTCTGCGACCTGGCGCGGCTCACCGGCAACTGCACCCCCAGCCGGCCCCGGGGGACGCATGTCCCCTACGGGGTATTCGTCGGTGTCCGGACATTGATCGCCGTCTTACCTTGGTCGGCGGCGAGTAATCACTCCGTCGTTCCCGAAGTTCTTGAAATGGCCCAGATGGCCGGCGGCTAGGAGGACGAGCATGACCTATATCATCACGCAGAACTGCGTCGATCTATTGGATAAGACCTGCATCGCGGAGTGCCCGGTCGACTGCATCTATGAGGGCGAGCGCATGCTCTACATTCACCCCGACGAGTGCGTCGACTGCGGAGCTTGCGAGCCCGTCTGCCCGGTCGATGCGATCTACTTTGAAGACGACCTTCCCAGGCAGCTGACTGGTTATCACCGGGTGAATGTCGAGTTCTTCACGCACATGGGGTCGCCCGGCGGCGCGTCGAGCGTGGGCAAGATCCATTTTGATCACCCGGCCGTGGCAGCGCTCCCGCCGCAAGCCCACTGACACGGACATATAGCCGCAAACGGGAAAGAGCCGGGTGGGGCCGGGTCGGCCAGGCGTACACTCCCTGCCGGGAGCGGAACCTGTCTAGCGTCGAAGCCGGTAGCTGACGAATGGCCTCGCCCCCTGCCTGCGTTCTTCAGGTTGCTGTTCAGTCGTCCTCGCGGCTGTTCCGTGACACGTTGTCGTCGTCCCTTTCTATGCGGCCCGATGTGACCGTGGTCGGCACGGTGGCCGAACCCGACCGGATGCCGGCGCTGTGTGAGCTGCGGCAGCCTGACGCGGTGATCTTCGACGCAGGAACCCGCCTGCACGAGACCTGTCGCACGGTCAGCACGCTCATGAAGCGCTTCCCCCAGCTGAACGTGATCGCTACCTACCGCGACGCCGCCGAATCGGACTTGGCGGCCGCTTGCAGGGCAGGCGTCTCCTCGCTCGTTCCTGAGTCGCACGGCCTCGAAGCCGTGCTCGCTGTGCTTCGGCGCGTACGCGGACGCCACGCGGCCCGTTCGAGCACTGGCGAGATGACCGATCGCGAGCTGGAGATTCTCGTCCTGGCGGGGTCCGGCCACAGCGTTTCTGAGATGGCCGATCTGCTCGGGATCAGCCCGCTCACGGTGGAGAACATCAAGCGCAGGATCTACGCAAAGCTAGACGTGAATAGCGGTGCACACGCGGTCTCCCGAGCCGCGTCGCTCGGAATCCTGGACAAGCACCGTCAGCCAGCCAGGCGGCACCGCGAGCCGCCCAGCGAGGACTTCACGATGCTGACAGTCGTGTCGGGCCGGCCGTGTTCGGCGCTTGATCAGGTGATCCAGAAACTGATCGCCGAGAGACTGCCGTTCGTGCTCGAGCGCGACCGCAGACGGGTGGCGCACACGCACTGGGCGCGCTGGCATCGCGGGCCGATCGTGGCTGCCCTGGTCGATCCGGACGAGGCAGACTGGGCGATCGTCGAGGAGCTCGCTGTGCCCGCGATACTCGTGCACAGCAAGCCACTCGATTCCTCCGAGCTGGCTGATGCGCTCGCTAACGGCGCCACGTCGATGGTGCTCGCCGATTCGATCGGCGACCGCTTCCTCGCCCTGCTCCGGATGGCGGGCCAGGGCTACCTCGTCGTGGACTCGCTGCCGATGCGCCCGCTGATCGGGGCGGTGCGCGCCCGCTGGGATCAGAGGGCGCCCGGAGCGGGAGACCCTCCCGAGCTGACGGCGCGCGAGAGCGACATCCTGCTGTTCGGCGCGCAGGGGCATTCGATCCGGCAGACGGCCCGCCTGCTCGGGATAGCCCCGAAGACAGTCGAGAACATCCAGACTCGGCTGTTCCGCAAGCTCGGCGTGCGCAACAGGGCCGGGGCTGTCGCCGTCGCCAACGCGTTCGGCCTGCTGCAGACCACTGCGCCGACCCCCAGTCCCTCAGCGCCCTGGGTTCAGGCCGCGACCCAGCACGGCGGACCAGTCTGGCACTAACGCTGCGGCAGGATGGCGCCCGCGATGCCCGGCGGCCCCGTTACCCTCGCAGGACGCTCGCCAGCAGTCGGTGCGCCACCTCGCGGTAGCGCGCGGGATACAGGTGCGCCATGCACGCCGACCACACCGCGGCTTCCAGATCGCGGACTCGCCGGAACGGGGCCAGCGCGGAGACCGTCGTCCCGGACTCGGCCGCGTACGCGTCGAGCGCGTCGTGACCCTCCTGCTCGGAGTAGTGGCTGACCATGGTGGCGAGGTCCCACGCGGCCGGGCCTCTGCCAGTTTCCTCCAGGTCGATCCACAGCCAGCGATGGTCGGGCGCGAGTATCAGGTTTCCGTGGTGAGCGTCACCGTGCAGCACGAGCACTTCGCCGTCGGCACCGCGCATCTCGGACAGTGCAGCCGTATGCGCTTCGCGAAGCGCCGCGAGTGTCCCGGCGTCGAGAACCGCCTCGCGCTCCAGCATCGCCAGGCCATCGGTGATCTGGTCCGTAGCCGCGTTCAGCCCGCCGAGCTCAGCAGGGCACCCGCGCGCTATTCCATGCAGCCGGGCGAGGGCTGACCCGACGTCGGCGGGGCCAGGCACCCTGTCCGTGGCCCGGACGTACTCCCACAGGGAGATAGCGAACCCGTCCTGCCAGTGCGGCCCGGCATCGTCGGCGGGCGGGACGACCGGCCCGCCCTGGCTCGCCACGTAGCCGGCGACCGCTACCTCCCTGGCGAGCCACTCGATCGGGGTGCGGCGGGACCGCGCCGTGAGCGTTGCCACCCGGGCGACGACGGGGGCCGGAGCCAGCTGCACGAGCAGGTTCCCGCGGTTGGAGAGAATGACCGGCTCGTCGTGCGGCAGGCCGAGCCGCTGAGCCAGTGCGACGGCCGCGGCCTTTCCCTGCCGGGTCAGCTCACCGATCTTCCCGTCCTGCATCCGGGCAGTATGTCAGGGCCAGCAGATGGGAACGGGCTCGCTTAGCCCGGCGGCACGATCGTCACACGCGGCCATCGGGCACGAACCCGCTGCCGGGCGAGTCTCGCCACCGAGACCTCCGCCGTCACCCGGACCTGGTTCACCCGCCACACGCCGTCGAGCAGGTCGTCCAGCCCGTGCGGCGCGCAGACCTCGATGCCGGTGCTCGTGCTCGCGAACCGTACAGCCACGCACGTGGCCGTCTCCGGCCAGGTCGCGATCGCGTCGTGGACGCTGCCGAACGCCTCGACCTGCGGACCGCCGAAGTAGTCGTGATACCAGGTGTGCACGGCAGCCTGGTTCGTCGCCTCCCACGGCAGATCCGAGAGGTGGCCGAGCGCCTGCTGCGCCGCCACGTCCCGTTCACGGCTCAGATCGGCCGGGTCGAAGTACGCGACGTCGATATCCCTGACATCGGCTGGGTCGAAGCGGCCGTAGCGCTCTCCCCAGACGACATCGCGAACCGCGCCCGCGCCGATCCACGCGTCCGGCAGACCGCTGCGCTCGACAGCATCCAGGGCGCCCATGATCCAGCCATTGCGGCAAAGCACGTCAGCGAGGTCGCTGGCGGCGACCGCATCGACTGCCGGGCAGCTATGCCGGCCATCGGTCATGATGGCCTCCCGATATCGCGGTGACCGGTCGGCCGGGAGACGGCTAGCGTTTCAGCCATGCAGACCATGGTGCCCGCAGGGGCCGACAAGATCTGGGCCGAGGACTCCGGCGGGGACGGGCCTGCGCTGCTTCTGCTCCACGAGGGCGTTGCGGACGCCCGGATGTGGGACCCCGTCTGGCCGGCGGTGACCAGCGTCTGTCGCGCGATCCGATACGACGTCCGTGGCTTTGGCAGGTCGCCTGCGGCGACGGAGACCTACACCCTGCTCGCCGACGCACTGACCGTGCTGAACTACTTCGGAATCGGTGCAGCACACCTGGTCGGATGCAGCATGGGCGGCGGAACAGCCATCGAGCTGGCGCTGGCCTGGCCCGAGCGGGCGAGCTCCTTGGTGCTGCTGTGCCCGGGCATCCCTGGTTACCCCTATCCGGACCCAGATCCGGCGGTGGAAGCCCGGTTCGAGGCCGCTGAGGCGGCCGGCGATGTCGACGGCCTCATCAGGCTCAGCCTGCAGGAGTGGGGCCGGTCCGGCGACGACCCGACGGTGACAGATCTGATGCGCTCGGCCCTCCGCGCGTGGGACAACCAGCAGCGTTTCATGCAGGAGGGAGAACCTGTCTACGAACGGCTAGACCAGCTGCGCTCTTCCGCTGTGCTCATGATCGGGGATGCCGACAGCCCCGGGCTCATCGCTAGCAACGAGGCCGCCGCGGCGCGCATCCCCGGCTGCGAACTCATCAGGATGCCGGGTGTTGACCACTACCCCACGGTCCGTGCGCCCCGGCTGGTGACCGAGACGATCCTGCGCTGCTGCGCTCGCTGATCCGCGAAGGCAGTGCGCGCCGGCAGGTCCTGGCCCAGGCCGGCGAGCTGGAAACCGGTAAATGCTTCTTCAGGCTATATTAAGGATGATGTCTTTCAATTCACTCAGATTCTCGATTCGATAGCTAGCCGGTGAAAAGTCATCTGCTCTCGTAAAGTGGTTATGGACAATGACACAATCGATACCGGCTGCGACGGCCGATTTCAGCCCTCTGGCTGAATCCTCGACAATCAGTGTCTCTTCTTTAGCGGCTCCGAGGCGCTTCAAGCCGGTCAGGTATGGCTCCGGATGCGGCTTGGCGAGCTTGTAGTCCTCGCGCACAAGGACGAAATCCATGAACTGCCTAACGTGTCGCTTTTCATGGATGACTTCGAAGTCAGCACGCTTGGCAGTCGTCACGATGGCCATGCGGACGTATTTCGACAGTTCGGCAAGAGCTTCAACGACACCGTCAATCTCGATGGCTTCTGTTCTCAGGTAGTCCTGATAGTAATGATCACGAACCTTACGCTGCCTGCTGATGGCCTGTTCATCAATACCTGCCGCCCTGGCCTGGGCCCACGTGCCGAGTCCCTGGTTCATGTCCGTCAGGTATTGATCCTTGTCCAAGGTCAAGCCAATGTCCGTGAGGGCGCGCTCTCCGGCCTTGTAATACCAGAAC
>Ga0126371_10006818_pt1 | contig 10190 bp, 11 predicted proteins | sample PanSoiMetaPlot_4_FD_110145 | JGI IMG/M metagenome (GOLD analysis project Ga0126371, IMG submission 110145) | Tropical forest soil microbial communities from Panama - MetaG Plot_4 | ecosystem: Environmental > Terrestrial > Soil > Tropical forest > Bulk soil | place: Panama | collected 2016-02-17
GATCGACGCCTTCCTCGAGAAGCCGGCGGCGGCGCGCGCGACCGGCCTGGCCGAGCGCATCGTCGAGAAGGTGGTCGAGCGCATCACGGTGATCCGCGAGCGCGAGCGCATGCCCGACCGCCGCAAGGGCTACACCCAGAAGGCGGTGGTCGGCGGCCACAAGGTCTATCTGCGCACCGGCGAGTACGACGACGGCCGCCTCGGCGAGATCTTCATCGACATGCACAAGGAAGGCGCCGCGCTGCGGTCGCTCCTCAACAACTTCGCGATCGCGGTCTCGCTCGGCCTGCAATACGGCGTGCCGCTCGACGAATATGTCGACGCCTTCACGTTCACGCGCTTCGAGCCGGCCGGCCCGGTGCAGGGCAACGACTCGATCAAGCACGCGACCTCGATCCTCGACTACGTCTTCCGCGAGCTCGCGGTCTCGTATCTGTCGCGCTTCGATCTCGCCCATGTGGATCCGCGCGAGGGCGGCTTCGACGCGCTCGGCAAGGGCGTCGAGGAAGGCCGGCCGTCGGACGCCCCGGCCTCGAAATATCTCTCCAAGGGCCTCACCCGGTCGCGCACCGACAAGCTCGTGGTGATGCCGGGCGGCGCCGACGCGCGCGCGGCCGGCACCGAGACGCGCGACGGGCGCGGCGAGCCGCGCGGCGGCAATGTCACCTCGCTCGCGAGCGCCGGCACGCGCGCCGGCAATGTCGAAGGCTCCGCGGCGCTCAAGGCCGAGACGCGTCTCTCGCCTGCCCTCGAGCAGATGCCGTGGACCGCGCCCACCAAGGCGCCGGACGTGCGCGCCCAGGTCGCCGAGCGCCGCGCCGAAGCCAAGGCGCGCGGCTACGAGGGCGAGGCCTGCCCCGAGTGCATGAACTTCACGCTGGTGCGCAACGGTACCTGCATGAAGTGCGACACGTGCGGCAGCACGACGGGGTGCAGCTGAGGCATGCACGGCACAAAGTGAACGGGGGCCGGTTCATCCGGCCCCCGTCCGTCACTCCACGATCTGCGTCACGACGCCCGCACCTACGGTGCGGTTGCCTTCACGGATCGCAAAGCGCGACTGCTCGTCCAGCGCAATCGCCTTGTTGAGCTCGATCGTGAGCTCGGCATTGTCGCCCGGCATGACCATCTCGACGCCGTCGCCGAATTGGACAGTGCCGGTGACGTCGGCGGTGCGGAAGTAGAACTGCGGACGATAGTTCCGGAAGAAGGGCGTGTGACGCCCGCCCTCGTCCTTCGTCAGCACGTACACTTCCGCCCGGAAGGTCTTGTGCGGCTTCGCGGCGCCCGGTCGCGACAGTACCTGGCCCCGCTGCACCGCATCCTTGTCGATCCCGCGCAGCAGACAGCCGACATTATCGCCGGCCTCCCCCTGCTCGAGCAGCTTCCGGTAGGTCTCGATGCTGGTCACCACCGACTTGCGCGTCTCGCCGTAGCCGACGATCTCGACCTCGTCGCCGAGCTTGACGGTTCCGAGCTCGATGAGCCCGGTCACCACCGTGCCGCGGCCCGAGATCGACTGGACGCTTTCGATCGGCATCAGGAACGGCCGATCCTTCGGCCGCTCGGGCAGCTCGATGTAGCTGTCGAGCGCCGCGAACAGTTTCAGGATCGCCTGATCCGCCAGCGGACCCGTCTCGCCACGCAGCGCCTGTACGGCAGCGCCGCGCACGATCGGTGCGTTCTCCCCGTCGAACTGGTACTTCGACAGGAGATCGCGCACCTCGAGCTCGACCAGGTCGAGCAGCTCCGCATCGTCGGCGACATCGCACTTGTTCAGGAACACCACGATGCGCGGCACGCCGACCTGGCGCGCCAGCAGGATATGTTCGCGTGTCTGCGGCATCGGCCCGTCCACCGCGGAGACGAGCAGGATCGCGCCGTCCATCTGCGCCGCGCCCGTGATCATGTTCTTCACATAATCGGCGTGGCCCGGGCAGTCGACGTGCGAGTAATGCCGCGCCGCCGTCGAATACTCGACGTGGCTCGTCGCGATCGTCAGAATTTTCGAGTCGTCACGCGTACCTTGCGCGGCCGACGCCTTGGCGACGTCCTGATACGAGACGAATGCGCCCCAGCCGTGATCGGCCGAGACCTTCGTCATCGCCGCCGTCAGCGTCGTCTTGCCATGGTCCACGTGGCCGATCGTGCCAACGTTGCAGTTGGGCTTGAGGCGAGTGAACTTCTCCTTGGCCATGGGACACCTGTGGTGATCGAGCTCTCGTGCTGGGGTTTGCACGACTCGAGGCACCGCGAGAGCCCGCTCGGCGCCCGGAGCCGCTTCCGCTCCGGGCCGGTTCGATTGTCAGGAGAGACGTTCGGTCAGGCCCAAAGCAGATTCGCGGCGGACGAGGGCATTAGCCCTTCCGTCATCAGCACAGTTGCTCGCGGTGACTGCCGCATGTTGGATGCCTGGGTCGCTGCCTTGCAAAAAGGAGCGCATATCTAACGTCTGGTTGCGCCGTTTGCAAGAGGGATGTGGACGTACTTTGCTCGGTACAGCCCCTGCTCAATGGCGACCACCCAAAGGTGGGTTAATTCGCCCTGTGTGCGCCCGAGGATCGAAACCGCCGTGAACGCGACCTCGGCAGTGGGCGGCAAGGCGCTCGGAGGCATCGAACCCGCGTTTGATTCGGGGCGCGCGGTTCCACAGAGGGCACTGATTGCAAAGGCGCTCGGAGCATCCTAGTTGAGCATGACGTCGCGCTCGAGTCGCGAGATGCCATTGACCTGCGCGTGGCGCGAAGCCCCGGTTCGGCCGCGATTTTGTCATTGTCCACAGTGCGATGTTCGATGCATGAGACCATCCGACAATCTGTCGTAACGACGGCATGATCGAGCGACAAAGCACGGCCGACACGCCGCCATCCGGCGCCCAAGTCGGTACCCAAGTCGGCGACCAAGTCGGCGCCGCAGTCCATTCGGTACGCGTTTGTGTTCGCGGCGTTGATGCTGGTGATGCTGCTCGCGTCGCTCGACCAGACCATCGTCTCGACGGCGCTGCCCACCATCGCGGGCGAGTTCGGCGGCATCGCGCACCTGTCCTGGATCGTCACCGCCTACCTGCTGGCGACCACGATCGTCACTCCGCTCTACGGCAAACTCGGCGACCTGATCGGCCGCAAGGTCGTGCTGCAATCTGCGATCCTGCTCTTTCTGGCCGGCTCGGCGCTGTGCGGCATGAGCAGCTCGATGCTCGAGCTGATCCTGTTTCGCGCTCTTCAGGGACTGGGGGGCGGCGGGCTGATGGTGACGACCATGGCGGCGGTCGGCGATATCGTCACGCCGCGCGAACGTGGACGCTATCAGGGTCTGTTCGGCGCGGTGTTCGGCGTCTCGACCGTCATCGGGCCGCTGATCGGCGGCTATTTCGTCGAGCACCTGAGCTGGCGTTGGATCTTCTACATCAACGTTCCGCTCGGGCTCGTGTCCGTCGTGGTGATCGGCTGGACGTTCCGCACGCCGACGAGCCGCAGGCGCCAGGGAATCGACTTCGCCGGTGCCGGGCTGCTCGCGGTGCTGCTCACCGCCGTGATGCTGTTGACGACGTTGGGCGGGCAGTCGATCGCATGGCTCTCAGCCTGGAGCGGCATGCTCATCGCGGCCGCGCTGTTCGGGCTCATCGGGTTCATATTCGTCGAGCGCGGCGCGACCGAGCCGATCCTGCCGCTCTCGCTCTTTCGCAACCGCATCTTCGTCGTCTCCTGCGCGGTCGGCTTCATCGTCGGGCTCGCGATGTTTGGCTCGGTGACCTACATGCCGCTCTATCTGCAGGTGGTGGGTGGCGTGAGCCCGGCCCGCGCCGGGCTCGAGCTGACCCCGATGATGGCGGGCGTATTGATCACTTCGATCGCCAGCGGGCGCCTCATCAGCCGGATCGGGCGCTATCGCCTGTTTCCCATCATCGGAACGGCCGTAATGACGGTCGGGCTCGCGCTGCTGTCGACCCTCGGCGTCGCATCGCCGCCCTGGCAGCCCTCGGTGTACATGCTCGTGCTCGGCCTCGGTCTCGGCATGGTGATGCAGGTGCTGATCCTCGCCGTGCAGAACGCGGTCGACTATCGCGATCTCGGCGTCGCGACGTCCAGCGCGACCCTGTTTCGCTCGATCGGCGGATCGTTAGGCGTCGCGGCATTCGGCGCGCTGTTCGCCGCCAAGCTCACCAGTGGACTCGCCGCGCTCATGCCGCCCGGCGCGCACCTGCCGCCGGCCGCCGCACCCGGCGCGATCGCGGCGCTGCCGCCCACGCTCAAGGCCGGCTATCTCCACGCGTTCACGGCAGCGCTGCACCCGGTGTTCCTGTCTGCGACGGCGATCGCCGTGATCGGGTTTGCGCTCACATGGCTGCTCGAGGACCTACCGCTGCGCGGCCCGGTGCGCGCCGAGACCGTCGGCGAGAGCTTCGCGATGCCACATGATGCGACCTCGCTCGAGGAGCTGGAGATGATCGTCACGCGCCTCCAGGCGCGCGAAACGCACTGGGAATTCTACAGCCGCGTGGCGCAGTCGCTCGATCTCGCGCTCCCGCCCGACCGGATCTGGCTCCTGGTGCAGGTCTGCCGCTCGGGTCCAGTGTCCGTGTCGCAGCTGGCGGCCCGTTTCGGTGTTGCGCTCACCCGCCTCGATACGATCACGGCACAACTCGTCGCCGACGGGATGATTGCGCGCGAGGCTGGCCAATTGTCGGCGACCCAAGGCGGCAGGGCGCTGTTCGATCGCATGGTCGAAGCGCATCGGAGGACGTTACACGGGCTGGCGGCGCGCTGGTCACCGGAGCAGCATGAGGAAGCCAAAGCCATGCTGGATGGGCTTGCCCGGAATCTCATCGCCGAGATTCCGATCGCTCCGGCTGGGCAGCTCGCGCAGCGTTAGCGCAACGCGCGGCGAAAGCCTGCCCCCGACTTTGATCGCGGGTGGTTCGCCCATTGCCGGTGTCGGAGGCGGCCCTGTGGAGCCATAACGGCGGCATCTGAACGCGTCCTGGCGTCACCGCGCCGTGGCGCTTTCGAGCACGCTCACAAGGTCACGCGGCTCGATCCCGAGATCCCGGAATCCAGGCAGGACTGGTGACGCGATATTGTCATGCATCATCAGCTCGACCTGATTGCGGGTGATCGGCGGCTGCGGCAACGCCTCAGCCGCGAAGGCGAGCATGCGCCAGAGCTCGAACGGCACCGGAATCAGGATGGGATGCAGTCCAAGCCGCTCTGCAATGACGCGGAGCAGCTCGGCATAGGTGAAGGTGTTGGGACCCGCGAGTTCGTACAGGCGCTCCGGCGCTGGCGCCAGGATGGCGCGCGTGATCGCCTCGGCGACGTCGTCCACGCAAGCCGGTTGCAGCTTGGTGTCGCCGCTGCCGAACAAGGGAAACGCCGGCGAACGGCGCAACATCCTGACCAGCGGCGTCAGGAAGGCATCGTCGCGCCCGAACATGACGGCAGGACGAACGATTATCGCGTCGGGGAACGCCGTACGCACCGCGTCTTCGCCCTCGCCGCGGCTGCGGATGTATGGCGAGTCGGAGCCCGGGTCGGCTCCGATGCCTGACACATGGACGAGCCGGGCGACGCCGGAACGGCGCGCGCAATCCGCGACCGCGGCGGCGGCATCGACATGGATCGAGCGATATGTGGCGCCTGCGCCCTCGACATAGAGGCTGACGGCGTTGACGACCGCGAACGCACCCGCGACGGCCCCTGCAGCCGAGGACGCGTCTGCGATATCCGCCGCGACGAACTTGAACGCAGGCCCGCCCTCTCCCGTCTGCGCGGCACCCCGATCCGGGTGCCGGGAGGCGATGCGCACCGCCAAACCCTGTCCAAGCAGGCATCGGGCGATCCTGCGTCCGAGAAAGCCGGTTCCGCCCAACACGACGACCTCGCGCGGCCCGGTCATCGCTTACGGCCCGTCGGTCGCGGCATCATTGGAGGACGATGCAATTGGACTCGCCGTCGGTGAGGTGGTGGCGCGGCAGCGGCACCGATGTGTCGGCCGAACTCAGGCATCATCCGCTTCCATTTTGAAACGCTCCTCGTGGGAACGCCCGTTGCGACGCCGGGTTCATGGCGCATGCCGGAACAATGCCCGTGCCGGCACGTTCGCCACTCAGCAGGGAACCCGAAGTGCAGCAGCATGCAGCAGACTCTTCAAGGCCTTGCACGGCGGGCTCCGTCACCGAGGACCGTTGCCAGGCAGTGCGCGGAGCAAGGACGCCGAAAAAAACCTGGGCGCTCGCGACAAAAGAGACGCCTACAGCCTCGGCATTCAACCGCTGAAAGGTAGGAACCATGAAGGTCAAGGACGCAATGACACGACAGGTACGCATCGCGGCTCCCGATGACACGATACGCCATGCCGCCGCCGCAATGGCGATGCTGGACGCGGGCGTGCTGCCGGTCGGCGAGAAGGATCGGCTGGTCGGGATGATCACCGATCGTGACATCGCGATCCGCGGGGTCGCGGAAGGCAAGGGACCCGACACGCCGGTGCGCGACGTGATGACCCCGGACGTCAAGTATTGCTTCGACGACCAGGAGGTCGGGGAAGTCATTCAGAATATGGGCGACATCCAGGTGCGCCGGCTGCCCGTCGTCAATCGCGACAAACGGGTCGTCGGTATTCTGTCATTGGGCGACATCGCGATCATGGCCGACGGCGGTGGGCGTCAGACGGCGCAAGCCTTGAACAAGATATCGCAGCCAGGCGGTACACACACGCAGACCGGCTGAGGCCGGAGATTGAAGCCCCGCGCGAAATTCTCGTGTCGAGGATCATCACGGCGTTGCGGTCCGCGGGCGGACCGGGTGACTCTCACACGCCCGCCGAGACGGCCTACCTGGGCCATCTGCGTTGCTCGGTAGAGCCGCAACGGTGGCATTTGAACGTGTAGATCTCTTCGCACCTGAAGCTCTCGACTGTCTCGATCGACATGAGCCCGTGGCAGCCGCGGCATGCATCATAGGGCAACAGTGCACTATCGATCGTATGGAGAGACAGATCGACGCGCTCGACCAGCGCCGTGCTGGCGGCCAAATTCATCCACGAAGATTCCATCCGCGCGTGGAATTCATGTTCATCCCTGGTCGCCGCCTGATGCGCCAGTTCGCGCGACCGCACCGCGCGATTGAGGTACATCAGCACACTTTCACTCGGACGCAGCAGCACGGCGCTCGACCAGAGTAGTAGCCCCAGCGCAATTATCGATCGGTGGCGTCGCCGTGGTCAAGCGCGCGGGCAGTCTGCTGATGCTCGAGCAAGGCATTACGCGGCCTTGCGCTGCCTTGCGCGATGCGCGCGAGTTCAAGGACGAATACGGGGCGGCTAAAGAGGTGTTGGCGACACATTTCCTTTGTGAAGCTCATAGCCATTTCAAAACGAAGAATGAAAAATTTCGCGCCGCCGCAATCCCTGGCGGTTCCAAAGTCGCGTAACCGACATGCACCTGCGAGCGATCCCCTGTTCGCGTTCCGCCGGGAACCGGGATTTTGCGCGCCCGTTAATCCGGCGAACCACAACGATGAGCTCGCATCCATGAACTCACGTCACGTCGGCACCAGGAGAACGAGGATCGCCGCAGCGATCATGGCATCCAGCGCGATTCCCGCGAAGACGATCAGCCGAACGACAAAAGGCGCGCGCAGCAGTCCTCGCGCGGGGATGCTGAGGGCAATTCCGCGCACGAGCAGCCGCCAAGCCCAGGGCAGGCCGCCAAAGGCGAGTGAGGCTACGGCGCCGAGTTGCAGAGGATCGATAACAGGCTGAGGAGAACCAGATGGCAAAGAAGGCACGGCGAAGATACTCACGCAGCTCCGGCAAGGACGTCAAAAGCGAGATGCACCGCTACAAGCGGGGCACCGCGCGAAGCGGGCGCGGCGGCAGGGGCGGCAAAGTGAAGTCCCGCAAACAAGCGATCGCGATCGGCCTCTCGAAGGCGCGGAAGAAGGGCAAGAAGGTCCCGAAGAAATCGCGTGCCTAGTGGTTCCTAGAAGTCTGACTCAGATTGAATCGATCAGACTCAGCGCCACGGCCACCGAGGACCGGTCAGCTGCCGATGAGGGTTATCTTGGCGCGCGGATGAGTTACAGGAGCAGCTCACGGTCCCGCACATCGCCGCACCGGCCGCACTCGAACGAGTACCGGCGCCGGTACCTCGACGTTTCGACGACGCTCAGCCGCATCAGTCGCACGCATGTCGAACAGACGTCGCACGGTGGAAGCGCGCGCCCGACCGTTTCGAGAAACAGATCCACGCGCTCGACGAACGCCGCGCTGGCCGCCAGGGTCATCCACATGTGCTCCATTCGCTCGTAGTGATCCCGCGTCGCCGGATCAGGAGCATTTTGCGCGCGCTCGCGCGCCGATGCGGCACGGTCGAGATATTGCACGACCTCACGACTCGGACGCTGAAGCACCGGATCCCTCCGCGGCAACGCCGCACAGTATAGGCATGCGGTATCGACGGCGGCAATTCCAATCCGCGCCGCATCGGGCGGAGAGACGCGGCGAGTGGCCCCTGGCCGCGACCCGTGGAGCTCGTTTTGGCCCAGGCGTTGGCCCGGGAGCAACAAGCGTCGATGACGTATCTGCCCGATATCATTCCCGACAACTCACGACAGGTTGCGGGCACGCCTCTCCGCGGGTGTGAGACCGACGCGGCCTGTCGTCGCCGAGGAAGTGCCGGTCGGCTTTGCTTACAACGGCTTTCCACATGCGGTAACGCGGCCACAAAGGACGCCGGGGCTTTTGCGTGCATCATGAAATGACATTATCCTGGCGGGTACGGCCGACACATTCATCGAGGCGCCACGATGACCCATCCGGTGATGTTTGCGGGCCTGCTCGTCATCCTGGCGACGTATCTCGCGCAGATCGTGCACCTCACGGGCTATCTCAGGCGGGTTCACCCGCAGACCTGGGTGGCGCTCGGGCGTCCCGCCATTCCGAAGACCGCCGAGCATATGCGGGATCCCTCCATATTCGTCCGCAGCGGATTCCTTACGCTCCTGTTCATCTTCAGCGGTCAACACAAGCTGCTGAGGGACGACCATTTGACTCGTCTGATCTGGTCCCTTCGCATGCTTCTTGCGGCGGCGGTCGTCCTGCTTCCCGCAACCGCGTTGCTGCCAGCCTCATGACGCGGCGCGGTCAACTCATCGGGCGACTCCGTGGTGTGTTTGGCCGCATCGAAACCCGTCGCGTCGAGTATCGTGGCGTGCTTCGCTACACTTGGACCTGCTCGTGCTGCGGCCGGCAGTTCGACGACCTGCCGCTCGACTGGAGCGCCAACGCGCCGCTGCCCTACGAGGAGATCCCCGAAACGGCGCGCGCGTCCCGCACCGAATTGACCGGAAGCTTCTGCGTGGTCGATGGGCAAGCCTATATTCGCGGCCTCGTCGAAATCCCGATCGTCGGCCATGCGGATGTGCTGCGGTTCGGTATCTGGGCGTCGCTGTCATCCGCCAGCATGGCGACTCTCCGGCAAGTCTGGGACAGCCCCGACCGGGATCGCGCCGGCTTTTTCTTCGGCTGGCTGTCGTCGCGGCTGCCGCTCTATCCGGACACGGTCGGCCTGAAGACCCACGTTCATCTCCGCGCGCCACCGGTCGCGCCATATGTCGAACTCGAACCGACCGACCATCCGCTCGCGGTCGAACAGCGCGACGGGATCACGCTCGCGCGCGTGGTCGAGATCGCCGAGGCCCTGTTGCCGCGCCACTGAGCGCGGAATGCACTATCCTGGCTCCCCAACGGCGCGGCTTCGCGGAGGAAGACTGATGGCGCTTGGTGCTACACTCCGGCGCCCGGACCGGCGACCGCTCGGAAGCGACGCGGACGTCAAAGCCAGGCTGAGCGAAGCATTTCCGGACCTCAAATACATCTTCGTCGACCACCCCCCGGCGGTCCGCCTGCCCGGCTTCGGCCTGCGGCGGCTGTCTGCCTTGCTCTTTCGTACGCGCCATCCCCATTGGTACGGACACGTCCAGAAGCCGGACTATGCGGTCGAGTTCATCTTCGATTCCCAGCGAGCCGTCCGCAGCATCGCTGTCACGCTCTACGGACGCAACCCCGCGCACGCGGAGCCGCATTTGGCTGCGCTCGCCGCCAGCACCGGATGGGATCTCGTCTACGGTCAACAGGTTCAATAGATGTCGACAGAAGTGGAGCACGCCATGAACGAAGACACCTTCAAC